>ERZ773099.840-NODE-840-length-23819-cov-7.741037_pt1 | contig 23819 bp, 16 predicted proteins | sample MGYA00511120_ERZ773099 | MGnify/ENA primary metagenome ERZ773099 (study PRJEB29015, sample SAMEA2738012) | human oral metagenome | biome: human oral; feature: human-associated habitat; material: dental | place: China | collected 2104 ...
CAAAATCAGGTCTTACTGCTTTTAAATTCATTGCTCTTCTAAGTGAACTTGTTCCAACCTTAGCTCCTTGTGGTAAAGTAACTAAAAAGCCATTTTTTGAAACTATTACATCTCTTGGGTCTTCTCTATCTGGAATAGCCCCACAAATCAAGCCTTTAGGTGATACAGCAGGTATATCTTTCATAGAATGAACTGCAATGTCTATATCTCCATCTAATAACTCTTGTTCAATTTCTTTAGTAAAAAAGCTTTTTAAAGAAACATCACTATTTTCCCAATTTGATTTTAAATCTTTATCTCCACTTGTTACTATTTCTTTTATCTCAAAACTTAAATTAGGATAATTTTTCTCTAATTTTTCTTTTACAAGATTTGCTTGAGCAAGAGCCAATATACTTCCTCTACTACCAATTACAATATTTTTTTTCATTCTTTTTCCTTTCTATAACAATTACTGTTGTATTGTATTTTGAAAAAATGTATTTGTTTTTTCTTCTTTATAGTAATTTAATGATTTTATTAATTTTTCTATTTGTTCATCAACTAAATATGAATAATCTTCTAAAAGCTTATCCCTATTTATAGAATTTTGGTTGTATACTTCCCAAATATCATCTAAATTATATATTTCTATATTTTCAAAATCAGCAAGTCTTTTATCAACATCTCTTGGGACTGCTAAATCAATAAAAAGATATTCTTTATCTTCTTTCATTTTAGGTATAAACTTATCATATTCAACAACTATATGTGGAGCTGAAGTAGCAGATATAATTACATCAGCTTCTATCATTTCTTTATATTTTTCTTTATAGTCAACTATATTCACAATGTCAAATTTCTTTTTAATCTGTTCTGCCTTGTGATAAGTTCTATTTGTTATATAGATATTTTTTAAGTCTTCTTTTGTTAATAAAGTTAAGATATCCTGTGCAAGTTCTCCAATTCCTAAAATAAAAATATTTTTATCTTCTATATTAGGAAATTTAGATTTTATAAATTTTAAAGATATTGCTTCTAATGATAGTGCATTATGAGCTATCATAGATTTTGTTCTAAATTTTTTACCTAATTCTATTGCTTTATTGAAAATAATATTTAAAAATTTTGAGCTATGCTCATTTTCAAGTGCTTCAGCATGAGCCCCTTTAACTTGAGCTAAGATTTGATCTTCACCTTTTATAACTGAATAAAATCCACAACTCACTTTAAATAAATAGTCAATAGCTTCTATTCCACTTTTTGCAACCATATCTACTAAAAATAAATTTTTAATTTCGTTAATATCTACATTTGAATTTAACTCAATATAGAATTCTGTTCTAAGACAAGTTGATAAATTTATATAGGCATTTATTTTTTTATCTGAATATAGTTTTTCAATAATATATTTTGGTCTTGTTCTCATAAAATTTTCTCTTTCAAGTAAGGATAAATTTTCATGAGAGACTCCAATCACAATAATCTTTTCTAGATCTAACATTTTATTTTCCTTTCAATTCCTTAAATAACAGTTTAAAAATTTCTTTTTATATTATATAATATTTTTGAGATAATTTTAAGTGAAAAATAAGCTTAGCAAAATAAAAAAATAGAAATCAAAATTTTAAAGACTTCTATTTTTAAAGTTAATTATAAATTTAAGAAATTTTTAGTACTTAGTGTTTCACAAAATTCTTCATTTAAAGCAGAGATGTGATATTTGTGAATTTCATCAGCTGATAATAATTTGTCAGAAAAATAATCTGCTATTTCAAATGTAATTGTAGCATCTTCTATTAATATTACTTTAAAGCCTAAATTAGATGCCATTCTAACGGTAGTTGAAACGCAATGAGGTAATGTCATACCTACTATAATTAATTTATCTATAGAATTATCTCTAAGATAGTTTTCTAAATTAGTTCCAATAAAAGCACTATTTACATGCTTTTTAAAAACAATTTCATTAGATAAAGGTTCAAAACCTTTTAAAAATTTTCTATCTTCATTTGAAAATAAAATATCTTTTTCATCTGTTGAGAGATGTTGGATATGAATTATTTCTTTATTTTCTTTTCTGAAATTTTCCAAAATTCTTAATATATTATTTTCAGCTTGAAGATTATTACGTTTTCTTAAAATATTTTTGAAAAATCCTTTTTGCATATCAATTATAACTAATACTTCCATAATCAACTCCATAAAATCTTTTAATATATCCGATAATTAAATTTTAAATTTTACAAATAAAATAAATTTTAATTTTATAATTTAGTTGCATATAATTAACATTATATGCAATTAAATTATTCGATTTTTAAAATAATTTTCTATTTCTTCTAGATGAAGTATTTTAAAGTCTTTATTTAAAGTTTTAATTTTTATTTGATGTAAAGTATACCTTATATAAAAACAAACTCAAAAAATATAAAATTAAAATGTGCATTCAATTTTTATTTTTATAATTTTATTTTATTTTAAAATATCGGTTAAAACAAAATATAAAACTTATTTTTTAATATCGGACAAAATATAATTTATTGATTTTTAGTTTTAAGAATAATTAAAAATAAAATATAGGACTTATCTAAAAAATAAAATTTATTCTTCATCTAAATTTATTTCAGGAAGTTTTTCTAAAACCTTTTTTTCCAAAACTGATCTAGCATTTATATATACTTCTGTAACCTTAGTATCAGAGTGTCCTAAGAAATCCCTAATTTCTAAGATATCTGCTCCATTAAGTGAAAGCTCAGTTGCTATTGCATGCCTTATATTATGTGGACTGATGTCCTTTTCTATTAATTTCCCCATATCTTGAATTATTACATTCAATGAACGATATGATAAAGGCGAATTATTTTCAACAGAGGTAGTGAATATATAATGCTCATCTAAATCTTTTGAATCTAAAGAATACATATTCATCAAATAGCTTCTATACTCCTCCAACTTCTTAACCAATAATTTATGTATAGGTTTATAGACATCTTTACCACTTTTAGTTTGAATTAATTTGAAGAAATATTCATTTTCTCTTCTTAGAAAGTGCTTAAATTTCAAGGTTAAAAGTTCTTTACTTCTCATTCCAGTATAAAAGAGAGTATATAATATTGTGATATTTCTATATTTTTTTTCACTATCTATTCTATAAAGTCCGATAATTTTTCTTATATCGTCAATAGAAACTTTTAATACATTTTCTATATTTCTATTTACTTTAAAAAGCTTTATATACTTAACAGGATTCTTTAGTCCATTACTTTCAAGTTCTTTATATAGAGATTTTAAAGCAGATAAAATAGTATTTACAGAAGTCTTTTTTAACTTTCTATCTTCAAATAAATGAACAATGTATGCTTCAACATCTTCTTTTTCAATATCCTGCATCAGTGGAATGACCTCAGAAATAGAGAAATCATTCTCACCCTCATAGACAAAATGTAAAAAATCTTTCAAATGAAACATATAATCTTTAACTGTTTTTTCAGATTTATATATTTCAAATATAGTTTTTTTCTTATCTTGATTTCTTTTTTTTCTTTGGCTAACAACCAAATCTCTTTCATCAATTTTCTTTATTTCCATATTTTTCCTATTCCTATTTGATATTTAGTTTGTATTTTTCCCATTTTCTTTTATTAACATTTCCATCTTTTATTATAATTTCTTTTGAACTAAGACTAGGAAATTCAGACTTAATAAAAGAAGAATAGTTATAAGGAATATCCTTTTTATTTATACTTATTGAAGAAGAAAAAAATATTTTAATTTCCTTCGGATATCTTGCAACCACACCTGGAATAATTAATAAACATCTTAATGGTTCTCCTAGTAATGCAGAAGCACAAGCCTTATGATGTCCATCTATTACAAAATTCATAAGATTATCTAAGTAATATACTATTGCTCTAGGACTAGAATAACCTATTTCCTTAAATTTATCAATATAATACTCTACTCTATTTTTATCATAAGAATCAGTTGTTTGAGTAGGATAAAGATACACAGGCTCTCCGTATATATAATTAAAATATGCATCTTCATCATCATAAATAGCTACAGGTCCTGTTGCTAAAGTTTCAATTTCTTGATTAGGAACATTCCAAAAGAAATTTTTATCTCCATCAGTAGGATAACATATTGCATCTGCTACTAAATAAAAACCTGTTTCAAATAGTTTTAATAAAGGCTCAATATCTCTTATTGATTTTTCTAAAGAAATGTAATTAGAATTTATGCTTTCTTGTATATCCAAAAGTTCTTTACAATTAGTATTTTCTATTCCATAGCCAGTTGCAGTACACTACAACAAGTAGAACATTCAGGAATTTTAGCCTGCACAAGAAGTATAATTATCATCATATTTCCCCATATCTTTGACAAGTTTAGCTTTTCCATTTATATGAACTAATCTGGCTTCTTTTATACTTGGAACATCAGAAGTATCTAATTTTATATCTATTATTTCTACTGATAAATTTTCTTCATCTTTTTTAAATAACATCCAATTTCCTTTCTATTCAAAAAAATCTATGCACACTCTATCATAAACAAAGGGTTTAATATAGTTTTTTATTACATCAACATGTAAAGGATTTGTTGCATAATTTTTTAATGTTTCTTCATTATCAACCTTAACAAATAATGCAATATCATGAGTACTTGTAGTTTCCATAAATGTTTCAACTCTAATTTCTCTTAATTCTTTTATTTTACCAAATAATCCTTCTAAACCATTTTTTATATCTAGTTTAACCTTCTCTTTATCTTCAACATCTTCTTTTATTTTCCACATAACTATATGATTTAACATAAAGACCTCCTTTAAATTAAGAGTTTAAACTAATATTCTTAATTCTAAAATTATTTTCTATTTTTTCAAGCTCAATCATTAATTTTCCATCTTTTTCAAAATCTGCAATAATTGTATCACCTTGCAATTTATATTTAGTTTTATTCCATTCTAAAAAGCTTTCAACAAATATTTTATGATTTAAAGAAAATTGTTGTATACATTTAATAGTAATATCTACAAAATCTTTTGCACTTACAGAAGAAAATACTTTTTCATCCACTCCATCAATGGCAACCAAAATAGCACCACCTGAATGAGGACCACGATAGTAGCAGTAATTTTTATCAGCAAGACCACAGGCAACTATTGATAAAGTATGTCCATTTAATTCATCACTAATATCAATTTCAGCAGTAGTTAAAGCTTCCAAATTTAATTTTTCTCCTTTTGCTTTTATCTCTCTTGCCAAAGAAATTATTTTATCATCAAATTCATTTATATTTTCCCAAGCCCAAAGCCAAGTATTAGATGAAGTTGCTTCACTACCTAAAAATTGTAAAGGGTATTCATCTTCGCCAAAAGATATAATTCCTCTATCAAAGTCTACATTCCAATCTCTATTTTTTACTACATATTCTGCACAGGCAATTTGAATTGCCATTATTTTTCCTAAATTAGCTGAAAATATTTCATTCCAAGTAGCCATACTTCCTCCATACTAATCATTTTTTAAGATTTTTTCTTTTTCAATTTGTCTTTTTTCAGAAATATCCATTGCTTCATCCATAGACATATTAAATAATCCATTAAGCTCAGATACAGGAGTAAAGAAAAAATCTAACTTTTTCTTTCCAACTGAATTTTCTAACTCCTTCCATTCATCACTATTTAAAACTGTAAATGCCAATGTATCATCTCCAATACTTTCCATAAATACTCTTACTTGATATTTAGGACTAATAAAATCATTTAAAGTTTTAATAGTAATATCTCTATCAGTTTTATCATCTTCATAAGGAATTGTTAAAGTTTTATTATCCTTTTTTAAAATAATATCAATTCCTCTACCTAATTTAATTTCTTTTATTTCAACATCAACAATATCTTCTTGAGGAAGTAAGCCATTAAAATAACTTATAATATCCTCATCATATTCTCTCCAATCAACCCAAGTAATAGCTTCACTGTTAAAAAATTTTTCCATATTATTAGCAGGATTTTCAAAAAATTCTCTTAATTCATTATAAACTTTATTCATCTATTTTACCTCATTAAAATTTATTTCTTTAAGCACTAATTTATCTTCTACTTTTTCAAAATCTATTTTCAATTCTCCATCTTTTCCAAAATCTGCAATAATTGAGTTACCTTGCCATTTATATTTAGTTTTATTCCATTCTAAGAAACTTTCAATAAATAATTTATGATTTAAAGTATATACATCTATAGAACTTACTACTATATCAGAAAATTCTCTTAAATCTACAGGTGAGAAAACCTCATTAGGTAAATCTTTTATTGCATAGTACAAAGTTCCTTGTAATTCTGTATAAGCTAGATTTAGATTGTCAAAAGCTAAATTTTCTCCTGATATTCCACAAGCAATAATTGATAATATATTTGCATTTACTTCATCTGATAGTTTTAACTTTGAATTATAAAAAACTCCTAACTTCAAGTCTCTTCCCATCCATCTTATATTATTTATAAATGTAAGAATTTTTTCATTAAAATTATCAGAATATTCCCAAGCCCAAGTCCAAGTTTCACTTCCATCTTCTTTTAGTGAAGAAATTCCTATAATTTGTATAGGATATTCCTTCTCACCAGAATAAATATATCCCTCTGATAAATCCACAATCCAGTTATTATCTGCTAAAATATAGTTTTCATAATTTCCTTTTATTGCAATCATTTTTCCTAAATTTTCTGATATAACATCTATACTTTGATCTTTCTCAAATTTTTCAAATATTTTACTTTTAATAAGCTCATATATATTCTCATTTTTATAGTTTTCAATAAAATATTTAATAAGTTCAACAGTTGGACTATTAGGATATTTTTTCATAAATCTATCATATTCTTTCTTAGCTTCTTCATATATTGTAATAGGAATATTGTCATAGCCACCATCTCTTGTTGGTGTATTATCCATACCTAAAATATAGTCTTCTCTATATGAATTTAATAAATCAATTACTCTTTGTTTCAATGTACTATTAGGAAATTTATTTAAAAAGTTTTCCCAAGTTATTATTCTTTCTCCAAGTTCCTCAAATGAAATCATCAAACCTGCATCTGCTTGGTATAATTCTTCATCATCTTTTGCCCAAATTTTTAAATATTCTTTATAATCATCAGTTACATAATCCTTAAATATATCATAATATAGATGAGGTAATTCTCTAATTGTAACCATTCCCTCTCCTATATCCCAAAGTTCTAAATCATATTTATTCAAAAAATCATTGGTATCATTCCAATCTTTTTCTATAAATTGTTCCTCCTCTGAACCATAGTAAATACTATCTAAAAATTTTTCTGATTTTTGTCCTATTTTATATAAAATATCCTCATTATCTTCTACATATTCTTCATAAAGTTTATTTGCTTCATCTTTATTTAAAGTTTTTAATTTTTGCATAATATCTTTTTTATTTTCAGCAAATTTTTCAAATAATTTATAAGTATCATCAGAAAATTTAATCTTGGGATTTTTATTTTCATCCTTATTACAATTAATTAATAATAAAAAGCTAAGTGTTAAAAGTATAATAAGTCCAATTTTTTTCATTTATTCCCCCTTATTATTATATATCTCTACAATTTTATCTACTAACATATCATTAATATCATCATTTTTATAGTTTTCTAAATAAAATTTTACTAGCTCAACAGTCGGACTATCTGGATATTTTTCTATAAATCTATTAAATTCTTTTAAATTATTTTCAGGTATATAGAAAAGCTCATTGTTTTCCCAGCCACCTTCTCTTGTTGGAGCATCATTATCTGAACCTAAAATATATATTCTTCTATAAATATTACACTTCTCATTTGCTATTTCAGCTAAATCACTATTAGGATATTTTTTTAAAAAATTTTCCCAAGTCAGTAGCCTATCTGCTATTTTATCATAAGAAACTAATATACTTCCGTCTGTGAAATAAGGATTTTCATTTTCCTTATAAGTGATTTCTAAATATTCTCTATAATCATCAGTTACATAATCTTTGAAAATATTATAATAATAATTAGGAACTTCCATTATCCTAACTTCCACCTCAGCTAAATCAAAAATCTTTAAATCATAATTATTTAAAAATTTATTGGCAGTTTTCCAATCTTTTTCTGTAAAATAATATTCTGAATCTTCATTATAGATATTATTTAAAAAATCTAAATGCTCTGTGTTTATATTTTCTATTATAAGTTGGCTAATTTTTAAATAATCATTATAGATTTCATTGGCTTCTTCTGGCTTAGAAGTTTTTAATCTTTCTATAACAGATTTTTTATTTTCAACAAAATTATTTAAAATATCTTTATTAAACATTTGAATAATTTTCTTTTCTCTTTCATCAGAAACAATTTTTTTATAGCCAGATATGCCTCCTGCAATAAAAATTGCTATTATAAATATGAAGATTAAAATTTTTTTCATCTTTTCCTCCAATTAATTATTACACATATATTATACAATAAAAAAATCCTAAATTAATAGGATTTTTTATTTTTTATATTATATTTTATAAACCTTTCTTAAAAAAGTTTTTAAATTCTGCAACTTCTGCACTAGATTGTGTAACAGCCACAGAATATTTTCCTTTTCCACCTAATGCTGGTTCATAAGTAATTGGATGAAAGTAAAGTGTAGTTTCTGGATTAGATACTTTACAAAAACCAAATGATGCATCAGTATGGCTTTCATTTTTTCTGTTAAATATAATTGCTTTTCCATAATCTAATAAATCTGGATTAACAGGAATTACTACAACTTCACCTTCTTTATATCCCACAATAAAATTATTATGTTTTGTAACCTTAACAACAACAGCATTAGTAGTATCTTCACTGTGACAATAAATCAATTTGTAATCATCACCATTAGGAACACTATCATTAAATATTGCTCTCATTTTTTCTTTATTTTTTCTGTTTTCCTCATCAGTAGCTCCTAAAAATGCTTTTTTTACTAAATCCATAAGTCCCATAACACACAACAACTCCTTTATTTTTTATAAAATTTTATAAGTAATTATAACTTAAATTTTATCTATTTTCAATTATTAATAAAAAAATTAATTTTTTCTTTAAAAAAATATTTGATTTTTTAAATAACATCATTTATAATATTTTGTTAAAAAAATTATTTAAATATTCTATTTTAAAATGGAGGAAATTATGAAAAAAAAGTTATTATTAATTTTTATCATTGCAAGTTTTTCAGTATTCTCAGAACAAATAGTAAATTTGCCTGAAAGTAATATTAAGTCAGATTATATTGAAATCAACAAAATGAAAAACACTAAAAATGTTATTGTTCTTGAGAAAAAAGATATCCAAGAGAAAGGTTACAAAGATTTATCAGCTATTTTAGACGATATTCCAAGTATAAATGTTGGAAAAAGTGGTTGGGGTGATATTGATATTAGAGGACAAGGAGAAGGAAGTTCTGCAAAAAATTTACAAGTTTTAGTAGATGGTGCACCTATAACAACTTTGGTAAATCACCCATTACAAACTAATTATAATATTGTTCCTGTTGAAAATATAGAAAGAATAGAAGTTATTCCTGGTGGAGGATCTATTATTTATGGTTCTGGTACTGCTGGAGGAGTTATAAATATTACTACTAATTTAAAAAGACTTTCAAAACCAATAAATTCAGCTGAAGTTTCTATCGGAACAAAAGGTGAAAAATATAGTTTAGCTTTTGGGCATAAATTAACAGATAAAATCACTTTACAACTTTCATATTTAAGAGATAATAAAGATTTATACTTTAAAGATACATACAGAAACAGTGATTACTTTACTGCTGGATTAAATTACAAAATAAATGATAATCAAAATTTATCACTTAGATATAGCAAATTATTTGAAAAAGGACAATTTGTAAGAACTATTAATTACCGAAAGTTTATGAAAGAAAAAAAGAATTATGTTCCTGAAGACAGAAAAGTTACTGTTGGTTTAGATAAAGATGGACATAAAATTGAAGAAATAATAAGTGGTTATGCAAATGCTGATAGAAAATTTGAAAGTATTAATTTAAGTTACAATTTAAATCCTACAAAAAATACTAAATATTTAGTTGATGTTTTTTATAATAAGGGAAATTTTTCTAATACAAATCTTGGAAATCAAGTAATGTATCATCATACTTATGGTTTTAAAAATAAATTTGATATTGAATATGCAAAAAGTACCTCTTTTGAAGGTAGCAGTTTACTATTAGGATTTGATCTTTATAAACAAGATGCTAAATTAGAATATAACGATTATAAAACTTTAAACTATAAAAAGAAAACTTATGTTGTAAACCCACTTTCTTTTAAATATAATAAAAAAACTATGGCATTTTATTTATTAAATACTCTAAGATATGGTAATTTTGAAAGTTCTCAAGGTATTAGAAGAGATTACACTTACTGGGGATTTGATAAAAAAGCAGCTAAAAATAAAGGAAATGAGGTTAGTCATCGTCACAACACAAATTATGAATTGAGTTTAGGATATAATTATAGTGATACTGGAAAAATTTATGCTAGATATGAAAGAGGATTTACTTCACCAGATGGGCTTGAAATAACAGATGATTTTTCAAAATATGATATAAAAGCAACTAGAGGTGAAGATGAAATTTATGATTTATATGAAATTGGTTGGAGAGAATATTTAGGCTTTTCAACTGTTAATTTGACTGTCTTTTATTCAAAAACAGATAATGAAATGAGTAGAAACTATATATTAGATCCAGATTTAGGTTTTGGAAGAAAAACAATAAATATTTTAAAAACTAAAAGAAAAGGTATAGAATTGAGTTTAAGTCAAAAATTAGGAAAATTAGAATTAAAAGAAAGTTATGCATATTTAAAAGGAAAAAGGGAATACAATGGAAGAGAAGGAGAATTTATAAAGCCAGAAAGTTATATAGATTGGAGTAACTCAGGACTTCAAAAAGTTCCAAAACACTCTTTAACTTTAGAAGCAACATATCAATTTACACCAAGATTTTCTTCTAGCATTCGTTATAGTTATAGTGGAAAATATAGTAATTTCAGTGATATAAAAGCCAAAGAAGAGGAAGGATTTATAAGTTCTTATTCAATTACTGATTTATCTCTTAATTATCATCATGAAAATGGTATTACTATATATGGAGGAATTAACAATCTATTTGATAAATTATATTTTGAATATGTTGGTTCAAGAATGTATACTGTTGTTCCTGCTGATGGAAGAACGTTTTATATGGGAATAAAATATAAATTTTAATACTATTAAAGAATGAAAAACAAGGCTATTATTTTTGTAATATAAAAAATAGTAGCCTTATTTTTTAAATTTTAAAAGCTCTATAATAATTATTATCTTCAAAACCAAAAAGGCTTAAATCTGTTGAAGTATATTCACCAGGAAAAAATAATAATACTTTTGTATGGTCAAATATATTCTGTAAATTATTTAAAATAGTATGTGTTCTAACAATAGGAAAAATTTTACCAACACCAGTTAATATCAAAAAATTTTTCCCTTTAGTTTTTTCTGAAATATATTTCATAATTATTTCAGTATTAAAACTTTTCTTTAATTTTTCATATAAAAATTTTGTCCCTTTTTTTTCTTCAATTTCAAAAGCCATTTCTAAAATATTATCATTTCTCATACTTTCAAGAAGTAATTCAAATATATCAATTTCCACTGCTTTTAATCTATCATCATCTTCTAAACTTGCTAACAATTTATTTTTTACAAAATCCCTTATTTTCAATTCATATTTAGGGTTATAGTCAAAAATATAAAAAGGTACTTCATTTGCTAAGCCTCTATTATTATAAAATTCATCACTTTTGATTTTTTTTATCAATTCTTTAAATCTGTCTTTCATTATCTTCACCATTCTAATAGAACATTATTTTTAAAATTTTTTTATTTCCATTTTCTTTAATTTCATCTATAACAGCTAAATCAACAATAGGTTTTATTATTTTATAGCCATCTTTATTCTTTTCTAAATATCCTCCCTCTGTTAAAAAGTTTTTAACTTTTACTAACATCTTTCGTTTACCCTCTGCTGTCCAATTTTGAATAACTTTTGATTGCTCAGACTTAGTTTCCATATAGTTTGAAAAATCACTTTCTTTTATAGAATAATCGTAATTATTATATTTTTCTTTAACTACTTCTTCTAAAAATTCTAATATAAATCTTTCATTACATAGTATACTATAAAGATTAATAAATCTAGCAGAAGTTAAATCTGTGTTTACTATTTGTTTTTTTAAATTATTAGTCAAGGATTTTAATCTTTTATTTATAGTATTAAATTTTTTTGAAAAATTACTTTCACTAACTGTTTCTAAAATATTATTTTTTTTTAATAAATCTTTTAAATCTTCTTCAACCTTATTTTCTAAAATAAATTTACAAGTATTTCTCATCTCAATCAAATAAAAATTTTCTGCTGTAATAGCTCTGTATTCCATTTTTGCTCCTTTAAATTACATAAGTCCCAATGCTTTTTGAGTTGCATCAATAGGATCTTGATAAAAAATAGGCTGAATATCCATTAAAATATCAGGTGGCAATGTTGACATATCAACAGCATTTAAAATTGGAATCAATGCTTTTTTAGCTCCTGCTTCTCTGGCAATTTGAAGTGTACTAGCCAGATCTGAAACTACATTAATAGATCCTGATAAAGCCATTTCACCCAATATAACTGTTTGAGGCATTAATTGTCTATTTAAAGAGATAGAACACATAGCAATAAAACCACCCAAAGTTATAGCTTCTGTATTACCTACATTCTTTTCATCAGCAACAGATAAATAGAATTCTTTTTCACTGATATTTATTGCTCCACTTATTCTTTTAGAATTTATTTTTAAATAGTTAAAAGCATTCTCAAAAGTTTTTCTATATTTATTATCTGACACAGTTATTTTTCCTTTACCAGCAGATATTTGACTTTCTATCTTATATAGTCCTTTTACAGAATTAGTTGACATTGCAATGGTGTATAATGCTCCAGCTTTTAAAGGACCTTCAGGAATAAGTTTACTTCCACCTTGTTCTTTTAAACCAACATATTTTTCTTCTCTACTTTCCTTATCTATATATGAAAAATTAGTTGCAAAAAATTCCATTCCAGCCATTTTCTTTAATTGCTCTTTTATTCTTCTTCTATATTCCAATGCTCTTATTAAAATTTCTTCAACTTCTTCTTTTGTAAATATTCCATCTGGATAAACCAATTTTATTAGAGCAGAAACCGTTTTTCTAACTGCAATAGTATCTCTTTGATTTAAGTCCCTACCAAGTGAAAAATATCTATCCAAAGCATCTCCATACGAAGTTTTTCTAAGTTCTCTGAATATTTCTGCCATATAGTCAACAATTAAGCCATATTCTTTGGTAAAAGATTTGGGAGATAATTTTGGAATATCCCAACCTGGTATATAACAATGCATTCTATCAAAAAATGCAGAATCATTATTCATTTCAGGAGGAAAATCAACCAAAAGATGTGCAGTTTTTACTAAAACATCAACACTTTGATTTATATTACCTATAAAGACCATAGAAGCATTTGCATTTTTTTCTTCTTTACCTCTTGCAAAAGAACCACTTGCCATAAAATCTTTCATTATTTGAATACCATCTTTATCTTTAAATTTTATTCCTGCAATTTCATCAAAAGCAACAACATCCCAATAGCCAACTAGACCTACTTGTCTTTTTGACATATTATAAAAAAGATTTGCTACTGTTGTCTGTCCTCCTGAAAGTAAAATAGAATTAGGACTAATTTCTTTATAAATATATGATTTTCCTGTTCCTCTTGGACCTAATTCACAAAGATTATAATTATTTTCAACAAGTGGCATCATTCTAGCTAATAAGTGCCATATTGCATCTTTATCAAAATTTTCAAATTCCATTCCAGATGATCTAAGTAAAAAGCCTATCCACTCATCCTTGGTAAAATGTTTTCTAGCTTCATAAACTTCATTCATATCTAAACTTGCAATTTGAATAGGTTTTAATTTATTTAGCTTAAATGGAGAATCAGTGGCATTATATTCATCATATTGATAAGATAAAGTCAGAATACACCATATTCCACCACTCAGTAATTTTTCATAATCCTTTATATAGCTTTTATGAATTTCAATATTACTAACACCTAAATTTGAAAGATGTCCCTCATATCTATCTTTTTTTTCATTTAAAATAACAGTTACTTTATCAATAACATTGTATACTCCAATTTCTTTTATTTTAGATTTTACTTTTTCTGCTTCATCAGGGCGAACATAATTTTCAGCAAGTATTTTTTTTACTTTTGACATACCCTCTTCAATGCTTTCTTCATCAGTTTGATTACAATACATTCCAAGTAAATATTCTAAAACATAGACAGGAACATTTGCTCCTCCTTTTATTTTTGAAACTAAATCTTTTCTTACAATTTTTCCTTCAAAAACTTTACTTCCAATTTCATTTATATCCATATCTTCTCCTAAAAATCAAAATCTGAAGCAATTCCAATACTCACATCATATTCCTTTGAATCTAATATATCCCCTGATTCAATATCTATTACTTTTAATGTAACTTTTTTATGTTCACCACTTAAAGTCAATCTAAAATCATGTATAGTATTTTCTTCTATTGAATTTAATTTTAATTTCTTTTCATCACTAACTCTAACATCTCCATCATATAAAGCTACTGAAACATCTCTTTCTATAAACTTATCTTTTATACTTACAGCTTCTATTTGATATATAGAAAATTTAGTCAGATTTGATGTAATTTTAGCAACACTTTCTCTTATTCTAACCTGAACCTTAGATATTTTTTTAGAATTAGCCCCACTCTTATAGTTTATCAATGGTATTATCATTTCTTGTGGACTAGCTCCTCCATGTACAAATTGTAAACCACTTCCGCTAGCCTTTATTCTTTGATTTTTTTCTGGAAATACTCCATATAAAGAATCTAATTTTAATGTTACACAGCCTTTTTCTTCAACTTCTTTTCCATATATAGCATATCTTTTTCCAATAGATTTATATTTTGTATTTTTTAATTCAATTTTATTATATTCTTCAACCTCTTTCTTTTCATATAGAAAACCGTGATCACTTGTTATATAAATATTTACAACTCCAAGGCTTGAAAGTAATTTAGAAAGACTTACAATATTTTCAATAGCATTTTTACAGGCATTAAAAGTATTATTTTCAGTCTTTGCCTTATCTCCTATTGCATCAATACTATCATGATAAATATATATAACTTTTTTTCCTTTTATAAATTCTTCCTGTTTAGCCCTATTCATTTTATAAAAATTATCAAAAGAAATAGCAGAAGATTCTTCACAACTAGTTTTTAATATTTTTTCTCTATTTTCTGTTCCTTGACTATCGATACCATCAATTAGTACCTTAGCAGAAACTAAATCAATATCTCTTTCTTTTTTGCAAGGCAATAAATTAGCCATTCCTAAAAAGGTTCTACTTGGTAAATCTGTTAACATAGCTTCTATTTTTATTTCTTTAACATTAGCCTCTTTTCTTAATTTTTGACTAATCTCATATCCAACTTCATATCTTAAAGCATCTGAAATTATAACAACTGTCCTAACATCAGCTTTCACTATATTATCTTTATAAAAATCTCTTTGCTGAGGTAATTTTTCTCTTTCATATACTTTACTTGACCATAGTGCTAATAATTTTTCAAGATAATCAATCTCATAAAATTTATCTATTTTAGATTTTAAAGTGTCAAAAAGAGGTGTTAATTCATTATTTTTTATTTTATCATATGAATAATAAAAATCTCTATACAACTTGTCTATTAAAAAATAATTTTTAGTGTAATCTTTAAAAATTTCTCTTAATTCTTCTCTATCCTCAATTATTAAAGAATCTTTTATTCTAAAAAAATTATTAACAACTAACAATGCATTATAAAAGTGTTGATACGCCTCTCTCCATAAAGAATTATCTAATCTTATCTCTATATATTTTTTATATTTATCATAATCAATAATTTCTGAATTAAAAATCTCTATAATATCTTTTATGATAATCTTATCAAAATATTCAAAAGCTGTTCCTTTTATAGAATAATCTAGCTCTAATTCATCTATTCTATCTTTTATATTCAAATCTTTGGCTAGTTCATAAAATTCTTTCCTTATAATTTCAGAAGTTTGTTTATTTTGCAACAATGAATCAGCAAAGATATATAATTCATTTTTTCTGCCTTTAAAATAATTTTCTAAATTTGTATGAGGTTTTTTTCCTAATTCAAAGTAAAAATGAGTTACCATAAGAATTTTTAAAAATTGCTCAAAACTAGTTATCTCAATATCAAATTTCTTTTTTATCTCAGAAAACAAAAATTCTAAACTCATCCATTTTTCAATATCTTGTAGTTTATTTCTATTTAAAACTATATTTTTCAATATTTCTAAGATGTCAACTGTTTTAGCTCCAGAAATAACAGTCAATATTGAAAGTTTAAACTCTTCATCATCTAAAGATTCTGGATTTTCAATTAATTTTATTAATTTTTCTCTTCTTTCTTTATTAGCAAAAAAACTTGAATATTCTCTTATAATTTCTCCAAATCTATAGTTAGTTCTATCTAATTTTAATTCTTCAACTATCATCGCTGATTTGTCTGCTTCAAAAAATTCTGAGTATTTTTCTATATCTAAAAGATAATTTTCACTGCCAATAGCTCTAGGATATTCGCTATAAATTAAATAATTAGACTCAGTATCAATAACTTCCAAAGTATATTTTGTTTTAAATATATTTGTATAGATAGCTTCTCCTTTTTTATCAACAGACTTGGTTAATTTAATTATTTTTACATCAGTTAAATTTAACTCATCAATTAAATCTTTAAATTCTTTTTTTGAATCATACCAAAAAATTATATGTCTTTTTTGTGGAAGTTCAGTAGTTAAACTAAATCTATATTCAAGCATTTCTTTGATTTTATCTATTTCCATAATCTTATCCTTTCAATATATTTCCACTTTTTAGTATATCTAAAAAAACAAAAAACTGCAAATATTTATTGCAGTTTTTATTTATTATAGTTAAAAAAATTCTTTTAAAAATTCCTCAATTTCTTTATTGGGAATACTTAAAGTGTAAAAATTTCTACCAATTTTTTCCTTTGGTGTCAAATAACCATAATGTACTAATAATTGCCATATATTTTGAGTATTTTTGTTATCAAAAAAGTCTAGATCTGAATATAGAGTTTTTTTAGTTTCTTGATCAGTAAACAGTAATTCAAGCTCATGAAATAAATCTTTTTCTAAATTTTCAAAAGAATTCCTTATTAGGAAATTATTTATGGTTATCGGACAATATGCACCAACTTCTTTTTTATCTATATATTTTAGAATTGAATATGGATTATAAATTTCACTGTTTCCAAATCTGTATCCATCATACCAATCTTTGACTTCATTTAACTCATACTCCATATTAAAATAATCTAATACTTTTAAAACTTCATCTTCAGTTAAGCCAAAAAAAGATGAATATTTATTATCTAATATACTACAGACTTCTAAGTTATTTAAACCTGAAAATATATCCTCTTTAGCAACTCTTAATATTCCAGTTAAAAATCCCTTTTCTAAGTATTTATTATCTTTTAAAGCTGAATTATAAAAATTGTTAAAAAATAATATTGCCTCATTATAATAATTATTCTCATAAGAATTTATAATAAGACTATCATATTCATCAATAATTACTATGACTTTTTGCTCATAATATTTATATAAGTATTCTGTTAAATATTTTAAAGCATATTCATAGTTGGCATCTTCTTTCATATATATAATTTTATTAAAGTCTTCTTGTGAAATTTCATCTAAACTATCTTTTAAATAAAGAAATTGTTTATATAAATCTTTCAATTGATTCTTCAATTTAAAAATAGAGTCTTCCCAATTTTTAGCTTTTAAATCTTTAAATGAAATATATATAACTGGATATTTGCCTTGTTCACTTATATATTTAGATTTTTCTATATATAAGCTACTAAATAATTTTTCATTTTCTTCTTTATTTTCAATGTCAAAGAAATATTTTATCATTGACATATTTAATGTCTTTCCAAAACTTTTTGGACGAGTAAATAAGATAACTTCTGAACCATCTTCTAAAAGATCTTCTATATATTTTGTTTTGTCAATATAGTAATAATTATTTTCAATTAAGGTTTTAAAATCATTTATTCCTATTGGAATTTTCTTTGGTATCAAGAAATTATTATTTCTTTCTTTTATTTCTTTAAAATATTTATCAAGGCTATTATTTCTTCTACAATTTACAATTTGTCTATTCATATTTGGAGGTGTTGGTTTATAAGTATTTTCCTCTTTTTGTGAATTATAGTCTTGTAATTGAAAATTTCTTAAATTTTCTATATTTAATTCTTCCGTTAATAAAGTATCATTTTGACTACCTTTTATACATGCCATAATCATATTATCTTTATTAGTTGGTTGTAATATCTCACAATCCCCATAAATAGAATTATTACTTTGTGCAGCAAACACATGTAGATCTCTAGAAGTTGCCTCTAAAATATTTTTAAAATAAGGGGTGTCTCTATTATGAACTGAAGCAATTAAAAGATCAATATAATTTTTTAAGCAACTTCTTGTTTCTATATCTGCTAATTCAAAACAATTAATATTCGAAAAATGTAATCCATTCCAAGAAAAAAGATCATATTTTTTATTTTTAAAAGTAGGAACTGCATAATATTTACCCAAAATAATTTTTTCTTCTTGTGGTGAATAATGGTTTTTTAATCTTAGTGTCATAAAAGACATTTTTGATTTTTCTTGTTCAAATGGAAGTATTGTAAATAAAAAATTATAAACATACTCAGGAGTTTCATTATCATATTGTATTTTAGGATTAAAAATATGTCTAAGTCCTCCTGTTATAAGTACTTGATTTTCTCTAGAGAATCTATTTAGAAAACCAAGCCAATGATATGGAATTGAAACTTCTGGAAAAACTAAAATATCAACTTTATTTTTTTTTGCTAAATTTAAGATTTCTGTAATTTTTTCCTTTTCAAGTAAATTTATATTATTTCCTTTGAGAGTTTCTTTTAAATCTTCTTTTATTTTAATACTTGCGATACCTATTTTGATTTTCTTAGAAATATGAAGATTATCTGAAGTTATTTTATAAAATCTTAGTTTATCTATTTCTGAGATAAGAGTAATATTTTTAGTAAAAGAAACTTTATTTTCAATACTTTTCTTATAATTTAACTTAAAATATTTTAAACTTTCATAATAAAAATCAAAATCCTTAAATACATTAAATAAAAAAATAAATTTATTTAAATAAAAGGCATTAAATTCATTAAAATGTATAAATCTAGGTGATAGTATTATTTTTTCTTTATCAAGTTCCATTTGTTTATCTATTTTAAAATTATTGTCTTCAAGAAAATTAAATTTTAAAATTTCTTTATCAGAAAATTTGGTATAACTTAATAAAGATGTATTTATCAAATCATTTTTAAAAAGATTGGCTTTTATAATATTTTCAACTTTTTTTTGAATATCCATTTTTTCATCATTATCAATTTTTTTTAGATTTTTAATTAAAGTTGGATTTAAAGATAAAGCAAAACAAAAAGAATCTTTTAAATAATTTTTTATCAAAGAAGCGTCATCAGTTTTAGCAAAGTATTCTAGCACTCTTTTATAAAATTTTTCTATTTTTTCTATATTTCCAACAATTATTAAAAGAAGAAAAATTTTTTCATAATACATATAATATTTTATCAAATTATCCTCTTCAAAAAATAAAAGAATCTCATCTAACTTATCTTTAAGATCATCTAAATTCTTTTTGTTTTCTAAATTGGAAAAAGCCATTAAAAGCTTTGCTAAATATACAGATACATCATGTTTTTTATTTTTTTCATCTTCTTCATTTTCAATAGATATCTTTTTGTATAACTTTTCTATTTCCTTTTCATTAGGTAAAAAGGCAAAAGTACTAGTTTTTTTCAATATAGTTTCTTCTATCTCTAATAACTCTCTTTTTCCTTTTCCTTTTTCAAAAACAAATAATTTTTGTTTAGTGTTAATTGATAACATCTTTTTGTCAAAAGAAACTCCAATTTTATTTAAAATATTGGAATTTAATAACTTTTCTATTTTTTCCTTAAAATAATTTTTTTGAGTTTCATCTAAAGTTTTATCATTTAGAATTTCTTCTAATTTTTTTTCAATATACTTTTTTGGACTTTCATCAGATATTTCATTCTTTAAAAGTTTTCCTAATTTTTTTTCAATATATTTCTTCTTATTTTTTGTCTCTTCTATATTATATTCTATAAATACTAAAAATAAATCATCAACATATCTTCCATAATAATTAGGAGAAACCATTTTTAAAATTAAGTCATCTAAATCTTTCAGATAAATATTAGCGAGTATTGCTGAACTATATATTCCTATTGGAAGTATATTTTTTTTATATCTTTTATTTTTAAAATCTTTATCAGATTCACTTTCAATGATAAATTTTTCCATATAAATTTCATTTATTTTAAATATAGCTTCAGTTAAATGTGAATTTAAAATATTGATATCTATTTTTTTTATTTTATCCTTTAGCAACTTAGTATCAATATTATAATAAAATCTTTTTAAATCTAAATTAATAATTACTGCGTTTTCATCTTTTTCTAAAATATGTTCTACTTCTTTTATACCATTATTTTTCCACTTTTGATATTGAATAGGGTATCTTTTAAATATTGTTTTTTCTTTAATAATCTCCAAATCTTTCTTCATGTCTAAACGATATCCATAAGAATAGATATTATCATTTTTGTCTAATTCTAAATCAAGTTTATAACCTATTTTCATTATCCATAAGACAGACAAAATATGTAATTCTATTGGGCAATCAATGAAGTAATTATAACTTATTTTATCTTTCTTCAAATCTTCTTGAATTTTCTTATTTAATCTAGAAAAAAATTCCTCTTTCTCCTCAGGATTTTTTAAGTCTTCTAAGTTATCTTCAATAATTTTATATATATTTTTATCTACTTTTTCATTTAATTTTTTAATAACTTTCTTTGATCCAATTTCTTGAAATAAATTATTAAAATATTCTGAATTATTTTTATTCTTAAGTTCTTCTACCTCATCTCTAAATTTATTAAAAAAAATTTCTCTTTTATTTGGATTTAACAATTCTTTTTCATTTTCAAATTCTGCTAATTTTACTTTTAAATGAAGTAATACATTATTTTCATAGTACACTGATCTTTTTAACCTTAAATAAGCACTTTCAATATCTTCTGTAGTTATATCTGTAGTTATAATAGTCTCCATTTCTCTCCTCTACCTCTTTTTAAGAATAGCCCCCAACTTTTCATAATTAACATTAACTCCATTATCTAAATCCAATGGAATCTTTTGTTCAGCAATATGTTTTACCTCATTAGCATACTCTCTTAATTCTTTTAACAATGTATCCAATTCTTTTAGTTGTTTTTCAATATTTTTCTTTTCTTTTGCTGATATATCATCATCTGATAACTGTCTTTCTATAAACTTTCTCTTATTTTCTAACATTTCTTGATAAGGTATTAAATAATCTGCTCTCACTCTTGCAACTGTTAAAGGTTCATATCTGTGCATATAGAATAAACAAGAAAAAGCATTTTTCTTTCCACTATTCATTAGCCAATAAATTGGTCTTTTTTGATATCTTTGTAAATGGTCTGAATAAAAATCTTTTATAAAATATGTTCTAATAATTTCTTCAGCAGAATTATTATCTTTATTTCCTAATGCTTCTGCAATAAAATTAAGATTATCTTTTAAATTTCCTTCTCCATAAACACACTTTATAAATTCTTTTACCTTTTCAACTATATCATTTGAAAAATCTTTCTCATCTGTTATTGGAATAATACCAAATTCATCAGGTAAAAATTTACTTTCAATTTCTTGTCTTATTTCTCCATCAGAACCTTTAACAATAAACTTATTTTCTGATAATTCTAATATATCATCACTATTTGCTATAATAAGTCTAGATTTATTTATTGAATATCTACCCATAATACAACCAACAGCATAAGATAAAAATTGTTTTACTAATTCATCTTTATTAAATTCTAAACTAACTCCTCTATCATATAAATATTTTTCTGATTCTGTTGAGAATTCTTTTGGAATACTATTATCAATTTGAATAATGTTAGCTTCTTTCTTTAATATAGTAATATCTTCAAAAGCAACTTTTTCATCCATTTCATCTTGTAAATCATAAATTTCTATAAAAAGTCTATTTAATTCTTCTTCATTTTTATGTAGTTGAACAAAATTATCTCTCCAATGATTACAATAATTTTCATAAACACTCTTTAAATCTTTTCCATCAATTAAAGATAGTTTTTCAAAATCCCAGGAAGTTTCTCTTGAATTCCATTCTTCTTTGGAAATTGAAATGTTTTGTTGAACTAATTTTTTTATGTTTGCAACTATTTCTAAATTTTTTGCTGTTAATAAAGGTAATATCCCTATATCTCCTACTTGTGTACTCAAAGAAGGATTTATAAAAGTTAAATATTTCTCTCCTAGTGATGTCAAAAAAGCCAAAACATATTCAAGAATAGCTGTATCATATAACATAATAGCTGGACTAGCTGAATCAAATAATTGATCTCTATAAATTCTTATACCAAAATGACTACTAGAAGTTTTTGACCAACTAAGAATAGGTTTAAAATACATTTCTTTCCCTGAAATTCCTGAATTTTTTAAACTTTTAATTTTTTCTCCATCATTTTCCCAAAATATAACTTCTAAATTATTCCCATACCATTTTCTAAATTCTCCACCTTTATGATGAGGAAACCATTTTTTATTATATCTCTTATCTTTTTTATAAAAATCTTTATAACATATTTCAGTCCAATAATATATGTATAATTCATTATTTCCAGTTTTAACTCCTTCTCTCAAAATTCCTAAGTCTTTTAATATTATCCCTTCTGTAAAAGTTTTTAACATTTTTTTACTTACCCAATAAGCTATTGGACTTCCTGGTATCTTTTCAAAATCTTTTTGTTTAGCTTGAAAATAGTTATCTTTATTGGAAAATTCTTGTTCTTTTAATTCTGCATTATTATAATCAACCAATCTTATATATGTTCCCTCATTTTTAGGACTTATTTTTTTACTTATCCAAGCAACTGTTGATACAACTTCTCCACCTATTTCTGAAAATGCTCTTGTTCCTAAATGATTTAAACTTTTAATTTCAGTTTTCTCAATAATATTCTTTCTTAAAGTTTCAAAAGATGATAAAAACATCCAAGATTGCATTGTTATCATAGAAGTATAACAATTTTTCTTTGTAAACTCATTACATCTTTCTATAAATACTGCAAATAAATCACTTTTACTATCCTTATAATTCTTTTCAACATAAGTTTTAAGTTTTGGACTAAAACCTTTTCCACCCATATATGGAGGATTAGTTACTACTGTTTCATATTGATTTGTTAAAGTTATATGTTGTTTTATTAGATTTCCAATAAGTTCTAATTCCTCATTAATATCTATAATTAATTCATCTTCATTAAATATTAATATTTCTTGCTCATTATTATTAAAACTTTCTTTTAATAGATTAAATTCTTTTTCTAATATTTCTTTATCAATAGATTCTAATTTTAAAATACTTCCATATTCTTT
>ERZ773099.841-NODE-841-length-23814-cov-14.899280_pt1 | contig 23814 bp, 20 predicted proteins | sample MGYA00511120_ERZ773099 | MGnify/ENA primary metagenome ERZ773099 (study PRJEB29015, sample SAMEA2738012) | human oral metagenome | biome: human oral; feature: human-associated habitat; material: dental | place: China | collected 2104 ...
AGCCGAATGCGAGCAGGGCGACGTAGTAGAGGTCGATGCCGAGGCGGTCGCCGATAAAGACGAGCGCCGCCGCCAGCAGCGTATTCGAGAAGAATCCTGTGACAAAGACATGCTTGTCAAAGCGCTCCGCAACCGCCGCACGCAGGCCGCCGAATGCGGCATCGAGCGCTGCGACAAGCGCGACGGAGAAAAGCTTCGAATACGCGAGCGGGATGACGATCGGACTGTTATAGCCGATGAGGAGGCCGATCGCAAGGCTGACAATAACGATGTAGATCATTTGCTTCCCTCCTCGCGCTCCGTGGTTTCGCGCGCATAGCTCTGGCGGATGCTCCCGCGGTAGGGTGGAATGTAGACATCATCGCTCACCTTGATATCGAGCTGGATGCCCCAGACGCTCAGTGTCTCGACAACACCGCCACGCATGCGCAGGGAGTTCTCAAGCGACTTCTTGTCCCCGATGGCGCGAATCTCGAAGGGAGCGGACGAGCGCACGTTGTTCACCGAGAGCGTCGGTCCCGCGCAGCGAATCTCTGAGATCCCCGTGAGGCGCTGTCCGTTGACAGAGATCGCCTCCGCACCCGCCGCGCGCAGTTCGTTGATGACGCGCAGGAGATCGTCGTCGTGGATGATATAGAGGTTTGGATTCTCCCCTGCTTTCACGGGTTTTGCGCTGTCATCCATGCGCACGATAACGCCCTCACCCTCAAGCGGAACGAGCGCGGCACGATAGCGCAGCATGTCCTGATCCTCTTTGTTCTCTACGTCGGCGGCGGCTGCCTGCATCTTGCGTAGCTCCTCACCGAGTTCGTCACGCTCGTGCTCGGTCTGGAGCAGGCGATCGGAGATCTCTTCGATGCGCTGCTGCGAGAGTGTCCCCTTCCCATCCTGCGCCGTGCGGAACTGCACGGCGATCATGAATCCGATCAATACGCAGACGAGTGCAATGAGCCAGCCGCCCTGCCAGAATTGTTTCATTTATTTTCCCTCTGTGGTTGTCTTATCCGCAAGTTTGATAAACGGTGCATCGTAGCTGAAATCAACGAACTCCACCGTATGACGCGTGGTCTTCTGATCCTGTAAGAAATCCTGTGTGAGTCCCGCCTTCTCCGGTATGCGCTCAAGATCACCAAGGCGGATGGGCAGCGCCGTCTTTGTATAGGCAACGACGGCGGTCGGCACCGTGATGTTGACTTCGGAAATCTGCCCGATGTCCGCCGGATCGATCTTCGCAAGGAACATAATGACCTTCCCAACGCGGGCGTTGTTATTATCATCCCCGATGTAAAGATCGCGCAGTTTGACCCCCGTGATGATGGGGATGTCGGCTCCCTTGAGCGAACGATAGCTGGCAATGACCTTCCCTTGCCGATCAAAATCCAGATAGCCGTAGTCACATGCGACGGTAGCGACAGGAATCCGCTCGACGATATCCATTTCGATCTTATTCGGCAGCTGTCGCCGCACGACGGCGGACTCAATGCGCAGGTCATGGAGCAGATTCGTCGTCATGACATCCGTCTTGAGTTCAAAGAGGCGCTGTCCGTACTGAATGCGCGCAATCTCGCAGAGCTCCGCCTCATCCAGATGGACGTTGCCGCGCACGACAAGCTGCTGAAAGGTGAAGAGCGGCGAGTAGATGAGCGCGGCAATGACGGCAGCGATGCATAGGAGGTAGAACGCCCCCTTCAGAACGCGGCGAGAGCTCATCGACGGTACCCTGCCATCGCGAGGATCTTCTCACAGAGCTCGGGGAACTCGATGCCGATCGCATGTGCTGCGTCGGGCACGAGGGAGGTCGCCGTCATGCCCGGCACGGCGTTGACCTCGATGGCATAGGGCTCTCCCGTGTCACTCAGCATAACGTCGACGCGCGCAACACCTGCACATCCGCACGCTTGAAAGGCGCGAACGGAGAGCTCCTTCACGGCCGCCGTGCACTCTGCGGAAATCTCTGCGGGTACGATGTGTGTCGATGCACCCGGTGTATACTTGCTCTCATAGTCGTAGCGCCCCGAGGCGGTTGTGATCTCGATGACGGGAAGAGCCTCTGCCGATGCAGGTGTTCCCCACACAGCCACGGTCAGCTCGCGCCCGTGAATAAATTCCTCAACAAGCACCTCGTTGCCATAGGAGAACGCCTCATCGATGGCGGGCTGCAGATCTTCCTCCCGCGTGACGATGTAGACGCCGATGCTCGACCCCTGTTCGGGGGCCTTGACGACGAGCGGGAGATCGAACTCCGTGCGAATACGCTCCGCTGTGTAAACATCACGTTCCCCCGCATGAATGCAACGGAAACGCGGCGTTGCGATCCCCTCCGCGCGGAAGATCCGCTTTGCCGTCATCTTATCCATCGTGAGTGCCGCAGCACGGACGCCCGATCCCGTATAGGGAATCCCGAGCATATCAAGCGTTCCCTGCAGCACGCCATCCTCACCGTACTTTCCATGCAGCGCATTAAATACGATCGCGGGATGGATTTTTTGAATTTCCTCGGCAAAGTTCTGGGGCTCCAGTTCCATCCCAATGGCAGGATAGCCTTTCGCGCGCAGCGCATCGAGAATCGCACCGCCCGAGCGGCGCGATACCTCTGCCTCAGTAGAGGGTCCGCCCATGATAACAACAATGGGTTGTTCGCCAGTGGCTGCCGTCCCCGCCTTCAGCTGCTCCACGAGAGCCTCTCCGACCTCGAGGATGTTGCCCGCGCCCATTGTGATGACGAGATCTCCCGCGCGCACATGCTGCGCGAGGTAGCGCTCGAGATCGGCGCGCTCCGGTAGGTAGACGGCGTCCTGCCCCGTCTGCTTTGCGACCTCCTCCATCAGTGTCTCGCCGCTGATGCCCGGGATTGGCGTTTCACCCGCCGCATAGACATCGGTGAGGATGAGCAGGTCGGCGGCAGCAAAGCACGCGCCGAATTCCTCGCGTAGCAGCTGTGTACGCGAGTAGCGATGCGGCTGGAATACGCAGACGAGTCGACTAGGGTTCGTCTGACGCGCCGCCGCAAGCGTTACGGCGATCTCCGTCGGATGATGGGCGTAGTCGTCCACCACCCAGACACCGCGCTCCTTGCCCTTCGTCTGAAAGCGGCGCTTCGCCCCGTGGAAACCGGCAAGTGCATCCTGAATCTGCGCGAATGCGACATCCGCAAGGCGTGCAACGGCAATGCAGGCAAGCGCGTTCAGCACGTTATGGCGTCCGGGGATGTTGAGGGAGATGCGCCCAAGTTCCGTGCCGCGCTCAAAGACAGTAAAGGAGATGATGGAGCCGTGCGTTTCGATATCTGCCGCACGATAGTCCGCCTCCGTGTCGATCGCATAGGAAATAACGCACCGCTTCGTTTCGCGCGCGATCTGCCGCAGGATCTCATTTTCAAAACATAGGATCGCCGTGCCATCCTCATCCACCTGATCGACAAACGTATGGAACGCTGCGATGATCTTCTCCATCGTGCCGTAGTGATCCATATGATCGTCCTCGACGTTTGTCACGACAGCAATGTGAGGACGCAGCTTGAGGAAGGAGCCGTCGCTCTCATCCGCTTCGGAGACGAGGTAGCGTCCTGTGCCGAGCTTCGCATTCGTACCGAGGTCGGGCACCTCGCCGCCGACGATGATGGTCGGCGATACGCCCACGCGGTCAAGAGTCACACCGATCATAGAAGTGGTCGTCGTCTTGCCGTGCGAGCCCGCGACGGCGATGCCTTCATACTCGTTGACGAGCGCCGCATTGATGTCCGAGCGGTGCAGCTTCGGGATGCGCAGATCCCACGCCGCAATCACCTCGGGATTGTCATACGGGATCGCCGAGGAAACGACGATGGCATCTGCGCCGCGCACGTTCTCCGCATGCTGTCCATCCGTCCACACGCGCGCTCCGAGGCGCACGAGTTCCTCGATGATAGGCGATGAGCCCTGATCGGAGCCGGACACCTTGTAGCCGAGCAGGAGAAGAATCTTCGCGAGCGGACTCATTCCGGCGCCGCCGATGCCAACAAAATGTATGTTATGAATCCCCTTCAAATCCTTGAGCACAGTCCTCACCCTTCTCGTTTTCACAGAATCACCGGTATATCGAATTTCATTTTATCATTGATTCCTTACAATCCGCAGCGCAAGCGCCGCAATTTCCTCTGCCGCCTCCGGTTTTCCGAGGCGCTTCATCGCCGCCGCCATAGCCGCACGGCGCGCATCATCCGCGAGCAGGTCGTGCAGCATCTGCTCGAGCACGGCGCCGCTGAGATCTCGGTTGAGGATCACCTCTGCCGCCCCCGCTGCCTCCACGGCGCGCGCGTTCTTCTCCTGATGGTTCTCCGCCGCGTACGGATACGGAATGAGGATCGCAGGCACCCCCCGTGCCGCGAGCTCGGCAAGCCCCGTCGCGCCCGCGCGAAAGACGGCAATATCCGCCATCGCCATTGCCTCGGGCATGTTGTAGAGATACGGCAGGACGCGCAGATGCGGATGCTCCTCAAGGCGCACGCCCGCATTCCGAATGCGCGCAAGCGTATCCCCGTGCTCGTCCGCGCCCGTCACATGGAGGTACTGCACATCTCTTTGCTCTGCCGCGTGCGCGATGACCTCGACCATTGCGCGGTTGATCGAGCGCGCCCCGCGGCTGCCGCCCGAGACGAGCACAGTCTTCTTCGCAGGGTCGAAGCCGAAGGCCCTTGCCCCCGCTTCGCGCGTTGCCGTCAGCACCTCTGGGCGGATCGGATTGCCCGTCACATAGGTCTTTTCCCTCGGAAAAACGCGCTGTGCGTCCTCCATGCCCACGGCGATCGCCGTGGCAAACTTCGCGAGGATGCGGTTCGTCACGCCCGCAAAGACGTTCTGCTCCTGCACGAGCGTCGGTACACCTGCGAGGCTCGCCGCGAGGAGGATGGGTCCGGCGACATAGCCGCCCGTCCCAATCGCGACGTTGGGCTGAAAGCCATGCACAATGCCGCGCGCACGCGCGACCGCACGCAGAGCCCTCCACGCACGTCCGATGTTTTCGAGCGAGATTTTCCGCTCGAAGCCTGCGAGATCCATTGCGATGAAGTCGATGCCCTCGCGCGGTACAATGTCCGCCTCGAGTCCGTTCTTCCCGCCGACATAGAGGATACGCGCGGATGGTTCACTCCGCTGAATCGCGCGGATGATCGTGAGCGCGGGATAGATGTGTCCGCCCGTCCCACCGCCGGATACGATGATGTTCATAGCTCGTTCACGATCCTCTTGAAGTCACGCCCGCGTTCCTCATAGCCGCCGTACATGTCAAAGCTCGCGCAGGCGGGCGAAAGCAGAACCGTCTGCGGAGGCGCGGCAAGCTCATGCGCGATCCGTACCGCCTCCTCCATATGGTAACTCGCACGGTGGATCTGCTCTGCCGAAACGCCGGCGTCCAGAGCCGCCGCTGCAAAGCGCTCCGTGGCATCGCCGACGAGGATCAGCGCATCGACACGCGCACGCACGAGCGCCATAAACTCCGTGAGATCGGTCAGCTTGTCGTCGCCGCCCGCAATCAGGATGATATGCCCATCGAACGCCTCGAGCGCCTTGATCGCCGAATCCGTATTCGTTGCCTTGGAGTCGTTGTAGTAGCTGACGCCGTCCAGTGTACGCACGAACTCGATGCGATGCTCCACGCCCTTGAACGCGCGCAGGACCGGACGCATCTCAGCGGACGTCACGCCTGCAAGAAACGCCATTGCCGCCGCTGCAAGTGCATTCTCGACATTGTGCCCGCCCGGAATGCCAAGTTCATGCGTCGCAATGAGTACATTCTCCTCGCCATCCCAGCGAATGACGATCATGCCGTCCGCACGCACGGTCGCCCCCTCTGCAAGTTCCTCGCGGCGGCTGAAGAAGCAGACACGCCCCTTTGCGCGCTCTGCCATGCCGCGCGTATGCGGATCGTCATAGTTCAGCACAAGGAAGTCCTCCGCTGTCTGCGCAGCGAAGAGCTTCTCCTTCATCGCCTGATAGACCTCCATCGAGCCGTGACGGATGATGTGGTCGGGGGTCACGTTTAGTTCCGCGACGATTGCCGCGTGAAAATGCGTGGTCGCCTCCATCTGATAGCTCGAGATCTCTGCCGCGATCGCGCCATCCGCCGGGATCTCCTGTGCCACGTCGATCAGGGGCACACCGATGTTGCCGCCGACGCCGACCGATGGAAAATGCGCGCGCAAAAGCTCGCCAAGAAGCGTTGTGGTCGTGGTCTTGCCGTTCGTCCCCGTGATGGCATAGATGGGTGCGCGTGCGATCTCACCCGCCAGTTCCACCTCTGTGGTGACGCGAATACCGCGCGTTCGTGCGCTGCGAACGAGCGGGATACGCTCGGGGACGGCAGGCGAGAGCACAATGAGATCGGTACCGTCCAGCAGTTCTTCCCTTTGTGCACCAAAGACGCAGGAGATTCCCTGCGTCCGCAAATCCTCAATATGTTGCTGTGTCAGCGGATCCTTTTCCGCTTCCGCCTCTTCCTTTGCGTCCGAGAGCGTCACACGCGCGCCCGCCGCCGCAAGGTATTTCGCCGCCGCAAAGCCGCTGATGCCCGCCCCGATGACGAGCGTAGACTGATTCTGATAGGACAATTCCCTGTGTCCCCCTTATCGGTAAAAGTATTTATGACATAAGTACGACAAATCCAGCGAGAAGCGCCCCCGCTGCGCCGACTGCCCAGAACGTATAGACCACGCGCGTCTCGCTCCATCCGCCGAGCTCAAAGTGATGATGAATCGGGCTCATGCGAAAGATGCGCTTGCCGCATGTCTGGAACGAGATGACCTGCAGGATCACGGATAGTGCCTCGCAGACAAAGACAAAGCCGACGATGGGCAGCAGTGCCTCCGTATGCGAGAGGATCGCCACGCCCGCAAGCGCTCCGCCGAGTGCGAGCGAGCCCGTATCGCCCATAAAAATGCGTGCCGGATGATGATTATACCACAAAAAACCTACGCATGCACCAATTATTGCCGCAGAGAACACCATCAACCCATTGTCCGTACCGTACATGAGCGCCGCATAGAAGAGCGCTGCCACGGCGACCGTGCCGGAGGCAAGACCATCGAGCCCATCCGTCAGATTGACAGCATTCGACGTGCCCACGAGGACGAATACGACAAGCAGATAGTAGAGCGCGCCGATGTCCCACGTTTCTCCGAGAATCGGTACCCATACGCTCGTATCGTGTCCCAAGAGAACGCGCCCGATCAGTATGGTGACGAGGGAGATGCCGAGCTGCCCGAGGAGTTTCTGATAGGCGCGCAGGCCGAGATTGCGCTTCTTGACCACCTTGATATAGTCATCTGCAAAGCCGAGCAGAAAATGACCGAGGAAGATGAAGAGTACGAGCAGTGTCGTTACCGTGAGCGGTGCAAAGAGGAGTGTCGCTGCGGTCACGGCAAGCACGATCATCACACCGCCCATCGTGGGCGTCCCACTCTTCTGCCGATGACTCGCCGGTCCCTCCTCACGGATGCTCTGTCCGTATTTCAGTCGGTGCAGGAATGGGAGGAAGTAGACGCCGCTGAAAAGCACGATAGCAAGTGAAGTCACAACACTTAAAAGAATACTCAGCTGCGGCGAGAGATCCGAGATATATCCCATCAGTGCCCCGCTTCCTCTTCGGTCAGGAGCGCAATGATCTGCTCCATCTTCATGCCGCGCGATCCCTTGAAGAGAACAGTGTCACCATCCACGAGCATCTCGCGCAGATATTTCGCCGCCGCCTCATGGCTCTCTGCATGATAACAGACGGAGCAGCCCGCCGCCTCTGCCGCCTTATGCATCCACCGTGCCTGTTCGCCATAGGTCACCAGTGCCGCAAAGCCGAGCTCCGCAACGCGTTTTCCAATTTCCCTGTGCGCCTCCTCGGCTGCCACGCCGAGCTCGAGCATATCGCCGAGCACAGCGATCCTGCGCCCATGATAGAGCGAAGCCGTCGTTTCGATCGCGGCGCACATAGACGAGGGGCTTGCATTGTAGGCATCGTTGATGAATCGCCGTGCGCCGATCTCATGCACCTCATAGCGCATCTTGGTCGGGGTGAGTGTACGCAGCCCCGCCTGCATCTCCTGCGGCGTGCATCCGAGGACGAAACCTGCCGCAAGTGCCGCAAGTGCATTGCTGACATTGTGCCGTCCCGCCAGCGGTATGCTGTAGTCATGCCGCTCATTGCCCCACGTCACCATGAACTGCGAGCCGCCCGCCGCAAGACGCAGTGCCTCGGCACGGATATCCGCATCTGCGCCGAGGCCATAGGTGAGAACGCGCACGCCGTCTGCCGCCATCGAACGCATCGCAGCGACGCGTTCATCGTCCGCGTTGAGGAGCACGGTTCCGCCCACAGGGATCGCCTCTACGAGTTCTGCCTTTGCCTTTGCAATATTTTCGATGGAACCGAGCAGCTCCATATGCACCTCGCAGACATTCGTCACAATGCCGATATTCGGCGCAGCAACGGGTGCGAGCGCGGCGATCTGTCCCAGCCCGCGCATGCCGATCTCCACGACGGCGGCGGTATCATCCTCCGTGATGCCGAGCAGTGTCAGCGGCAGTCCGACCTCGTTGTTATAGTTCGCCGCCGTGCGGCAGACCGTGCCGCGCCCCGAGAGGACGGCTGCCGTCAGGTCCTTCGTCGTGGTCTTGCCGTTCGAGCCCGTGATTGCGACGACGGGGATGTCGAACTTCATGCGCCACGCATGCGCGATCTCTTGGTAGGCTTTCAGTGTATCCGGCACTGTGAGGACAGTCCCCTTTTCCTTCTTCAGATCCTTCTGCACGGAGGCAGACAGAGGCGCATTGACGAGGACTGCCGCAGCGCCCTTGTGAAGCGCATCCGCGGCAAAATCTGCACCATCAAAATTCTCCCCGCGCAGGGCAATGAAGAGGTCACCTGCCGCGATCTTCCGCGTATCCGTCGTGATATGGGGAATCGTATCATTCCCACGCAGTTTTCCGCTGTGTACCTCGGCATCCGTTGCCGCAAGCACCTCATCCCATGTCATCGCCATATCACAGCCCCCCGATCGCTTCGCGCGCCGTCTCGCGGTCATCGAAGTGAATTGTTTTGTCCTTTAAGATTTGGTAGTTTTCATGTCCCTTGCCGAGAATGACCACCGTGTCGCCCTTCTGCGCCCTTTGGACGGCGTGAAAAATTGCCGTGCGGCGGTCGACGAGCTTTTCGTACGGCTTGTCACCGATGACGGGCAGAACGCCCGTCTCGACCTCATCCAAAATCGCTGCCGGATCCTCCGTGCGCGGGTTGTCGGATGTCAGCACGACGATGTCCGCCAGCTCCGCCGCCATACGCCCCATGATCGGCCGCTTCGTCCGATCGCGGTCGCCGCCGCAGCCGAAGACGGCGATGATACGCCCCGCCGTCACGGCACGCGCCGTGCGCAGCACATTTTCCATGCCGTCCGGCGTATGTGCATAGTCCACGATGACGGAGAAATCCTGCCCCGCACGCACGAGTTCGAATCGTCCCGGCACACCCGCGAAGTCCATGAGCGCAGCTTCGATGTCCGCCGCCGCCACCTTCTCCGCGAGCGCCGCGCCCGTCGCTGCGAGCACGTTATAGACGTTGAACAGGCCCGTGATGCCGATATGCAGACGGGAGAGCTCCGCGCCATCATGAACGAGCACCAGCTCCATGCCATCCTGCGCCAGATGCACATCGTGCGCCATCAGAGCAGCATCATGCTCCACGCCATAGGAAATGATCGGACAGAGCGCATGCGCACGCATCGCTTTGCTCCATGCATCATCTGCGTTGAGCACCGCTGTCTTGCCCGTCTTTGCCCCCTCTGCCGACACGAGGTCGAAGAGCCGTGCCTTTGCGCGCGCGTAGTTCTCCATCGTCTTGTGGTAGTCGAGATGATCCTGTGTCAGATTCGTGAACACCGCCGTATCGAACTCGATGCCCGCAACGCGCCCCTGATCGAGTGCATGCGAGGAAACCTCCATGACGACAGCATCCATTTTGCGCGTGCGCATCTCAGCGAGCAGTTGCTGCATGACGATGACATCGGGCGTCGTGTTTGCCGTGGGGAACACCTCGTCCTCCATCATGACTTGGATCGTTCCGATGAGTCCGACGCGCCTGCCCGCATGGCGCAGGATCGCACGCGTGAGATAGCTCGTCGTGGTCTTGCCGTTCGTCCCTGTGATGCCGATCACGCGCATTGCGCGCGCGGGATAGTCATAGAAATAGGGAACAATCACGTCCAGTGCCTCCTCGATGTTCGGCACATGGAGGACAGAGATCCCGTCGGGCACATCGACGCTTTCCCGCTGCGTCAAAATAGCGCGAGCTCCTGCCCGCGCCACATTCGGTATAAAGCTGTGTGCATCGACATGAGCGCCCGCGATGCAGGCAAAAAGCGCCCCAGCCCCCACCTGCCTCGAGTCTCGCTCGATGCTCGTGATCACCGCATCATCGCCCGCGATACGCGCACCCGGCACAAGGGCAGCGAGTTCCTTCAGCCACTTCGTCATTGCCCATCATTCCCCTTCATGCGAAAAATACATATTCTGCGGTACCTGCATGTGCAGCTGCTCCACCGCAATCGACTCGATCCGCGCAGGCGATTTCAACTGTGCGATCTCGATCTTGAGCCGCTCGTTCTCCTGTTCGAGCTGATCGGCGGTCTGCTGCGTCTCAAGCAGTGTATAGCCGTTCTTTGCCCCGATACCGCCAAGCAGCGTCACGACCATCGCGCCGAACGCAATCAGGAAGAAGATCGCGCGCAGGCAGTTGCGCAGATTCGTATTCACTTCCCGTCGGATCAGCGGTTCCTTCGGCGGTTCCACCTGTGGTGCGGGCGCTGCCACTTCCTCGTATTCGTACGTATACAGTTTACGTGCCGGCACGCGCCCTCACCTCCTTGATCTATTGATTCCCTCGTTTATAACTTCTCTGCCGTGCGCAGCTTTGCGCTCTTTGCCCGCGAATTCTCCGTACATTCTGCCGCACTTGCCGCGCGTGCCTTGCCGATGAGCCTCAGTTCCGCCGTATGACTGCAGATACAGACAGGCGTATGCGGCGGACAAATACATCCCTGCGCTAGTTGTTTCAATGTTTGCTTTACAATGCGATCCTCGAGCGAGTGGAACGTGATAACGGCAAGGCGCCCACCCGTGCGGAGCGCGTGCGCAGCATCCACGATCGCATCCGCGAGAATCGTCAGTTCCTCGTTGACCTCGATGCGAATCGCCTGAAAGATACGCTTCGCGGGATGACCGCCCTTCGCACGCACCTTCTTCGGCACGGCGCGGTCGATGACGGCAACGAGCTGCCCCGTTGTTTCAATGGGATGGGACTCTCGTTCCTCTTCAATGAATGCGGCAATGCGCTTCGCCCAACGCTCTTCTCCATAGTTGTAGAAGATCTCCGTGAGCTCTGCCGCTGTGTATTCGTTGACGACGGTGTAGGCGCTTCGTACGGCACGCCGGTCCATGCGCATATCGAGCGGTGCATCCTGCATATAGGAGAAGCCGCGCTCTGCCGTATCGATCTGCGGCGAGGAGATGCCGAGATCAAAGAGAATGCCGTCCACCTTGGATACACCCTTATGCGCGAGGATGTCCCGCAGATGACGGAAGTTATTGTGCACAAGCGTGACCTGACAGGCTGCGTCCGCAAGACGCTCACGCGCCGCCGCAATTGCCAGTTCGTCCTGATCGATGCCGATCAGGTGTCCCTCAGAGGAAAGTTTTGCCGCGATCCGCCCCGCATGCCCTGCGCCTCCGAGCGTACAGTCCACATAGATGCCATTCGGACGGATGCAGAGCGCCTCGATCGTTTCCTCGGGCAGAACGCTCACATGGTGAAAGTCACTCATATCGTAATCCCATAGCCCGCGAGCTGCGTTGAGATCTCCGTGATGTTCGGATCGACCTCACCCGCATAGCGGAGCCACTTCTCCTTGTCCCACACCTCGATGCGCGCGTCTGCGCCCGTGAGAATGACGTCCTGCTTGAGCCCGATGTTCGCATAGGCACGCAGATTCGCGGGCACGAGAAAACGCCCCTGTTTGTCGCATTCGAGCGTGCGTGCACCCGCGATGAAGAAGCGCGCAAAGGCGCGTGCATTCGGATCGGCGATCGAGAGCGTACGCAGCTTTGCCGCGAACTCGTCCCATGCCGCCTGCGGGAAGAGGAAGAGGCTGCCGTCGAGCCCCTTCGTGATGATGAACGAAACGCCGAGCTCCTGCCGGAAATCGGCGGGCAGGATGACGCGGCCCTTGGCATCAATGCTGTGGGCGTATTCCCCCATGAACATCCGGCCGCACCACCCTTCTGGATTTGCTCGCCACTCTGTGGCACATTCCACCACAATCCACCACTTTTACTAACAGTTATAGCAAAAACCCCCTTTCTTTTCAAGAAAACAGGCATTCCCTTTTACTTGTATATGATTTTTAGACCCCCGCTCATACCGCGAAATAAAAGGGACGTTCCATATTGTTTAGTTGTGTATTAAACATAAAAAAGGGACTTACCTCCTATACGGAAATAAGTCCCTAAGTACGTTGTTTTCAGACAAGTTCGTGTGCGATCATGTACTCCGCAATCTGAAGAGTATTGAGCGCCGCGCCCTTGCGGATCTGATCGCCGCAGATCCAGAAGTTCAGCGCATTCTCCGTCGACTCATCAAGACGCAGGCGACCGACCTCGACGTCCGTCTTACCTGAGGTAAAGAGCGGCATTGGGTACTCCTGCTCTGCGGGATTGTCACGCAGGATGACGCCGGGAAATGCCGCAAGCGCCTTTCGTGCATCCTCAAGCGAAACCGCGCTCTCGAACTCGACGTTGACGGATTCGGCATGGCTGCGGTAAACGGGCACGCGCACGGTGGTCGCCGTGATGCGCAGCGTGTCGTCCCCCATAATCTTCTTCGTCTCATTGATCATCTTCATCTCCTCTTTGGTATAGAGGTTGTCCATGAAGACGTCAATCTGCGGGATGAGGTTGAATGCGATCGGGTAATGTTTCGGCAGAGAGCTCACCGGCAGAACATTTGCCTCGGCTTCCTTCCCCTCAGACAGTGCCGCAACCTGCATTTCAAGCTCCGCCATGCCCTCCTTGCCTGCACCGGAAACCGCCTGATAGGTGGAGACAACGATGCGGCGAATCTTCGCGAGGTCGTACAGCGGCTTGAGTCCCATGACCATGATGATGGTCGAGCAGTTTGGATTTGCAATAATGCCCTTGTGCTTTTTGATTGCCTCGGGGTTGACCTCGGGCACGACGAGCGGCACCTCCGGATCCATGCGGAACGCGCTCGAATTGTCAATGACGACAGCGCCCGCCTTCACGGCGTGGGGGGCAAACTCCTTGCTCGCCGCACCGCCCGCAAAGAGCGCGATGTCGATGCCCTCGAACGAATCGGGGGTCGTCTCCTGTACGGTATACTCCTTGCCCATGAAGGCAATCTTTTTACCCGCCGAGCGACTGGACGCGAGCAGACGCAGTTCCGAGAACGGGAACTTACGCTCCTCGATGAGGTTCAGGAACTCCTGACCGACGGCACCCGTTGCACCAAGGATGGCGACACGATACTTCTTCATAATATATTCCCCTTACAGCAATTTATCCAGTCCGACCGTGAGCGACGTAAGTCCGCGCACCTTCTTTGCCGCGAGCACAACCCCCGGCATGAAGGACTCGCGATTCAGCGAGTCATGGCGGATCGAAAGCGTCTGTCCGAGCCCACCGAAGATGACCTCCTGATGTGCGACATAGCCCGGCAGACGTACGCTGTGAATGCGCATTCCCTCATACTCCGCACCGCGCGCCCCTGCGATCTTCTCCTCCTCGTCGGGATGCCCCTGCACATGCGGGGCACGCACCTCGGCGATCATGGCCGCCGTCTGCACAGCCGTACCCGAGGGTGCATCCAGCTTATTGTCATGGTGAAGCTCAATGATTTCCACATCCGGCATATACTTTGCCGCCATACGGCTCATGAGCATCATGAGGACAGCACCAATGGCAAAATTGGGTGCGATGAATGCAGGAGTCTCGTTCTCGTCCGCCGCCGCCTTGATCGCCGCCTTCTGCTCCTCTGTGAGTCCCGTCGTTCCGACGACGGGCGAAACCTTGTGTGCGAGTGCCGTCAAGACGTTTCCGCAGACCACATCGGGGCGCGTAAAGTCGATCATTACATCCGGCTGCAGACGCGTGAGCGCTGCCGCCAGATCAGTCTCAACAAGGACGCCGTTTGCCGCCGCCCCTGCAAGTTCGCCCGCATCTGCGCCGCCCACAATGTCAACCGCGCCAACGAGTTCCAGATCCGCATCATCCAACACGACTTTCAGCACCGCGCGTCCCATGCGTCCCGCAGCGCCATTTACCAAAACCTTTGTCAAGGCAATCCCTCCATTATCTCAGTATGCCGTTATTCTAGCCCAGAGAATCCCCGCATGTCAAGGAATACAACCAGAGGAACATCACTTAGCAAGTTCCAGTTTCTGCATAATCGCATTTTGCAGTGTCTGGGAGAAGTTCAGTCCGATCCGCTCCGCCTCAACGTTCATCCAGTAGGGCACAGACAGGGTTTTCTTGACAAAGCGCTTGCTCTGTTTCTCCCGAAACGCAGGCATAAACGCCTCCACTAACATGAACATCTCGTTCTTCTGTAAGTCCTCCTGCTCTGCCAAGGTCTTCATAGACGAGGGGCTTGGAATCTCCTCTGCGTCCTGCTCCATTCCGTAAAGATGAAGGGTAAGTGCCTCACGAGCCATACGTACAGCCTCTTCTTCGTCTTGCCCAAACGTAATACATCCGGGCAGATCAGGAAACACGATATGCACACCATCTTTTTCATAGCTGAAAATGGCAGGATAACGATAAAAATCTGGAAACATGCTGTCCTCCTTAAAAAGTTAATCCCGACTGTCTCTCGATGCTCTTCAAATCGCGAACTCCCATATCCTTGACTGGATGCCGGAGCGTCACCTTTCCAGGCTTCGTTGGGTGCTTGAACTGATGATGATCGCCGACACAGTTGACCTCAACCCATCCATCCGCCAGAAGCATTCTGAGGATATCTCTTGAAGAGTAACTTTTCATATCCATCCTCCGCCTCTATATTACCACGTATTTTACTACGTATCAACAAAATCATTTTATATCAATTCAAACCTCCCGTATGTGCTCGAACTGCGCACGATACTGACGCATGAGTGTGGGCAGGACGAAAGAGCGTGCGGCGGGGTCGTCAAGCGTTGTAATGGCAGCACGGCGCGCGAGGAGCAGGAGATCCATGTCGGCGAGCACATCCGCAATCCTCAGGTCGCCGAGACCATGCTGCATCGCTCCAAAGAACTGTCCCGGCCCTCTCAGGCGCAGATCCTCTTCGGCGAGCTGAAAGCCGTCGTTTGTCCGTTCAATGATCTGCAGTCGTTCCTGCGAGGAGGCACTGCGTCCCGCGATCAAAATACAGTAGGAGGCATGAGAGCCGCGTCCGACGCGCCCACGCAGCTGATGCAGCTGCGCAAGCCCGAAGCGCTCCGCATGTTCCACGACAAGAATGCTCGCGTTCGGCACGTTCACACCAACCTCAATCACCGTCGTCGAGACGAGCAGCTTGATCTTATTCGCATAGAAGCCCTCCATCACCGCCTCTTTTTCTGCGGACTTCATGCGCCCGTGCAGCAATCCGCAGGAAATGCCGTGAAAGATGCCGTGCGCAAGTTCCTCGTAAACCTCCTCCACCGACGGCAGATCGCCCTCCTCACTTGCCTCAATCAGCGGGCAAACGACATACGCCTGCCGTCCACTCTCAATTTCTTTGCGAACAAAGGCATAGATTTTTTCGCGCGCTGTCTCATCGCGCAGGAATGTACGAATGGGTCTGCGTCCCGGCGGCATATTCTCAATGCGCGAGACATCGAGATCGCCGTAGACCGTGAGCGTCATCGTACGCGGGATCGGCGTCGCCGTCATGACAAGCACATCGGGCGTCACGGCACTCTTTTTCTCAAGTGCCGAGCGCTGTGCAACGCCGAAGCGGTGCTGTTCGTCCGTCACCACCAGCCCGAGCGCGTCAAACCCGACGTACTCCTGAATCAGCGCGTGCGTGCCGACAACAATATCCACCTCATGCGCCGCAAGCGCCGCCGTCATCGCTGTGCGCTCTTTCTTTGAGAGGTGCCCCGTGAGAAAGCCCACGCGCACGCCGAGCGGCGTGAGCAGCCCCGACAGGTAGTCGTAATGCTGATGCGCGAGGATCTCCGTCGGTGCCATCAACGCCCCCTGACAGCCCCTTTCCACCGTCTTGACAAGGGCGAGCAGGGCGATTGCCGTCTTGCCTGAGCCAACGTCGCCCTGCACGAGACGGCGCATCGGGAGCGGCGACTCCATATCGCGTGCGATCTCCTCCCACACCTTTTTCTGATCCTCTGTCAGATCAAACGGCAGCGCTGCAAGCACCTGCACGACAAGATCGCCATTCGCACGATGCGCGATTCCCTCCTGTTCCTCCGCCGTGCGCTTCTTGAGTGCGAGCAGACCGCATTGGATGAGATAAAGTTCCTCGAACGCAAGCCGCCGCCGCGCCGCGCGCAGCTCCTCCTCCCGTTTGGGAAAGTGAATATGGCGAAACGCAGCCGCACGCCCGACGAGGCGATACTCCTCGCGAATGCGCTGCGGCAGCGTCTCTGAGAGTTCCCCCTCCGCCTGCGTAAGCGCATACGCCACCATCTGCCGCAGCTGCTTCTGCGTCAGCCCCTCCGTCGCTCCATAGATGGGCAGAATGCCAAGATGTGCGTCCACCGTCTCATGTGCGCCGAGCATCTCAAACGACGAGATATTGGAAATGGCAAGCTGCCCGCCGCCGTTATAGGCATACTCCGCCTTACCCGTGAGGAAAATACGCTGACCCTCACGCAGCTTCGCCTTCAGGAAGCGCTGGTTGAACCAAAGCGCCTGCACATAGCCCGTCCCATCGCCGACCAGTGCCGTCAGCACGGTAAAGCCGCGCCGCCGCGTCTGCTTTTCCGTCACCGACTGAATGACACCGAGCACCGTCGCGCGTTCACCGGCACGCAGCCGGGCTATTGGCGTTGTGCGGCTCTGATCCTCGTAGGCGCGCGGATAGTAGGTCAGGAGATCGTAGACCGTCCCTATGCCAAGGCGCGCAAATGCCGCCGCCTTCTTCACGCCGACGCCGCGCACCTTGTTGATGCTGTCCGAGAGATTCATCACGCCTCCTTTCCTTGATAAAAAAAGCTGCCGCATAAGCGGCAGCTTCCTCCGTGCTACAGATGATTTTAGAGCTGCGGCCCCGCCGAAACGAGTGCCTTGCCCTCCTCTTTGCCCTCATACTTCTTGAAGTTCTTGATGAAGCGTGCAGCGAGATCCTTTGCCTTCTCATCCCACTCCATGCGGCTTGCATACGTGTCGCGCGGATCGAGAATCTTCGGATCGACCCCCGGCAGCTCCGTCGGAACCTCGAAGTCAAAATACGGAATCTTCTTCGTCGGGGCGCTGTCGATCGAACCATCCTGAATCGCGTGGATGATGCCGCGCGTATCCTGAATGGAGATGCGCTTTCCGGTGCCGTTCCAGCCCGTGTTCACGAGATAGGCACGCGAGCCGTGCTCCTCCATCTTGCGAACCAGCTCCTCCGCATACTTGGTCGGATGCAGTTCGAGGAACGCCTGACCAAAGCACGCCGAGAACGTCGGGGTCGGCTCCGTGATGCCGCGCTCCGTGCCCGCGAGCTTCGAGGTAAAGCCCGAGAGGAAGTAGTACTTCGTCTGCTCCGGCGTCAGGATCGAAACTGGCGGCAGAACGCCGAACGCATCCGCCGAGAGGAAGATGACGTGCTTTGCATGCGGACCTGCGGACTTTTCCGCGACATGACCGAGCACAATGTTCTCAATGTGATTGATCGGATACGAGACGCGCGTATTCTCCGTCACGCTCTTATCCGCAAAGTCTACGTGACCGGCGAGATCGACCGTGACATTCTCAAGCAGCGCGTTGCGGCGGATTGCCTGATAGATATCCGGCTCAGCCTCAGGGTCGAGGTTGATGACCTTCGCGTAGCAGCCGCCCTCGTAGTTGAAGACACCCTCGTCGTCCCAGCCGTGCTCGTCGTCGCCAATGAGGAGACGTGCGCTGTCGGTCGAGAGCGTCGTCTTGCCCGTACCCGAGAGACCAAAGAACAGCGTCGTGTTCTGCCCCTGCTTGTCCGTATTTGCGGAGCAGTGCATGGAGGCGATGCCCTTGAGCGGGAGATAATAGTTCATCATCGAGAAGATGCCCTTCTTCATCTCGCCGCCGTACCACGTGTTGACGATGACCTGCTCACGGCTCGTGAGGTTGAACATGACCGCCGTCTCGGAGTTGAGTCCGAGATCGCCGAAGTGCATGACGCGCGCCTTTGCAGCATTGTAGACCACAAAGTCCGGCTTGAAATCCTTCAGTTCTGCTTCCGTCGGGCGGATGAACATATTCGTGACGAAATGTGCCTGCCACGGCACCTCCACGATGAAGCGCACCGCCATGCGCGTATTGACGTTCGCACCGCAGAACGCATCCACGACAAAGAGGCGCTTGTTGCACAGCTCGCGAATGGCGATATCGCGTACAGCGTTCCACGCCTTCTGCGTTGCACGGTGGTTGTCGTTCTTGTACTCGTCGGATGTCCACCAGACCGTATCGTGCGAAGTCTCATCATCGACGATGTACTTGTCCTTCGGGGAACGTCCCGTATAGATGCCCGTCATGACGTTGACGGCATCCTTCATCTCCGTCACCTGACCGCGCTCGTACCCCTCCAGGTCTGGGCGCAGCTCCTCGCGGAACAGCTGGTCGTAGCTCGGATTGTGAACAATTTCCGTTGTTCCCGTAATACCGTACTGTGTCAGATCAATCGTTGCCATAATGTACCTCTTTCCCCAAAATATCTTTTGGTTGTACTTGATGCGGGGCGAAATCCGCCTCGGTATCATACCCAATGATCGTACTTTGTGAAAATTCTCCACATAATGCAAGAATCCTTCTTTGTTATGAAAAAAATTTATTGTTTACTTATTTTTTCTTATGTACGGGCAAACGCCAGAACCATCTCCGCCATGCCGGTCTTTTCGCAGCCCCCCTCGTGGAGTACCTTCGCATCATGCAGGGCGGCAAGGCGCGTGGGAACAGCCATCCTGCTCCTCTCCTGCAAGAGCGTCATCTGCGTGAACGCGTCCGATCCCGACGTCTGCGCACCAAGCGCATGAAGCACACTCGCGGCGAATTTATACGGACTTGCCGTCGAGAGGACAATCATCGGGCGCGTGTCCCCCGTCTCGCTCCGATAGCCTTCCGCCGCACGATAGGCAACCGCCGTATGTGTATCAAGCGTATAGCCCGTGCGTCCGTACACCGTACGGATCTCCTCCTCCGTTGCCGCGTCGTCCGCACATGCCGCCCAGAACACGTCCTTTAGTTTGGGGAGAAGCGCACTTGCATCATATTTTCCTGCCACAGCGAGCTCCTTCATCCACGCGGCAACCTGTGCCTTGTCCTCGGTCAGATGATAGAGCAGTCGTTCAAGATTGCTTGAGACGAGAATGTCCATCGACGGCGACAGCGTCTGATAGAAGTCGCGCGCACGGTCATAGATGCCCGTCTGCAGAAAGTCCGTCAGCACATTGTTCGCATTCGAGGCACAGACGAGCTTCCCGACGGGCAGCCCCATGCGCTTTGCATAGTAACCTGCGAGGATGTTGCCGAAGTTCCCCGTCGGCACGGTGAAGTTCACCGCATCGCCCGCCGCAATTTTGCCCTCCGCAAGAAGATCAGCGTATGCACTGAAGTAGTAGACGATCTGCGGCACGAGACGTCCCCAGTTGATCGAGTTCGCCGACGAGAGCTTCGTATGGAGCGCGGCAAGCTCCGCTGCCATCGCCGCATCGCCGAAGATCTCCTTCACGCCGCGCTGCGCGTCGTCGAAGTTGCCGTGCACCGCCACAACGGAGACATTTGCACCCGTCTGCGTCACCATCTGGAGTCGCTGAATCGGGCTGACACCGCCATCGGGGTAGAACACCATGATGCGGATGCCATCGGCATCGGCGAAGCCTTCGAGTGCAGCCTTGCCCGTATCGCCCGAGGTCGCAACAAGGATGAGAATGGTATCCTGCTCCCCCGTCTTTTTCCGCGCCGTACTCATCAGCTGCGGCAGGAGCTGCAGTGCCATATCCTTGAACGCGCTCGTCGGCCCGTGCCAGAGTTCGAGCACCTCAAGTTCCCCAACCGTACGAACGGGCGCGCGCCGCACATCGTCAAACGTATGACTGTAGGCGCGGCTGACACAGCCCTGCAGTTCCTCCTCTGTATAGTCCGTAAGAAAGAGGCTGAGAATACGCTCAGCACGCTCCTCGTATGAGAGGGGTGCAAGCGCCTCGATCTCCGAGAGCGAGACCTGCGGAAATGCCGCGGGCACATAGAGACCGCCGTCCGAGGCAAGCCCCTTGAGAATAGCCTCCGCCGAGGAAACGCACTCCGTCGCGCCACGCGTGCTGAAATAATTCATTGTATACATCCTTTCATTTGGGCATGGGGATTCTTCTGTGCTATACTAATATCCGTACGCAAAAACGGCAGATCAACGCACAAGTGGTACTGCTGTCGCCGCCGCCGCACGGATGAGGTCAGCAGGCGCAAGGGAGAGCTGTTCCCCGCGTCGCCCCGCACTCACGCACACGTGCTCATGATGCAGGATACTCTCGTCGCAGTAGACGGGATACGGCTTCTTTGCACCAAGCGGCGAGCAGCCGCCGCGCACATAGCCCGTGAGGTCAAAGACCTCCTTCAAATGAACCATCTCTGCGCGCTTGTTGCCGCTTGCAGCCGCCGCAGCCTTGAGATCCAGTTCCCCCGCCCCTGGAACGACCGCCATAAAGACGCCCGTGCGGTCGCCGCGCACAACAAGCGTCTTGTAGATGCGCTCCAAGGGGATGCCGGTCACCTCCGCCACATGCGCCGCCGAAAGATCACGCTCATCGACGGGATAGGTCAAAAGCTCATAGGGAATGCCGAGGCGATCCAACATACGTGCCGCATTCGTCTTTGGCGTTTTCTTCTTCGTCATATTACTCACCACCTTGGATTATACCATTGAGATGGAATAAAAATCAAACGCTATTGCATTTGGGAAGGAAGCATCATTATGAAAATTGCACTCATATCCATGGAAGTCGTTCCGGGACGCCCCGACCGCAATGCCGCAGCGATGCGCGCAAAGATCGCGGAGGCAAAGGCAGCAGGCGCGGAGCTTGTCCTCTTCCCCGCACTCAGTCTCTCGGGTCTCTTCCTCGGCGGCGTGTGGAAACAGCCCGCATTCCTGCGCGACTGCGCCGCTTATGCCGAGGAGATTGCCGCAGCCGCAGAGGGCGTCACCGTGGTTTTTGGCAGCGCTGCACAGGCAGACAGTTGCACAGGCGTTTGCCGCACGCTCGTCGAAGCACGGGACGGTGTGCTCACGGAGGTCATGCGCACGCCGCTGCACGGCACGGGGAATCACTTTGCCCCGCTGCTCTATGAACTGTCCGGCGAGAACATCATCCTCGCCGCAGATGCGAGTCCCTTCCCCATTTGCTTTGGCGCATCCACCCTTGCCAAGACGGCACGCGAAAAGCGCAAAAACATCTTCTACATCAATACGCTTGGACTTCAGGACAAGGGCAAGACCGTATACACATTCCCCGGCAGAGCACATGTATTCAACGCGAACGGCGAGCGCGTCCTCATCTCCCCCGCCTATCAGGAGGGCATCACGCTCGTCGACACGGAGCAGATGCCCGCCCCTCTGCCACAGACGGCAGAAGCGCCGATTGCACCGATTCATCGTATGCTGCGCTACGCCGTGCAGAAATTCCTCGCACGCATCCGCATGGAGCGCGTTGTCATCGGCATCTCGGGCGGCATTGACTCCGCCGTCGCCGCCGCCCTCTACGTGAACGCCATCGGCGCAGAAAACGTCCTGCTGGTCAATATGCCGAGCCGCTTCAACTCTGCGACAACAAAGGGGCTTGCAGCGCAGCTCGCCGAAAATCTTGGCTGCCGCCACACAATCGTCCCCATCGAGGAGAGCGTCGCACATACCGTCACGCAGCTGACCGAAGTGCCCATCATGGGAAAAGCGGCGGCGAAGGGCGAACATCTCACGATTTCCTCGTTTGTCCGTGAGAATATGCAGGCGCGTGACCGCAGCGGGCGCGTCCTCGCCACCGTCGCCGCCGCATGGGGCGCAGGCTTTACCTGCAACGCGAACAAGGCAGAGTCCACCGTCGGCTACGCGACCCTCTACGGCGATCAGGCGGGCTTCCTCTCCGCGCTCGCCGACCTCTGGAAGTATCAGGTCTACGATCTCGCACGCTATCTGAATGATGCCGTCTACGGACGCGAAGTCATTCCGCAGGGCATCATTGACATCGTGCCGAGCGCGGAGCTGTCCGATGCGCAGAACGTGGACGAGGGCAAGGGCGATCCCATCCGCTACCTCTATCATGATTACCTCTTCCGTGCCTTTGCCGAGGAGGACTGCATCCCTGAGGACATCCTCACGCATTATGCGGACGGCGACCTTGAGAAGTTCATCGGCTGTGCGAACGGTCTTGTCGCAGAATATTTCCCCACGGCGGCAGACTTTATCTCCGACCTGGAGCGTTGGTGGGGACTCTATACGGGCATGGCGGTCGCCAAGCGCATCCAATCGCCGCCGCTTCTCTCGGTCAGTGGACGTGCCTACGGCAGCGACCATCCGGAGTCCCAGATCGGCGCGTATGAAACGATTCGCTATCGCGCACTGAAAGAGAAGCTGCTCGGGAACTGAAACAAGCGCCCCTTCCACCGCTTGCGCGGTCCCCCTCCCCCGTATCGAACGGGGGAGGCTTTTTCTTTCCTCCCCAAAAAAATTCTTTATTGAGAAATTTTCTCATTTACAAGATATAATTTTTGTGCTATTCTCAATACAAATGAAAGGACGGTGTTTTCATGAACATCAAGAAAAATTATTTCAAACTGCTGCTCACCCTCGCACTTGCCCTGACGGCGCTGGTCGCTGTCGGCTGCGGTGGAGGCGGCAATGCCGATAAGGCAGCAGACACAAAGAAGACGGTCACAGTCACGACCTCGTTTTTGCAGGATATGACAAAGCAGCTCGCGGGCGACTATGTGAACATCGAGCTCATCATCCCCGCAGGTGAGGATCCGCATCTCTACGTCGCACAGCCCGCTGACCTCGAAAAGATCAAGAAGGCGGATCTCCTCCTCTACCACGGGCTGCACTTTGAGGGCAAGATGGCGGAGGTGCTTGAGAAGAAGGGCGTCGCCGTCACGAAAGACTTTGCGGATGCGAACATCAACTATATGGAAGAGGACGGCAAAAAGATTGTCGATCCGCATTTCTGGTTCGATGTCGCTCTCTACAAACAGGCGACGGAGGCAGCGGCAGCACAGCTCATCAAACTCGTCCCTGCGCATGAAAAGGAAATTCAGGAGAATCTGAAGAAGTACCTTGCCGAACTCGATGCACTCGATGCGGAGATCAAGGAAAAGATCGCACAGATCCCCGAGGGACAGCGGAACCTCGTCACGCCGCACGATGCGTTCAACTATTTCTCGCACCGCTACCATGTGAATGTCATTGCGCCGCAGGGTGTCAGCACGGACTCCGAGGTTGCAAATGCGGATATTGAGAAGACAGCGAACTACATTGTAGAGCACAAGGTCAAGGCGGTGTTCGCCGAGAGCACGACGAATCCCGAGCGCATGAAGAAGCTGCAGGAGGTCTGCAGGACAAAGGGCTTCGATGTGG
>ERZ773099.842-NODE-842-length-23797-cov-4.597675_pt1 | contig 23797 bp, 22 predicted proteins | sample MGYA00511120_ERZ773099 | MGnify/ENA primary metagenome ERZ773099 (study PRJEB29015, sample SAMEA2738012) | human oral metagenome | biome: human oral; feature: human-associated habitat; material: dental | place: China | collected 2104 ...
GCCGCATCTGGATGACCTGGTGCAGCCTTTTGGAGAAGAGCAGGTCGCGCTCCAGTTCCTCGTCCGACGGCTCCTCTTCATCGGGGTCCCAGTCGGCGGGGCGGGAGATCGCGTGGGCCGGGACCTCCGTTTCCTCCTCGTAGGATGCCTGAGGCGCGGGGGCGCTCTCCTCCTGCAGGGCGTCCTGGGGGTCGGTTTCCTCCTCTGGCTCGGAGAACGCGGGAACCTCTTGGAGAGCGGGGGTGCTCTCCTCCTGCGGGGCGTCCTGGGGTTCGGTACTCTCCTCCGGTTCGGAGGGATCGAGAACCTCCTGGGGAGCGGGGAGGGACTCCCCTTCGGACGGCTCGTCCGGCTCCAGGGGCTCCGCAGCCTGGACGGCGTTTAGATTCAGCGCGGCGTCGGACTCCAGCTCCATGGGCGTCGTGCCCAGGGGGGACCTTTCCGCCAGGGGGACGCTCCCCTCCTGGTCCGGTGCGCCCGTTGCGGGGCGCCGCGAGGGGGGCGCCGGCCACCGGAGGGGTGCCCGCTGCCGCTCGGAGGGCGCTTCGGGGTTTGAACCCCCCACATCCTCCGCCTGAGGCGCGGGGTCGGCAGGTCGTTCGGGGAGGTCGGGCTCCGGGTGCGCCATGTCGGCAGCCCCCCCGAACTCCGCCGCAGGGGGGGCCAAAAGGAACCCCTGTGCCCCCTCGTTGGAGGCTGCGTTATTCAATGCGTTCGTGCCGTTCAGCCAATCCGTCAGATCCTGTTTCACCGCGCTCACCTCTCAGGTCAGTTTATCAGCATTTTTGCGAGTTGGCAACGCCTCTGCCCGCTTTAAGCCCCTATGGCGTCACGGTCCCTCCGCCCACGCTCCACGGTCCGTCCTGCACCTGCGGCGCCCTGCACTTCAGGCCTTTCTATGTAGGGAGGAAGGCAGGCAGCGTGTTATAATTTCAAGTTAAATGGGTCCAACAGGCCGTATGGGCGGCGACCGGTCTGAGGATTGGAAGACGGGGCGCCGGGGAGGGAAGACGTGTGGCGGAGTCATCGATTTTTCGGCGCGTCGTGCTGGTGCGCCATGGGCAGACGGAGTGGAACGAGGCGCGGCGCTTCCAGGGCAAGACGGACATATCGTTGAGCGACGTCGGCCGCCGGCAGGCTCAGGCCCTGGCGGAGCGCCTCTCCTCCTGGCGTGCGGAGGCCGTCTACTCGAGCCCCCTCTCCCGGGCCCTCGATACCGCCCGGGCCGTGGCGGAACGCCATGGGCTTGTCCCCGCGGTGCTGGAGGAGCTTCACGAGGTGGACTTCGCGGGGTGGGAGGGGCTTTCGATCCCCGGCCTGAAGGAGGAGCGCCGGGAGGATTTCGCCCGCTGGCGGGCGGACCCCTTCTTCAACCCGCCGCCAGGCGCGGAGGGGTGGGAGGACATACGCCTCCGCCTTGAGCGGGCCGTGGATAAAATTCTGGGTGGGCCGGAGACGCGGATCGTCGTCGTGTCCCACGGCGGGGTGATGCGGGCGCTCTACGCGGTGCTGGTGGGCTTCGACCCGCATCAGGTGTGGAACATGGACGTCACGAACTGTGCCATGACCGGCGTGGAGCTTCGGAACGGGAGGGCCTGCATCCGCTTTGCCAACGACGACCTGCACGTTCGGGGCGGCCGCGCGGGCCGGACCCTGCCGGTGTGGGACGAGGCCGGCAGCCTGGTGTGAACGATGAAGAAGACCGAAGCGACTGAAAAGAACGCGAGGGCCCTGTCCCCTGAGAGGGAGCGGGAGCTGTGGCGCCTCTGTCGCGAGGGGGATGCGGCGGCGCGGGAGGAGTTGATCGTCGCCTACCGCCCGCTGGTCTTCTGGATCGCGGGGCGGCTCCGGGCGGCTCCGTCCCTCAAGCAGGACCTCGTCCAGGAGGGGATGCTGGCCCTGATCCGCGCGGCGGACCGCTTCGACCCGGACCGGGAGCTGCGGTTCTCCACCTACGCCTACCACCGGATTCACGGCCAGATGGTCAACCTGCTGGAGCGCTCGGAGCGGCGCGCCCCCATCCCCGTGCCGGACGAGTGGCTCACGACGGCCCAACCGGAGGAGGACGACGACCGGCAGGACTGGCTGGATGTCGCGGACAGCATCGCCCGGCTCCAGGGGCGCGAGGCGGCGGTGGTGTCCGCGCTCTTCTTCGACGGCAAGGAGCCCCGCGACGTCGCGGCGGAACAGCGGATGGACATCAGCCACGTCTATCGCCTGCGCCGGACGGCGGTGGCGAAGATTCGGGCGTGGCTTGGGCTGGACGGCCATGCCATAAAAGAGGCGGGGGACGGGATAAGATAACAGCGGCCTTTGACGGGAGTTCGCGGGGAGGTGCGGGATGGTCCAGGGTGGTATGGACAGGCGCATAGCCGGCATCATTCGATGGCTGGAACGGTTTCAGAGCTCCTATCGTTCCGGGGCCATCGAGAGTGCCTTGATGGACGCGGAGTGCGCCAGGGCGGACCTGGAGGACCTGCGGTCCGACGTGTGGCGGAGCGTGGGAGCGGCTCGGACGCCCCGCCGCGTCCGCCGCGCGGTCGTCACCTGGCTGGCCTCGCTGGTGCTCCTCGCCGTGCTGGCCGTTCCGTCCCCCCTGTCGCGGGAGGAAGGGTTAGTGGGGTTGACCCTTCGCCACGAGGCCCGCGCCGTGGCTCAGGAGCCTGAGCGAAGGGTTGAAACGCCACTTCCGGCCCCGGCGGAATCCGCTCCTGTGCCTCCCCGCTCAGTCAAGGCCGAGAGGCGGCCCCCCTCCGACAGGAGGACGCGGGCGGCCGCACCAGCGCCGAGGCTGCAGCGGGTGACCGCGGTGCGCCCGGCCCCCCAGGAAAGGGGCACGGTGCCCGACGACAAGATGTTCCTGCTGCTTCAGACGGGAGCCAGGGCGCTGAGGAACGAGGGGCCGGCGATCCGAATCGACAGGGTGCAATGAGGCCCGCTGAAGGTGAACGCGCCAGTTTTTTTGATAACATCGTTATTTTAGGAACGTTTCAAAACTTGAAAGGTTTTTGAGGAAATTTGAAAGGAAGTGGAAGACCTTTGAGCTGCACTTTGTTAAGGGGCTCCGCGGGAGGGCGTCTTGGATCGGTATGGAGCTTCCTGGCGGGGGCTCTGGCGATGGTGCTCCTGTGCCTGCCCGTGGCGGCCGAGGCTGGAGCGGAGGCCGTGCCCGTCGCGAGGGTGAGCGTTTCGGGGAACAGCCAGGTCACCTCGAACTACATCCTGGGCGTCGTTTCGACGAAGGTAGGGCAGACGCTGGATCGGGACGTGCTTCAGAAGGACATTGAGGCGATCTACAACCAGGGCTTTTTCTCCTTTGTGGACGCGGACCTCACGCCGGAGCAGGACGGGGTTGCCGTGACGTTCTCCGTCAGGGAGAACCCGATCGTGGAGTCCATCGTCTTCGAGGGCAACACCGTCTACACGAGCGAGCAGCTGATGAAGGAGGTCTTCTCCCAGGTCGGGACGGTCTTCAACCGCGTCTTCTTCCGCAACGACCTGGATCGGATCCAAAACCGCTACCACACGGACGGCTACGTCATGGTGCGGGTGTCGGACGTGCAGGTGCAGGGCGGCGACATCCGCGTCAAGATACTGGAGCCCAGGGTGGGGGACGTCATCATCCAGGGCAACACCCGAACGAAGACGCGGGTGATCCGGAGGGAGATCAAGCTGAAGGAGGGGGACCTCTTCAACGTCACGCGCTTCCGCTACCAGCTGGGGAAGCTGCAGGGACTGGGCTACTTCGAGGACGTCAACGTCGCCTTCGACAGCCCGGATAACCAGGACGACGTGGTGGACCTCATCCTGACCGTGAAGGAGAAGCGCACGGCCTCCGTGGGGGTGAACCTGGCCTACGGCAGCGAGAGCGGGTTGAGCGGCGGCCTGACCTACGGGGACACGAACCTGTTCGGCAAGGGGCTCAACTTCGAGATCGGCTTCGACGAGGGCGACGAGGCCAGCTACTGGCTGTCGCTGTCCAGCCCCTATATGGACTCCGAAACCTGGGCGTGGCGCGTGGGAGCGCGCTACCGCACCTACGACGATCGCTATTACTATCGCCAGGGGGAGCGTCAGTTCGAGTTCGACGAGAAGAACACCCAGTTCTACGCGGGGATCGGCAAGAAGTTCAAGAACGAAGACTGGAGCTGGTTCGCGACGCTTCGCCACGAGGACACCAGCTACGACGACGTCCACAACACGATTCCGGGCTACATCGACGACCTCACGATGTGGGAGGGCACCAATCAGACGGTCGAGCTTCAGTTCACGCTGGACAAGCGCGACCCCTACCTGCCCTATCCGAAGGGCCTCGTGTGGGAGACGACCCTGGAGAAGGCCTTCGAGGGGCTGGGCGGCGAGTTCGACTACATGAAGTACTGGACCCAGCTGCGGTGGTACACGCCCCTGAACAAGCTGGTGGAGGGGGTCGTGGACGTCGAGGGGACGTGGACCGATGAGAACCCCATCATCCTGGCCGCGCGGCTTCGCGTCGGGTCGGCCACGAACGATGAGCTGCCCGCCTTCGCCCGCTATTCCCTCGGCGGGATGAACACGCTTCGCGGGTACAGCAGCCGCTCCTTCGAGGGCAGCAACGTCCTCCTGGGCAACTTTGAGCTTCGGCTCCCCGTGCACGACAACTTCACGCTGGTGGGGTTCTTTGACGTCGGAAACGCCAGCAACTCCATGGACTGGGGTGACCTCCACGACAACTACGGCGTCGGCGTCCGGGTGAAGACCCCCTTCGGCAACCTGCGCGTGGACTACGCGCACGGCGAGGACGAGAACAAGACGTACTTTGGCTTCGGCGATATGTTCTAGCCGTTCCGGGCCAGGGTGCGGCGCTCGACGCCGGAGGCCCTTGTGGACAGCAACGGCGCTCCTTCCGGCCGCGCTCCTTTCCCTGTTCGCGTTGCTCGTCCCTGCCCCCGCGTGGGCGGACCTGAGCGTTTCCGGGCTTCCGACCTGGCTTGAGCCCGCGGTCCGCCGCAGCCTCGACGCCGTCTGGAACGAGATTCCGAAGGACCTCGGCGTGGACCGGGAGGGAACCCTCTCCACGGTAGCGGGGCGGCTCTTCGTGGGCTACGACGTCGAGGTGCGCCGGGGGGAAAATGGACCTGCCGTTCGCTTCGTCCCGGAGGCTCGGACGTCGTGGGACGTGGAGTTGAGACTGCCTGAGTTTCGCGGAACGCTCTCCGACTGGTTTCGTGCGGACGTGGATGGGCTTGTGGAGGAGATCGCGGCCCTGCTGCGCCCGCTGCCGGAGGCGGCGCTCACGTGGGCGGACGAGGCCCTGAGGGCGCGGATCGCGGAGGCCCTGGAGGCCAGGACGCCGGGCTGGGACTTCTCCCTTCAGGTTGCCTTCTCGCCGACAGGCGGGACGCTGACGATCTCCTTTCGTCCAGGGACGCCCCTCGTGCTGGCGGTGACCCCCTCCATCTACTCGCGGACCATCCCCGTGATGCTTCAGTCCGACCTTCAGGCCAAGCTGGTGACGGCCTTTTCCCCGCTGGTCGGGCTCCCGGTGTCCTGGGTGGCGCACCACAGGGCGGACGCGGAGAGGATGGCGCAGGAGTTTCTGGAGGAGCGTCACTCCGTGGAGAACATGCGGGCGCAGGCTGAGGCGACGTTCGTCGCCGCGCCCGTGGCGAAGCTGGACGCCAGGGTGGACAGTGATCGGTTTCTCTTTCAGGTCTGGGTGTCGGCCTACGCCGGACTGGAGGACCGCTACCCGGAGGCGGGGGCCTTCTTTGGATGGAACACGGCGAACCTCACCGGGGTGGACCTCGAGCTCTACGGAGAAGCCGTCGTCGAGCTGGAGGCCTTTGAGCTGACGCGCCGCCTGGGCCTGCGCCTGCGCCTCTTTGGGGACCTCTGGGCCGGCGCGGAGGTGCAATGGCCGGAGGAGGAGTGGTTTGGCCGCCTGCAGTGGGGCCCCTCCCGGATGCGTCGGCCGTACCTCTGGTGGCGCTGGAGCCCGGAGCTGGGGCAGGAGGGCGCGCTGGGCTACCGCGTCGACGAGCACATCTCCATCGAGATCTACTACGACGGGACGAACGACGATCGGGTGGGGCTGAGGGGGCTGTGGTCCCTGTGATCCGCGCAGAAGGAGGAAGTACGATGAAGGAGGTCACCCTGAACGCCCTGGCCCAGGAGCTTGGCTTGAAGGTCGTCGGCAGGGGGGAGAGGACGGTGTCCCTGGCCGCGGCGCCCGGCACGGCGAACGAGAGGACGATCTGCCCGGTGTGGGAGGAGCGGGCTCTGCCGCTGGTAGGGAAGGACGTGCCCATCCTGGCCCCCCTCGCCCTGTTCGAGCCGGGACGGGACGGGATCGTCTCCGATCGTCCGCGGGAGGCGCTGCCGAAGCTCCTCGCGTTCTTCGCGCCGGAGCGCCCCGCTCGCCGCGGCGTGCACCCCACGGCGGTGGTGGACCCGGAGGCCTCCCTGGACCCCGACGCCTGGGTGGGGCCTCATGCCGTGGTGGGACCGAAAACGGTGGTCGAGGGCGGGGCGGAGGTCGGCGCGGGGGCCTTCGTCGGCGCGCGGTGCCGCGTTGGGGCGAGGACGATCCTGGAGCCCGGAGCCGTGCTGCTGGACGGGGTGTGCGTGGGGCGGGACTGCATCCTGCACTCCGGCTGCGTCCTGGGCTGTGACGGCTTCGGCTTTTTGCCCTCGCCGGACGGTCCCGTGAAGATCCCCCAGATCGGCGGGGTGGAGATCGGCGACCGCGTGGAGATCGGGGCCTGCTCCACCGTGGACCGCGGCACGATGGAGGACACGGTCATCGGCGACGGGACGAAGATCGACAACCACGTCCAGGTGGGGCACAACGTGCGCGTGGGGCGCGGCTGCATCCTCTGCTCCATGTCGGGCATCGCGGGCAGCTCCGTCCTGGAGGACGGGGTGACGCTCTCCGTGCAGGCCGGGATCACGGACCACGTCACGATCGGTCGAGGCGCCGTGCTGGCGGCCCGGACGGGCGTCACAAACGACGTTCCCGCCGGGGCCGTGCTGTCCGGCTTCCCCGCGCGGCCCCACCAGGAGGCCAAGCGTGCCATGGTGTTGGCTGCGGACCTCCCTGCCCTGTTCAAGCGGCTTCGGAGCCTGGAGCGTCGCCTCGAGGCCCGTTCGGGAGAGCGGGAGAGTTTTGCGGAGGCAAAAAGGTGAGCCCCCTGGACGCAGCGGGCGCCGGGCGGTATCGCCGCCTGCTCCGCCCCCTCTCCTTCAGCGGCATTGGCCTGCACTCGGGGCTTGAGTGCAGGCTGCGCATCCTGCCGGCCGAGGGAGGCATCGTCCTGGCCTCGGAGGGACAGGAGGCCCCCATCGAGAGGATGACCCTGTCCGGGAGCGGCCGCGGGTCGGACTACCTCTTCCCGGACGGCCGCAGGGTCCGGACCTGCGAGCACGTCCTTGCCGCCTTGACGGGCCTTGGAGTCTGGGGGGCCCGGCTTGAGGTGGAGGGGGGGGAGATGCCGGCGCTGGACGGCTGCGCGGCCCTCGTCGGCGCAGCGGTGATGGAGAGCTCGGAGCCCTGCGGGGAAGCTCCGGCTCCTCTGAGCCTCTCCACCTCCCTCCGGGTGGGGGACGAGTCCCGCTTCGTCGCGGCGTTTCCCGCGGAGGGGCTTCACGTCACCTGCGTCGTGCGCTACGATGCGCCCGTGATCGGCGTGCAGATGCTCGAGTTCGCCTGGAGCGCGGAGGGCTTCCTGGGGCGGGTTGCGGGGGCGCGGACCTTCGCCATGGCGCAGGAGATCGAGGCGCTGCGGGCGCAGGGGCTGGCCCTGGGGGGGACGCTGGACAACGCCATCCTGGTGGAGGGGGCCTCGGCGCGGGCGTCGGGGGGGCTGCGCTGGCCGGACGAGTTCGTCCGGCACAAGACGCTGGACCTCATCGGCGACCTGGCGGCGCTGGGGCGACCGCTCTACGCCCACCTGGTGGCCGTGAAGGCGGGGCATGAGTTGCACCTGCAGATGGCGGAGCGCCTTCGGGCGCTGGTGAAAAGACAGGCGTGATCCCCCGTGGGATGGGCCCTGCGAGGAGGTATGGGGTTTGGACATCATTGAGATCATGAACATGCTGCGGCACCGCTATCCCTTTCTGATGGTGGACCGCATCACGGAGTACGACGAGTCGCACGTCACGGGCTACAAGAACGTCACGATCAACGAGCCCTTCTTTCAGGGTCACTTCCCCGGGGACCCGACGATGCCCGGCGTGCTGATCCTGGAGGCCATGGGGCAGGTGGCCTCCGTGCTGGTGGCCGTCCGGCTGGGGAAGGAGCAGACGGGGAAGATCGCCTTCCTCGCCGGGGTGGACAAGGCCCGATTCCGCAAGCCCGTGCGCCCCGGGGACCGACTGGTCACGAAGGCGGAGCTGACGCGGCTCAGGGGTGTTGCCGGCAGGGCGCGGGTCACGGGCTACGTGGACGACGAGGTGGTGGCGGAGGGCGAATTCATCTTCATGGTGGGGTCGACCCTGAACAAGCACGAGGAGGGTGAGAAGTGAGCGTCAGCGTCCATCCCTCGGCCATCGTCGCGCGGGGGGCGGAGCTGGGGGACGGCGTTCGCGTCGGCCCGTACTGCTGCATCGACTCCCGCGTCGTCATCGGGGAGGGGACGGTGCTGAACGCCTTCGTCACGGTCCACGACGGCGTCACCATCGGTCGAAACTGCCATATCTACGAGTACACCGCCTTGGGCGGCGAGCCCCAGGACCACAGCTACAGGGGAGAGGCGTCCCGGGTGCGCATCGGCGACGACAACGTCATCCGCGAGAACGTCACCATCAACCGGGCGACGGGCGAGGGCAACGAAACGGTGGTGGGGAACGGATGCCTCATCATGGACGGCGTGCACCTGGCGCACAACGTCCACGTCGGAAACGCCGTCACCATCGCCAACAAGGTGGGGCTCTCCGGCTTCGTCCGCGTGGGGGACCACACGGTGTTCGGCGGCATGGCCGGGGCCCATCAGTTCGTCCGCATCGGCTGCTACTGCATGGTGGGCGGGCTCTACCGCGTGGCGAAGGACGTCCCCCCCTACACGCTGGCGGCGGGCGAGCCCCTGCGCCTTGAGGGACTGAACTCCGTGGGGCTGAAGCGGGCCGGGTTCTCCGCCGAAACGCGGAAGGCCATCCGGACCTTCTATCGCGAGCTCTACCGCAGGGACCGCCGATTCACGGATTCCCTGGAGGAGCTGAGGGGAAGGCGGGACGCCTTCATCCTGGAGGTCCAAAATGCCCTCGACTTCTACGAGGGAAGCCAGCGCGGCGTCACGTTCTGGGGGCACGGCTCGGAGTCCGACTGAGATGCCGTGCGCAGGGCGCACTCTTCCGGAAGTTTCAGGCGGAGGGTCAGGGCATGGATTGGAATAGAGTTTTCAATGAGGAGGTTCTGCAACCATGGAAAAGGTCACAGAGGCGGCGCGCAAGCCGGTGAATCTTCCAGCCCTCATCAGCGATTACTACACCCTGGAGCCGGACCCGGAGGCCCGGTCCCAGCAGGTGGCGTTCGGCACGTCGGGCCATCGCGGCTCCTCCAGGCTTCGCAGCTTCAACGAGGCCCACATCCTGGCCATCGCTCAGGCCGTGGCGGAGCACCGCAGGGAGGCTGGCATCCAGGGGCCGCTCTACATTGGGGCGGACACCCATGCCCTGTCGGAGCCCGCGCTGCGCACCTGCGTGGAGGTCCTGGCGGCGAACGGCGTGGACGTCGTGCTGCAGGAGGGCTTTGCCCCGACGCCGACGCCCGTCATCTCGCGCGCCATCCTGGCGCACAACCGCGAGGCCGGAGGGGCCGTGGCGGACGGCATGGTGATCACGCCGTCCCACAACCCGCCGGAGGACGGCGGCATCAAGTACGACCCGCCGAGCGGAGGCCCCGCGTCCCCGGAGATCACGTCGCGGATCCAGGGGCGCGCCAACGAGTTGATCCGCGGGGGAGTCCGCTCTATCGAGAGGGTCCCCTTCGAGCGCGCGGTGAAACTGGAGACGACGCACTTTGAGGACTACGTCATGCCCTACGTTCGGGCCCTGGCCTCCGTCCTGGACATGGAGGCCATCGCACGCTCCGGCCTGCACGTCGGCGTGGACCCCCTCGGCGGGGCGGGGATCGGGTACTGGGACCCCATCGTCGAGCTCTACGGCATCAGGAACCTGGAGGTCGTCAACCGGACGATCGACCCCACCTTCTCCTTCATGCCCCTGGATCACGACGGCAAGGTGCGTATGGACTGCTCCTCGCCTTGGGCGATGGCGAACCTGCTGAAGATGAAGGACCGGTTCGACGTGGCCTTCGGCAACGACACGGACTACGACCGACACGGCATCGTGACGCCCGCGGGGCTGATGAACCCCAACGCCTACCTGGCCGTGGCGGTGCGCCACCTGTTCGGAACGCGCAAGGGCTGGCGGGCGGATGCCGCGGTGGGCAAGACGGTGGTGTCGAGTTCCATCATCGACCGGGTGACGGAGGGGATGGGGCGCAGGCTCTGCGAGGTTCCCGTCGGGTTCAAGTGGTTCGTCGAGGGGCTCCTGGACGGCTCCATGGGGTTCGGTGGCGAGGAGAGCGCCGGGGCGTCCTTCCTCTGCCGCGACGGCTCGGTGTGGACGACGGACAAGGACGGCATCATCCTGGACCTGCTGGCCGTGGAGATCGCGGCCGTGACGGGGAAGGACCCGGCGCAGCACTACAAGGAGATCACGGAGCGGTACGGGGAGTCCTGCTACGCCCGCATCGATGCGCCGGCCTCGCCGGAACAAAAGGCTGCCTTGGCGAAGCTCTCCCCCGATGCGGTGCGGGCCGACGCGCTGGCGGGGGACCCCATCGTGGCGCGGCTCACGAAGGCGCCGGGCAACGACGCACCCATCGGCGGCCTCAAGGTCGTCGCGGAGGGCGGCTGGTTCGCCGCGCGTCCCTCGGGGACGGAGGACCTCTGCAAGATCTACGCGGAGAGCTTTAAGGGCCCGGATCACCTGAAGCGCATCCAGCAGGAGGCTCAGGAGATCGTGGCGTCGGTCGCCTGAGGCGGGGTGCGCGATGCGAGTTGACAAGTTCCTGAAGATGGCCCGCCTGGTCAAGCGCCGCAGCGCAGCTCAGGAGATGGCGGAGCTGGGGGCGGTGCGCATCGACGGGCGGCCCTGCAAGCCCGCCTCCGAGGTGCGCGAGGGCAGCGTCCTGGAGGTGGCCTACATGAACCGGGTGCTGAAGGCGCGCGTGCTGTGCGCGGAGGAGGCACTCCTGAAGCGGCCCGGGACCGTGAGCTGGGAGCAGGTCGAGGAGCGTCCGGTCTCCCCGGACGAGAACCCCTGGGGGGAGTGAGCCCGCGGGGCGCGCCTAAAGGGCCCTAAAAGTTGTAGAATAGGGCGGCGTTCTTGAAACGCGCGGGCTTTGGGTCCGTGCGGTCGCCTTTATCTTAAAACCATTTGGAGGTATGCGTTTCATGAAGAAGATCATCAGTTGCGACAAGGCCCCTGCGGCGATCGGCCCCTACAGCCAGGCCATCCAGGCCGGAGAGTTCCTCTACGTGTCCGGCCAGATTCCGGCCAACGCCAAAGGCGAGGTCGTTCAGGGTGGCGTCGAGGAGCAGGCGAAGCAGTCCCTGGAGAACGTCAAGGCCATCCTTGAGAGCGCCGGCTACGGCCTGAAGGACGTGGTGAAGACGACGGTCTTCGCGACGGACATGGCAAACTTTGCTGCCGTGAACGGCGTCTATGCCAAGTACTTTGACACGGAGGCCCCCGCCCGCTCCTTCGTGGCCGTCAAGGCCCTTCCGAAGGAGGTCCTGGTGGAGATCGAGGTGGTGGCCTGGAAGAGGTAGTTCCAGGCTCTCTGCGCCCTCAAAATCTGTTATAATCAAACCTCGTTCGCGAGCCTCCTGAGGCTTGGGGTTCTGCCTCTCGGCGGAAGATCGTTGCCCGCCGAGAGGTGCTATTTTAGAAAAAACTTTCAGGGGAGGTATTTTCATGGCAGACACAGCAGCAGCGCCGGAGGCGGCGCAGCAGACGACGGCGGTTTCGCCCTGCGGGTCGCTCTTCGGGGGCGGCGCGTCGGCACCGTCGGGAGAGGGAGGCGCCGCCCCCCAGCAGCAGGCCAGCCTGATGGGGATGCTCTTTCCGCTGGTCATCTTCGTGGTCATTTTCTACTTCTTCATCATTCGTCCCCAGAGAAAGCGCCAGAAGGAACACGACTCCCTGATCTCCGGGATCGGGCGGGGGGATCAGATCGTCACGATCGGGGGCTTCCTGGGCACGGTGAAGGAGGTCCGGGACGACACCTTCCTCATCGAGATGGGAGAGGGCGTCCGCGTCCGCATCCTGAGGTCCGCGGTCCAGACGAAGCGCACGCCGGCCCAGGGGCAGCCCGCAGCCGAGGAGAAGAAGGACTAGGAGAGCGTTGGCATGGGGCGGCCTCGCGGCCGTCCCCGGAACGCCGAGCCCGCCCGCGCGGCGGCTGGCTTTTTTGATGCAGGGGGATAAGCATGAATCGTAGGGATCGACTGCGGCTTTGGGTCGTGTTGATCGTGATCGTTGCCGCTCTGGCCTACTCGTGGCCGATAAAGGGGCGGATCAACCAGGGGCTTGACCTGAGGGGCGGGGCCCACATCGTCCTTCAGGCGAAGGACACGCCGGAGAACCCGGTGGGGCCGGACAGCATCGACCGCCTTCTGGCCGTGCTGCGGAACCGCGTGGACCAGTACGGAGTGGCGGAGCCCATCATCCAGAAGAGCGGCGAGGACAGGATCATCATCGACCTGCCGGGGATCCAGGACCCCAAGGCGGCCCTTGAGCTGATCGGCAAGACGGCGCAGATGGACTTCCGGGAGGTGCTGGACGTCACCGCCTCGACCCTTCCCGCGCCTCAGCGGAAGAACTATGACAGCGACCTTCAGTTCAGCCAGGCCCAGGAGCGCTGGCGTGCCGCTGTGGAGGCTCAGAGCAACTCCAGCGCGGACCTCGCCGCGCGGGCAAAGGACATCGAGGGCGCCATCGTGGCCCCGAGCGAGGAGGAGGAGGGGGAGGCGTCCCGCTTCTACCTGCTGGGGAAGAGCCTTCTGTCGGGGAAGGACCTGGAGACGGCCTCCATCAACCCGGACAGGCTGGGGCGCATGGGCGTGTCGCTCTCCTTCAGTCCCGAGGGGGCGAAGCTCTTTGAGGAGGCCACGGGCCGCCTCGTGGGAAAACAGATCGCCATCGTGCTGGACGACGTCGTGATCTCGGCTCCCGTGGTCCAGGACCGCATTTCGGGCGGTGAGGCCCAGATCACGGGGCGCTTCACGGCCGACGAGGCCTCGCGGCTGGCCATCATGCTGAAGGCCGGTGCGCTGCCCGTGGCGGTGGAGATCGCGGAGAACCGCTCCGTCGGGCCCAGCCTGGGGGCGGACTCGGTGCGGCAGGGGATGCAGGCCGGCCTCTTCGGCGCGGCCATGGTGCTGGTGTTCATGCTCATCTACTACAGGTTCCAGGGGCTGGCCGCCGACGTGGCGCTGGTGGTAACGATCCTCCTGATCTTCACCGGGCTGATCGCGTTCCACGCCACGCTGACCCTCCCCGGCATCGCGGGCATCATCCTGACGCTGGGCATGGCCGTGGACGGCAACGTCCTGATCTACGAGCGCATCCGCGAGGAGGTCCGCTCGGGCAAGACGCCCATCGCAGCCCTGGACGCCGGCTTCCGCAAGGCGCTGGTGACGATCCTGGACTCGAACATCACGACGCTCATCGCGGCGCTGGTCCTGTTCCACTTCGGATCGGGGTCCGTCCGCGGCTTCGGCGTGACGCTCTCCATCGGCCTCGTGGCCAGCGTGTTCGCCAACGTCGTCGTGACCCGGGCCCTGCTGCAGCTCTTCGTCAGCCGCCGGCAGAACGCGCTGAAGCGCAGCTAAGGAGTGGATTGCGATGAACAGAAACTATAACTTTATGGCGCTTCGCAGGCCCGCTCTGTTGCTGAGCGCCGTCCTGGTCCTGGCAAGCCTGGCCTTCCTCTTTACCAGGGGCTTGAACCTCGGCATCGACTTCACGGGGGGCAACGTGATCCAGCTGGAGTTCGACAACCTGCCTGAGGTGGCGGAGGTCCGCAAGGTCGTTTCCGGCGTCGTGGCCCAGGAGGCCATGATCCAGAAGTTCGGCGAGAAGGGCGTCATCATTCGCACGAACGAGGACACCGAGGAGAGCCGCGAGCAGGTGATCTCCGTCCTTCAGAAGGCCTTCCCCGACATGAAGGTATCGGGCTACGAGAAGGTGGGGCCCGTCGTGGGAGGCGAGCTCCGCCGTCAGGCGGTCATCGGCGTTTCCATCGCGCTGGTTGCCATCCTGATCTACATCACGGTGCGCTTCCGCTTCCGCTTCGCGGTGGTGAGCGTGGTGCCCCTGGTGCACGACGTCCTCATCGCCCTGGGGTTCTTCAGCCTCACGCAGATGGAGGTTTCCTCCTCCTTCATCGCGGCCATCCTGACGATCGTCGGCTACTCCCTGAACAACACGATCATCATCCTGGACCGCATCCGTGAGAACTGGCGCGACCTGGGCCGCGACGGCATCGAAAAGCTGGTGAACGACTCCGTCAACCAGACCCTGGCGCGTACGATCAACACGACGCTGACGACGCTCTTCCCGGTCATCGCCCTGTGCGTGTGGGGCGGACCCGTGCTGCAGGCCTTCAGCTACGCCATGCTCGTGGGCATCATCGCGGGCACCTACAGCTCCATGTTCGTGGCGACGGGCGCCCTCATCGAGTGGTACAGGGCCCGTCCCGAGTCGCGGTAGGGGCGCGTTGACGAAAGACTTCGGGACCCGCGTCGGCGGGCCCCGATTTTTTTGAGAGGAGATCTTTTAAATGAAGACGATGAGAATTTTCCTTGAGCTTCTCTGCGCCGCGGCGGCGGTGTGCCTTCCGCTGCTCCTTCCCCGCGCAGCCTGCGCGGCGGAGGGGGAAACGCCCCGCCGCCCCGTGGCGGTGTTCAACACCAACATGGGGCAGTTTCAGGCGGAGCTCTACACGGACCTGGCGCCCGTCACCGCCGGCAACTTCATCGACTTGGCCCGGCGTGGCTTCTACAACGGCGTGATCTTCCACCGCGTGATCGACCGTTTCATGATCCAGGGCGGCGACCCCACCGGCACGGGAACGGGCGGCCCTGGGTACAAGATCAAGGACGAGTTCGGGCCGGGCCTTGCCCATGACGCCCCCGGAGTCCTCTCGATGGCCAACGCGGGCCCCAACACGGGGGGCTCACAGTTCTTCATCACGCTGGTCCCCACTCCGTGGCTGGACGGCAAGCACGCGATCTTCGGCCGGATCGTCGAGGGGATGGACGTCGTCGAGGCCATCGGGCACGTGGAGACCGCCCAGGGAGATCGCCCCGTGAAGGACGTCGTGATGCAGTCCGTCGTCGTCGAGGAACCGAAGGAGTAGCGCCTGCGAGGCGCTTCGGGAGGGATTTCAATGCCGAAGGTTTACGTCACGCGCATGCTGCCGCGCCCCGTGATGGAGGAGCTGGGCAGGGTGTGTGAGTACGCGGTGAACGAAGCGGACCGTCCGGTTTCGCGCGCGGAGCTCCTGAGCGGGGTGAAGGGTTGTGACGGCGTCATCAGCATGCTGAACGACGCCATCGACGCCGAGGTCATGCGGGCGGCGGGGCCGCAGTGCCGCATCGTGGCCAACTATGCCGTCGGCTACAACAACATCGACCTGGCGGAAGCCCGGAGGCTGGGGATCGCCGTCACCAACACGCCGGGCGTCCTGACGGACGCTACGGCCGACCTGGCCTGGGCGCTGCTCTTTGCGGCGGCCCGGCGCGTCCCGGAGGGGGACCGCCTCGTGCGCCACGGGAGCTTCAACTGGGCGCCGGAGTTCATGCTGGGGGCCGACATCACGGGCCGTACCCTGGGGGTGATCGGCGCGGGGCGCATCGGGCTGAACTTCGCCCGGAAGGCCCGTGGCTTTGACATGAAGGTGATCTACGCGGGGCGCCACCGCTCCTCCGAGTTCGAGGCGGAAACGGGAGGGACCTTCGTCACGAAGGAGGAGCTCCTGCGGACGGCGGACTTCATTTCGCTGCACGTGACGCTGACGCCCGAAACGCGCCACCTGATCGGTGAGTTGGAGCTTGGGATGATGAAGCCGACGGCCATCCTCATCAACGCCTCGCGCGGCCCCGTGGTGGACGAGAAGGCGCTGGTGCGCGCGCTTCGTGAGCGCAGGATTCTGGCGGCGGGGCTGGACGTCTACGAGAACGAGCCTGAGGTGGAGCCGGGGCTCAAGGAGCTGGACAACGTGGTCCTGACGCCCCACGTCGGCACCGCGACGGTGGGGACCCGGACGGAGATGGGCTTCATGGTGGTGCGTAACGTGGCCGCCGCCCTGGCCGGGCAGGAGCCGCCGAACCTGGTGAGGGCGTAAAATTGAGAGGGGACGGGGTAGATAACCCTGTCCCCTTCAGTATGGGCTTCGCGTCGGCGATTGCCTGCGCGGAACGACGAGGGGAGGCTTGCCGGCGCCTCACGCCAAAAAGCCGTTGATGATCTCCTCTTCCGCCTGCTGTTCGGTCAGCCCCAGCGTCATCAGCTTGATCAGCTGCTCGCCCGCGATCTTCCCTATCGCCGCCTCGTGGACCAGCGATGCGTCCACGTGGTGCGCCTCAAGGGAGGGCACGGCGAGGATCGTCCCCTCGTCCATGATGATGGAGTCGCACTCCGTATGGCCCTTGCATGGGGCGTTCCCGATGATGCAGGCGTCAAATCGCTGATAGGACCTGTCCCTGGCGATGGAACGCGAAACGACATCGGCGCTGCCGCCTTCCTCCTGAAGGGTCACTTTGTAGGTGCTGACCGCGTGTTGCTCTCCGTGGGTCATCAGGCGTTCGCGCACGACCAACCGCGCGTCCTTCTTCAGCTCGGCGAGGGTGGTTCGGTTGGTGGAATCGACGCCCTTGATCTGCGCCATTTCCATCTCCACGAAGCTGCCCTCCTCCATGTACACCTCCGTGACCGGGTTCAGGATGCGCTTGCCCGTGCCGTCCCCGGAGCCGTAGTGCTTCTCGACGTACTTGACCTTCGCATTTTTACCGACATAAAACCGGTGAATGCCATCGTGCTCTGAATCCTGAACGCCGCAGTTGTCGATGCCGCACCCAGCGACGATGGTGACGTCGCTGCCCTCGCCGATAAAAAAGTCGTTGTACACCGTCTCCTTCAGCCCGCTCTGGGAGAGGACCACCGGGATGTGGACGCTCTCGCGCCGGGTTCCGGGCTTGATGTGGATGTCGATCCCGCTGCCGTCCTCCTTTGAAACGATGTCGATGTTCGCCGTGTTGTTCCTGCCGGCGAGCCCTCCGTTGGCGCGAAAGTTGTAGGCTCCCATCGGGACGTCATGGAGGTCCGCCACTTCGCGAAGCAGGCGCTTCTGTACCTCCGTCAGTTTTTCCATCACACGCCCCTCCTCAATCTGTTGCACGTGCCCTGTGCAGCTTCCGTCCCCACCAAGTCCGGAAAGACCTCGGCTTTCGTGCCGTGCCGTTCTATCCTCCCGTCAGTGAGGACCGCGATCTCGTCCGCGATGTTCAGGATGCGCTCCTGGTGGGAGATGATGATGATGGAGCTGTCCTTGATCCCCTTCCGCATGGACTCGAAGATGCGGATGAGGTTTTGAAAGCTCCACAGGTCGATCCCCGCCTCTGGCTCGTCGAACACCGTCAGCCGGGAGTGCTTGGCGAGGACGGTGGCGATCTCGATGCGCTTGAGTTCCCCGCCGGACAGGGATGCGTTGACCTCCCTGCGGATGTAGTCGTGGGCGCACAGCCCAACCTCCGAGAGGTAGTCGCAGGCGTCCGAAACCGAGAGGTCCTTGCCGGAAGCCAGCCGCAGCAACGCGTGGACCGTGATGCCCTTGAAGCGCACGGGCTGCTGGAAGGCAAAGCCCATTCCCTTCCTTGCGCGCTCCGTTATTCCCATGTTCGTGATGTCGATGCCGTCCAGGAGGATTTGACCTTCGGTCGGCTTTTCGATCCCGACGATCAGTTTGGCGAGCGTAGATTTCCCGCTTCCGTTCGGGCCGGTGATCGCGACAAATTTGTTGTCACCCACGATAAGGTTCAAGTCGTGAATGATCTCTTTCCTGACCCCGTCATTGTCGACGGAGAAGGACAGGTTCCGTAATTCCAACATGACCTCGCCCCCCCGCGATAGTCTTTGGTTATCTCACCGGTTCATTCCAGGACCAACAGCAAGGCCATCTTGAAGCGGCCGTCCGCCTTGACGTAGTGCAGTCCGTTCTTTTGGAAGCGAAAATTCTCTCCGGCGCGAAGGGGGTACTCCTTCCCCTCGTACCCGATGATCGCCTTGCCGTCCAGGGCGAAGACCAACGCTTCGCCGGGCGCGGAGTGCTCGGACAAGCCGGTGCCCTCGTCAAAGCTCATCACCACGAACTTCATCTTCGGGGAGCTCAGGAGGTCCAGGTTCACGATCTTGCCGTCCTGGTAGGGGATCAGGTCCTTCAGCTCAAAGACTTCCTTGTCCTTCAAAACAGGGTTCATCACGGTCTCCTTTCTTAACAAAACCTCGACGTACACGCTGTCCGATTCGGCCTTGATCCCCACGGGCACCCCGACGGGCGTCACGTAGCCCTGGCCGGCGCCGAGGGGAATTTCCCTTTCCGTCACGACGCGCATGCTGCCGTGGACGGCGAGCCAGAGCTTGTGGTCCGGATAGCTTTCGGGGCTGATGTCCGTCCCCTCCGCCATGGAGAAGACGAACGTGTCCTGGATGACCTTGCCGGACAGGGTGCAGCCAGGGACGGCAGGGTTCTCCGCTGCAAGGGTAAAGGGGCCAATCTTCATGCGAACGCCTCCCTTTTGGATTATTGACTTTTTTTATTATAATACAAAAGAGATAGCTTGCTATGCCCAAGATACGGATTCAGTATCGGGAAAAAGGCTGACTCCGCAGCGAAAGGGTCGTGGGGCAGGAACGGGTTGAGCAGCAAAAGGCGCCGCGCTGCCCGGCGTTTCGGGTGGCCCTAATACAGGCGCAGCATGTCGATCGGCATCCCGTAGGCTATCGAGGTGATCTTGCCGCCTTCGCACTCGATGAGCATGGCGGAGTTTTGCTCCAGGTAGCCGATCGAGCCGGTTCCGGACGGGGGCAGCTCGTTCTCGTACTCCAGGTCGCCCGGGTCGAAGTCCTCAGGGTAGTCGGAGCGGTTCAGGCAGCCGTCGAAGTAGCTTTTCAAAACATCGGTGCTGGCCCCCACGCGGATCCCGCCGGGGAAGACGATGTCGGGATCTCTTATCTCAATCCCATAGAGATGGTACTCTCCGTTCTTCTGCTGAGAGGCCCCCGAAACGGTCGTCCCGTTCTTCTTCCACTCCAGGAACCACAGGTCGTCGATATTCCTCTCCTCCAGGGGGCAGTACCGGGATGGCTTCGCGGTGGGCTTGTCGTCCCGGATCATCCTCTCCGCGAGGGCGATGGCCTGTTTTTCCAGGGCGAGGCATCGGTTGAAGAACACTTCCGTCCAGTGCTCCGCGGCAACCCCTTGGGATGCGGCGAGGACCAGGCAGAACATGGCTGCCATCGACAGCGCACACTTTTTCAGAAACGAACTCTTCATAGCATAACGCCTCCTGAACTCAAAGTCGATGTCGCCGGCAAAAAGCCGTCACGGCTTAAACTTAACGGCACAGCGCCACTTTGTCAATATCTTGATCGTCGTTTCTGGCGGGGCTGCACGACCTAACACAGCGTTCGATAGCTGGAATCGGTCGTGTTTTTTGCCCTCTAAAATGAAATTTAGCGGTAAGATATATGTGATAGCATGGAGAGGCGCTCCGCCCCCTCGTTTCAGGCGCGATCCTGCGAGGCCCTGATGGCCCTCGCGCCGGGGCGCCGTGTTGAGGTGCAAATCCAGCGTAAAAGGAAGTGCGTGCATGAAGTTCTTTCATCTATCGGACCTGCACATCGGCCTGAAGCTCATCAACCGGGACCTTCTGGAGGATCAGGAGTACGTCCTCGACCAGATCGTGAGGGCTGCCGAGGAGGCGAGCCCCGACGCCGTCGTCGTCGCCGGCGATATCTATGATAAGGTGAACCCCTCCGGCGAATCGGTGGAGCTCTTCGACCGCTTCGTCTCGAAACTTGCGGGAGCGGTCCCCACGGCGGAGATCATGATGATCAGCGGCAATCACGACAGCGGATCGCGGGTCAACCTCTTTCGAAGCGTGCTGCAGCGGCGGGGAATCCACATGGTGGGGCTCCCCCCGCGGACCCCGGAGGAGTTCATCGAGAAGGTGGTGCTGTGGGACGAATTCGGCCCCGTGAACTTCTACCTGCTCCCCTTCGTGAAGCCCTCCATGGTGCGGCCCGTCCTGGATGCGGGCGCAGAGGCATCGGGCGACGAGGATGATGACGTAACGCTGCGGGGCCTTTCCTACGATGAGGCGCTGCACCGGCTGATCGATCGGGAAACGATCGACCCGGAGCAGCGGAACGTCCTGGTGAGCCACCAGTTCTACCTGCCCTCCGGGGCCGTCCCGTCGGGAGTGGAGCGCATGGACTCCGAGGTGCGCACCGTCGGCGATATCGATGGAGTGAGGTCGGACGTCCTGGAGCGATTTGACTACGCGGCGTTGGGCCACATGCATAAGTCGATGGAGGTCGGCAATGAGCGCTATCGCTACTGCGGGACGCCCCTGGCCTGTTCCGTAAGCGAGGCGGGACAGCAAAAGGGCATCATCGTGGTGGAGTTGGGGGAGAAGGGATGCGTGAAGACCTCCGTCCTGCCCCTGATCCCGCTCCGCGAGGTCCGCGTCATTACCGGCGCCTTTTCCGAGGTCCTGAGCCAGGGGTGCGAGGACTACGTGACGGTGGTTTTGATGGATAAGGAGGATCTGGACGTCCTCGACATGCAGGATCGCCTTCGCACTTGCTTCCCGAACCTCCTCGAGATCCGGCGGGAGCTTCCGCGCCGGGCGGGCGACCGCGCCGGGCACGGGGCGGAAGAGGCAGAGATGAGCCCCTTTGAGCTTTGCGGCTCCTTCCTGAGGGAGCAGTGGGGCGGCCGGGAGCTGGATGAGGAGGAGCGCTCGCTCCTTCAGGATGTGATCAACAGCGTTCAGGAGGCGCACTGAGATGAGACCGCTGACACTCACCATGAGGGCGTTTGGCTCCTACAACAAGGAAACGACGGTGGATTTCACCCGGCCGAACCAAAAGCTCTTCCTCATCACCGGGGACACCGGCGCGGGCAAGACCACGATCTTCGACGCCATCGTCTTCGCCCTCTACGGGGAAACGAGCGCAAGCGGCAGGAGTGGGGGCAAGCGGCAGGGTGAGGACCTGCAGAGCCAGTTCGCGAACCTGGACACCAAACCCTTCGTGACTTTGACCTTCTCGGAGGTGCAGGGCGGGGAGGAGAGGCTCTACACCGTAACCCGCACCCCCCGCTATCGCGGTTCGCAGGAGCAGAAGGCCGGCTCCAGGCCCAAGGGGGAGACCGTCTCTCTCTCGATGCCGGACGGCCTGACGTACTCAGGGAACCTGTCGGAAACGGACCGAAAGATTAAAGAGATCGTCGGGCTGACGAAGGAACAGTTCATGCAGGTGGCCATGATCGCTCAGGGGGAGTTCATGGAGCTGCTCGGCGCCGGGGCGGACAAGAAGAAGGACATCTTTCGAAAGCTCTTCCGTACCCGGCTCTATCAGGACATCGTGGATGAGCTGAAGCGCCGCCTGGACGACGCCGCCAGACGGGTGACGGAGATCCGCAGCGCCTTTCAGGCCGAGGCGGGACACGTCGTGATCCCGGAGGAGTTTGAGGGCATGGAGCGGCTGGAGGAGAGCCGTTCTCGCCTCCTGGCCTCCGAGGGGGGGACGGTCATGGACATGGAGGCCCTTCTGGAGGAGCTCAAAGCCCTTTGCGGCAGGCTTGAGGAAGGAACTGCCCTCGCTGCGGCGGAGCGGGACGAAAAGGGCAGGCGGCGGGACGCGGCGCGCGACGCCTACACCGGGGCCCAGGACCTCGCGCGGGCCTTTGAGGAGCTGGAGAGGGCGGAGGGGGCGCTTGTCGAATGTGAGGCCGAAGAGGAGCGAATTCGGGAGGCAGGCCGCTTGATGGTCCGAATCAACGCGGCCTACGAGATTCAGCCCCTGCATCAGAGGATGGACGACGCGGAGAAGGCCGCGGCGGAGACGGAGAGAAAGCTGGCGGATTTGAAGGGGTCCCTTCCGGACCTCAACCTGGACCGCCAGCGGGCGGAGGCCTCCGAGGTGGAGGCCCGGTCCGTCCAGGCGGCGGGGATCGAGGAGTTCACTCGGGTGTCCGAGCGCGTGAGCAGGGCGCTTCAAGTTTTGGAGCGGATCCGTATCGCGACGGAAACGTTTGAGGAGTGGCGTGCTGCGCTCAGCTCTGCGGAGGTGATCTCGCTCCAGGCCAAGGACGCTCTGATGAACTTTGAGGCCAAGGAAGCGGCGTGGCGGGCGCGAGAGAAGGAGTTGGAGGGCGCGGACCTGCGCCTGGCGGAGTGGGAGGCCAGACGCAGGGAAGCGGAAGACCTCATGGTGGAGGTGTCCCTGGCGGAGGACGCCGGACGGGACGCCAGACAGCAGAGGTCGGAAACGGAGAGGTTGCAGGGGGAGTACGCCTCCGTCAGGGAGGAGTACAACAGCAAAAGGGACGAGTACGTCCGAAAACAGGGGGAGTTTCTGGACGCCCAGGCCGGCTTTATCGCCTGGGAAAAGCTGAGGCCTGGCGAGCCCTGCCCCGTGTGCGGCTCCACGGATCACCCGCGCCCCTGCCTGTTGCCGGAGGGCAGCCGGGATTTGACTCGAGAGGTCGTCGATGCGCTGGCCGAGGAGGTCGCAAGTCTGCAGCAGGACCTGACGAAGCGCTCTACGGCGTCGGGGTCCGCCCTGAGCCTCCTGGAGGAGAAGGAGAGAACCCTAAAAGGGACCTTGACGCGCCTGTATGAGCGTCTGGCGAGGAGCATCCCGGAAGCGTCGGAGGCGCTGAGCCTGGAACAGGTGCGGTCATTGTTGGAAAGCTGGAGAGGCGGAATCCGGGCGGAAGGGGTTGCGCTTCGTGAGGGCGCACAGGCTCTGAGCCGCATCAAGGAGTCCCTGAAGAGCGTGGACGAACAGCGGCAGGTGTTGACGATCGCTGCCGATAAGGCGGTTCAGACGGCGCATCAGGCGGAGAGCGCCCTCGCTGCAGCCGAGGCGGAGCTCAAGGGCTTCGAAGGGCAGCGGGACTACGCGACCGTGGCGGACGCACAGTCGGCCCTCAGCGGGGCCAGGACTGCGAAGCGCGAGGCGGACTCGGCCTTCGAGGCCGCTCGTGAGGCGGCGCAGTCCGCGCGGAGCTCGCTGGAGAACGCGGAGGCCGCGATCGCCCGGCTCGCGGAGGAACTGCCCCTTCAGAGGGAGGAGGCAGAGCAACGCAGACAGGCCTACGAGGCGCTCATGGACGAGAAGAAGCTATCCGAGGCGGATTGGATGGAAACCGTTCGCCGGCACGGCCGGGAGGACGTGGGGGCGCTGCTGGATGAGGTGGAGGCGCACCGCAAGAAAAAGGCGGCCGCGGAGGGCGCGCGCGACGCGGCCCTGAAGGCCGTGAACGGACGCGAGAAGCCCGTCATGGAAGACCTGGAAAGGGCCAGGGACGAGGCGGAAGAGGAACTGGAGAAGGCTCAGTCCGCCTGGGCGCGGCTCGACAGGGCCTTTGAGGCGGACGACGCCGTCCTCTCTGCCCTGTCGCCGAGGATGGAAGAACGAAAGCAGGTTGCGCGGGAGCACGCCCGGCTCAACGCGC
>ERZ773099.843-NODE-843-length-23780-cov-11.706175_pt1 | contig 23780 bp, 17 predicted proteins | sample MGYA00511120_ERZ773099 | MGnify/ENA primary metagenome ERZ773099 (study PRJEB29015, sample SAMEA2738012) | human oral metagenome | biome: human oral; feature: human-associated habitat; material: dental | place: China | collected 2104 ...
TGCTATGCGTCCGGTTTGTCTCCTTGACAGGACAAAAAATCTGCACCAATCTGACAGACTTCATTTTATCAGCGATTCCCTAGTTTTTTGTGCAGAGATTTAATATTTATGTTATAATAAACGCGATATTTTGAGGAAGATGTCATCTATCATCATCTAGGAGGGTTTCTTATGGCGGATCAAGGTCGCAGACTTCCGGTATACCTGCTTTTGGATTGTTCCGGATCGATGGCGGGAGAGCCGATTGAGGCGGTACGGCAGGGCATCAAGGCACTTCTCTCGGAGCTGAGGGGCGACCCGCAGGCACTCGAGACGGCATATCTCTCGGTCATCACCTTTGCGAGCCGCGTGCAGCAGACGACGAAGCTGACGGAGTTGATGCTCTTCAAGGAGCCGCGCCTGGAGGCGGAGGGGTGTACGCTCATGGGCGGCGCACTGAAGCTCCTCGCGGAATGCGTCCGGACGGAGGTGCGCAAGAACACGGAGACGCAGAAGGGCGACTGGCGTCCGCTCGTCTTCCTGCTGACCGACGGCAGCCCGACCGATCTGGAGGACTTCCGCGAGGCGGCGGCAATGGTGAAGACGCTGAAGCTCGGCAACATCATCGCCTGTGCGGCGGGGGCAGATGCCGATACGAGCTATCTGAAGCAGGTCACGGACAATGTGCTGATGATGAACAGCCTGTCCGCCGGCGATATGGCGAAGTTCTTTGCATGGGTCTCCGGCTCGATCAAGATGTCCTCCAAGAGCCTTGATGCGGCACCCGGCGCAGCAATCGAGCTGCCGCCCCCGCCGAAGGGATTCACGGTCGTTCCCTGACGGATCGGAATGCGAGCAGAAAGGGCACGGGTGTCTTGATGGAAACGCAGGAAACAACAGCTGTTGCAATGCCGACGGCGGGAGATGCACAGGGGGATGCCGCAGAACGGCAGGATCCGCCATGCACGGAGGCGCCCGCACAGGTGCAGCCGTCGACGGGGAAGGCGGCGCAGATGCCGGACGTTCCTCCTACAGAGGAGGGCAGTACGGCGTGCGTGGAGGAAGGCGGCGGGACGGCACCGCCCCTAGCGCAGGAGGCGGTGCACGCTGCACCTGAGACGGCACAGCACGCAGCAGGGACAGCGGCGCGCGTCCCGCCCGAGATGGTGCAGGAGGCGGCCGCGGCTACGGAGTGTACCGCCGCCGAGATGACGCAGACGTCGGCGGAGACTGCGGAGCACGTCGCCGTAGAGCAGCCGGAACAGCAGCCGTCCTCTGCGGGCGCGCTGCCCGCAGCAGGGCAGGGGGGACAGGCAGAGGGGCAGGTACTGCCGTCCGATGCCGTGCAGGCTGCAGAGCCGTGTGCCCCGCCGCCTGAGCGTGCTGCGGAGGCTTCCCCCGCCACGGAGCAGGATACGGGCACGGCGGATGAGGAGTCTCCGACCCTCAGCAACGAGGAGCTCCTCGCGCATACGGCAGCGCTCTGGCAGTATCGCCCCGTGCCCGCAGGCGAGCCGGATCCCGCACCCGAATACATGGCGGCAGCGATGCGGATCGGCACGGCGGACATGGTTGCGGCGCGCGTGCGCGGCAAGAAGCACAAGCATGACGGGACGAACTGCGACGACTGGTTTGCCGCTGTGCACGTGGGGGACATCGCCATCCTCGCCGTCTCCGACGGTGCGGGGTCGAAGCGTCTCTCGCGCGTCGGTGCGCGTGCGGCATCCGAGGCTGCCGTCGGCGCGGTCTACACGCAGCTGCGCGCACTGCTGACAGGCAATCCCGAGCTGCGTGCCGCCTATGCCCTGCCGATGGAGGAAGCGGCGTTCGGAGAGGCGTGCGCGCATCTCGTCGGCATCCTGCACGAGGGCGTGCGCGCCGCGCGCGCCGCCGTTGAGGCGGCGTTTTACGCCCGCTGCGGAAGGGCGGCATATACGGATCTGCTCGGCAGGGAGCCGGTTCTCGGCGATCTCGCGGCGACCCTCCTTCTGACGCTCGCTGTCCCCGTTCCGGAGCACGGCGAGCTGCTCGTCCTCTCCTGTCAGGTCGGGGACGGCATGACCGCCGCCGTGAACACGCATGCGCCCTACGGCAGCGCCGTGAAGCTGCTCGGCAGACCCGACAGCGGCGACTTCGTGGGTGAGACGGAGTTCCTCACGAGCGACGGCATGACGGACATCGCCGCGCTGCAGCGGCGCACACTCGTCTCGCGCGGTGTCTGCGACCTGCTGCTCACAATGACGGATGGCGTGTCGGACGATTATTTCAGCGAGACCGAGCTGCACCGCCTCTGCCTCGACCTCGCACTGAACGGCATCCTGCCCTCTGCAGCGGAGGAGGCGATGTTCACGCGGGCGGAGGTGGACCTCCTGCGCAGCCTGCCGCACCCCGAGGCATTCCCGTGGGTCAACGACAAGGAGGAGCTCATCGCGCTGCACGATGCGCGGCGGTGCTGCCGCATGGCGCAGTGCACCGTGGAGGACCTCTGGCAGAACGCGCACGTGCTGCCGCTTGCTGCCGCAGATACAAGCATGGCGGGCATTACGGAACACGCGCAGCGCCTCGAGATCTGGCTGGACAACTATATGGAGCGCGGCTCGTTCGACGACCGCACGCTCGCACTCCTGCGGATGGGGACACGACATGTCTAGGCGCGCGGAGGCCGTGCTCGCCGACGGCAGGAGGATTCCCTACATCATCACGGACAACCCGCCGCAGGGCGGGATGAAATACACCTACTTTGCACCGGACAGATCCTATGTCGTCCAGTTCTTCCACGATCCCGACATCGTGGACGAGGCACTGCGCGACCGTCTCACGGCAATCATCGGGCGCTACAATCCGACGTGCTCCGAGGAGGCGGGCGGCGCGCGCGGCAACACGGAGGCGGCGGCGGCGTACTTTGCCGAGCTGTTCTGCTGGCCGGTGGCAATCGTCGAGCGCCCCGAGTTCGGCATCGTCTGCCCCACCTATCCGAAGAAATTCTTCTTCGGGGCGGACGCCTCCTCCACGTTGGAACTGGCGGGCAGGGACAAGAAGGGGAGCTGGTTCACGGGGCGTGTGCGCAGATACCTCGCACCGCAGGAATGCGGCAGCTTCCAGACCATGCTGCGCCTGTCCATCTCGCTCGCGCGCGCTGTGCGCCGCATGCATCAGGCGGGACTGGCACACTCCGACCTCTCGTGCAACAATGTGCTCATCGATCCCGTGAGCGGCAGCTGCGTCGTCATCGACATCGACTCGCTCGTCGTGCCGGGACTCTACCCGCCCGAGGTGGCGGGGACGAAGGGCTATATCGCGCCCGAGGTACTCGCGGGAATGGGGCAGCCGGGGGCGCGACAGCGTGCCGTGCCGGGGCTCCTGACCGACCTCTTTGCGCTGCCCGTGCTGCTCTATCAGTATCTCCTGAAGCGGCATCCGCTCGAGGGGCCGAAGAACTACGACCTGCCCGCTGAGGAGGCGGACTTCCTGATCTACGGGGAAAAGGCGCTGTTCGCCGAGCATCCCTCCGACCACAGCAACCGCCCTCATGACCTGCGCGTGACCATCCGCGACCTCGGGCCATATCTCGAAAAGCTCTTTCTGCGCGCCTTTGTGGACGGTCTGCATGAACCCGAGGCACGCCCGTCGGCGCTCGAGTGGGAGAAGGCGCTCGTGCGGACGTGGGATCTCCTGCAGCCGTGCGCGGGGGCGGACTGTCCGGAGCACTTCTTCGTCCTGCACGACCCGTCGGATCCGCGCTGTCCCTTCTGCGGGACGCGCGTGCCGGAGCACCGCGTCCTGCATCTGCGGCGTATGTGCCGCGTGCGCGGCAAGCGCGGGCAGTGGATGGAGACGGGGCGGCTGAACGTCTACGACGGCCTGCCGCTCTTCCCGTGGCATTTCCACGCCCGCATCTTTCCCGATGAGAAGGCGCAGGATCGCACGGTGCAGGCATATCTGTCACGGCAAAGCGGCGCGTGGCATCTCGTGAACAACGGTTCGGACTGCCTGTACGACGGCGCGGGGCAGCAGATCCCGCAGGGCAGGACGAGGCCTCTCGTGCCGGGCGCACTGTTCGGCACGTGGCAGGAGGACGAGGGCATCCTGTGGACGGGCGTATGAGTGGGCGGGCTGCCTCCGCTTATGTTAGGGAAGCACTGATAAATTCAGCCCCGCCATCTTGACGCATCTTTTTTGCCCGCACTGTGTCGGCAAATCCTCCACATAGCCCTTGCTATGCGTCCGGTTTGCCTCCTTGTTCGGACGAAAAATCTACGCCAATCTGACGGACTTCATTTTATCAGCGATTCCCTAGGGAGTGATTCCGCGCTTGACCGCACGGACTTTCATGATACAATGGGAGAGATCGGAAAATTTATCCACCATCAGGGGAAATGAGGAGAACATGTATGAAGATTCAAGGGCTGTCGGATGAGGCAGTGCGCGCCGCACGCGAACAGTACGGCACGAACGCGCTCACGGAGCAGGCGGGAGAGGGCTTCTGGGAGAAGCTGAAGGGGAACTTTGACGACCCCATCATCAAGATTCTCTGCATCGCGCTCGGCATCAATGTGATCTTTGCCTTCATGGGGCAGGTCGAATGGTACGAGTCCGTGGGCATCGCGCTCGCGGTCATCCTCGCCACGTCCGTGGCGACCTACTCGGAGTATCAGAACGAGAACGCGTTCCGGAAGCTCCAGGAGGAGGCCTCGCTCATCAAGTGCAAGGTCTACCGTAGCGGCGTGCTGCAGGAGATCCCCATCGACGACATCGTCATGGGCGACTACGTCCTGCTGCAGACGGGCGACAAGGTGCCGGCGGACGGCGTCATCTGTGACGGTTCGATCCAGGTCGACCAGTCCGTGCTGAACGGCGAGGCGAAGGAGGCGACGAAGACGCCCGCCCCCGAGGGGGATACGGAGGCGGATGCGGGCGCGGACTTCCTCCACCCGCACAAGGTCTTTCGCGGCTCGGTTGTCTGCGACGGCAACGCTGTCATGCGCACGACGACGCTTGGCGACAAGACCCACTACGGGCAGATCGCGGGCGAGCTGCAGGGGGACGAGGACCGCGATACGCCGCTGAAGCTGAAGCTCTCCGCGCTGGCGGGACAGATCAGCAACTTCGGCTACATCGGCGGCGTCGCCATTGCAATCGCCTTCATGTTCCAGCGCCTCGTGATCCACAACGGTTTCGAGATGGCACGCATCCTCGCATACTGCACCAACTGGCTGGTCGTCGTCAACGACCTCGTGGAGGCGGTCATGCTCGCGGTCATCATCATCGTGGTTGCCGTGCCCGAAGGACTGCCCCTGATGATCGCCATTGTCTCGGCGCAGAATATGGGCAAGATGCTCAAGGACAACATCCTCGTGCGCAAGATCTCGGGCATCGAGACGGCGGGCAGCCTGAACCTCCTCTTCAGCGACAAGACCGGGACGATCACGAAGGGACAGCTCGAGGCGGTCGCCTTCGTCGACGGCGCGGGCAGGGAGTACGCTTCCTACAAGGAGCTCGGTGCGGGTCTTGGAAAACTCGTGAACCTCAGCGTGCGCTACAATACGAGTGCCGTCATCAACGACACAGAGGCGGTCGGCGGAAATGCGACGGAGCGCGCAATCTTCGGCTTCGTCGCGGGCGCGGGCGCGGAGATGGATGAGACGGTCAGGAACATGGTGCCCTTCAACAGTCGGAACAAGTACTCTCTTGCCGAGGTTGCGGGCACGTACAACGTGACGCTTGCCAAGGGTGCGCCGGAGAAACTCCTCGCACTCTGCGATGCCTACTATGATGAGGACGGCACGAAGCGTCCTCTGACGAGCGCGGCGCCGATCACGGAGGCGATCGACCGGCTTGCAGCGCGCGCCATCCGCGTGCTCGCGCTCGCCGTCTACGAGGGGGAGATCCCTGCGGACGGGACGCTGCCGGCGAGCGGGCTGGTCTTCGTCGGTGCGGTCGGCATCCGCGACGAGGTGCGCCCCGAGTCCGTCGAGGCAATCGCGCGCGTGCAGAAGGCGGGCGTGCAGGTCGTCATGATCACGGGCGACCGTCAGGATACGGCGCTTGCAATCGCGCGGGAAGCAGGGCTGCTGGATCAGGCGGATGCCGTCGTCATGACCTCGGACGAGCTGGCGGCGCTCGGCGATGACGAGGTCAAGGCACTCCTGCCGCGTCTGCGCGTTGTGGCGCGTGCCCTGCCGACGGACAAGAGCCGCCTCGTGCGCCTCGCGCAGGAGATGAATCTCGTCGTCGGCATGACGGGCGACGGCGTGAACGATTCGCCGGCGCTCAAGAGGGCTGATGTCGGCTTTGCGATGGGCGGCGGCACGGAGGTTGCGAAGGAGGCGAGTGAGATCGTCATCCTCGACGACAACTTCAAGTCCATCGGGCGTGCGATCCTTTACGGGCGCACGATCTACAACAGCATCCGCAAGTTCATCATCTTCCAGCTGACGATCAACGTCGCCGCCGTCCTGATCTCCTTCGTCTCGCCTCTGCTGGGCATGGAGAATCCGCTCTCGATCACGCAGTTCCTCTGGATCAACCTCGTCATGGATACGCTGGCGGCGCTCGCCTTCGGCGGAGAACCGGCACTGCGGCGCTATATGGACGAGCGGCCGAAGCGGCGCGATGAGAACATCATCAGCAGGTATATGACCTCCTCCATCGCCGTCGGCTCGCTCTGGTGCTTTGCGACGAGCCTGTTCTTCCTCATGAGCGGCACGGCACACGCGTACTTCCGTGAGGATCCCGCGAACATCTATCTCCTGACGGGATACTTCGCCTTCTTCATCTTCATGGCGGTGTTCAACGCGTTCAACGCGCGTACGGACGCCAAGAATCTCTTTGACAACATTACGGGGAACATGGGCTTCCTGCGCGTGATGGGCATCATCGTCGTCGTGCAGGTTCTCATGATCTACTTCGGCGGCGTGATCCTGCGCTGCTACGGACTGACAGGGACGGAGTGGCTGTTCGTGCTCGCTCTGGCGTTCACCATCGTGCCGGTCGACCTCGTTCGCAAGGCACTCGTCGGCAGGTCGTAAGCGGTCAGGAGCGCCGTCCCATAGACGGATAGGAGGACTCGTATGGAGCGCATCAACAAGGGGCAAAAAATCGATCTGACGAAGTACCGCAGAGATCTGCGGTACGTGCGGGTCGGCATGGGCTGGCAGGGCACAGGGGGACCGGAGGTGGATACCGCCGTATTCCTGCTCGGCGCGGACGGCAGGGCGGCGTGTGACGAGGATTTCGTATTCTACGGCAACCCGCGTCACAGGACGGGCTCAGTGGTGCATCGCGCAGATCCTGCGGGCGGTGACCGGCAGGAGGTGGAGGTCGATCTCGCCGCCGTGCCCGCCGCCGTACAGAAGCTCGCGTTCACCGCCACCATCTACGAGGCAGAGACGCGGCGGCAGAGCTTCGGGCAGGTCGCAGGGATGTACATCCGCCTCGTCGATGCGGCGGACGGGACGGAGCTGCTGCGCTATGAGACGGGCGGGGGCTTCTCCGTGGAGACCGCCATTGTCGTCGGCGAACTCTACCGCTACAAGGGCGTGTGGAAATTCAGCGCCGTCGGTGCGGGATTCAGCGGAGGGCTTGCGGCACTCTGCGGGAACTTCGGGATCGAGGTGAGCGCGGAACCTGCTGCGCCCCCACCCCCGCCGCCGGCGCCGCCACGTCCCGCGCCGACGCCTCCGCGCCCCACGCCGATACCGCCGCGTCCGGCTCCGCCACCCCCGCGACCTGCGGCACCTCCCCCGCCGCCGACACCGCCGCGCAAGGTGGAGCTGAAGAAGGGGCAGAAGGTCAGCCTCGTCAAGGGCGGCGGAGCGCTCGGAGAGATCTCCATCAACCTCAACTGGAACCAGCATCCGAAGAACAAGAAGAGCGGGGGGTTCCTCTCCTCTCTCTTCGGCGGCTCGGACGGCATCGACCTCGATCTCGGCTGCCTCTACGAGCTGAGTGACGGGGATATCGGCTGCGTGCAGGCGCTGGGGGATGACTTCGGCAGCCTCTCATACCGCCCGTGGATTGCACTCGACGGCGACGACCGCACGGGGGCGAGCGTGGGGGGGGAGACGCTGCGCGTCAACGGCAGCAAGGTGCGCGAGATCCGGCGCATCCTCGTCTATACCTTCATCTACGAGGGCGTTGCGAACTGGCAGGAGGCGGACGGCGTTGTCACGGTTCGGTGCCCCGGCAGCCCCGACATCGTCGTGCGCATGGACGAGTATGGCTCGTCGCAGGGGATGTGTGCCATCGCCATGCTGGAGAGTCACGACGGCACGATGAGTGTCGAGAAGCTCGTGCGCTTCTTCCGGGGGCACGAGAGCCTTGACCGCGCGTATCACTGGGGGCTCCGCTGGGAGGCGGGGAGCAAGGACTGACGGGAACGTTTGTCGTGTCCGTATCCCCGTATTTTGCAAAAAATCAAAATTTTTCCGGATGACATGAAGGAAAAATGCACCGTAGAGTCGAATTCTGTCCGAGTAGGCTTTTTTGATATGTGATATGAGATTGTATCAAATATGCTCCGCAGACTGGAGCGGCATAGGAGGAATCATATGAGCGTAAACTTGCAGAAGGGGCAGAAGGTCAGCCTGAAGAAGGCGGACGGGCATGCACTCACGCGCATCTGCGTCGGACTGGGCTGGGATCCCGCCGTGCAGGAGAAGAAGGGGGGCGGCTTCCTCGGCTCGCTCTTCGGCGGCGGCTCGACGCAGGACGTTGACTGCGATGCGAGCGTCTTCGTCTGTCGCGGGGGGCATCTGACCTCCGTTGAGGACATCGTCTATTTCGGTAATCTCACGCACGCCTCCGGCGCAATTCGCCATACGGGCGACAACCTGACGGGGGACGGCGAGGGCGACGACGAGCAGATCCTCGTCGATCTTGCGAACGTGCCCGATATGTATGACAAGCTCATCTTCGTCGTCAACATCTACGATGCGGTGAAGCGCAAGCAGGACTTCGGTATGATTGCAAACGCCTTCATCCGCATCTGCGACGACAGCGGGGAGTTCTGTCGGTACAGCCTCACGGACAGCTACGCCGGGATGACGGCGCTGATCTTCGGGGAGATCTACCGCCATAACGGCGAGTGGAAGTTCAATGCGATTGGACAGGGGACGAAGGACGGCGGGCTGCGCGAGCTTGCCAAGAAGTTCCAGTGAGTCATCATGCCTTGACGGCTTGATTATAGCAGAGCGGCACATGCGTGCCGGCAGCAGATTCTTGCATAGGAGGAATCATCATGGCGATCAGTTTGAAAAAGGGACAGAAGGTCGATCTCACGAAGGGCAATCCGGGGCTCTCGAAGCTCCTGATCGGTCTTGGCTGGGACACGAACAAGTATGACGGCGGGGCGGATTTCGACCTCGATGCGTCGGCATTCCTGCTCGGACCTGACGAGAAGGTGACGGGGGATGCGGACTTCATCTTCTACGGCAACCTGCAGCATGCCTCGGGTGCGGTCGAGCACACGGGCGACAACCTGACGGGCGAGGGCGAGGGCGATGACGAGCAGATCAAGGTGGATCTCTCGAAGGTGCCCGCCTCGATCGATAAGATCGACTTCACGGTGACGATCTACGAGCCGGAGGAGCGCAAGCAGAACTTCGGACAGGTCTCGAACGCATTCATCCGCGTCGTGAACGAGACGAGCGGGGAGGAGCTGATCCGCTTCGACCTCGGCGAGGACTTCTCCATTGAGACGGCGGTCGTCGTCGGCAGACTCTACCGCCAGGGCGCAGAGTGGAAGTTCAACGCCATCGGCTCCGGCTACAGCGGCGGGCTTGCAGCACTCGGCAAGGCGTATGGTGTCAATATCTGAGGAAGCGCTGAGTTTATCGGTGCTTCATCGAGACGGCTTTTCTCAAAGCGCCTCGGGGCTTTGCCCTGAGGCGTTTTGAAAATATATTCCGTCACCGGGGTGGAGCACCGCTCTTTACGGAATCGGCGATTCCGGGGTCAGGAGGAAGTGCGATGGACTATCGGATTCTATACCCTGAGGCATTCCCTGTAGTGGAGTGTTCTCTGGCGCGGGGTGAGGCAATCAAGGCAGAGTCGGACGCGATGATCGCGATGGACGCGACCGTTGATGTCGAGGGCAAGATGGAGGGCGGTCTGCTCGGCGGACTCGTGCGACGCGTCTTCACAGAGGAGAGCTTCTTCATGCAGCGGCTCGTCGCCTCGCGCGGCGCGGGCAAGGTGCTGTTTGGGCATCCGCTGCCGGGCGGTATCATGGACGTGGAGCTGGACGGCTCGTACGGGATGATCGTGCAGAAGGGCGGCTTCCTTGCCGCCGAGGAGAGCATCCAGGTCGACTCGAAGATGCAGGGGCTGATGAAGGGGCTTTTCTCGCAGGAGGGCTTCTTCCTCCTGAAGCTCACGGGACGCGGCATCGCCTTCCTGAGCAGCTACGGGGTCATCCATGCGCTCGAGCTTGCGGCGGGGGAGGAGATCGTCATCGACAACGGACATCTCGTCGCGTGGCCGGACTATATGGACTACAAGGTGGAGAAGGCGTCCAACGGCTGGGTATCCAGCATCATGTCGGGCGAATGCCTCGTCTGCCGCTTCAGGGGACCCGGTCCCGTCCTCATCCAGACGCGGAACCCCTCCGGATTCGAGGAGTGGATCCGCTCGATTGCAAAGAAAGGAGCCTAATATGGCAGTCAATCTTTCCAAAGGACAGCGCGTGAGTCTCGACAAGGGGATGAAGATGGCGCTGATCGGCCTCGGCTGGGATGTGAACCAGTACGACGGCGGTGCGGATTTCGACCTCGATGCGTCGGCGTTCCTGCTCGGTGCGAACGGCAAGGTGCGCAAGGACGAGGACTTCATCTTCTACGGGAATCTCGACAGCTCGGACGGCTCGGTGCATCATACGGGCGACAACCTGACGGGCGAGGGCGAGGGCGATGACGAGGTGCTCGTCATCGACTTCTCGAAGATCCCGCCCGACATCGACAAGATCGCGATCACGGTGACGATCTACGAGGCGCCCGTGCGCCGTCAGAACTTCGGGCAGGTCTCCAATGCCTATGTGCGTGTCGCGCGCATGGCGAACGAGCAGGATATGCAGGGCACGGAGGTGCTGCGCTTCGACCTCGTGGAGGAGTTCTCCGTCGAGACGGCGCTCGTCGTCTGCGAGATCTACCGCCACGGCGGCGAGTGGAAGTTCAATGCGGTGGGCGCGGGCTACCAGGGCGGACTGGAAGCCCTCTGCCGCGCGTACGGCGTGAACGTCTGAGTTTTTCGGGGCTGCTGCACGCAGGCGTTTCCCGATGGCATCCGATCCACCATCGAACATCGCGGTCGGATGTACGGGGGGCGCGGTGTGCGGCAGCCCCTTTTTTGACGGAGATACGGTGATGAAGAGAGAGCAGGCAAGGAACAGTGTCCCGGCGCAGGAACTGCCGAGGCTCATCGAGCTGGGGGCGTTTGCGGCGGAGCAGGAAAACGAGTTTGCCATCTCCGTGACAGTGGATCGGGAGATGCAGGTGCAGACGGAGATCGACGACGCGGAGATCAGCCCCACGCTTCTGCCGGCGGGAGCGGGCAGCCTCCGTCTGAAACTGCCCCCCATGCGCGCGGGAGTACTCCTCCACGGCGCGCTCATCTTCGGCGGGATGCAGGGGGGACACCGTCTCTATGTCACGGGACGTGCGGCGGCGGACGCCCCCGTGCGGACGGGTGCGCCCATCGGGCTGCTGCCCGCCCTCGTGCGGGGGGAGCGCCTGAGCGTCGGTGCGGACGATGTGCTCACCTTCCTCTATGAGGATGCGGGGCGTGCGGCGGGTATCGAGGTGGATGCCTATGTCTTTCGCCTCTATGAGAACGGACGCGTGCGCGGCGATGAGGATCTCGTCTTCTTCGGCAATCGTGCCGCCGAGGACGGCAGTCTCCGCGTGGAGGAGGGCACGTGCATCGGCGCGGTCATCGACGTGGCGTGCCTTGCGGCAGACGCTGCGCGCATCGTCGTCTGCTTCTCCGTCTATGACGACGGCACGGGCAGGGATTTCTCAGAGACCCGCAGCCCTGCCGTTACCCTGTGCGAGGGGGACGCACCGCAGTACCGCTTTCCGCTCGATGCGCTGCACCGCGAGAAGACGGTGGTCGCGGCGGAGCTGTACCGCTATCGCGGCGTGTGGAAGCTGCGGCTCGTCGGGGCGGGCTACGAGGCGGGGCTGGCGCGCCTGTGCGAGGAGTACGGGCTGAATGTGGAATGATGGGGGACATCCGATGGAAGACAGGGAAAACCTGCAGTACAGGGTGGGCGGGCTGCTCTACATGCCCGCCTATCAGGAGAACATTGTAGAGAAGATCCGCGCGGATGCGCAGCCGTATCTGACCTCGATCTGCTTCTGCCTCGAGGATGCAATCAACGATACGGCGGTCGCGGATGCCGAGCGTGCGCTGCGGGAGACGCTCCGCGTGCTGAAGCAGCTCTACGAGGAGGAGGGGCGCAGGAAGCCGCTCCTCTTCGTGCGTGTGCGGACGGCGGATCATATGCAGCACTTCGTCGACTTCGTTGGGGAGGCGGGCTCGGTGCTCACGGGCTATGTCCTGCCCAAGGTGAACCTCGGCAACGTGGAGGCGTATATGGAGATCATGCGCGGTCTCGGGCAGGATCCCGCGCGCCGCCGCTATATCATGCCCGTCCTCGAAAGCCCCTCCATTGCGGGCATCAAGAGCCGCAGCGCGGTGCTGGGGGAACTGAAGGCGGTCTTCGACGCGCACCGTGAGTATGTGCTGAACATCCGCGTCGGAGGCAACGATTTCAGCAACCTCTACGGCGTGCGCCGCTCGATTGCGCATACAATCTATTCGGTTGGCGTCGTGCGGGACATCCTCGTGGACATTCTGAACATCTTCGCGCGCGACTACGTGGTCTCGGGTCCCGTCTGGAACTATTTCGGCGAGGATCCTGCGGGGCTTTGGGCAAAGGGGCTGAAAAGGGAACTGGAATACGACCGCATGAACGGCTTCATCGGCAAGACGGTCATCCATCCCGCCCAGCTGCCCTTTGTGTTCGACAGCCTGCGCGTCCGCCGCGCGGACTATGAGGATGCACGCATGATCCTCGACTGGAAGGATGCGCGCGCGGGCGTCCGGAAGAGCTGGGACGGAACGCGTATGAACGAGGTCAAGACCCATGGAAAATGGGCGGCGCGTATCATGGCGCTCGCCGAGATCTACGGGGTAAAGGAAGAGGAGACGCACGCCTGAGGAGGGATATCCATGCGCGTATGGTTCAATCGCTGGTTCAGCACGGCATATCATCTGATCACGCTGATGCGTGCGGGCGCGCCCGACGGCACTGTCTTCGTCGGGTCATCGCCGAACCCGCATATGCTCTACCGCCTCGTCTGCGATGAATGGGAGGAGGAGCCGGCGCTGCCCCCAGGGGAGGAGTATGCCGCGTTTGCCCTGCGCTTCTGCAGGGAGCATGCCATTGACGTGTTCTTCCCGCGCCATGCGCTCACAGAGCTTGCGCGGCATCGGGACGCATTCCGCGCGCAGGGGACGATCCTTGCGACGGGGGCGGCGGAGATGATGGCGCTCCTCGATGACAAGGCGGCGGCGTACGAATTCTTTGCCGCGCGCATGCCCGCGCTCGCCCCCCCCTACCGCGTGGCGCACAGCTATGAGGAGTTCGTCGCGGCGTATGAGGAGCTGCGTCCCCTCTGCGCGCGCGTCTGCTACAAGCTGACGCAGGACGAGGGGGCGCGGACGTTCCGCGTCATCGACGACCGTATCGCAGAGGCGGGGGCGGTCTGGTCGAAGCCCGGCACGAAGCTGACATGGGAGATGGCGCAGAAAATTATGCGCGGCTATGATTTCTCCGTTCCGTTCCTCCTGATGCCCTATCTCGACGGGCGGGAGATCAGCGCGGACTGTCTGGAGACGGCGGCGGGACCGATCGTCATCCCGCGTTTCAAGACCGACCACCGCTACTCGGAGGTATGCTTCGATGCGGACATCATGGCGCTCTGCAAGGAGGTCATGCAGCATCTGCAGATCGACGTGCCCATCAACATCCAGCTGCGGAGTGACGGCACGCACTACTTCCTGCTTGAGGTCAATCCGCGCATGTCGGGCGGGCTGCAGCTCTCCTGCCTCGCCGCAGGGATCAATGTGCCCGCGATTGCGCTCAGCCGCCTCGTCGGCATGGAGCTGCCGTGGGCGTATCCGGAGTACGGCGGTGTGCGGCGCGTGGCGAACCTTGAGACACCGCAGCTGCTCGAAGGATGAGGGGGATGCAGATGGACTATACGGCGGACATGGTGCTGCGCGTGGCGCAGCGGCACAGGAATGAGAAGCGGGGCTACCTGCTCGTCAACCCGTTGCAGGGAAAGCATATGCCCGTCGCGCCCTCTGCCGCACTCGACATGATGGCGGCGCTCGGCAGGCGCGTTGCCGCACAGCACCCTGAGGCGCGGCTCGTCATCGGCTTTGCCGAGACGGCGACCGCGATCGGCGGCATCGTTGCAGAGGAGATCTCCCCCTCCTGCACCTACATCCAGACGACGCGGGAGAAGTCTGCGGGCGTCTCCCGATGGATCGAGTTTATGGAGGAGCACAGCCACGCGCCCGAGCAGCGGCTTGCTGCCGACGCGTTGGAGGAGGCGCTTGCGCGGACGGATACCGTCGTCTTTGTGGACGACGAGCTCTCGACGGGCAGGACGCTCTGCAACATCATTGTGCAGATGCGGGCGGCACTGCCCGCCCTCTGCGGAAAGAAGCTCGTTGCGGCCTCGCTCCTGAACCGCCTGACCGAGGCGGATACGGCGCGGCTGCGCGCGCACGGTGCGGAGAGCATCGCGCTCCTGCACCTGCCGGAGGGGGACTATGAGGCGCGCGCGGCGGGGATTGCCGCACACGCACCGGAGGTCTGTGCCCCCGATGCGGAGCTCCCCTGCCGGAGGCTCGTGCTGCCCTCGTGCAGGACGCCGCGCACGGGCGTCACGATCGGGGACTACACGGCACACTGGCGGGAGGAGGGGCATCGTCTCGCTGCGTCCCTGCCGTGGGGGGTAGAGGAGCGCGTGCTCGTCCTCGGGACGGAGGAGTGTATGCTGCCGGGGCTGCTCATTGGCAGGGCGGTTGAGGAGCGCGGCGCGGGGGCTGTCTTCTTTCACGCGACAACGCGCAGCCCCATCGGCATCGCTGCGGCGGAGGGCTATCCGATCCGTGCGGGATGGCGGCTGCAGAGCTTCTACGATGCGGGGCGCACGACCTACATCTACAATTTGGAGCCGTATGACCACGTGCTCATCGTGACAGATGCGGCGCAGGCGGCGGAGGACGGCGTGCAGAGCCTCCTCGCCGCACTCGGGAGGAGCGGCAGCACGGACATCGTCTGCCTGACGGCAGGCGGCTGCGGAAGGGATGAATAGGAGGGAGCGGACGATGTTCAGCAGCTATCGTGCGGAGGATGTGACCATCCTCCTAAAGGACATCACGGGGTGCATCGACCCCCTGCCGACGGCGGAGCGGGAACGCCTCATCCAGTCGGGGCACCATTATTCGGAGATGCTGCCGCTGGAATACGAGCCGACGGAGAAATATCTGGAGGCGTATGCCGACGCCCTCACGCGCTATGCGGGGATCACGGCGCAGGCGACGGCGCGTCTCGCGGAGCAGATCTATGCGGAAAAGGGCGCGGATGCTGCGCTCGTCTCGCTTGCGCGCGCGGGCACGCCCATCGGGATCCTGCTGAAACACTATATCCGACAGCGCTTCGGCGCGGACGTGGCGCACTATACGATCTCCATCATCCGCGGCAGGGGCATCGACGCAAACGCAATGGACTACATCCTCGCACGCCATGCGCCCGCCGCCGTGCAGTTCGTCGACGGCTGGACGGGCAAGGGGGCGATACAGCGCACGCTGGCGGAGGCGGCAGCGCCCTATGCGGGGCTGAGCGCGGGGCTTGCCGTGCTCTCGGATCCCGCCTATGTGGCGGAGAAATGCGGGACGCACGAGGACTTCCTCATCGCCAGCTCCTGCCTGAACGCAACGGTGTCCGGCCTCCTGAGCCGCACCGTGCTGCGCGCTGACCTCATCGGCCCTGCGGACTTCCACGGGGCGGCGTTCTATGAGGAACTGCGCGGCAAAGACCTGACCTATGACTTCATCGACAGCGTGGAGCGGCTCTTTCCTGCTGCGGCATCCCAGCAGGAGGAGGCGGCGGCGCATACCTCGGGGCTCGCGGAGGTGGAGCGCATCGCGGCAGACTTCGGCATCGCCGACATCAACCTCGTGAAACCCGGCATCGGGGAGGCGACCCGCGTCCTCCTGCGCCGTCTGCCGTGGAAGCTGCTCGTCCACAGCACGGCGGATGAAGAGCGGCTCGGACATCTCTATCAACTGGCAGAGGAGAAGGGCGTGGAGGTCGCAGCATACCCGCTGCGGAACTACCTCGCGTGCGGGCTCATCCGCACACTCGCCGACAACTGATATGGAAGACATCCTGTTTGCATCGGATCTGGACAATACACTGCTCTTCTCGCGCCGCCACAGGCGCGCGGGCGATATCTGCGTGGAACATCTCGCGGGGGAGGAGCAGGGCTTCATGACGCCTCCGGCGGTGCAGCGCCTGCGCGCCGTGCGCGATGGGCTGCGCTTCATCCCCGTCACAACGCGCTCCGTGGAGCAGTATCTGCGCATCTCATGGCCGGAGGGGACTGCGCCGGAGTACGCCGTGACGACGAACGGCGCCGTCCTCCTCCACCACGGCGCACAGGATGCGGCATGGCGCGCGGAGCATGCGGCGCTCCTCGCAGACGCGCAGGAGGAGATTGCGCGCCAGTATGAGCGGCACGCGGGGCGGGACGCATTCATCCGCTGCCGCATCGTGGACGGTGCATACCTCTTTACCTACTGCGCCGACCATATCGACCCTGCCGCATGCGCGGCGCAGTGCAGGGAGGAGACGAGCCTCACCGTCCTGCATTCGGGGCGCAAGATCTACTTCTTCCCCGAGGGGCTGGACAAGGGGGCTGCCGTGCGCGCCCTCTGCCGCCGCTTCGCTCCCCGCCGCGTCTATGCTGCCGGTGACAGCGCCATCGACCTGCCGCTCCTCATGGCGGCAGACCATGCCTTCGCCCCCGCAGCCCTCCCCGGCGCGGACAGCCCGCATATACGGAGGCATACGGGCGCAGAGCCGTTCTCCGAGTGGCTGCTCGGCGCACTGCGGGATTTATCCGACTGAGAGCCGTCTTGACTTTGATGCGCTATGTTTTGCCGCAAAATAGGAAAGGAGAGCTCCCCATGCACGAGAAACGATGGCGCGACTACGAAATATATTTATTTTTTATGGGGATTGTGCTAGTATATTACGTTGTTAGGAATCACGCGCAGGAGGCGAATGATATGTATCAGGAAATCAAATCAAGACGGCTGGCGCTTCTCGTCGCAATCGCACTGACGGGCGGCTCCCTCGCGGGGGCGACGAATGCGTATGCGGCAGAGGTGACGGGGCAGAACGTGACGATCAATGCGTCAAACCCGCCGAGCAACAATGTCACGGATCCGTACAACGACCCCGGCAGTGCTGCCGGTGCCATCAACGATCCCGCAAATGGAGACGATGTATCGGGCAACACGCTGACCTTGGAAAACTATGACTACAGCGTCCACGGCGGCGTCAACCCCAACACCATATACGGCGGCTTCACGCGCGGTACGGGGCGCGCGAAGGAGAATATCGTCCATATCTGCAGCGGCGGAATAGTCGACGCCGCCGTAGGCGGCATCAACTGCGGCGGCGGCGATGCCGTGGGGAACCGGGTCTATCTCCATGCAGGAGGGCTGGTGAATGAGGCCGTTTCCGGCGGCTCCGTCTACGGTGCATCCGGCAGCGCAGAGAACAATCATGTTGTCATAGAGAGCGGCAGAGTGAATGACGTCATCTACGGCGGCTGCATCGGGATCGCGTCCACGGGACATGCGACGGGCAACACGGTCACGATCACGGGCGGCGAGATTCGTGGTCACGTCTACGGCGGCTTTACGTATGGGAATGGCGATGTCACAGGCAATATCGTCAACATCGGCGACGGTGCGCATGACCTCGCGACGGGTACGAGCATTCAAAAATCCATCTACGGCGGCTCCAACGACGGCGGTTCGGGAACGATCTCGGGCAACACGCTCAACGTCAAGGCATCCGCTTCGGCGCAGAACATCCACAATTTCGACACGATCAACTTCCACTTTACGAATACGCTCTCGCCCAAGCTCACGCTGAGTGACACTGCGGGCACGACCATTAAGCGCCTGCGCGATATTACCGTGAACGGCTTCGCGACAATCGGTACGAGCACGCTGATCGAGAACGCGAACGGCATTACCGTGACGGACAGCTCATCAGTGACCAAGACGGGCGATACCGCAGAGACAATCCTGAGCACAGACAGAACGGGTAAAAAAATCGACTACACGCGCTATATCTTCAAGGGCGCACGCACTGCCGAGACGGTTGGGGGCGAGACATGGGGTGGCCGCTCCGTCATCGGCAACACGACGACGGGCAACGTGATCACGGTTGCGAGCGGCACGCATCATGTCGTCTACGGCGGCTGGACGAGTGGGAGCGGCTCGAAGGCGGCAGCCGAGAATCGCGGCGACAGCACGTATAATAAGGTCACAGTCGACGGCACTGAAACGGTCAGCGAGGATGTCTATGGCGGTATGACGACTGTGGCGGACGGCAAGGCATCGCACAACGAAGTGACGATCAACAAAGGTGTCACACTGAATGGCCACGGCTATGTCTATGGCGGAAGTACCGACGACGGTTCTTCGGCAGACAACAACAAGGTCTACTTGAACGGCATACGTATTCCGGGCACTGTTTACGGTGGCACTGCTGCTAATGGGACGGCAAACGGCAACGAAGTCCATCTGAACGGCGCGACGGTGACGGGTCCTGTCTACGGCGGCAATGGTGTCTCGACAAGCGGGAACAAGGTCTACCTCTTGAACGGCGCGACGGTGACGGGGGGTGTCTACGGCGGCAATGCTACCTCGGCAAACGACAACGAAGTCCATCTGAACGGCGCGACGGTGACGGGTGACGTCTACGGCGGCGCGGCAAACGGCACGGGCAATCTGCTCAGTGTCAAGGGCGTGAACAGCGCCAGGTGGATTGCGGGCTTCCAAAAGGTCACGTTCGATGCGACGGGCGTCGCTGCGGGTGCGACCATGCTCACCATTACGGATACCGCCAACCGGACGGCGGTCGATTGGAATGCGCTCACAGCCACAGGCACGGCGCGGGGCATCGATTTGATCTATCACGAGCAGGGCATTGACCTTTCGCACTACACGGCGGGCAGTGTAAAGTCCGCATTGAGCGCAGACGGCAAGAGCGAGTACGACATCGAAGCCGTCGACGAGGGCGGCACTGTCAAGAGAATCGCCTACAACAGCTACCAGTTCAAGGACGCACGCACTGCCGAGACGGTTGGGGGCGAAACATGGGGCGGCCGCTCGAGGGTCGGCAACACGACCACGGGCAACGAGATCACGGTGAGCAGCGGAACGCATACGGAGGTCTACGGCGGCTGGACGAGGGGGGCATCCTCACAGACTGCAACAGCGGACAAGGGCAACAGCACGTATAACAAGGTCACAGTGAACGGCACTGCCACGGTCAGAGGCAATGTCTATGGCGGTATGACGACTGTGATGGACGGCAAGGCATCGCACAACGAAGTGACGATCAACGGGGGCGCACTGAATGGCAGCGGCGATGTCTATGGCGGAAGTGCCAACAGCGGTTCTTCGGCAGACGACAACAAGGTCTACTTGAACGGCATAAGTACGCCGGGCACTGTTTACGGTGGCTCTGCCGGTCATGGGACGGCAAATGGCAACGAAGTCCATCTGAACGGCGCGACGGTGACGGGGGCTGTCTTCGGCGGCGAAGGTGCCTCGGCAAGCAAGAACAAGGTCTACCTCTTGAACGACGCGCAGGTGACGGGTGACGTCTACGGCGGCAATGCTGCCTCGGCAAACGAGAACGAAGTCCATCTGAACGGCGCGACGGTGACGGGGGCTGTCATTGGCGGCGCGATAGACGGCACGGGCAATCTGCTCAGTGTCAAGGGCGTGAACAGCGCCAAGTGGATTGCGGGCTTCCAAAAGGTCAGCTTCGATACGGCGGGTGTCGCTGCGGGTGAGACCATGCTGAATCTGAACGGCAGCGCGGGCACGACGCTCGACAGGGGCGCGATTGATGCAAAGGGCAGTACCGTGAACGGCGGCATCACGCTCCTGCACAATGCGAACGGCATCACGGTCAACGGACTTGCTGCGACCGATAACATTCTGAAATCCGAGACGGACGCAACGACGGAAAAGAACATTTCCGTTCATAAGACAGGCAATAATATCACGGACATCCGCTACGAGGGCTATCAGTTCGCAGACGTGACGACTGCTGTCACCACTCCCACAGAAGCCTACGGCGGCATCTCGAAGGCGGGCAACTCCACGCACGATAATGTGATCACCGTGAACGGCGCCTATGCGAACGTCTACGGTGGTCATACGAGCGGCGCGGGTACGACGAGGGACGACAAGGATAACAGCTACCGTAACAGTGTCACCATCACGGGCGGCACGCTTGGCAACGTCTACGGCGGCTATACCGAAAGCGCAACGGGCACAACGACGGGCAATACCGTCAATATTGGCGACGGCACGAACGCGCTCACTGCAGGTACGACAATCGCCGAGATTCACGGCGGCAACCGCACGGCGCAGGGTAATAAGCTCGTTGTCAACACGGCGGCAACGGTTGGCAAAGTCTTGAGCTTCGAGAAGTTTATCTTTAATCACACCGCCTCGGCAGGGACAACGCCCATGCTGACGATTACGAACGGCGCGACAGATCTTGACTTCAACGCCATCGAGGCGACGGATGCGGCAACGGAGAATCCTGTCACGCTCGTACACAACAGTGCGGGACTCAATCTCACGAACTACGACGCCGCCAAGGTCAAGTCTACGCTGAACGAGGCGGGCACGCAGGAAACGAACATTGATGTGCGTAAGACGGGCGCTCTCAACACTGACGTGATCCGCTATGCCTACACCTTTGCGGGTGCAACGGCGGCGACGACCGTTGGCTCTGACACATGGGGCGGACGCTCCGTTGCGGGCAATACGACGACGGGCAATGTCTTTACGATTAACTCCGGCGCACATACGAATGTGTACGGCGGCTGGACGACGGGCGCAGGCTCGACGGCTGCGGCGGACAAGCTTGGCGACAGCACGGGCAACAAGGTCACCGTGAACGGCTCTGCCACTGTTTCGGGTACAGTCTACGGCGGCTACACCGACGCCCTTGGCGGCAAGGCAACGGGCAATGAGGTCACGATCGACAAGGTGAGTGCGGGCAGTGTCACGGGCGGCAGAGGCACGATCACGAACGACAATATCATCAACCTCCGCAATGCGACGGTCGGCGGCACGGTTACGGGTGGCACGGCTGCAAACGGTACGGGCAACACGCTCGCCGTTTACTATGGCACGGGCACAACGTCGATTGGCGACTTTAGCGGCATCCAGAACCTTCATTTCGATTTGGAGAACGCACCGACGGACGGCACAGCGCATACGCTGTTGAATCTTACGAGTGCTGCGGGCGAAAAGAGCTTCTCGAATATAAACCTCGACATTCACCGCAGTGGTGCGACGAAGAAACTTCGGAAGGGCGACTCGTTTACTCTCGTGGACAACACAACGGCGGGCGGTTCGGTCAGCATTGGCGACAATGTGACGGCAGAGGGCACGGATGGTGTCACACGTAAATACACGTTTGCGGTCGCGCAGGACCCGAATGATGCACACAAGCTCGTTGCGACCGTCACGAAGGCGGGGCTCGGCGAACAGGCAAAGTCCCTCGTCGAGACGCGTGCGGGTGCGAGCGCATTCCTGAACGATGGCGCGGACTTCCTCGCGGGTGCAGGTATGTCTGCGGCGCAGAAGGAGGCTGCTGCTGCGGCAACGTCGGGGGCGGCTCCCTTCGGTCTCTGGGCAGGCATGGGCGGCAGTTCGCTCCGCCACGAGACCGGCTCCTATGTCGATATGAAGGGCTGGAATCTCGGCGTCGGCTGGGCGCGTGAGAACGCGGTGAAGGAAGGTACGCTGACCTTTGGCCCGTTCATCGAGTACGGGCGCGGCAGCTATGACTCCTACCTCGACGACGGCACGCACGGCAGCGGCAAGACGAGCTATGTCGGCGTGGGTATGATGGCGAAGCTGGAGACGAAGGCGAACAGCTGGATCGACGGTGCGCTGCGCGTCGGCCGCACGAAGAGCGACTATACGGGGCTTGACACCAGCTACGATACAACGAGCACCTACTACGCGATGCACGTCGGCGTGGGCAAGGACTTCCGCGTGCGTGAGGGCGATACCGTCAGCGCGTATGTGCGCTACTCCTACGCGCATACGGCGGGTGCGAGCGCACATCTCAGCTCGGGCGAGACCTGTGACTTCGATGCGGTGAACTCGCATCGCCTGCGCATCGGCACGCGCTACACGCACGGTGAGACGGCGCTGAGTCAGCTCTATGCGGGACTTGCGTGGGAGTATGAGTTTGGCGGCGATGCGCGTGCGACCTACGATGGAGACAGCGCGCCGAGTCCGTCGCTGAGGGGCGGCAGCGGGCTTCTTGAGCTGGGCTATCGCTTCGCACCGAAGGCGGACAGCCGTGTCAGCTACGATCTGAACCTGAGCGGCTGGCAGGGCAAGCGTCAGGGCGTCACGGGCGGCATCTCCGTCAAGTGGGCGTTCTAACGAAAGCAATAGCCTCCCCCGTCGAAACGGGGGAGGTGGCGAGTAAAGCGAGCCGGAAGGGGCGCCATGAACGATGCAGTTGAAGTATCGTATGCGTCGCTGACTATGGTTTTTCTGTATTTCCAAAACTCCGACTCTCTGTTACAATGAAACAATGAAAGGAGCGATCTCCATACACGAGAAACGATGGCGCGACTACGAAATGACCGTCAACGGACTGCCGCAGGAGATCCGCTACAACGAGGCGACCGTAGAGGGGCTTTTTCTGCCGCTCCTGCATCGCCTCACCGCCCTGCAAGTGGAGAAGGGCGGGCGCATCCTCGCCTTTCTCGCCGCGCCGCCCGCAACGGGCAAAACCACCCTCCTACAATTTATGGAGCAGCTTGCACGGGAGCACGGCGACCTCCCGCAGGTGCAGACGCTCGGTATGGACGGCTTTCACTATCCGAACAGTTATCTTGCGTCGCATACGATTCTGCGGGATGGCGTGGAGATCCCGCTGAAAAATATCAAGGGTGCGCCCGAGACCTTCGACGTGGCGCTGCTTGCAGAAAAGCTCAAAGCCGCAAAGGCGGGCGTGACGACTTTTCCCGTCTATGACCGCCGCATCCACGACCCGCGCCCCGACGCACTCAAAGTGGACGCCGCCATCCTCCTCATCGAGGGGAACTGGCTGCTGCTCGACGAGGAGCCGTGGCGTGACCTGCGCGCACTTGCAGACTACAGTGTCCGCATCGACGCAGCGCCCGAGCTCCTGCGAGAGCGCCTGATCGGACGCAAAGTGCAGGGCGGACTCTCCGAGGCGGAGGCGCGGGCATTCTATGAGGCGAGCGACGCCGCGAACGTCCTGCGCTTTGCCGCGCATGCGGGCGCAGCGGATGAGGTCTGGTGCATGGAGGCGGACGGCGATTTTGTGCGCGGATAAAGCTGCATACGAAAAAGGGGCTGTTGCACGAAGTTGTTTTGACTCCGTACAACAGCCCCTGTTCGTG
>ERZ773099.845-NODE-845-length-23742-cov-5.359438_pt1 | contig 23742 bp, 19 predicted proteins | sample MGYA00511120_ERZ773099 | MGnify/ENA primary metagenome ERZ773099 (study PRJEB29015, sample SAMEA2738012) | human oral metagenome | biome: human oral; feature: human-associated habitat; material: dental | place: China | collected 2104 ...
CATCAAGGCCTTTTGGCCGTCCGCCACCCCCTTGCCCAGCTTGTAAAGCGGCGAATACCGCCACGTCGCAGCCGGGCTTACAGGATCCCGGTAGAGATAGCGGCGCTTCTTCGCCCGATCATCGCCCCCTCCTCCCCAGAAATCCGCGATCTCGATCTTTCGGATCCCCCTCACATCGAGGCACTCCGCCTTGGGATCCGGCACGTCCAGCCAAACCTGGAGCTCCTTTCCCGGCAGCCGCCGTGCCGATTCTTCGTCGGACTCGATCAAATCCATCGGCATCTGGCAAAAACTGTCGACGTCCGCGAACTCCCCGCTCCCCGACCGCTCCAACTCCCAGCGCCCCAGCGCATGCAGCGCGTCAACGAAACCCAAAACAACACCTCCTTGAACTGAAGCTCATTCCCTTCAAAACAAGTCTAATGCGGCAGCATCAAAATGTCAATATTTATTGGTATGTTTTATCCCTTTTACAGGAAGTTTTAAAGAAACATGATGAAACAAACCACGTTTCCAGCCCTAAATCAGGAAACGTCCTGCGGACGCAGGCTTTCGTCTTCTACTCCTTCGTCACGCACCCCCATCCTGCGCTGTTCTTCGCGCCCAGGCCGCAGTCCAGGGCGACCTGCAAAAGCTCCCGCGGCCCCTCGAGGCGGAAGCGTCCGTCCCACCCCTTGATGGGGAAGCGGGTCTTGGGGCTGAAGAGCGCCGCGCGCTCGCGGACCCTGCCGAGGGGCTTGACGCTCACGTCCCCGCTGGGCGGCTCGCGGTCCGGGTACAGGGCCCGGAACTTGCGCAGCAGGTTGTTGCGCACCGAGACGACAAAGGCCGGGTCCTCCGGCGTCAGGTAGACGGTGTAGGGCTTGCCCTCTCGCTCCGTCTGGGAGTAGCAGGAGATGGGCGAGAGCGTCCGTACCGTCAGGCTCCCCCCCTCCGCCCACTGCTGCTCCGCAAGGACGCGGCTGCAGAGGACGACGTTGTTGCCGATGCGAAGCTCCCGCGCGGCCAGAGCGCCCCCCGCGACGCCGTCCATGGTGTCCGTCACGGGCGTCGAGATCACCAGCCGGACGGGCAGGGGGAAGCGAACCGCCTCCGCCTCGAAGCTCGGCAGGCGGGCCGCGATGGGCCAGCTCATGGCAAAGAGCTTCATCCGCCGTCCATAGACGCGGTAGCCCTCGTCGTGCAGGAACGCCGCCCGATCGGGTGGCAGAACGGAGTAGATCAGGGACTGAAACAGGTGCAGGTTGGAGCGCGGGACGCGGATAAAGGCGTCCTCTGCCCCCCCGCCGGGCGCTTCAAACCACAGGGTGATGTGCACGGGATTTCCTCCCTCCATCGGACTAACTATAGAACGGGACGGCGCCTGAGCCCCGCGGCGTCAGGCCGCCTCTATTGTACAAAATCGAGGGACAAAATCAATGCGGCGAGATAGGCCGATACAAGTTGATGCAAGGGAATACAAAAATGGGGGACGCCCTGCGACGTCCCCCGTGCGACCCCTGCAAGCCGCGCCTTAAAGTGGTTCGTAGGGCATGACCTCCCGGACCACGTCCAGGACGCTGCCGTCCCGTGCCTCCAGGATGGCGACGACCCGATCCTTCCACCGCAGCGGGTCCGGCCGGCCCACCAGCGCGTAGGCCTTCTCCTGAAGCGCCTTGATGGGCACGTGCCGGATGCCCGCCTTGTCCAGACACTCGACGATGTCCTGCCGTGCGGGGTTCACCGCCGTGCCGTAGTCCGTCACCAAAACGTCCACGCAGTCCCCCGGCGTGGTGACGGTCACGACGCTCTCGCAGACCGTGGGCATGCGCCCGCGCGTCAGGGGCGTCACGATGATGCAGCACCTGGCGGAGGCCGCCGTGTCCGGGTGCCCGCCCGGCGCGCCCCGCAGAACGCCGTCCGATCCCGTGATGACGTTGACGTTGAAGTCCGTGTCCACCTCGAGAGCCGCGAGGACGACGAAGTCCAGCTTGTTGATGAGCGCGCCCTTGTTGGCCGGGTTGGCGTACTCGCTGGCGGATATCTCAAAGTGGTGGGGGCTCTTCCCGATGTGCTCGATGGCGGCGACGTCGAAGTCCTGAGTGTCGAGGATCGCGTCCACCAGCCCCTTGTCCATCAACTCGCAGATGGAGCCCGTGATGCCGCCGATGGCCCACCGCATCCGGATGCCGCGCTCGCGCATCAGGGGCTCGATGAAGCGGTTCACGGCCAGGGAGGGCCCCCCCGCGCCCGTCTGAAAGCTGAAGCCGTCCTTGAACCAGGGCGTGGCGGCCATGACCTTCGCCGCCGTCTCCGCCATCATCAGGTCCCTGGGGTTCTGGGTCATGCGCGCCGCGGCCGTGGCGATCTTCTTTGGGTCCCCGATCTCGTCCACCTTGACGACGTAATCCACGTCGATGCCGTGGATGCTGGCGGGGAAGTTGGGATAGGGGACCAGCGTGTCCGTGATGACGACCACCCTGTCGGCGTACTCCGCGTCCGCCATGGCGTAGGACAGCACGCCGCAGTCGCTGCGCCCGCCCACGGCCCGCGCGTTGCCGCACTCGTCGGAGGTCGGCGCGCCAATGAAGGCCACGTCGATGTGGACCTCCCCCTCCTCGATGGCGCGGACCCGTCCGCCGTGGCTGCGCAGGATGGCGGGCGTCCTCAGCCTGCCCTGGGAGACCACCTCCCCCATCCGGCCCCGGATGCCGCTGGTCTGCAGCCCCGTCACGACGCCCTCCTCGATGTAACGGGCGATGGGGTCGTGGGCGGCGCCCAGGCTGGAGGCCGCGATGGTGACGTCCCGGATGCCCAGCTCCGCCACCTCCTTCATCACCAGGTTGGCGACGTAGTCGCCGTCCCGGAAGTGGTGGTGGAAGGAGATCGTCATGCCGTCCCTCAGCCCGCACCGCTGAATGGCCTCCCGAAGGCTCCCCACCAGCTTGCTTCCCTGGGGCTTCTCGCCGATGCGCGTGCGCGGGCCCTGCTTCTTCAGGAGCTCGCCGTCGCGGTGCCCCGCGCCCTGGTAGACCTTCCAGCCCTCCTTCAGCAGCTCGTCGGGTATCTCTCTGCCGACTGCGTTCTTCATCCTAAAGGTCCCCCTCGTACACACCGCTCGCCTTGGCAAGCCGGATCACGCGCTCCGCTCCGGGGACGAAGGCCACGTCGACCATCTTGCCGTTGATCGTGAAGACGCCGACGCCCTTGTCCGCGTTCTCGCGGAAGGCTCGAACGATCTTCTCCGCGTCCGCGATCTCCCTCTGCGTGGGGGCCAGCATCTCGTGGACGATCGGGATCTGGCGGGGGTTGATCAGGGACTTTCCGTCAAAGCCCATGTCCTTGTTCTGCTGGACCTCCGCGCGGAAGCCCTCGTCGTCGTCCAGGTTGGTGAACACCGTGTCGAAGCACTGCACCCCCGCCGCCCGCGCGGCGATGAGCAGGTGCCCCCGGGCCGCCAGCATCTCGATGCCGCCCGGCACCACCTTGACCTGCATACACTTTCGGTAATCGCCGCCCGATATCGCGACGCCGAAGAGCCGCGGCGACGCCGTGCAGATCTCGTAGGCGTTCAGGACGCCCCTGGGGCTCTCGATGGCCGCCATGAGCAGCGTCCGCCCCTCCTCGACGCCAAACTCGCGCTCCGCGGCCAGCGTCGCCTCCTCCACGGCCCGGACGTCCTGAGCGCTCTCGGTCTTGGCGATGCGGAGCCCGTCGGCGCCCCCCGCCACGCAGACGCGGACGTCCTCGCGCCAGTGGGGCGTGTCCAGCCCGTTGATGCGGACGATGACCTCCGTGTCCCCGTAATCGACCTCCTTCAGCGCGTGGTACAGCGAGAAGCGGGCGGAGTCCTTCTGGTTCTCCGCCACGGCGTCCTCCAGGTCCAGCATGATGGAGTCCGCGCCGTAGACGTAGGCGTCCTTGATCAGGCCGGGCCTCTGTGCGTTCATGAACAGCATCGTCCGGCGCAGGCGAAACCGCTCCGGCTTGGGGCGCGGGATCATCGCACATCGCCTCCCCAGGGAATCCTGTCGTCCGGGCCGCACCCGCAGCCGCGGTAGTAGGCGCACTCGATGCGCGCCTTGATGGTGCAGTCCAGCGCGCCGTGGTCGTTCACGGTGACGCCGGCGTTCCTCACGCCCAGGCGCTCCAGCGTGGCGAGCGTCGTCTCCCGAATCTGCCGCCCGTACTGCTTCAGGACCGTGCTCTCCAAAAGGAGCTTGATCCCGCCTGAGTCGGCCGGCTCAAGGGTGACCATGACGTCGCTGGACTCCAGCGTGCCCGCCACCCCCGTCGTCTTCAGTTCCATCGCACACCTCCATGGACAAATTCGACGAACGCCCCCTTCCGGCAGCGTCCTCCGAGGTCGGAACGGCGCCGGCCCCTCACGCTTCGCCCTTGCAGCCCTTTTTGAAGAGGGGCGCAACCACCGGGTAGAGCAGCAGCACGACGCTGACGGCCATCAGCGTGCCGGCCACGGGGCGGGCGAACATCGCGGCGAGGTTCGCGTGGGAGAGGGTGAAGGCGCGGCTGAAGTTGCCCTCGCATATCGTGCCCAGCACGAGGCCCAGGATCAGCGCGGCGCTGTTGAAGCGGCAGGCGGAGAACGCCAGGCCGGCGATGCCCGCCACGGCCATGATCTTGACGTCCGCGATGCTCATGTTCGTGGCGTAGGAGCCGATGAGGGCCAGCATGATGATGATGGGCCCCAGGTAGGAGTACGGCACCGCCAGGACCTTGGCGAAGATCCGCGCGATGAAGATGGCCACCACGACCATCAGGATGTTCGTGACGAACATGGAGGCGAACGTCGCGCTGAGGTACTCCGGCTGGTTCTTCAGAAGGAGCGGCCCCAGTTGGACGCCCTTCAGGACCAGTGCGCTCATCATGACGGCCGCCGCGTTGCCGCCGGGGATGCCGAGCGATAGCAGGGGCACCATGGAGCCGCCCGTGGCGGCGTTGTTCGCCGTCTCGGAGGCGGCGATGCCGTCGATGATGCCCGTGCCGAACTTCTCCGGGTACTTCGACAGCTTCGTCTCCGTCGAGTAGCACAGGAAGGAGGCGATGGTCGCCCCCGCCCCGGGCAGGATGCCGATGATCGTGCCGATGACGGAACACCGCGCGAGGAGCCACTTGATGCCCCACCACTCGCTCACCGAGGGCATCTTCGTGCTGACGCTGCCGCCCCCCACGCCCTGCTCCGCCTTCAGGCGCTTGTCCGTCCCCGTCTGCTTCAGCACCTCCGTCACGGCAAAGATGCCGATGAGGACGGGGATCATCTCAAGCCCCGCGATCAACTGCGTCGAGCCGAACGTCATGCGCTGCACGGCGTACATCGTGTCCTGCCCGACGCAGGCCAGAAGCAGCCCCAGCAGGCCGGAGATCACCGTGCGGAGGATGTTCCTGGAGTCGAGGCAGGTCAGGATGGACAGCCCCATGAACGTGATGGCGAAGATATCCGCCGGACTGAAGGAGAGCGCCGCCTGCGTCAGCTGCGGGGAGAGCAGGAGCATACAGAACGCGGACACCAGACCGCCGATGGCCGAGCTGCCGAGCGCGATGCCGAGCGCCTTTCCCGCCTCGCCGCGCTGGGCCATGGGGTAGCCGTCGAACGTCGTGGGGGCGCTGGACGGCACGCCGGGTATCTTGAACAGGATCGCCGTGATGCTGCCGCCCGTGATGGAGGAACAGTAGACGGCGACCAGAAAGACGATGGCCGGAACGGGCTTCATGCTGTAGGTGAAGGGCAGGCCCAGGGCCACGGCCATCGTGGCGCTGACGCCCGGCAGCGCGCCGAAGAGCGTCCCCACGACGATGGCGAAGGCCATCATCATGAACGTATAGGGGTCCATCAGGACGCCGAACCCGCTCTGCAGCAATTCCCATGTGGACATTTTCTCTCACCTCCCGGAAATTTAGAAGATCGCGGCCTTCGTCTGCGCGATCAGCGACTCGACGTACAGGGCGAAATCCCGCGCCTGGGGGAGCGTGCCGCGAGGAAGGTTGACGGACAGGAGGACCCCGAACACCGCGTAGAGCAGCACGGTGACCGCCGCCGACAGGACGACGAGCCGCAGGACGCGGCGGTCGCCCAGGAGCAGCCCGTAGAGGAGGAGCATCAGGAAGCACGTCCCCATGAAGCCCAGCGGCTCCAGGGCAAAGCTGGCCCCCAGCACCAGGAGGATGCCCAGGAACGTGCGGCTCTTGAGGAACTCGGCGGAGCGGACCCCGAAGCCCCTCAGGGAGAAGTCCGGGTTGTCCCGGTTCCTGCGGAGGATTCGGACGATGTTGACGGCGATGAAGACGAGCAGCAGGATGACGATGGCCTTGGGCCAGACGTCCGGGCTCAGCGCATACGGGTTTTTCTGAACCTTGACGGGGATCGGCGCCTCCGTCACGTGGAAGAAGTACACGTAGAGGAGCGCCAGCCACAAAAGCGCGTTGCAAATCAGCTCAAACAACGGTTCCGCACCCCTTCCCGGATACAGCAAAGGGGGTGGGGCAGAAGAGCCCCGGCCCCCTTCGTCAAAGGTTCTCCGCTACTTCGCGTAGTAGTCCTTCTTCAGGACTTCCTCGGACTTCAGGTAGTCCGTGAAGGCCTTGTACTCGCTCTCGAAGAGCTGGCCGAACTCCTCAGGCCCGGCGAAGCCAGGGCGCTCGTCGTAGGCTCCGGCCTTCAGGAAGTCCTGCCAGGCCTGCGTCTCGACGGCCTTCTTGACGGCCGCCAGCAGCGCGTCGATGGCCTCCTGGGGCGTCCCCTTCTTGGCGAAGAGGCCGCGCCAGGTGCCGATGTAGGAGTTGATGCCCAGCTCGCCCGTGCATTGCATGTCCGGGTAGAGCTTCATGCGCTTCTCGCTGATGGCGCACAGCGGGACGATGTCCCCCGCCTCGATCAGACCCGCGATCTCGTCCGTGCCGGTGATCATCATGTCGATGTGCCCGCCGACGAGGGCCGAGTTCATCTCGGCGCCGCCGCCGTAGGCGACCTCATTGACGGCGAGGCCTTCCAGCGTCTGGCGCAGGGAGGCGCCGTCCGCGCCCGTCACCGTCAGCATGCCGACGCTCACCTCGTAGGGGTGGGCCTTGGCGTACTCGTACAGCTCGGAGAAGTTGTGGTAGCCCTTCGCCTCCATGGCCTTTTTGGAGCCGGCGATGATGTTGATGGAGTGGACCAGCTTCACGACGGGGATGAACTCGTCCTTGAAGTTCATGGACGTGGCACCCTGCAGGTCCTGCATGATCAGGCTCTGCGTGCCCAGCATGAAGGTGTAGCCGTCGGCCGGCTGCTTGTAGGTGTACTCCACGCCGTTGACCCCGCTTCCGCCCTCGACGTTGACGACCTCCACCTGAACGCCCAGAATGTCCTTCAGCAGGGCGGCCATGGGCCGAAGCGTGCTGTCCGCGCCTCCGCCGACGCCCCAGGGGCAGACCAGGTCCACCTTGCGCTCGAACTTCCACTCCGCCGACGCCCCAGCCGCACCGACCGACACCAGCGCCAACGCCAACAGCGCACACAGGAACTTTCTCACAACAGATTCCCTCCCTCTCCAAAACAACCCAAAGTCCAGAAAATTGAAACGTTAAAGGATGACCCCACCTGCGTCACCCGCGCGGCGCAGGTTGCTTATATTATAATATGAGATGTCCGTTTTGACGAAGCCGCCCTCGTCTTTGAATCCGGCCTTTGGATTCAGGACGCGGCGGCGGGGGAACAGCAAAGGAGCAGGTCACATGAGCGAGCACTGCGATCACAACTGCGATCATTGCGCCGCGGGCTGCGCGGCGCCAGCGGCAAAGGCGGCGACGAAACGGGAGAACAGGGTGGCGCGCGTGGTGGGCGTCGTCAGCGGCAAGGGCGGCGTCGGCAAATCCCTGGTGACGGCCCTCCTGGCCTCAGGGGGCAGAAGACGGGGGATGCGGACGGGAATTTTGGACGCGGACATCACCGGCCCCTCCATCCCCAAGATGTTCGGCCTCCACGAGAAGGTCTTCTCCGATGGCAAGGCCATCCTCCCCGCCGTCACGCGGGACGGCACGGAGGTCATCTCCATGAACCTCTGCCTGCCGCGGGAGGAGGACCCCGTCGTGTGGCGGGGGCCCGTCATCGCCGGGACGGTCACCCAGTTCTGGGAGGACGTGGACTGGGGAGAGCTGGACTGCCTGTTCGTGGACATGCCGCCCGGAACGGGCGACGTCCCCCTGACGGTCTTTCAGTCCCTCCCCGTGAGCGGCATCGTCGTCGTGACCTCGCCTCAGGAGCTCGTGGGGCTCATCGTGAAGAAGGCGTTTCACATGGCCCGCCTCATGAAGATCCCCGTCCTGGGCATCGTGGAGAACATGGCGTACTTCGAGTGCCCCGACTGCGGAAAGCGGCACTACATCTTCGGCCGCGGCCACGCGGAGGAGGAGGCCAGGGCCCTCGGCGTCGGCGCCGTGGCCCACATCCCCATGGACCCGCACTTTGCGGAGCTCTGCGACCGGGGACGGGTCGAGGACCTGGAGGGCCCCTGGCTCGACGATATTCTGGACGCGATCCAGCGGTCGGGCAAGGGCTCGCGCGCCTAAACGCCTGAAAGCCGGAGGAGGGGCGTCCTGCGCGTTGCGCGCAGGGCGCTCCCTAGGGAAACACTGATTAAGTCGTTAAGAACTGTCAACCGCATGGGCTCCCTTCAGTGCCTGAAACTTCATCAGGCCGCGCGAAGCGCGTGGGGATTGGGGCGTAGCCCCATTTTAAAGCTTAAGGAAGCGCTGAAGGATACCCTCCGTTTGATGTTCCTTGATCGCTTTCAACAACTTTTGAAGATTAATCAGCGCTTCCCTAACGGTTGTTCTTGTTGGGGCTGTAGTCGATGGCACTGCCCATCTCGGAGAGCTTCTTGGGGGAGTGGATGGCCGAGATGTAGCGCACCGTGCCGCTGATGCCCCTCATGCAGAGGGACGAGGTTTGGATGTGGCTGCCCTGGTAGTGGACCCCCTTCAGGAGGTCGCCGTCCGAGGCTCCCGTGGCCGCGAAGAAGACGTTGTCGCTCTTCACGAGGTCGTTGAGGGTGAGCACGGTGTCGCGGGTCAGGCCGCGGGCGTTCGCCTTCTCCTCGTCCTTCTTGTCGCGGAAGAAGGGGCGGCACTGCATGTTGCCCCCAAGGCACTTCACGGCACAGGCGGTGATGACGGCCTCCGGGGAGCCCCCCGAGCCCAGCAGCAGGTCCGCAGTTTCGTTGCCCAGCAGGCAGGTGGTCAGGGCGCCGCTGACGTCCCCGTCCGGGATCATCCGCAGCCGCGCTCCCATCGCCCGCACCTCGTCGCGGATCTTCTCGTTGCGCGGACGGTCCAGCATGACCACGGTGATGTCCTCCACCGCCTTGTCCTTGGCGCGAGCCACGGCCTTGACGTTCACGTGGACGGGGGCCTGGATGTCGATGCAGTCCGCCGCCTCCACGCCGGTCACGATCTTGTCCAGGTAGAACAGGTCCTGTGGGCTGAACATGCTGCCGCGGTCCGCGGCCGCCACGACGCTGATCGAGCCGCCGAGGCCCTGGGCCAGCAGGCGCGTCCCGTCGATGGGGTCCACCGCAATGTCCATCGCCGGCCCCTCGCCGGACCCAACCTCCTCGCCGTTGAAGAGCATGGGCGCCTCGTCCTTCTCCCCCTCGCCGATCACGACGACCCCCTTCATGGCCACGCCCCTCAGCATGTAGCGCATGGCCTCCACGGCAGACCGATCCACATCGTTCTTGCTGCCGCGCCCAAACCAGCGGCCGCTCGCCATAACGGCGGCCTCCGTGGCGCGGACCAGTTCCAGAGCCAGGTTCTTGTCATCAGCGAAAAGCGACATTCAAAACGACCTCCCCTTAAAGATTTTTATGAAAGACGGCACAAAAGATGCGGCGAACGGGTCCGAGTACGCCTCCAGGGGCGTTCCGCCGGCGAAGGCCGGAGGACCCGTCCCTATTGTAACAGAAGTTGCGGGCTGCCGGTGCGCCCAAAGGCCGGACAGGGGGAAGCGCCGGGAGGCGGCGATGGCGCGGTGATCTCAAAGGATCGCCTCCGCCGGTTCGCTGAGGACGCCGGCTCGTGCAAAACGGGGCCGCCCGCAGGCGGCCCCGTTCGTTATCTGAATGCGCTCAATACAGTCCCGGATAGAGGGGCTTCGCCGCACAGAGCTCCGATATCTCCGCGCGGACCTTCTTGATCTCCGCCTCGTCCGCGATGTGGGTCACGACGCGGTCGATCCAGTCCGCGATCCGGTCCATCTCCTCCGCTCCGAAGCCGCGGGTCGTCGCCGCAGCCGTTCCGATGCGGACGCCGCTCGTCACGAAGGGGCTCAGCGTTTCAAAGGGGATCGTGTTCTTGTTCACCGTGATGCCGGCGCGGTCCAGCGCGATCTGGACGTCCTTGCCCGTCACGCCCTTGCTCGTCAGGTCTACCAGGATCAGGTGGTTGTCCGTTCCGCCGGACACGAGGCGGAACCCGCGCTCCATGACCTTCTCCGCCAGGCGCTTGCAGTTCGCCACGACCTGATGCTGATAGTCCTTGAACTCCGGCTTCAGCGCTTCGGCAAAGGCCACCGCCTTCGCTGCGATGATGTGCATCAGAGGGCCGCCCTGCATCCCAGGGAAGATGGCGGAGTCCACCTTCTTGGCGAAGCACTCCCGGCACAGGATCATGCCGCCGCGGGGCCCCCGCAGCGTCTTGTGCGTCGTCGTCGTGACGAAGTCGCAGTAGGGCACCGGGTTGGGATGGGCGCCCGCCGCCACCAGCCCCGCGATGTGGGCGATGTCGAACATCACGAGGGCCCCCGTTTCGTCCGCGATCTCCCGGAACTTCGAGGCGTCGATGACGCGCGGGTAGGCGCTGGCCCCGCAGACGATCAGCTTGGGGTGGTGCTTCTTCGCGAGCTCCCGGACCTGGTCGAAGTCGATGGTCTCCGTGTCCTTCCGCACGCCGTAGGGGATGACGTTGTAGAGCTTTCCGGAGAAGTTGACGGGGGAGCCGTGGGTGAGGTGCCCGCCGTCCGTCAGATTCATGGCCAGGATCGTGTCCCCCGGCTCGAGGCAGGCGAAGTAGGCGGCCATGTTGGCCTGGCTTCCGGCGTGGGGCTGAACGTTGACGTGATCGCCTCCGAAGAGCTTCTTCGCGCGATCGCGCGCCAGGTCCTCCGCCTTGTCCACGACCTCGCAGCCGCCGTAATACCGGTGCGCCGGGTAGCCCTCGGCGTACTTGTTCGTGAGCACGGAGCCCATGGCCGCCATCACCGCGCGGGAGGTGAAGTTCTCCGATGCGATGAGCTCGATCTGATCGTTCTGCCGGCGATACTCCTCCACGATGATGTCCGCGATCTCCGGGTCCACGTCGCGCAGGTATCGATCCGCGTCCTTGTCCATCTCTTCCGTTCCCCTTTCGTCTTGGACGGCAGAATCCGCCGGGGCTCCGCAGCGCGGGAACGCCACGACATCCGCCGCCATGAAAAAAGCTGTTGAATACCTTCTGTTTTCAGTATACCTTAAAAGGGCAGAAATTGAGGACTGACGGAGCTTTCTAAGGGCGGAATATATCTTTTTTCGGGGATGTGGACTTTTCCGCTGTCAGCAAGTATAATAAATCAGTTTCGGAGGTGAGATTCGTCTGGTGACGGGCCCGGGCTTCAAACCCGGTGAGGGGCGGTTCTCGCCGTCTCTGGTGGGTTCGATCCCCACACGCCTCCGCCACTTTTTCGGACGACGCTCGACGAAGGAAACGCCACCCCCCAACGCTTTCACGTTCGCTGACCTCCTGCCGACACGATCGGGGAGTTTTTTACGCCTTCCGGACGTGTCCTGTGTGCCCTGCGCTTTGCGAAGCCCCACGCAGCGAAGGGACGAGAAAAACCACCCTTGCCCTGTCAGGGCGATGCAATATATAATGGAGTGCATTGCTTCACCATCATAATATTTAAGGAAGGCGTTTAACGAATGAGAAAGACGATGTTCTCCCTGTCCCTGCCGCTTCTTGCCGCGGCGATATTTCTCTTGACGCAGGCGGTCCCTGCGGAGTGCCTGACGGCCGAGGACGTTAAAAGCTACGTCGATGCGGCCAAGGCCCTGAACCTGAACGGGGACAACCTGAAGCTCGGAGTGGATTCGGCCGAGGAGATCCTGAAGGACGACCACTTTATGGCGCTGCTCCGCGGCAGGCTCCGCATCGCCCGTCTGCTCAGGACCGCCAGCGATGCGGAAGGGGGAGAGGGCACCTACGCCCTGCGCGTAGAGGCTGGTCCCATCGTCGCCTTTCTGTGCCAGGGGGGAGCCCCAACGCTGGACAGGCTCGTCCAGGGTGCCGTGGAGCAGGTCGTCAAGCCGCTCCAGCTTGAGGCGACCCTTAAGGAGCTGCCCCGCTACTACGAGGCCATCGTGGCCACGGCGGACTGGCAGAAGAAGTTCAGCAAAATAATGGGCGATGGGGAGTATCCTTCCATTCAGAGGGGAAAGATATTCCACATCGCGGGCTTTCCGGAGATCGGGGACAAGCCCTACTACACGGCGGCCATGGACATCGATCTGAAGGACGAGGCGATGTTCCTTTCCGAGTGGGATGCGTCCGCAGAGGGCTGGCTCTACTCCTTCTGGATGCGCCGCTGGCGGGAGGGGACCATGGAGACCGCCAAGATCGCCGTCGACCTGTTGAACAAGGCGCTGGGACAGTAACAAAAAAGTTCGGAGCGTTGCTCCGAAAACGTCAGGAGGGCCCCCTGGGGCCCTCCGTTTTTTTTATGCCGTCAGCTGTTTTTCAGGTGTTTCTGATAGGCGTCCTCCAGCCTTTTGACCTCCGCAACGATCTTGAGGGCCAGCCGCCGGTTGCCGGCGCTGTAGCGCAGAAGTCCGCTCTGCAGGTCCGCAGAGGCCGCACAGCAGCGGGAGAAGATCTCCGTGCCCACCAGGACGTTGTACTTCGGGTCGAACATGTCCTTCGCCTGCGTGATGTGGGGGTACTTCTTCGTGATGGTGCGCTTGTGGACGCGCCACCGCACCTGCATCAGGCCGTAGTCCCCGCCGCGGGAAAGGGCGTCGTGCCGCGCGCTGGACTCGTTGACGATCATGGCCGCGATGACGAAGGGGTCCTGCTGGAACTGCTGCCCCGCCTCGACGATGAACTCCGCGTAAAGCCGCGCCTTCTGCGGCGACAGCCTCTTGTTGTAGCGAAAGAGAAGGGCTTCGATGCTCTTCAGCTCCGCTTCGCAGTCCCGTTGGCCCGCGACGGCCTTCTTTAGGGCCTTCCCCTTGTTGCGGGCCGCCGTGACGGTCACGGGCTCCCTGGGAAGGATGTTTGCCGTGATCAACGGCTCCGAGTGTCCGAACAGGCGCTCGACCTCCTCGTCGCTCGCTTCCGCTGCCACCGGAAGGGCAAAGAGCCCCACCGTCAACAGACACAAAATTGCGCTGCGCCCACGCGCAGCATTCCGAAAATTCACTGGGCGTCCCCCCTGGAAAGATTTTGGGGTCCTGCCTGACTGGATGACGGACGAGAAAGAGAACGCCGTTTCCACAAACGCTCAAGCCCGCAGACCAACAGACGCCAGACAGTACATCACAGCTTCTTTACCTGAATGTAAACGCATCCTCTCTTAAAGGGCGCAGGCGATCCTCTCGCCCCTACTGCCCCATTTCGCCAAAGAAGCCCTAGACGCTAAAACCCCGCATAGAAAAATTACGGTAGAGATATTAACACAGGAGTCAAGGCTGAAAATCCGAAAAAAAAGGGAAAAGGAACCGTCCTTTTCCCTTAGATTTTTCCTTTAGATGCAGGCCCCGCAAAGGCCGAGGTCGTTTTCGCCTATCGTTTCTTCTTTGACTCCGTTTTCTTTTGAGACTTCGCCTCTGCTGGAGATTTCGCGGACGCCTCCGGGGCCTGGCGGCGCTCCCCGCGCAGGCCCACCAGCCCGACCTCGCCCGCCACTTCAGTGCCCTTGCCGTAACGGACGACGGCCTCCTTCCAGGCTCCGTCCTCGTTGGGGGCGTAGTCCCCGATGGCCCTGCGCATGGCGACCAGCGCCACGTACATGCTCTTCACGGCGTCCAGGTACTCCGTCCGCACGGTGCGGTAGGCCGTCTGGGCGTTGATGAGGTCGATCTGGGCGCCCATGCCCTCCGCGTACATCAGCTCCGTGATGCGCAGCTCCTCCTCGGATCGGGCCATCTGGCGCTTCTTGTCCGCCTCGAGCGCCTCGGCGTTCTTCCAGTTGTTCATCGCCACGGCGATGTCCTGCCGGGTTTCCTCCTTCAGGGAGTCCAGGGCCGCCTCCGCGGACTGCACCATGCGGTCCGCGTTCAGGACGCCGTACTTCGTCCGGTGCCCGTCGAGGAGCGGGACGTTCAGGGAGAGGCCTGCCTGCGCCTCGTGGCTTTGGGGGGTGGTGGCCATGTCGGGGTCGGCCCAGGCCGTCCACTGGAGGCTGACGTCCAGCGTCGGGGAGAGCCCGCGGGCCGTCAGCTTCTTCACCACCTTCGCCCGATCCAGCGTCAGCTGCGCCGCCCGCATGTCCGGACGGTTCTTCAGCGCCTCGTCGTAGCTCAGCGTCATGTCGAAGGCCGGGACGTGCAGGGGCTCGTTCCGCGGCTCCACGTCCAGCCCTCCGGCCAGGTAGGAGAGGTTGGCCAGCAGGTTGTTGTAGGTCGTCTCCGCGCTCTTCACCAGCGTTTCCGCCTCCACCACCTGAGCGTCGCTGCGCACCACGTCCAGTCTGGGGACCAGCTGCTGACGGTACTTTTCCAGCGTCACGCGATGGTTCTCCGCCCGCTGGCGCAGGATCTCCCGCTGAAGCCGCACGTTCTCGCGGGCCAGGACCGCCGACCACCATGTCTCTTCCGCCGTGGCCACGAGGGCGTTCACGTTCGCGTCGAACTGCGCCCGTGCGATCTCGTAGCCCAGGACGTTCTGGCGTTCGTCCAGCGAGTACTTCCCCGACAGGTCGATGCGGTGCGTCAGGGCGAGGCCCGCACTGCCCATGGTGTAGTTGTCCTCGCCGTTCATCTCGGAGAGCCAGGCCCCCTTCGCGTTGAGGCCCAGGCTGGGGCGCTGCGCGCCCATGGCCGCCAGCACGGCGTAGTAGTTCGCCTCGACGGCCTTGACGCCGGACCGCAGGGCGTGGTTGTTCAGCAGGATCTCCTTCAGGTAATCCGGAAAGCTCATCTGCACCAACGCAGCGGCCTCGCCGGCCAGGACGCCGGTCAGGCACAGGGAAAACAGGAACAACTTGAGAATACGCTTCAACGCGACCACCTCGGTGTCATCATTCGTCAAGGGCCATCGGCTCAGGCTCCCTGAGAGCCCGCAGACGGGAAATCGCCGCAGCATCCAATGTTGACGCAAATATTTATCAATATATTCTATACCCGCGCCGAACCCGCGTCAATTTTCGAGGGGCAGGAGGTGGAGCCCCGCGTTTCTCCCCCTTGGGCTTTTGGTATAATCTTTCCGTTCCGATCAATTCCATTCAGGCGGCTTGGGACGCGGTTGGCCCGTAGCTCCGCCAGGGAGGAGATGATTCTGATGGAAACGACGACGGTACGCTCTACCCCCAACCCAGAGGCTTGCGCCCCCCACCCTGCCCTCGACATTCCGGACGCCATCTCAAAGGAGCTGAAGCTCAGCCGAGCTCAGGTCAAGGCTGTGCTGACCCTCTTCGACGACGGCTGCACCGTCCCCTTCATCGCGCGCTACCGCAAGGAGGCGACGGGGTCGCTGGACGAGACCGTCATCACCGCGATCCGGGACCGCGCCGCGCGGATGGCGGAGCTGGACAAGCGCCGCGCCGCCATCCTGGACTCGCTGGCCGAGCGCAACCTTCTGACGGAGGAGCTGCGGGCCGCCGTCGCGGCCGCCCCGACGATGACTGCCCTGGAGGACGTCTACCTGCCCTGGCGCCCCAAGCGCCGCACCCGCGCCTCCATCGCCGCCGAGAAGGGCCTGACCCCCCTGGCGGACCTCCTGATGGCGCAGGACGACGCCATGGACCCCGCCGCCGCCGCTCAGGCCTTCGTGAGCGGGGATCGGGGCGTCGCCAGCGCCGAGGAGGCCCTGGCCGGCGCCATGGACATCCTGGCCGAGCGCGTCAGCGAGGACCCGGACTCCCGCCAGGAGACGCGGCGGCTCTTCGCCCGCAAGGCCGTGCTGACCAGCGCCTGCGCCAGGGGCAAGGAGGAGGAGGGCGCGAAGTACCGGGACTACTTCGAGCTTGAGGAGAGCGCCGCCTCCATGCCGTCGCACCGCGTGCTGGCCATCCTGCGGGGCGAGCGGGAGGGGTTCCTCACCACGAGCGCCGCGCCTCCGGAGGAGGAGGCGATCTCCCTGCTGAAGCGCCGCTTCGTGCGGGGCGCGGGCGCGGCGTCGCGCATGGTGGCCGCTGCCGTGGAGGACGGGTACAAGCGGCTCCTGCGGAAGTCCATCGAAACGGAGCTGCGCGGTGCGATGAAGAAGCGGGCCGACGCCGACGCGATCCGCGTCTTCGCGGAGAACGTGCGGGAGGTGCTGATGTCCGCACCCATGGGGCAGAGGGCTACGCTGGCCATCGACCCCGGCGTGCGCACCGGCTGCAAGGTCGTGTGCCTGGATGCGCAGGGGGCGCTGCTCTACCACACCGTCGTCTTCCTCCAGCGGTCGGAGCGCGAGCGGGAGGACGCCGGCAGGGTCCTGCGGGAGCTGGTGCGGAAGTACCACCTCGAGGCCGTGGCCGTCGGCAACGGCACGGCGGGGCGCGAAACGGAGGTCTTCGTGCGGGGTCTGGACCTGCCCGACGTGGCCGTCGTCTCCGTCAACGAGAGTGGAGCCTCCATCTACTCCGCCTCCGAGGTGGCCCGGCGCGAGTTCCCGGACCAGGACGTCACCGTCCGCGGGGCCGTCTCCATCGGCCGCCGCCTCATGGACCCCATGGCGGAGCTCGTCAAGATCGACCCCAAGTCCATCGGCGTGGGCCAGTATCAGCACGACGTGGACCAGAAGGAGCTGAAGCAGGCGCTGGACGACGTCGTGACCCACTGCGTGAACGCCGTGGGTGTAAACGTCAACACGGCAAGCCCGGAGCTTTTATCCTACGTTTCGGGCCTCAACCGCCAGACGGCCTCCCAGATCGTGAAGTACCGCGAGGCCAACGGCCCCTTCGGCGACCGCGAGGCCCTCAAGAAGGTGCCGCGCTTCGGCCCCAAGGCCTTCGAGCAGTCCGCCGGCTTCCTCCGGATCATGGGAGGCGCGAACCCTCTGGACGCCAGCGCCGTCCACCCGGAGAACTATGCCACCGTGGCCCGCATGGCCGCGGCCCTCTCCTGCACGGTGGCCGACCTCCTCTCCGACCCCGCGCTGCGCGCCCGCATCCGCCTTCCGGACTTCGTCTCCGAGACGGCGGGCCTCCCGACGCTGCAGGACATCCTGTTGGAGCTGGAGAAGCCTGGGCGCGACCCGCGGCGGAAGTTCGAGCCCTTCGCCTTCGACCCCAACGTCCGCACGATGACGGACCTGGCTCCAGGCATGATCCTGAACGGCATCGTGACCAACGTGACGGACTTCGGCGCCTTCGTGGACGTCGGCGTCCATCAGGACGGGCTGGTCCACATCAGCCGCATCGCGGACGTGTTCGTGGAGAACCCCCACGCACACCTAAAGCCGGGGCAGCACGTCCGCGTGGCCGTGCTGGAGGTGGACATGGAGCGAAGCCGCATCGCCCTTTCGGCGCGGAAGTCCGACCTGGGTGAAAAGACCCCGGAGGGCAGGCTCCGCGGTGAGGGGGCGCATCGGGCCGGCGGACGGCGCGAGAGGCCGGAGAGGCCCGACATGACCATGGGTTCGCTCTTCAGGGAACAACTGGCCGAGGGCGGAAAGCGGCGACGCTGATGGAACGCTTCGACGCCATCGTGATCGGCGGCGGGCCGGCGGGCCTCATGGCGGCCCTGCGGGCGGCGGAGCTGGGGGAGCGCGTCCTCCTGACGGAGAAGAACGCCTCCCTGGGGACCAAGCTCCTGCTGGCGGGCCGGGGGCGCTGCAACTTCACGAACGCGGAGCCGGACCCGGCCGCCTTCATCGCGCGCTACGGGGAGAAGGGGCGCTTCCTGTGGTCCGCCTTCAGCCGCTTTGGGCCGGCGGAAACCCTCGCCTTCTTTCGGAAGCACGGCGTCGAGACCGTGACGGAGCGGGGAGGCCGCGTGTTCCCCGCGGAGGGCGGCGGTCAGCGCGTCCTGAACGCGCTCCTGATGCTCTGCAGGAAGTTCGGAGTGCGCATCCTGAGGAGCTCCCCCGTGCGGTCCCTGAAGGTCCGGGACGGGCGCGTGGAGCGGCTCATCACGGAGGTCGAGGAGCTGGAGGCAAATCGCTTCATCGTGGCGACGGGCGGCAAGTCCTACCCCCGCACCGGCTCCACGGGGGACGGCTACCGCTTTGCGGAGCAGGCGGGACACTCGGTCGTCACGCCGATGCCGGCGCTGGTCCCCCTCAAGACCCATGAAACCTGGGTGAAGCTGGCCCACGGGTGCGACCTGCGGAACGTGCGGGTGACGGCGCTGGTGGACGGAAAGCCGGTGGACGAGCGCTTCGGCGAGATGGAGTTCACGAACTTCGGCGTCAGCGGGCCCGTCATCATGGACATGAGCTCCTCCGTGCCCGACTGGATGGCCCAGGGGGCCCTCTCCCTCTCCATCGACCTGAAGCCGGCCCTGACGCGCGAGAAGCTGACGGAACGGGTGCGCCGCGACCTGGAGAAGTTCAGCACCCGCCGCTTCGCCGGCGCCCTGAAGGGGCTGGTGCCCGGCCCCCTCATTCCGATGATCCTCGCGCTGTCGGACGTGCCGGAGGACAAACCCGCGGCCTACGTTTCAAGCGAGGAAGCGGAGGCGACGGCGGACCTGCTGAAGGACATCCGCCTGACGGTCAACGGGCTGTGGAGCTTCAACAACGCGGTGGTCACACGAGGGGGCGTCAGCCTGAAGGAGGTGGACCCCGCCACGATGCGTTCCAAACGGTGCGAGAACCTCTACTTCGCCGGCGAGGTGCTGGACCTCAACGGGCCGTCGGGCGGCTTCAACCTCCAGATCTGCTGGAGCACGGGCTGGGTGGCGGGCGAGGGGGCGCAGCAGCCCAGGTGAGCGACCGGAGGCGTGCCTGCGCTCGCTTTGTATAAAGAAATGAAAGGAAGTTTCGGTTATGAACGACGTCATCGAGAGGATCGGAGAGCTTTCCGGGGAGTTTGAGCCGGAGATTATCGCCTTGCGGCGGCATTTTCACAGCCATCCTGAGCTGTCGTGGCAGGAGGAGCGGACCACGGACCGCGTTCAGGAGGAGCTTCTGAAGCTGGGCATCGAGACGGTGCATCGGGGCTACGGTGGCACGTCGAGCGGCCTCATCGCGGACATCCAGGGAGGGGCGCCGGGCAAGTGCGTCGCCCTGCGCGCCGACATGGACGCGCTGCCGGTGACGGAGGAGAACGACGTGGAGTACCGCTCCCGAAACGAGGGCGTCATGCACGCCTGCGGGCACGACGCCCACACGGCGGCCCTCCTGGGGGCGGCGAATATCCTGATGCAGATCCGGAGCGAGCTGCGGGGCACGGTGCGCCTGCTCTTTCAGCCGGCGGAGGAGGCGGGCGACCGGTCCGGAGCCAGGGCCATGGTCGAGGAAGGGGCCCTTCACGGCGTGGACGCCGCCTTCGGCCTGCACGTGGCCTCCATCTTCCCTGCGGGCAAGCTGCTGTACCGCCGCGGCCCCTGCTATGCCGCCTGCGACGTCTGGAACCTCACCATCGAGGGCAAGGGCGGCCACGGTTCGGCCCCGGAGCTGGCCATCGATCCGACGCCCGCTGCGTTCCAGATCGGCAGCGCGTTCCAGACCGTCATCTCGCGCGAGGTATCGCCCAGGGACACCGCGGTGCTGAGCATCGGCTGCCTTGAGACCTCATCCAAGGCGTTCAACATCATCCCGGAGCGCGTGAAGATGGTGGGGACCGTGCGCACCTTCGAGCGCGGCGTCCAGGACGCCGTCGAGTCGGGCATGAGGCGCCTGTCCTCGGACATCGCCGCGGCCTTCCGCTGCCGCGCGGAGCTGGACTACCACCGCTCCGCAGCGGCGACCGTCAACGACCCCGCCATGACGGACCTGCTGATCCGGGCCGGGACGGACCTCTTCGGGCCGGAGGCCATGGTGGAGGCGCCGCTCAACATGGGCTCCGAGGACTTCAGCTGCTTCGCGGAGGCCGTTCCTTCGACGTACCTGCAGCTGGGGACGGCGGCCCCGGACCGGCCGGGGACCCACATGCCCCACCACTCGGCGAAGTTCGACCTGGACGAGGCTCAGCTGAAGCGCGCCGCGGCCATCCATGCCGCCTTCGCGTGGACGTACCTCAGCCGCTGAGCGCCCCCGCCCGCACTGCGCCAGAGCCAGGTCCGTCGTCTGATACGAAAGGGGAGCGGTTTCCCGCTCCCCGCATACTGTGAAGTGACAGTCTGACCGGCGTTGCCAGCGCGCTGAACTTTGTCGTCTTTAGCGCGCCTCCGTTCCTTGACGACACGGCCTAATCCGCGATCTCGCAGAAGAGGTTGCAAAGTGTAGCGTCGCCGACTCTGCGCAGCGGGTACAGAAGGCCTTGAGTATCTTCTTCAACGTTCTGAACCGGGGCGAAGGAATAATTTGATCGTCGCCGTGGTCAGCAGGATGTTTAGGGGAACGTTGATAAGCGAGGGGAGGGCAGCCATTGGGTAGACGTCGTGAAAGGTGGCTGCGATGCCGGCCGAAAGACTGGTGTTCAGCGACAGGGAAGCGATGACGAGCGCCGAGGCCTCCCTGTGGTCCAGCCTCAGGAACTTTGTCGAGAGGATGGCCCCCGCTGCGGCAATAACGAAGTTCACCGTCAGAGCGGCAATGACCTTGACGGAATCCAAAGCCATGATCGAGGCCTTGTTGGGGGCCACACACACCCCCACGATGATCAGGATGGCAATCAGCGAGATCAGCCTGATGGTGGGCTTTATCAGAGTAAATAGCGTTTCCGCCCGCCTCCGAATCAGCATCCCGATGACCACCGGGACTATAACGATGATGACAATATTTTTAAACATATCCAGGAAGTCAATCTCCACCCAACCGCCGCCTAAAAGGTAGGTCAGGGAGGGGGTGAGGACCGGCGCCAGGAGCGTTGTCAGGGACAGAAGGGCGACGGACAGCGCCGCATTTCCCTCCGCGATATTGATGAGGACCATGGACGCAGTCCCAGTGGGCATGCAGCCCAGCAAAACCATTCCAAAAGCAAGCTCGTTGTTCAGACTGAACAGCCTTGCAGCAATCCATGCCCCGGTGGCCATGAAGAAGTACTTGACTGCCATGCCGCCCAAGAGCATCCTCGGTCTTCGCAACATGCGGAAGAATTCCAGCGCATCGATGGACATTCCCGTCCCCAGCATGATGACCATCAGCAGGATGTTGATTAGGGGGAAGCCCATCAGGCGCAACCGCGTCGCCGGTAGAAAGACCTCTGGGGCCAAAAGTGCCGCCACGGCTACCGCGAAGACAAAAAACATGAGGAACCTGTTCACAAAATTGCCGATATGCTCTATTAACCGTATCATGATCTTCTACATCACCCTTTAAAACGGCCTGGTGAGCCAGGCCACTTTGGAATCTCGAAGGCCTCGGCGACGGCCCGGCCAACGTCCGTTGGGACACCCTCAGACAATGGAGAGAGCTCCCCCATTGTGAATTTTGAGACGTATTATTTCTAATATACCTACTTGATTTGAAAATGTCAACGATTTCTCTTAGGAGAAGATCGCAATTCTGCCGGAAAGATCAATCCTAAATCTAAAGAGAGCCCTTGACTTCCCAGACCCCTTTTAGTATATTCTAGCCTAGAGGTATTATTTCTTGATCCGCCTTAAAACCTAAGCTGCGGGATTTTTTGGAAAAGGCATTTGCTGTGCAGCGTCTAAGAAAGTAAAGGAGATTTTTACCATGAAAATTGTCGTTGTGGGCGCAGGGGCTGTTGGTACGCTTTTCAGTTCCATACTGTTTAACCACGGACAGGATGTCACCCTGGTGGAGAAGAGGCAGGAGATCATCGACGCAATTCAGAAGAACGGACTGAAGATACTTCGCGGGGATAAAGAACAAACCCTGAAGATTAAAATCACGAACCGCATCGAAGACGTTCCATCCCCAGACCTGATCATGTTTACGGTCAAGTCCTACGACAACGTCACCGCGGCCCAAGACTGCCTGAAGATCATCGGAAACAACACCACAGTCCTGACGCTGCAGAATGGCATCGGGAACTATGAAACGATCGCTGAGATCGTGGGGAAGGAGCGTACCGTGGTGGGCACCACCACCTTTGGCAGCACGCAGTTCGCGCCGGGCTGCACAAGGGGTAGCGAAACGGGCTCCATCTCCATTGGTGAGTATTCGGGTGGCATCAGTGACCGCATCAAAAAACTGGCAAAGATACTGGAAGATGGAGGGTTTGAGGTCCAGATGGTGGATGACGTAAACAGCCTGATCTGGACGAAGCTGGCTGTAAACGTTGGCATCAATGCGATAGGCGCCCTCTGTCGTATCACGAACGGCCAGACGCACCTCGTGAAACCTGCAGGGGAGATCCAGAAGCTCGCCGTCGAGGAATTGATGAAGGTGGCGAAGCTGGAGGGCATCAAGCTGGATTACGACCACCTGTATCAGCACGTCACCGACGTGGCCGTCCGCACACAGAGCAACAAGTGCTCCATGTTGCAGGACATTGAGAACGTAAACCACACCGAGGTTCTTGCGATCAACGGCGCTATCGTGGACAGGGGCAAGAAGCATGGCATCGAAACCCCCGTCAACTTTGTGTTGACGCGTTTGGTCAAAGCCGCAGAGCTGGGACACCTGGAGTAGCGTTCCCCTGCTGGCCATTGAGCCTTAAAATAAAAAACCGCTATTAGGATGGCGGCAAAAAGTCTTGGCAGCCCCGCGGGGCTGCCGAATTTTTTTAAAGGTGGGTTTTACAGGGCTGCAACTGTGCCGATTGTGACGTCTGGAACCTCACCATCGAGGGCAAGGGGGTGGCACGGTTCTGGCTGCCGGAGCCGATGCCCGCTGCGTTCCAGACCGTCATCTCGCGCGAGGTATCGCCCAGGGACACCGCGATGCTGGTCGTGTTGAGTCTATGTGGTATGATGAAAAGAGCACCTGTTTGTTTGCATCTGAAGCGGGGAGGACGTGACGAGATGAAAGCGTTGTCGGTAAAACAACCTTGGGCGAGTTTGATCGCCGGCGGGCATAAGACGATCGAGTGGCGTTCATGGAGAACGCACTATCGAGGGCCGTTGCTGATTTGTTCGGGGAAAACTCCAGACGATATCTATTTTGAATTTGACCCTGATGAGGCGAGGCAAAATTGGCCTCTTGGCGTCGCGGTCGCGACGGTTGAGCTGGTCGAGGTCCGCCCGTTCGACGCCAAAAAAGATGCCGAGGCGGCGATGCTTGACGAAGACGATCTGCCCTCTGTGCAGGGATTTTCCTGGGTTCTGGAGAACCCTGTGGCAGTGCCGGACACTCCGCCGGTTCGCGGCAAACAGGGGCTTTTTGAGGTCACTTTGCAGCCTGCCCTGTAGCATAAGCCACGGTTTTTTCATTGCGCTTGGATCGTAAATCCAAGGCGCGATATTCATGGTATGATTTTACATTGGGAAAGGAGGTGCGGCGGTGGATGAGGGAACAAAGCAGCTTCTTCGAAGCGGAAACACTGAAAGGGAGGGTGGAGCCAACTTCCCCCTTGTCCTC
>ERZ773099.847-NODE-847-length-23703-cov-12.298461_pt1 | contig 23703 bp, 25 predicted proteins | sample MGYA00511120_ERZ773099 | MGnify/ENA primary metagenome ERZ773099 (study PRJEB29015, sample SAMEA2738012) | human oral metagenome | biome: human oral; feature: human-associated habitat; material: dental | place: China | collected 2104 ...
CCGATGAATTCCAAGAATTGGTTAATGGAGCCATTCTGACCAAAAATACCGATAAAGGCATAAGCCTTAAGGAGCAAATTAATCCATGTCGGTAGGATAATCAGCATGAGCCAGAGTTGACGGTGCTTGAGACGGGTCAAAAAGAGGGCTGTCGGATAACTGATGAGTAGCGTCACCATGGTCACAATCCCTGCATAGAGCACAGAGTTGAAGCTCATTTTGAGGTAGGTCAAGTTTTGTGAAGCAAAGTAGGATTTATAATTTTCTAAACTAAACTGGCCTTCAATGTTAAAAAAGGATTGACCGAAAATCAAGACCAAGGGTGCGAGGACAAAGAGGGCAATCCAAAGCATGTAGGGCACTACAAAGAGTTTAGAGGTTGTTTTCTTCATCTCTTTCCTCCTCAATCGCGTTAATCAGACCTGCTTCTTGTTCTTCGATTTCCACGTATTCTTCGATACGAGCATCGAACTCTTCTTCGGTTTCATTTAGACGCATGATGTGGATATCTTCTGGTTCAAAGTCCAGACCGATTTCCTCACCTACGATGGCCTTACGAGTCGAGTGGATCATCCATTCATTTCCGAGTTCATCATAAGCGATGATCTCGTAGTGAACCCCACGGAAGAGCTGGGTATCGACCTTAACTTGAAGCTTGCCTTCTTCAGGAAGGGTAATACGCAAGTCCTCTGGACGAATGACAACCTCGACAGGTTCATTTGGTTTCATCCCACCATCGACCGCTTCAAAGCGCTTGCCATTAAACTCGACCAAGTAGTCCTCAATCATGGTTCCAGATAGGATGTTAGACTCACCGATAAAGGTCGCAACAAAGTGGTTAATGGGCTCATCGTAGATGTCCACAGGAGTTCCTGACTGGACAATCTCGCCATCATTCATAACGAAAATCCAGTCACTCATAGCCAGAGCTTCTTCCTGATCATGAGTGACAAAGACAAAGGTAATCCCCAATCGTTGTTGCAGTTCACGCAGTTCATACTGCATGTCTGTCCGCAACTTCAAATCCAGCGCTGACAAGGGCTCGTCCAGCAAGACTACACGAGGTTGGTTGATGATGGCACGAGCGATGGCCACACGCTGACGTTGTCCTCCAGATAGCTTGCGGATAGAACGTTTCTCAAAGCCTTCCAGCTGCACCATCTTGAGAACTTCCGCTACACGTTGCTCGATTTCTTTCTTGTCGATCTTACGCAAACGAAGCGGAAAGGCAACATTTTCAAACACATGCATATGTGGAAATAAGGCATAGGATTGGAAGACGGTATGGATGTCTCGCTTGTTAGTCGGGATATCATTGATCCGCACACCATCTAGCAAAATATCTCCTGTCGTCGCATCCAGCAAACCTGCAATGATGTTTAGGATAGTTGATTTCCCAGAACCAGATGCGCCTAGAAGGGTGTAGAACTTTCCTTCTTCCAACTCAAAGTTAATGTCTTTGAGAACCTTGGTGTTGCTATCTTCAAAAACTTTAGAAACGTTTTTGAATTCGATAATTGGTTTTTTCAATTGTCATAAATTCCTCTTTTTCATAGATTAACAGATCAGGGCTCTGTCAAGCCGCTACTACCTCTTGCAAGGGACTGAACCACCTGCATACATCTCCGTTACCGATAGGCTTTCACCCCCTTTACATTTCTACATAGTAGCAGCTATTTTATACTTTAGTCATTTAGGTTTTCTTTCATCTGTAACAATAGACAAGATCCTAGTTTGACTGATTCAAGTACAAAAGACAGTTATTATCATGGTGCTAAGGAGAGTCTAAAACATTAAGCCCGAGAAATTTATTCTGATGAGATGTGGTAAGCGTTTGGCAACGAAGTTGACAAGAAAGCAAGTTATTATCTCACAGAATGTTTTCTCCGTGTCCCCACCACGTAAAATAACTGTCAAAAATGAAAACAACTTTAAACATTCGTTTTACACAGGTTCAGAATTTTCTCTTATTCCTTTTCACCCAAAATACGGACTTCTCTTTCTAGGGTTACACCTGAGTGTTCTTTTACTTTTTCAATCACAGATTGGATCAGATCTTCATAGTCTTTGGCAGTCCCGTCAGCTACATTGATCATAAAACCAGCATGTTTTTCTGAGACTTCCACGCCACCAATACGATAACCTTTCAAACCTGCTTCAGAGATTAACTGCCCTGCGAAATGTCCCACAGGACGCTTAAATACCGAACCACAGGATGGGTAGTCCAAAGGCTGTTTGAGTTGTCGCAAGTGAGTCAAACGATCCATCTCTTGCTTGATGACTTGGTGATTCCCTGGGGCTAGAGCAAATTTAGCAGACAAGACAATAGTGCCTGAATCTTGGACAGTAGACCGTCGATAACCAAATGCCAAGTCCTTAGCAGACAAGGTTTCGATTTCCCCTTCTTTCGTCAAAACTTTACAGGATTGCAAGATATGTGCAATCTCGCCACCATAGGCACCAGCATTCATAAAGACGGCACCACCGATACTTCCCGGAATACCACAAGCAAACTCAAAACCAGTCAAACTATGACGGAGAGCAATACGAGTCGTTTCAATCAAGTTAGCTCCTGCTTCTGCCTCAATAGTATAACCATCAACAGAAACGTTATTGAGTTTGTCACACAAGATAACAAAACCACGCACCCCACCATCACGAACGATAATGTTACTGGCATTTCCAAGAACCATCCAAGGAATAGTTTCTCTATTGGCAAATTTGATGACTCGTGCCATTTCATAACGGTTTCGTGGCAAGACCAGGTAATCCGCCTTCCCTCCCACTTTTGTATAGGTGTAGGTTTTCAGGGGTTCATCAAAACGGATATCAATCCCCTCTAAAGTTTCTTTAATTTTTGTTGCTATTGTCATTTTACTCATCCTTTTATAAAATTCATCTCATTATACCATTTTTGAGCCTATTTGACGACCAGAAAATTAGCTATTTCAAAGCATTGCATAGAAAAAGAGGAGGACCTCTTTTTATTTATGATTTCTTCCAAAAAACTGATTTTGTAATGAAGATAAAGACAAGCACTTCAAGAGCCAGAATGCTTTCAACCAAAATAGGGCTTGTCATCCAACCGACTTGTGAAAGAGCGGGAGCAAGGTCGAATAAAGCGTGAAGTGCATAAGCAGCCAGTAAGTAAAACACTTTCTTTCTACGAACAGCCTGATAAACCCAGACCGTTAAGCCTACTTGAAAGGCAAGTGCCAGCAAGCGTTCCAATCCTAGCAAGTAAACCTGCCATGCAGATAGAGACTGAATGGTTTGCAGCATTTCCTCTGATAGCAGTTGCATGACTTTAGGATCCTGAGATTGAACAGCTGAGAACAGAATGAAAAGGTTAAGCAAACTGGCAACTCCAAGGTAAGCTAACTCCAGGCCGCCATGACCTAAACCATAAGCCAGCGCATCCTGATCTTCTAAACTTCTCTTTTTCTCCAACCATTTGAAAAAAATGAATCGAGCTGTTTCCTCAAATAAGGCTGCCATGAGGATAGCATAGAGGACGTAAAAGAGAGGCTGCTCTTTCACGAGAGCAATGGTGCCATCTTTCTGCGGATGCAGTACAAGCAGATGCACAATTTTTTCCAAAACTTGAGAGGAAACGAAAAAGGAAATGGCTCCAAAACCTAAAACCGATAATGAAATCTTATAGTGTTTTTTTGCATACCAAATCCCAGCTACTAAAGCAAGGATCAACCCAATCATCGTAATCACAACATGAATATTCATCTTTTTTACCCCCTATTCTGACGTCTCAATATCTTTTTCATCCCATCAACATTGAACAATTATTGGCGGTATTGAACTAGAAAATACTGAGCCAGCCGATTAACTGCTCCAACTTTGGCAATTTTTTCTTCAGTTGTACCTTCGTTGATTTGGCACGTCAAATATAGATTTTCTTTAAGTATTAATACTTCCTAAGTATACCACATTTTTCCCTATATTTGAAAGAGAGAAAGGCTTTTTACCATTGCCAAAGGTGGAAAAAAAAGGTACAATGAAACAAAATCAAGGGAGGTTTAAAAATGAAGAAAATGAGTAAATACCGAGAAGTCATGTCCTATCTAAAAAAGGGTATCGAATCTGGAAAATTTCCGACTGGTAGCCGCCTTCCTTCGATTCGTCAACTTAGCCTAGAATTTCACTGTAGCAAGGACACTATCCAACGTGCCCTCCTCGAATTGCGGCACGCGCAATACCTCTACGCCAAACCCCAGAGTGGCTACTATGTCCTTGAGCAAAGTCAGCACCAAGACTTAGAAATCTTGGTCACTGACGAACATGCCAACGCCTATGATGACTTCCGACTCTGCGTCAATGAAACCCTGGTAGGGCGGGAAAACTATCTCTTTAACTACTATGAAAACCAAGAAGGTCTTGAAGATCTTAGACAGTCTGTTCATAATCTCCTCTTTGACCAGGCCCTCTATTGCAAGCCAGACCAACTGGTTCTGACCTCTGGTACCCAGCAGGCTCTCTTCATCCTTTCCCAGATTGACTTCCCTAGTAAGGCAGAGAAAATTTTGGTTGAGCAGCCGACCTATCACCGTATGAATCGCCTCTTGATTGCTCAGGGACTCGCCTACCAAACCATTGAACGACGGATTGATGGTATTGACCTAGAGGAGTTGGAAAGGCAGTTCAAAACAAGGAAAATCAAGTTTTTCTACACCATTCCTCGTTTCCATTATCCTTTAGGGCACTCCTACTCTGAACAGGAAAAGCAGACTATTCTTGACCTAGCAGCCAAGTATCAGGTCTATATCGTAGAAGATGACTATCTGGGTGACTTGGACCCCAAGAAAGGGCAGACCTTTCACTACCTGGATACAGAGGATCGGGTCATTTACATCAAGTCCTTCTCGACTAGTCTCTTTCCAGCCCTTCGCATCACGGCCCTCATCCTCCCAAATGCGATAAAAGAGGCCTTTGTTTCCTACAAAAACATCCTAGACTATGACAGCAACCTCATCATGCAAAAAGCCCTCTCTCTTTACATTGATAGCCAACTGTTTGAAAAAAACCGTCTGACCAGATTGGCTGTTCAGGAAAGCTATCAGGCTAAGATTCGGAAGATACTGGATAGGATTCCCTGTCCCATTCCCTATTTTTATCTGCATAATGGCTTGCTGCTAGATCTCCGACAGTATCCTAAGATTGCCAGTTTAAAGCACAGTCAGCTTGATCTGGACTTTTTTGAAGAAGCCTATTTGTCTCCTTGTCCCTATCAGTTTGCAAAAGTCTCATTAGAGCATCTCGAAAGTGTATTGAAATACATAAAAGCAGAATTGGATTAGATGCCAACTCTGCTTTTATATTGTTTTTTTAATCTGACCTCATTTTTAACATCAATCTGATAACGTTCTTGGTCTGATTTCAATAAAAGAAGCTAATAAAAGTATATCAGCCTCTTTTTCTCTAGGGTTTAAAGTTCTACAATCTTACCTGTTTCAAAGTAAACAACCCATTCACAGATATTCTTTGCATAGTCTCCGATGCGTTCCAAGTACGAAATCACTTGGAAATAATCACGTCCTGTGACAATCGCCTCTGGAGTTTTCTTAATTTCTTCGGTAGCAAGCTCGCGAATGCTATCAAAATACTGGTTGATAGCTTCATCCATAGCCGCGACTTCGTAAGCTTGATTGACAGAGCCGTTTATATAGAGATCTAGCGTTGCTTCGACAAAGTTTTTGACCTCTCGTCCCATTTTTTTGATTTCTTCTTCAACTGCAGGGATACGTTGTTCACCTTTCATTCGAATCGTAGCTCTAGCGATAGATACTGCATGATCTCCCATCCGTTCGACATCTGATACGGCTTTAAGAACTGTTAAAACCATACGTAGGTCTTGTGAAACTGGTTGTTGAAGAGCAATCATTTCAAAGGATTTTTGCTCCAGCTTCACTTCATATTCATTTACTTCAGCATCATCTTCAATGACTTCTTTTGCCAAATCACGGTCATGAGTGACAAAGGCACGGACCGTACGATTGATTTGTGAGAGCACTTCTTGTCCCATAGCATAGAACTGATTGTGCAATTTCTCTAGATCTTCCTCAAATTGAGATCGTAACATCTTTTCTCTCCTTATCCAAATTTTCCTGTAATATAATCCTCAGTTTCCTTGTGTTGAGGGTTGAGGAACATTTTCTTAGTATCATTAAACTCGATCAAATTTCCGTCTAGGAAAAAGCCAGTTTTATCTGAGATACGAGAAGCTTGCTGCATGGAACGTGTCACCAAAAGCATAGTATACTTGTCTTTCAAACCATACAAGGTTTCTTCGATCTTACCAGCCGAGATAGGATCCAAGGCCGATGTCGGCTCATCCAAGAGAATGATTTTAGGGCTGGTTGCTAGTACACGCGCTACGCAGACACGTTGCTGCTGACCACCTGATAACCCAATGGCAGAATCATGCAAACGATCCTTGACCTCATCCCAGATAGAAGCCCCTTTCAAAGACTTCTCCACAACTTCATCCAGTACCTGCTTGTCCCTGACTCCGTTGATACGGAGTCCATAGACAACATTTTCGTAGATAGTCATAGGGAAAGGGTTAGGTTGTTGGAAGACCATCCCAATTTCCTTACGTAACTCTACTACATCTGTACGCGGACTGTAAATATTATGGCCATTATAAACAACTGATCCAGTTGTTGTTACCTCCGGATTGAGGTCACCCATACGGTTAATAGCCTTCAAAAGCGTTGACTTCCCTGATCCCGATGGACCGATAAGGGCTGTAATTTCTCTGGGGTAAACAGACAAGGAAACACTATTCAAGGCTTTCTTTTTGTTGTAATAAACGGACAGATCTGAAATCTGTAAAATCGGTTCTGTCATACTGCTTCCTTTCTAACCAAAGTGACCAGATACATAGTCATTGGTAGACTGTAGTTTGGCATTTTGGAAAATATTTGCGGTCTTGTCGTACTCAATCAAGTCACCCAAATAGAAAAATCCAGTGTAGTCACTCGCACGAGCAGCCTGTTGCATACTATGGGTAACGATGATGATGGTAAAGTCCTTCTTCAATTCCAACATAGTTTCTTCAAGCTGAGCTGTCGCGATTGGGTCCAAGGCTGACGCCGGCTCATCCATCAAGAGAATATCTGGTTTGACAGAGATAGCACGAGCAATACAAAGACGTTGCTGTTGCCCGCCTGAAAGCATCAAGGCAGATTTGTGAAGATCATCCTTGACCTGATCCCAAAGAGCAGCCTGACGAAGGGAGGTTTCGACGATTTCATCCAGGACTTTCTTGTCCTTGACTCCTGCACGTTCATGGGCAAAGGTGATGTTGCGGTAGATAGACTTGGCAAATGGATTTGGACGTTGGAAAACCATTCCGATATGTTTGCGCATCTCATAAACATTGACTTCTGGACGATTGATGTCAATCCCTTGGTAGAGGATTTGCCCTGTCACTCGTGCGATATCAATGGTATCATTCATACGATTGAGACTGCGGAGGTAGGTTGATTTCCCAGATCCAGATGGACCAATCAAGGCTGTAATTTTATTTTTTTCAAATTGCATATCAATGCCTCTGATGGATTCATTTTTACCGTAGTAAACATGTAAATCCTTGGTAGAGAGGGCCACTTTTTCTTCAGGAAAGGTAATGATATGCTTTTCATCCCAGTTATATTTTGACATGGCTTCTCCTTTAGGCAGCGGTTAATTTCTTATGTAGGTAACTTCCGAGTTTACGAGCACCAAAGTTAAAGATTAAGATAAAGATCAAGAGTACTGCGGCAGAACCTGCTGAAACGATGGTCCCATCAGGGATGGTTCCTTCACTGTTCACTTTCCAGATATGAACAGCCAAGGTTTCTGCTTGACGGAAGATTGAGATGGGGCTGGTTACACTGAGAATATTCCAGTTAGACCAGTCTAGGGCTGGTGCAGACTGTCCCGCAGTATAAATCAAGGCTGCAGCTTCACCAAAAATACGACCAGAAGCAAGAACGATTCCTGTGACAATACCTGGTAGGGCTTCTGGAATAACGACATGAATCACTGTCTCCCAGCGGGAAATTCCCAGAGCCAATCCTGCCTCACGCTGCGTATGGTGAACGTGTCTCAAACTGTCCTCAACATTTCGAGTCATCTGAGGCAGGTTAAAGACCGTCAAGGCCAAAGCACCTGAAATAATGGAAAATCCATATTCAAACTGAACGACGAAAATCAAGTAACCAAAGAGACCTACAACTACGGATGGCAGAGAAGACAAAATCTCAATACAGGTACGAATAAAATTGGTCAAAGGACCTTTTTTGGCATATTCAGCTAGGAAGATCCCTGCCCCCATTGACAAAGGTACAGAAATGATCAAGGTAATGACCAAAAGGAAAAAGGAATTATAGAGCTGAATCCCAACCCCTCCACCTGCTTGGTAAGAGGAAGATTTCCCAGTCAAGAAGAACCAAGAAATGTGTGGTAAACCTCGAACCAAGATATAAAGAATCAAGGACGTCAAAATGGCAACAATGATGCCTGCAATGGTGTAGAGGACAGCTGTTGCAATTTTGTCTAATTTCTTAGCGTGCATAGTTTTTCTTTCCTCTTTCTTTCGTAATCAATTTAATCACACTGTTAAAGGCTAAACTCATCAAGAGAAGTACCAAGGCTAGGGACCAGAGAACGTTATTGTCAACTGTTCCCATGACGGTATTTCCGATACCCATGGTCAAAACGGAAGTCAGAGTTGCCGCAGGTGTTGTCAATGATGTTGGAATAACAGCAGAGTTTCCGACAACCATCTGGATAGCCAGGGCTTCACCAAAAGCACGCGCCATCCCAAAGACAACCGCTGTGAAAATACCAGAACGAGCAGCTTTTAAAGTCACACGCCAAATGGTTTGCCAGCGAGTCGCGCCCATAGCAAAACTCGCTTCACGGTAATGACGAGGAACAGCACGCAAGCTGTCTGTTGTCATAAAAGTTACAGTCGGCAAAATCATAACAAAGAGAACAAAAATCCCTGACAAAATACCAAAACCAGTTCCACCAAAGACACTACGAACAAAAGGGACAACAACCTGCAAACCGATAAATCCATAGACAACTGATGGAATCCCAACCAAAAGCTCAATAGCTGGTTGCAAGATCTTTGCACCTTTTGGTGAAACTTCTGTCATAAAGACTGCCGCTCCAATAGCAAAGGGAGTTGCGATAAGGGCTGACAAAATCGTCACAATAAAGGAACCCAAAATCATTGGAAGGGCACCAAACTCTTTACCAGACGGATTCCAAGTTTTCCCAAAAAGGAAATCAAAGATATTGACGCCATTGACAAAGAAGGTTGAAAGTCCTTTTTGCGCTACGAAGATCAGAATCATGGCTACAATTAAGACAATCAAAGAAAGGCAGGCAAAGGTCAAGACCTTTCCAAACTTCTCTAAGCGAGAGTTCTTTGAAGGTGAGAGCATTTTTTTAGCTAGTTCTTGCTGTGTCATTGTTTGCTCCCTTCTAGTGCTGTCACAGTGCCTGTAGCATCTTTTTCTACTTTCATATCGTTGATGGAGATGTAGCCCATTCCCTTGACGATACCCTCTTGGGCTTCATCTGAAAGAACGAAGTTCAAGAATTCTGCAACCAGTTCATTCGGCTGACCGAGGGTGTACATGTGCTCATAAGACCACAAAGGCCAGTTGTTGGTGGTTACATTTTCTGTTGTAGGCTCATAGTCATTTAGTTTCAATGATTTAACAGAGTCATCCACATAGGCAAATGCTAGGTAGGAGATAGCCCCTGGTGTTTGTGAAACAATCGATTTGACCATCCCGTTTGAATCTTGCTCTTGACTCTGCATAGCTGATTGACCATTCATAATGACACTGTCAAAAGTCGCGCGAGAGCCCGAGCTGGCTGCTCGGTTAATAATGGAGATATCAAGATCCTTACCGCCCAGTTCTTTCCAGTTGGTTACCTCTCCAGCAAAGATTTTTCGAAGTTGCTCCGTAGTTAGATTATCAAGATCGACTTCCTTGTTGGCAATGACTGCAAGTCCTGCTACAGCCACCTTGTGGTCAACAAGGGCTGAAGCATCAATTCCATCTTTTTCCTCGGCAAACACATCTGAATTCCCGACGTCGACGGCTCCTGACTGAACCTGAGATAGCCCAGTTCCCGATCCACCACCTTGGACGTTGACTGTTTTTCCAATATTTCTTGAGCCAAATTCATCTGCTGCCGCTTCGACCAAAGGCTGAAGGGCAGTTGACCCAACAGCTGTCATGGACTCCCCACGATCGATCCAGCTAGCACATCCAGATAAAGTTCCTACCAACAAAAGTGCCGCAAGGAACATGACGAGCTTTTTTCTTTTTTTCACTGTTTTTCTCCTTGAAAATAATGGTGAATGCTCTGAATTTTTTTAAATATTTTTTAATTATTATAAAAATCCATACTTCCAATATAACATAGAATAGTTTCTTTGACTAGCTTTTTACTTGAATCTCAGTCCTTTGGGATAATAATTTTTCACAACGTTTCCCGTCACTTTGGCAAAGCCTAAACCGTTACCTTGAACCACAACCTGATACCAACCATTTGCCAGCGTTTCATCTAACTGAACAGTCTCTCCAGCTACATATTTTCCAAAGTTCTCATCTTTGATTTCAACTGTTTGCATAACCTGACTAGGTTTTAAAGCTAGACCCAGAGCAAAGCTTGGCTCAAAGCGTTTTTTCTTAAAGGTACCCAGATGAAGTCCATTTCGGGCAATTTTAAGTTTTCCTAAATCTGGCAAAGCTTCTGGTAGTAGATAAAGCTGATCTCCGAAAGTTTGTAAGACTCCAGTAAGTGTTGTCTTGAGGTGTCTTTGTGCAAAATCTTGCCATAAGCTCAGCTGTTCGCGAGTGAGATTTGTCTTGCTGGCTTTGAATTTGGGGGCTGGATTTTCTCCCTTAAACTGTAAATGCGCAACAAACTGCCCTTCTCCCTTGAAACGATGAGGGTACATCCGAGCTGTTTCGGAAAGGTCAATCCCTCCAACCATACCATTCAAATGCTCAACCGGAAGTAGTTCAAAATCATAGGTATCAAGTAGCCAGTGAACAATGTGCTCATTTTCCTCCGGTGCCCAGGTACAAGTCGAATAAACGAGACGCCCTCCTTCTGCTAGCATGGTCACCGCATCTTCTAAAATTTCTCTTTGTATGCTAGCACATTGACTAGGATAGTCGAGGCTCCAATAGTCCATGGCTTCTGGTTGCTTACGGAACATCCCCTCTCCTGAGCATGGTGCGTCAAGGACAATCACATCAAAATAGCCTTTAAAAACTTTGGCCAATCGGTCAGCTGATTCATTGGTCACGACTACGTTTGTCGCTCCAAATCGCTCCATATTTTCTACCAAAATCTTAGCACGTTTACTCGAAATCTCATTAGAAACAAGGAGTCCTTGACCTGCCAAATAGGCTGCCAGTTGAGTGGACTTCCCACCTGGCGCTGCCGCCAAGTCCAAGACCTTCATACCTGGATGTGGCTGAGCTACTTGCGCTACCATCTGAGCTGCAGGTTCTTGCGAATAAACTAAACCTGTCACATGCTCTGGAGATTTTCCAGAAATTTTACCATAATGCCCCCAAGGTGTATGTGGAATGGCATCTGTAAACGATGACTGGCTTTCTTTTAAGGGATTGACCCGGTAAGCCGAAACCGCTTCCTGCTTAAAAGAGGCAAGAAAATCTCTTGCCTCATCTCCTAGTATCGCTTCATATTTTTCAACAAATCCTTCTGGAAATTGCATTTAGTTTTCTTTCCTTTCGTAAATATAGGACTGAATCTCTGTTTGCATCTCGATTGGCAGCATCATGACCGGCTGGCGCGTTTGAAAATCAACCGCCTCTCCTGTCACCGTCACCACACGATAGCCCAAACTTTCCCCTAAAATACTAGCAGCTGCGTAATCCCAAGGCTGCAGATAAGTAATATAAGTCAGAATCTGACCAGACAGAATCTTGGAAAAGCTGATAGCCGCACTGCCATAGACACGTACACCGAGTGAGGCATGAGCTAAATCTGCCACCCCCCATTCATTGGTCTCTAACATACCTGCATTTCCAGCTATGAGAAACTCGCGTAGGTGCTTTCTTTTAAACGTTGGCAACTGGGTATCATTACAATAGGCCGGAAAAGAACCTCCGCCATGATAACAAGCATCTTTCATGACATCATAAATAATGCCAAATTTTCCTACACCATTTTCAAAATAAGCCAGCATAATAGCGAAATCTTCTTGCTGTGCGATAAAGTTATTGGTCCCATCGATCGGATCAATCACCCAAACAGAACCTTGACCAACTGAAGCACGCAAACAGCCTTCTTCCGCACAAATCAGATCTTGGGGATAACGTGCCAATATTTGGTCAACCAAAAACGATTGTACTTCCTCGTCCAAATGGGTCACCAAATCAGTCGGTGAGGATTTCCTCTCTATTTGCAGATCTTCTTGCATATGTTCAAGGATATAACTCGCTGCTTCTTTGACAATCTGTTTGGCAAATTTAAATTTACTTTCCAAGAGAAATCTTCCCTTCTCTTTTTACTTTTGCTAATTGAAGCGCATGATAGAAAGAATAGCCGCTAGCGGTTTCAAACTCACGTCCCAAACGTTTTTCTTCACTTTTGCTTGGAACGACTGACTTGAACTCCTTGTAGGATTCTAGCAATTTTTTCGCTTCTACCTTGCCTTCATAGGCAGCTTCAACGTCATTAAAAAAAGAAAGCACTGAAGCAAGTTCTTCAGTGCTCCACGACAAATCTAGTGGGTAACTATACTGTTTGTTCATCTATCCAATACCAGCTCTCAATGTTGCTTCTTTCAATTCTTGTTTACGGTAACTACGAGGGAGAAAAGCACGAATCTCATCTTCATTAAAACCAATCTGCATCCGCTTCGCATCGATGATAATCGGACGACGCAAAAGACTAGGATACTGCTCTATTAAATGAAGCAACTCCGATACCGAGATACTCTCCACATCAATATTCAATTTTTGAAAAATCTTTGAACGAGTTGAGATGATGTCATCAGTACCATTTTCGGTCAAGGAAAGAATCTGTTGCAATTCTTTTCTCGTTAAAGGACTGGTCATAATATTATGCTCTTGAAAAGGCACCTTATGACTTTCTAACCAGGCCTTCGCCTTACGACATGATGTACAGCTCGGTGATAGGAATAGTGTAATCATGCTTTTCTCTTCTTTATACTTACTTTACTATTTCTATTATACAAAAAAATAAAGCGCTTGACTAGCTATTTCTATAAAAAAACCTACTTTTCAAGAAAAATAGGTAGATTTCGGTTGGATTTAAAGGATTTTCACTTTTATAAATAGGAGAATTTGTTGATTGATAAATCGTTATTTCCTTATGTCTCAAGCTAAGACTAAAAAGAGATGGTTCAATTATCCTTTTTAAAACTTTTGAGATAAATAATACCAAATAAGCTTTCATAGAGAAAGAAAAAGAGAAGAAAAGCATGTAGGAAAAAGGTTTCTGGTAGGATTAAAATAATCGGATCCTTGGCTGGATCAAAGAGCCAAGTGTTATCTCCAACAAAGAGAATTTGATGGAAAAGAGTAAAGAATTGCTCAAATCCTATTAAAACTCCAAAAGCTCCAATCAAGAGAGGCAAGAAGATGATCCCTAGCAAACTGCTTCGAAACAGAGACAGAAAGCCTTTCCTCAGGATATTTTTGCAAAAGAAAGCAAAAGCAGGCAGGGTAAACAAAGCAACCAGCTGAGCCAGATGAAAGAGTCCCTTGACCACAGCAAAGTGATGGAGACCATCTGCCGACGAGCGAAAGTCTGGCATTTGCAAGACCTGACTAAAGGGATTGGTCAGATAATTCATCAAGATATTAAAGTTGTACAGAATGGTTTCTGACTTTAGATAAACCCGATCCGTTAAATTCAGCCACTCAATCTCCATCGGATAAAAAATCCAAGCTAGGTAAATCGTCAACAGAATGGATAGAGAGAAAAAAAAGAGCATGCTTCCCCAAAAGGTTAGTTTAGTTTTCATCAAAATCCCACTCCGCTAAGCTAGAAAGCACATGAGTTGGTGCGATCGGCAAGTCCTCTACTTCTTCTGGCTTGGTAAAACCTGTCGTCACCAAGAGCGTTGGGATGCCATTGTCAATCCCTGCTCGAATATCCGTCAGGTAATTATCCCCGACCATGAGCAACTCCTTACGTGCCAAACCGAGGTGTTCAACTGCCTTGTCCATGATGATCGCATTCGGTTTTCCGATATAAACTGGTTTCACACGTGTTGCCACTTCAAGAAGGGTCACCAGTGAACCTGCACCTGGCAAGAGACCACGCTCTGTTGGGATATTGAGATCAGGATTGGTTCCAATAAAGTAGGCACCTTTTTGGATAGCAAGGGTCGCTGTAGCAAATTTTTCATAGTCTACCTGCCAATCTAAACCAACCACCACATAGGCAGGATTTTCTTTGTCCTCGATATAACCAGCTGCCTTGATGGCATCTTTCAGTCCTGCTTCTCCGATGACATAGACTGTCTTTTCCAGTCCCAAGTCATTCATATAGTCGATAGTTGCTAAAGTGGCTGTATAGATAGTCGATAGAGGCGTATCGATATTAAAATTCTTTGTCAGCATTTCTTGGACACTCTCTGGAGTGCGCGTAGTGTTATTGGTCACAAAAAGATAAGGAATCTCTCTTTTTTGCAACTCATGCACAAAGACCTCTCCTGCTGGAATCCGGTCTTTCCCCTTGTAAATAGTTCCGTCTAAATCAATTAAATAACCTTTATAAGTCATCTTTTTCCTTCTAATTTTCTTTTTTAATCTCCTGCCAAGTCACTAGAGCTTGAGCATTCACTTCTCCATCACTTGTAATTTTATGGCTACTTTCTAGTCCATTTAATGCATAACTGGAAGCAATCCTTCCGCCTGGACGCACTTCTTTCACATACTTGAGATTGATTTTCTTCGGAATATACTGACTCAAAAAATCAGCTCCCATGACCTCAAAAATCCAGTCCAGATACTTGCTGTTATTGACATGACCATTCATATCCAAGTCGTAAAAACGGACATGGTAGTTCTTGCTAATCGGCTCTTCCAAGTCTCTATACTTTGGTCCTCGGATGAGTTTTTTAGAAAACGTAGACTGGTAAGGCGCCACCAGCTCTGCTTCTACAGCGTGCACCTTGCGACTATCTCGGTCCATGAGGACAAAGGTTGCCAACATTTGGATGATTGCTTGACCAGCTTGATCATAAAGGGTAAAACGACGATAGCAAAACAATCGATTGTAACTCAAAGCTTCTGTTTCGATAGTTATTTCCTCTGCAAAACGAGGCAAACGAACTACGTCGATATCATAGTCTGTGATAATCCAGACTAGGTTATAACGCTCCAACATATCCTTATCGCTAACACCTATTTCGATTGATTGCATCCCTGATACTTGTAAGGACAGCAAAATCACATCTGGAAGCTTGATATGACCGTTCATGTCTGCCATATCAAAAGGAATTTTCATCTTCATTTGATAAGTTAAGCCCATAGTACTACTCCAAAATAAATCGTTCTGCTACGGTGTCTCCCAAAAAGAGACCTCTCTTTGTCATTCGGACACGATCACCGTCAACCTGCATGAGACCTTGTTGGATTAAGTCTCTGACGATTTCTCCATAAAGTCCATCGAATGAACGTCCGAATTTTTCCTCAAATCGTTCCATGGAAACCCCAGATTTCTTGCGGAGACCAAGAAACATTTCTTCTTCCATTTGCTCCCTTTGACTCAGGTGTTCTTCTGTTATCCGAGCATTGCCTGCCTCTACTGCATTGAGATAGTGGCGAATAGGTCCGTGGTTTTTATAACGCACCCCGTCCACGTAGCCTGAAGCACCTGCGCCGATACCATAGTACTCAGCATTGTCCCAGTACATGAGATTGTGGCGACTTTCAAATCCTGGCTTGGAAAAATTGGAAATCTCATAATGTTCAAAACCAGCTCGCTCAAGTTCTGCAATGATATACTCAAACATCTCCGCTTCTAGCTCTTCCTTAGGCAGGGGCAATTTCCCTCTTCGCATACGGTTCATAAAGACCGTATGATTTTCCAAAATCAAGCTATAAAGGCTCATATGAGGAATATCAAGCGAGATAGCCTTAGCGACATTGTCCTTGACCTGTTCCATGGTCTGACCGGGAAGAGCGTAGATTAGGTCGATAGAGATATTGTCAAAACCAGCGAGTTTGAGTCGGTCGATATTCTCATAAATATCCTTCTCCAAGTGACTACGCCCAATCTTTTTCAGCATTTTGTCATCAAAAGTCTGCACACCTAGTGAAACACGATTGACTGGAGAATGTTGTAAAACAGCAATCTTATCCGCATCCAGATCGCCAGGATTGGCTTCAATAGTCAACTCTTCTAAAACTGACAAATCCAAGTTTTTGGTCAAGCCATCTAAGAGAACCTCTAGTTGCGGAGCGGACAGGGCTGTTGGCGTCCCTCCTCCAATATAGAGAGTTCGCAACTTTTGAATATCATAAGAACGAAACTCTTCCAGCAGATGCTCCAGATAGCTATCCACTGGCTGATTTTTAATAAAAACTTTTGAAAAGTCACAATAATAACAAATCTGTGTGCAAAAGGGAATATGTACATAGGCTGACGTTGGTTTTTTCTGCATAGTACCTATTATACCACAAAGACAGACTCCTACATAAAAATCACCATCTCTGATTCCTTGCAAAAATCCTGAGATGGTGATGGTTTATTCTTCTGTAATATCAATAACAATGTCTAAGTCGTCCTCTGGGACATCAGGCATCACTGACTGTTCTTGCCATTGCGCCTTGAGATTGTTAAAGGTTTCTTTTGATGCTTCTGTCGCTTGCTTGGCACATGTTTTGGCTTGTTCAAGGACGCTATCAAAAGTGATTTCTCCTGTTTCTACTTGTTCTTTTGTTTTGAGGACAAAGTCTGTTGCTTGTTCCCTGACCTCTGTTAGTTTTTCACAGACTTGTTCTCTGGCGTATTCTGGATCTTCCCTTAGGTCATCTAGAAAATCCTGTGCTTGACGGCAAACTTGTTTGCCCTTGTCACTTGTTAAAAGCAAGGCTAGAGTGGCACCTGAAACCGTTCCTAAAAGGATGGATGATAGTTTTCCCATAATAAGCTGACTCCTTTTTTATTTTTTGAAAAATTTACTTGCTACACGAATAGCTGATAGACCCGCTCCTGCTTTAAAAGTTTTTGAACCAGCAGATGAAGCTTTTTTACTCAACATACGAGCTTGTTCATTCAAATCAGATACAGACTCAGACAAGTCTGCCACAGCAGTAAAGAGTGGATCGATAGTCGCAACTTTGACATTGATATCATCTGCCAAGACATTAACCTTGGTAAGCAATTCGTTGGTGTGGTGAAGCGTTACATCTACATCTGATGTTAAAGTTTTGACTGTTTTTTCTGCCTCGTCAATGACACGACCTGCCTTTTGGACTGTAATTGTCAAATAAACTAAAAAGACAATCAAGGCAATGGCAACAAGAATATAAGCAACTTCTAACATTTAGTTTTCCTCCTCTGTATGATAGAAAGGGGCTTTCTTTCGATTTTGATAAATAATGATAAAAATACCTAGTCCAATCAGAATAACTGATAACCATTGGGAAACACGGAGCCCTATAAACATAAGACTATCTGTTCGCATCCCTTCGATAATCATGCGACCGAAACCATACCAGATTAAGTAAAAGGCTGTGATGTGCCCACGTCGGATTCCTCTCAATCTCCGTCTGAAAATGAACATCAAACAAAAGCCGACTAGATTCCAAATAGATTCGTAAAGGAAAGTTGGCTGACGATAGGCTCCGTCAATATACATCTGATCTCGGATAAAGGCTGGTAGATAATCCAAACTATCCACCGCTGCTCCATAGGCTTCCTGATTAAAGAAATTTCCCCAACGACCTAAGCTTTGAGCAATCATAACGCTCGGAGCCGCAATGTCTAAGAAATCCCAAGTATTAATCAGTTTTCTGTCGGCAAAGATGTAAAGTACAATAGCTCCTGCTATCAAGCCACCATAGATAGCTAGTCCACCATTCCAGATAGCAAAAATTTCGCCCAGATGCTGACTATAATAGTCTAAACGAAAAAGTACATAGTAAAGGCGCGCACCTATAATGGCAATCGGAAAGGCAATCAAGATAAAATCAAGAATATCATCTGCCAAGATTTTCTTCTTAGGTGCTTCACGCATAGCGAGAAAGATAGCCAACATCAAACCTGCTACAATAAACAAGGCATACCATCGAATGGCAAAAGGACCGATTTGAAAAGCAACTGGATCAAACATCTTGCACCTCATTTTTAGCGATGAGATTGGTCAAACGCTCTTCAAATAAACGCGTCGCATCAAAGCCCATCTCCTTGGCACGATAGTTCATAGCTGCCGCCTCAATAACCACTGAGATATTGCGCCCCGTCTTAACTGGAATACGAATACGCGGAACAGCTACACCACAAACCTCCAACTCTTCTGGATTGTTACCTAAACGGTCGAAAGTCTTGTGTGTATCATAATTTTCTAAGTAAACCGCAAGCTGAACTTGTGACGAATCCTTAACAGCACTTGCTCCATAGAGACTCATAACATCGATAATCCCAACTCCACGAATCTCAAGTAGATGCCTTAAAATCTCAGCAGGTTCTCCCCAAAGAGTCATCTCATCCTTAGAATAGATATCGACACGATCGTCTGCGACCAAACGGTGTCCTCGCTTCACAAGTTCAAGTCCTGTCTCGCTCTTACCAATACCGCTATCTCCCTGAATTAACACACCCATGCCATAGATATCCATCAAGACACCATGTACACTTGTACGCTCAGCCAAACGAGAATCAAGATAGTTAGACAGCTCTCCAGATAAACGGCTGGTCGCTGTACGACTGGTTAAAATCGCAATCCCACATTCTCTGGCAGCCTTCAACATCTCCTCTGGGACCACCAAACCACGAGCAACGATAACCGCAGGTGTTTCAGGGAGAAACATTTTTTTCAAAACGTGATAACGGTTTTGAGAAGACATGGTGATTAGATAAGACCACTCCTTCATTCCTAACAGTTGAATACGCTCTGGAGTATAGTAATCAAAATAGCCCGTCATTTCAAGACCAGGTCTCGTAATATCCGCAGTGTTGATTTCCTTGTCAAGCAAATCTCCTTCACCGTAGACAATATCTAGTCTGAGCTTTTCAATCACTTCTCTCACTAAAACCGACATATTTTCCTCCTTCAATCGAGTTCTCCCTACTATTATATCAAATTGTAGTAGGAAGTTTCCTTTTTTTACAAGATTTACAGTATTTATTTGAAAAGAAAAAAGACTAGATAACTCCAGCCTTTCTTTCATTTCAAATTAGAATTTTTTACGTTTACGAGCTGCTTCTGATTTACGTTTACGTTTTACAGAAGGTTTTTCATAGAATTCACGTTTGCGTGTTTCTTGAAGAGTACCAGCTTTAGTAACCGCACGTTTGAAACGACGAAGTGCATCGTCAAGAGATTCATTCTTACGTACTACTGTTTTAGACATTTTTTTCACTCCCTTCAAGTTCAAGATCTATTCTATTCTACACGTAAAATGGATAAATGTCAAGAAAAAAATGAGGTATAACTGATTGATAAAAAATCAGAAAAATTCACTCATTGGCTTCCAATACTCTCTATCACTAGTATCCTCTTTCCAAGTAGTGTTATTAAAAAGCAAACTAGTGACCTCGCCTGTGTTATTTATCATAGGACGCACAAAGGCAAATCGTGCTCCGTGAGGATTTACCAGTCTATTTTCCGACCATTCTTGAATCGCTTTAAATTTGGCCTCCGAATACGAATCAATATTTTGCCTATTTCCACCTTTGGTTTCGACAACATAAGTTATTCCATCGACTCCTATAAAAATATAATCTGGGAAGAATCCTTCCTTTTTCTGTCCATAAGCAACTGAAAAATATCGGTCTCCACGATCTTTGCTACGATACCACCATTTAACCTTTTCGTTTCTCTCTAGCCATTCTTCGAAAGCCTTTTCAGGTTTTGAAGTTTGAACCCAGTTATTACTTCCATACCCTTTGTAAATATTTTTTGAGAAGTTTTCTCCTACTTTATTTTTCAAAGCTTGATACATTTCATACTGAGGCAATTTAAAAGGAACAAGATCCAGTTCATCATGACTTATGCCATAGTCTAAAGACAATTGCTTGTCGAATAGTCCCTGGGCGTCTGCATTCTTTGCCGTTTCGCGAATCAGCTTGTAATTGTTGATAACAAAAGCCATAAATTCAGACGGTTTTAAACTTAAAAATCGCTTGTTTGGTTCTTCGCTACGATTTGAAAATAACTCTAATAGGATATGATTAACGTCTTTCGGAGTATCACGATAAAGGTATTTCTGGATAGCTTGTTCAGCATTCAACAAATCCAAGCGATTATCACGAGGATTAACTGGCATACTAATCTCATAAGTCTGTTGTTGTTTAGAAATGATATCTCTCTCTAATTTATCCGATATTGCTAATCGTTGGTAGATCATTTTACCAAATCGAAAGCCATAGCTTTCTAATTTTTCGCGATTTTGATTGCCATTTTGTTCAACGAGACCGTAATCTTTTTTAAATTGACTTCTCAGTGCTTGGATAACTTCACTATTGAGCAAGCCAGCCCTTAGATTAGGTTTGACTGAAGTCAGCTGAAAATCTGGGACTTCTTCTTTTAATTCATATGTAGCAATATAAGAAGCTTCGCCTTTTTGCAAAACTTCTGCAATGTACTTCTGGTCATTAGAGTAGATAAAGGCATCGTCCAGCAAAGGATTGTCATAATGTTTCTGTTCTGGCATTCTACGGATACGACCAATCGTTTGCAAGGTAAAACTCGGCTCAGTATTGAGACGCAATTTTACTAGAATTTTAGCACGTGGAGCATCCCATCCTGTCGATACAGCTTGCTTCATCAGCAGATAATTGACGGGACTATCTAACTTTTCAATATCCGCTACATTGATTTTCTCATTTGCCAACCAAGTCGCCACTTGACTATCTTTCTGTCCGATTTCAGATAGATACCCTTTAACTTGCTTAATTAGAAGACTACGTTCTTCTTTATTCGCTTTTTTCTCATCAGGAAATTGGATTAGAACCAACGGATTAATCGAAAGACCTAATTTTTCGTATTCTGCTTTCACTTGACGTCTCTTGTCATCCGCAAAATCCAAAAAATATTGAACTATATTATCCACAACGTCTCCATCTACTCCATCTGGATTGAGTTCAACATTACGGACAATCAACCCCTGAGAAATGACATCTTCATCATTGACTTGAATATTCTCATAATCTGGAGATGAGGATTTAGGGGTTGCCGAGGTACGGATAATCTTATCTGCCTCAAATTTATCAATAATCCACTGTGCCTTCTCTGTCTGATGTTTATGTTCCTCATCTATAATGAGAATAAAATGTAGGTCTTTATTTTTGGCATCCTTAATGATGGCATCAAGATTCTTTGTTTCTCCTTCACGCAGGGCAATCGCCTTGTCATTTTTAACACGTTCCCAATTGAGAAAGGTTGCTGTATTGGCTTGAAAACCACCTGTAAGAGTTTCGTCTAATGTTAATGACTTGACAAACTTCCCGTAGTCTTTCGATTTATTCCATGACTGCTCCTCTAGTTCACCATTTCCCGGTGTCAGCCATACAAAAACATACTCATGAGAGTTGGGATTGTACTCTATGATCCTGTCCATCAGGTTGATGAGCATGACTGTTTTACCAGCTCCCGTAGGTGCGTAAAAAATGATTGTCTGTTTTTGGGAAGAGAAAAATTTATCTTGTAGTGTTTGTACTGCCTGCTCTTGAAAAGGTAATAACTTCATCATAATCCTGCCTCTCTCATTTCTTTTGCAAAGTAGTATTCTGGAACATCCACTAGCACTATCCCCTCATACCTTTCTCTATCTGCTTTTTCCATTAGGGCATGAGAATGCTGACGGACATAGACTGTCTGAATCCCTGTCAAATCTAGCTCTCTGATTTCTGACAAAGTAAAAGCAACGGCCCTGTCACTCTCTTTTAGGTCAATCGCATGTTCCAACTCAATCAAAGTCTTGACATTTCTGAGAAGAGCGCATTCCAAGTCCTGATCGTCTTTTTCGATAAACTGCGTTTTGAAATATTTTAGATTATGTGGTAGTTCTTCCTGGATATTTGAAAGACGACGATAGGTCACTTCCTCACAAATATTATTTTCGTTATTTGTGCAAAGAATATACTTACGACTGCCTCCATCTTCTTTATTAAGCTGAGCCACCGCATGACCAGTAGTACCTGAACCAGCGAAGAAATCGAGGATAGTGGAATTAGTTCTTGAAGATATTTCAAGAATTCTTTTAATCAATTCAATTGGTTTTGGATAATTGAACGGTAGAAAACCTAAAGTATTTTTTAACTGGTTTTTACCTGTAATTGAAGTTTTTAATCCTGAGAATATACTACTTTGGATTGTTTCTTTCCTATCTGTTTCAAAAATTTTATACCTTGGAACCCCATCGCCATTTTTAGGGAAGTATATTCTATCTTCACTTAAAGCTTTAGCATACTCTTCTCTAGAGAGCGTCCAATTTCTACTGTATTCTTTTCCGGTTGGAGTAATGATTGTATAATACTTGCTGCCCGTAGTTGTTTTAATTCCTGTTCTAGATATATTACCAGAAAACCATCTTCCTCGTATATCATTATCTGGATTCGAAAACGAATTTTCCTCAAATTCAATTTTGTCCTGGTATTTATTAAATTTGATATATTTATTTTTTCTTATGGTTATGATATATTCATGCTCTTTTCTAGTCGTATAACCTGCAGTCTTTTCAAAAGTTGATTCTGATTTATCTATTAATGACCAAATGTTTGTTTCAACATTTTCTTCACCAAAAATCTCATCACAAAGCAACTTCAACTGTGCCTGCTCATTATCATCAATAGAGATAAAAATGACACCTTTTTCGCTCAACAATTCTTTCGCAATCTCAAGGCGTTTACTCATAAAGGATAGCCACTTTGAATGGGAATAGCCATCATTTTTATCTACAATTTTATCGTTATAGATAAAATCTTTATTACCTGTATTATAGGGTGGATCAATGTAAATCACATCAACCTTTCTAGCATGAGTTTTCTCTAGCAAATACAGACTGTGGAGATTGTCTCCTTCCAAGAGAAAATTATAATTTTTCGATTCTGAATGTCCTTTAATTTTTCTGGTCTCGTCTTCGATGAAAACAGGAATGTTTGTTTTCATCTTCTCCTCGACTAATTCGGTATGTTCCTCCCAAATTAGTCCATAACGCTTTGAATCAATGAGTTCTATCAATTTCTCCAATTTGGGTAGATTTTCATGTTTTGACTCTTTTCTGGCTTCTTCCATCAAACTTCTGACATAAGCAAGCGCCTCTGACTTCTCATTCTGATGTGGGCGTTCGTTAAATGGTGCAGGCATTAAAAAACACCTCCAATCTCAGTGATTGAAAGTGTTTTTGAGTATACCAAAAAAGCGTAGTTTTTAGCTACTTGCTTGCTTGCTTGCTTGCTTGCTTGCTTGCTTGCTTGCTTGCTTGCTTGCTT
>ERZ773099.848-NODE-848-length-23702-cov-5.601895_pt1 | contig 23702 bp, 18 predicted proteins | sample MGYA00511120_ERZ773099 | MGnify/ENA primary metagenome ERZ773099 (study PRJEB29015, sample SAMEA2738012) | human oral metagenome | biome: human oral; feature: human-associated habitat; material: dental | place: China | collected 2104 ...
GATTCTTCTTGTCGGGGCGGCGCTTGCCGCCCTGTTCTGTTCTGGCCGACTGGTTCTGAACACGACGCACTCCGTTCCTGTCGGCCTGTGGTGGCGTGTGGACGAAATATTGCAACGCGGCGATACCGTCCCGCTCTCATACTTCATAGTTCATCCAGACGTGGTTAGCCCTCAGAACCTTTTTCGTCATAATGCGGTAGTATAGAAGATAGGAGAGGCATTCAGAGCATCGAGCGGGGCTGTATGGGGTGTCCTTTTAAAATATAAAATATAGCATCTTAAAACGTCCCTTCGTTGTCCTATACTGAGACTCAGGAATCAAATCCTGTATGGAGGTGTCTTCACAATGAAGAGGATCATGGTATCGGGGTGCCTTGGGCAGATCGGGACGGAGCTCGTGACGCGGCTGCGCCGGGACTACGGCGCGGCGAACGTCCTCGCCACCGACGTCCGGGAGGATGCGGCGCACGCCCTTCCGGAGGGCCCCTTCGAGATCCTGGACGTTCGGGAGGCGGAGCGGTACGCGGAGTGCGTGTCGAAGTTCAAGCCGGACACGATCTACCACCTGGCCGGAATCCTGTCGGCCAACGCGGAGAAGAAGCCTCAGCTTGCCTGGCAGATCAACATCCAGGGGCTGTGCAACGCCCTTGAGATGGGCCGCGAGAAGGGCTGTGCGATCTTCTTCCCCAGCTCCATCGCCGCTTTCGGCCCCGAGACGCCCCACGACAGGACCCCGCAGGACACGATTCAGCGGCCCAACACCATCTACGGCATCACCAAGGTGGCCGGAGAGCTCCTGGCCGAGTACTACCACAAGAAATGGGGCGTCGATACGCGGGGGGTGCGCTTCCCCGGCCTCATCTCCTACAAGACGCTGCCGGGCGGGGGCACGACGGACTACGCCGTGGACATCTACTATCAGGCCGTGCGAGCGGCGCGCTACACCAGCTACATCGCAGCGGGGACCTACATGGACATGATGTACATCCCGGACGCCATCGACGGCATGGTGCAGGTCATGGAGGCGGACCCCGCACGGCTGATCCACCGCTGCTGCTTTAACATCACGGCGATGAGCTTCGAGCCGGAACAGGTGGCGGCGGCGATCCGCGTCCGCATCCCGTCCTTCGTCATGGAGTACGACGTCGACCCCGTGCGCCAGGGCATCGCCGACAGTTGGCCCAACTCTATCGACGATTCGGCGGCGCGGTCGGAGTGGGACTGGAATCCGAAGTACGACCTGAACGCTATGACCGACGACATGCTGAAGAACCTGCGCCTCAAGTTGGGTGACGAGGCGAAGTTCTAAATCTTGCCTGCGTCGGTCGATATCATCCCCGTTCTAAATTTCTAAATTCAAAGGAGAGCGATGAAGATCATGAAGAAGCTGGAGGCGGCCCTCGCTGCCGAGCTTGAGAAGCTGAAGCAGGAAGGGCGCATGAAGGGCAAGGAGGAGATCATCGTCGAGGTGAAGCGGGCCGCCGGGTCGAAGGGGCCTCGCTACCTGCTCAAGGGCCGAGGCAGCAAGGAGTTCATCCGTATGAACTCCAACTCCTACCTGGGCCTCGCCCTGCGCGAGGACATGATCGCGGCGGATGAGGAGGGCACGCGCCGGTTTGGCGTCGGACCCGGTGCGGTGCGATTCATCAGCGGGACGTTCAAGGCGCACCGCGACCTTGAGCACCGTTTGGCGGCCTTCCACGGCCGGGAGGACGCGATGATCTTCAGCGCGGCCTACGTGACCGTGGGCGGGGTCATCACCTCCCTCATCAGCAAGGAGACCTTCGTCGTCAGCGACGAGCTGAACCACAACAGCATCATCAACGCCATCAAGCTGGGCAGGCCCCCCTTCCGCGCGGTGTACAAGCACAACGACCTGGGCGACCTGAAGCGCTGCCTCGATGAGGCGAAGGCTGGCACGGCGAAGCGCGTCCTCGTGGTGACGGATGGCATCTTCAGCATGAGGGGCGACCACGCCCCGCTCAAGGAGATCTTGGAGCTGGTCCACAGCTATGACGATCACTTCGCCGAGGGAGCCTTCCTCGTGGTGGACGACTCCCACGGCGTCGGGGCCTGCGGCCGCACCGGGCGCGGCACGGAGGAGATGACCGGAGCCAGGGTGGACGTCCTGATCGGGACCCTGGGCAAGGCCTACGGGGTGAACGGTGGTTACGTGACGGCGTCGCGCGCGCTGATCACCTACCTGCGGGAGCACGCGGCCATGTACATCTACTCGAACCCCATCACGGTGGGCGAGGCCTGTGCCACGATGAAGGCCCTCGACATCCTTGAAAGCGACGAGGGCGCAAAGATACTGGAGCACCTGCGCGCCATGACGAAGCGCTTCGAGGACGGGCTCGTCAAACTGGGGTACGAGACGATCCCCGGCGAGCACCCCGTGACGCCCCTCGTGCTGCACGACACGGATCGGACCAGAGCCATGGTGGCGCACCTGCTGGAGAACGGGGTGTTGGCCACGGGCATGACCTTCCCCGTGGTGCCGCGTGGAGCGGAGGAGATTCGCTTCCAGATCAACGCGGACCACACGGAGGCGGACATCGACGAGGTCCTGGCGGCGATCGGGTCGTTCGGGAAGTAGAGGTCTGATACGCATAAAAACACAGGCGTATACATAAATATTACAAGGAGGAATCTTTCATCATGGGCAACGAGGGACAGAAAAAGTTTCACATCGGGCTTCTTCCGCGGCTGATCATCGCCATCGTCCTGGGGGTCGTCGTGGGAACGATGGCCAAGAGCGCGGGGATGCCGCTCATCATCCAGATCGGCGCGACCTTTAACAGCATCTTCGGCAACTTCCTGGGCTTCTGCATCCCGCTGATCATCATCGGCTTCGTGGTCTCCGGCATCGCCGAGCTGGGCGACGGAGCAGGGAAGACTCTGGGGCTTACCGTCCTGATCGCCTACGCCTCAACCCTCTTTGCGGGGCTCCTGGCGTATTTCGTGGACGTGTCCGTCTTCCCGTCCTTCCTGAAGGTGGGCTCCATCGTGCTTGAGGACGCTCAAAACGCTGAAGAAACCATGCTCAAGGGGCTCTTCTCGATCGACATGCCGCCCCTGATGGGGGTCATGACGGCGCTCCTCCTCTCCTTCATCTTCGGGATCGGCATCGCCGTCACCCACAGCACGTCGCTGAAGAACGGCTTTTCCGAGGTCCAGCACATCATCGAAAAGCTGGTGGCCGGCGTCCTCATCCCCCTCCTGCCGCTGCACGTGTACGGCATCTTTGCCAACATGACCTATGCCGGCACGGTCATGGATATCATGTCCGTCTTCATCCGCGTCTTCGCGATCATCATCCTGCTGCACGTGGCGGTCATCCTGATCCAGTACACGATCGCAGGGACCGTGGCGGGCAGGAACCCGATCAAGCTCATTCGCCGTATGCTTCCGGCGTACTTCACGGCCATCGGCACCCAGTCCTCTGCGGCGACGATCCCCGTGACGGTGGCCTGCACCAAGAGCAACGACGTGAGCGACCGAATCGCGGAGTTCGTCTGTCCTCTCTGCGCCACCATCCACCTCTCCGGCTCGACCATCACCCTCACGAGCTGCTCGATCGCCCTCATGATGCTGAACGGCATGGACGTGACGCTGGGCGGACTGTTCCCGTTCATCCTGATGCTGGGCATCACGATGGTGGCCGCGCCGGGCGTCCCCGGCGGAGCCGTGATGGCCGCCCTCGGCATCCTGAGCTCCATGCTGGGTTTCAACGACAGCATGCTCAACCTCATGATCGCGCTCTACATCGCTCAGGACAGCTTTGGGACGGCGTGCAACGTCACCGGCGACGGAGCGATCGCCGTGTTCATGGACGCCATAACACACGGCAAACAGGAGCGGGAAAGCATCTGAGCCGTTGTCCTGACGGGCTTTCATTCCCTTTCCAAATCACTTCGCAGGTGAGGCGGACAAGAAAACGAACCCAAGGGGGGCGACCGGAGGCCGCTCCCCTTGGGTTCATAGCCGTCAAAAGAGGAAAACCTAATGTCGTCCGGCTGCTGCTCCGTGCCTCGGCGAACCCCACAGTGTGGGAGCGTACTGTTCCTTGAATTGCTATTTGAGTTGGACAAACCGAGATTTATCTATATCTTTTCATAATATATTTGAGCGTAGGAGTCTCAATCACTTCGTCAATTTCAAATCCAAGTTTCTCGTAAAGTCTCTTTGCATTTTGATTAAAATCAAAAACCGTTAGAGAAATGCTTTTAATATTATTATCCTCAAAAATTAAATCTATAAAGCCTTGAAGTGCCTCCTTCCCAAGACCCAATCCCGTTTTGCAGGGTTCTAATACAAATCTCCCTATGTGTATATTATCTTTGTCAACTCTTATTTGCTGTATGATCCCTAAGAATTCTTCTTTATTAAAAATGGAAAATATATTTTTTAATTCTTTTATTTTATCATAATTCAATGGATAAGAAATTCGAGAACCCATCCATTGTTCTTGAAATTCTTTTCCTTGTTCATTTGACCATTTACATAAAAGAGTCGCATTATCCTTATTAAGGCCCTTTTCAAATCTGATACTCATACTTTAATCCCCCCTCAATCCCGAATTTATCTCTCTAGATATTCGCTAATATTATACTCTATTTTTACACTGTCAGATTTCCTACTTGCTTTCAAGTATTTCATGGAAATAGATTAACAGTCAAGCAAGAGACAGAGGAAGTTAAGGGATGACGTTATCACTGAGCAATAGGTGCTTTCTTGCTTGACGAAAGCCGATCTCTTGCGTAAAATCATGAAGCTGTTTATCGCATGGAGCAGGCGTGAAGAACCTCAAGGGTGAGGGCCTGCTTTCAGCGGGAGGAGGAAAATTATCATGTATGCAGTGGTTGAGACGGGCGGGAAACAGTACCGCGTCCAGGAAGGGGACCGCTTCCGCGTGGAGCGCCTCGATGGCGAGGCGGGAAGCGAGGTCGTCTTCGGCAAGGTCCTGATGGTTGGCGGCGACACGGGAGTCCGCTTTGGGACGCCTTACGTCGAGGGAGCCAGCGTGAGGGCGGAGGTCCTGGCCCAGGGCCGCGGCAAGAAGGTCCTGGTGTTCAAGTACAAGAGCAAGAAGAACTACCGCCGTATGCAGGGACACCGACAGTACTTCACCGAGGTCGTCATCCGGGGCATCGACGCCTGATCCTCCGGTGACGGAGGTAACGCTCTACTGGGCGAAGGGGGCGCTCTGCGGGCTGGAGAGCCGCGGACACTCCGGCTTTGCCGAAAAGGGCGCGGACGTCGTCTGTGCAGCGGTTTCTACGCTGGTCCACGCGCTCCTGGCGGGCCTTTCCGACGTGGCGAAGGTCGAAGGGCTGGAGTGTCGGGTGGATGGAAACGTCCCGCTGATTCGAGTCTTCTGGCCGCAAGGGATTGCCCCCTCGCTGGAGCTCCTGACGAGGACGGTGGCGCTCTCGCTGAGGGAAGTCGCGGCCGGGAACGGTGAGTACGTACACATTACGGAGGTGCAGCTATGATCTATAAATTCGACATACAGTTTTTCGCGCACAAGAAGGGGCAGGGCAGCTCCACGAACGGCCGCGACAGCAATCCGAAGTACCGCGGCATCAAGGTCTATGCGGGGACGGAGGTCACGGCGGGAAGCATCCTGGTCCGCCAGTGCGGCACGCACCTGCATCCCGGAAAGCACGTGGGGCTTGGGCGCGACTTCACCCTCTTCGCTCTGGTCCCCGGCAAGGTGGAGTATGCCGTCAAGGGGGACCGCAAGTACGTTTCCGTCGTCCCCGCCCTCGCGAACTGAAGCGGCTGGATGGGGCCGCTGAAGCGACGGGTCAGCAGCGGTCCTCCTGTCCCCTCTGCTTGAATTCCGCGCTCGGTGGGCGGATGTCTGTCCCTGGAACCCCTGAGGGCCCCCCTTTTGCGCGGGGCCTTCTTTTTTTCTGTTCTTCTGTCGCGGTGGTGTTGACGTGAAATTTGTGGACGTTGCAAGGATTATGGTGAAGGCCGGACGGGGGGGCAATGGCGCCCTGAGCTTCCGACGGGAGAAGTTCGTCCCCAAGGGTGGCCCCGACGGGGCGGACGGGGGGACGGGCGGCAGCGTGATCCTGGAGGCCGTGGGCGGCGTCGTCACGCTGGCGGACTTCGAGTACAACCGCCGTTTTCAGGCCGGCCATGCGGGCCATGGCGCAGGGGCCATGAAGACGGGGGCCGACGGCACGGACCTGAAGGTCCTCGTGCCCTGTGGCACGTTGGTCCAAGACGAGGGCGGGCGCGTCCTGGCGGACCTGGTGGAACCTGGGCAGACCTTCGTGGCGGCGCGAGGCGGCCGGGGCGGGAAGGGCAACGCCCACTTCGCCAACTCCGTGCGCCGCACGCCGCGCTTTGCGGAGAAGGGGGACCCCGGTGAGGAGCGGACGCTGATGCTTGAGCTGAAGCTCATCGCCGACGTGGGGCTCGTGGGGTTCCCCAACGCAGGGAAGTCCAGCATCCTGGCGGCCATCAGCGGGGCGAAGCCGCGCATTGCGGGCTACCCCTTCACGACCCTCTCCCCCAACCTCGGCGTCCTGGCCGTGGACGACCAGCAGATCGTCGTGGCCGACGTGCCCGGACTGATCGAGGGGGCGCACGAGAACAAGGGGCTGGGGCTTCAGTTCCTGCGCCATATCGAACGCACACGGGTGCTGCTGCACGTGGTGGACCTCTCCGAGGAGGACGTGCTGAAGAACCTGGAGGTGGTCGAGGCGGAGTTTCACGCTTACGGCGCGGACCTCGATGGACGACCCTGCATTGTGGTGGGTAACAAGACGGACCTGCCCGGCACGGAGGAGAACGCCCGCCTTCTGAAGCGGGAGATGGAGCGCCTGGGAAGGCCCTGCCTGCTGGTGAGCGCGCTCGCGGGCGACGGCATCCCGGAGCTGATCCGCGAGGTCGTCGCCCTGGTCCGGGCCCACCCGCGACCCGTGGGGAGGACGACGCTCGTGGAGGCGCAGGAGGTCCAGGGTGTTCAGGAGCTCCCACGCCGCCGCGGCGGCGCGCCGGAGCCCGTGGAGGTTCGGCGCCTCTCGGACGGCCGTTTCCGGGTGGAGCACGCCAACCTGGAGAGGGCCGTGGGGCGCATCAACTTTGAACACGAGGACGCGATGCTGAAGTTCTCGCGCCTCCTGAAGCGCCTCAGCGTCGAGGAGGCCCTGGAGGTGGCGGGCGCCCATGAGGGCGACCGAGTCCTGATCGGAGATGTCGAGTTCGACTTTCAGCCCGACAGGATCATGGAGTAGGGAGCGGCCACCTGGCCTCTCGGCCGGCAGCGCCGTTTTCATGGGAGAGGGGATTTTAGTGTCCACAAAGACGGGGATTATGGGGGGGACCTTCGACCCCATACACTACGGCCACCTCCTGCTCGCCGAGGAGTGCCGGAGCCGGCTGAACATCGATCGCATCGTCTTCGTCCCCACGGGCGCTCCGCCCCACAAGCGGGATCGTCAGGTGACGTCGGCGGAGGACCGCTACGCCATGACCCTTCTGGCCACGGCGGGCGTCCTGAATTACTCCGTTTCCAGGACGGAGGTCGATCGACGCCAGCCGTCGCACACGGTGGACACGCTTCGCGAGTTCATCGCGGGCGGCATCGCGCCGGAGGACCTGTTCTTCATCACGGGGCTGGACGCGATCCTCGACATCGCGACGTGGGTGGACTACAAGCTGCTCCCGAAGCTCTGCACGCTGGTGACGGCCTGCCGTCCGGGGTATCCCGTGGAGGGGATCGAAGCGCTGCCGCAAGAGGTTCGGGAGAACCTGAAGCTGGTGGAGATACCGCAGTTTGCGATCTCCAGCACGGAGATTCGCGAGCGAGCGCGGACGGGGCACAGCATCCGCTTTCTCGTGCCGCACCTGGTTGAGATCTACATCGAGTCCAACGGGCTCTATAGGTAAAGAGGGTTGAGCCGGGGGCTTTGCGCCCTGCATGGCCGCGCGTTGACGCGCAAAACCGATCGAGTTGGAGGTGTCGCGTCGGTGAGGTTTTTGAAGATTCTTGGGATCGTCCTCCTGATCTTCGCAGCGACCGTAGGCGGGGCGGTCCTGCGCCTGAAGGAGATATTCTTCAATCCCAACGTCCTTCCCCTGCCCAGGCCGGGGAGCGACGTGACCAGCATGGACAGCGAGGGAAACCTGGTCGTTCCGGCGGGGGAGGCCCCGACGATCGCCGCCGCGAGGGGGACGATCAACGTTCTGGTGGTTGGCCTGGACAACGTGGACGGCGGCTCTAGGACGGACGCCATCGCGATCGTGATCTTTGACGTGGACAACAAGGCGGTGCGGATCGCCTCCATTCCGCGGGACTCCCGCGTGTACATTCCGGGGAAGGGCTGGGACAAGATCAACCACGCCTACGTCTACGGGGGCGTCCCCCTCGTGCGGGAGACGATCGTGAACCTAACGGGGCTACCGCTGGACTACTTCGTGAAGGTGAACTACGAGAGCTTCCCGCGGATCGTGGACCTCCTGGGCGGGATCGACATCTACGTCGAGAAGAACCTGTCTTACAACGACTATTCGGGCAAGCTCTTCATCAACATCAAGAAGGGCCAGCAACACCTGGACGGCATAGCAGCCCTGGGCTATGTGCGCTTCCGGCACGACCCCCTTGGGGATATCGGCAGGGTGCAGCGGCAGCAGAAGTTCATGGACGTCCTGATGTCCAAGCTGAAGACCCCGGCGATCATTCCGAAGATACCCTCCCTGATCGGCGAGGTCGTGAACGCGGTGGACACGGACCTGAGCCCGGTGGAGGCCCTGCAGCTCCTGCAGTTCGCAACGGCGCTGCCTAAGGAGCGAATCCAGATGTTCATGGCGCCGGGCAAGGCTGGGTACGCCGGCGGCCTCAGCTATTGGATACTGGACAACGCCCGTTTTTCCATGATGCTGACCGAGCCGCTTCCCTCGGCGGACGAGTCCGCCCCCGTCAGCCTCGACGTGGGCAGCGCGGACCTCGCCCCGGCCATCGGCCGAGAGGAGAACGGGCTTTCGGCAGTCAGCGCGGACCGGCTCGCCGAGCTGCGCCTGAAGGTGGGGAGCCTCCGCATCCTGAACGGGGACGGGGAGAGCGGCCTGGGCAAACGGGCTGCGGACGTCTTCCAGCGCATCGGAATCGAGGTCCCCTACACGGGCAATGCCAGGCACTACGACTACCACACGACGAACATCATCTACCCGCCGGACGGGGGCGAGGTCGCGCGGGACGGCGCCCTGGCCCTGGCCGAGCTGTGCGGCATCACGAACCAGGGGCTGATTCGGGCGGACCGGCGGGCCGCCTCGCTCACCCTGATCCTGGGGCACGACAAGGAGGACGTCTTCCGTCGCCTTGAGCCGGTGCCCTGATGGGCGGGCGCGAGGAAGCGGAGCGGACGGAACGCGAGGACAAGAGAGGAAGGAGGGGCTGTGTTGGATAAGGAGGCGCTGACGAACGGCGCGGAGGAATACCGGTGGCTTCTCGATGCGCTGGAGGAGAAGAGCGGCGAGGACGTCGTCCTCATGGACCTGAGCAGCGTTGGAGCGTTGTCGGACGTCTTCGTCCTGGTGACGGGTAACTCGGAGGTCCACATGAAGACGCTGATGGACGCAGCCGAAGAGGCTCTGGAGCGCCACGGGCTCCCCTGTCGCCTGGAGGGCGAGACGAGTTCCAACTGGCGCCTGGTGGACGCCGGAAACGTGGTGGTCCACGTCTTCAGCCGCAAGGGGCGGGATTTCTACAGGCTGGAACGGCTCTGGGGGGACGCGGAAACCCTGAGCCGCGGGCAGCCGGAGGCGGGCCCAGGGGGCTTTGGGGCCACTGAGCTTTGATTAAGTTAAGACGAGGGGGCGCGGATTACCCGCGCCCCCCTCGTCTTTGAGTGCAAGCTCGATCGCCCGAAGGGAAGGTGGTCGAGTTCACCTCACCCGGGGGCCTGGTCCTACGGAAGCTCCACGGCCTTCTGGACGCGGGTGATGCTCCGCGCCCTGCCCGTGGACTCGTCGATCTCCACGACCGCGCCGTTGACGGCCGGCAGTTCCGTGCACATCTCAAAGCGCGCGGGCATGCCCGTGAGGAAGCGGGGCATGGCGCTCTCCTTCTTCACGCCCAGGATGCCACCGTGGCCGCCCGTCATGCCGACGTCGCTGAGGTAGGCGGTCCCTCCGGGGAGGATGCGCTCGTCCGCGGTCTGCACGTGGGTGTGGGTCCCCAGGACGGCGGAAACGCGCCCGTCCAGGTAAAAGCCCATGGCCTCCTTCTCGGAGGTCGCCTCCGCGTGGAAGTCCACGAGGATGGGGAGCTCCGCGCCCCCCTGGGCCCGCAGCTCCTCCAGGCAGGCGTCCGCCGCGTAAAAGGGGGAGTCGATGGGCGGCATGAAGACCTGTCCCTCCAGGTTCAGGATGCCGAGCCGGCGTCCGTTGCGCTCCAGGACGCCGCACCCCTGACCCGGACAGACCGCCGGGTAGTTGGCCGGGCGAAAGATGCGGGCGTCCGAGCCCAGGACGACGCCGAAGTCGTTCTTGTCCCAGATGTGGTTCCCAGAGGTCATCCCGTCCACGCCCAGGTCCAGGAACTCCTTGAATATCTTCTCCGTCATTCCCTTGCCTGCCGCCGCGTTCTCGCAGTTGACGACGACGAAGTCGAAGCCGTCCCACTCGCGGCGCAGCTCCGGCAGGGCACAAGCCAGGGCGCGTCGCCCGACGCTCCAGGCGACGTCGCCGAGAAAGAGCACCCGCATCACTTTGCGAACTCCGACGCGCGCGTTTCCCTGGAAACGTTGACCTTGATCTGTCCCGGATACTTCATCTCGGCCTCGATCTTGCGCGCGATGTCGTAGGCCAGCTTGTACACGCTGCCGTCGTCGGTCTTGCCCGCGGTGAGGACGACGCGTACCTCGCGGCCCGCCTGAATGGCGTAGGCCTTGGAAACGCCGTTGAAGCCCATGGCGAGCTCTTCGAGCTTCTCGAGCCTCTTGATGTAGGCGTCCAGGCTCTCGCGGCGCGCGCCGGGCCGCGACGCGCTGATGGCGTCCGCCAGGGCGACCACCACCTCGTAGACGGAACTGACCTCGAGGGTATCGTGGTGGGAGGCGATGGCGCTGACCACCTCCGGCCTCTCGCCGAAGCGCTGCGCCAGGTCCGCGCCGATGGCGGCGTGGGGGCCCTCCACCTGGTGGTCGACGGCCTTGCCCAGGTCGTGCAGCAGTCCCGAACGGCGCGCCAGCTCCTCGTCGAGGTCCAGCTCCGCGGCGATGGCGCCCGCGATCTGCGCCACCTCGAGGCTGTGGGAAAGGGCGTTCTGGCCGTAGCTGAAGCGGAACTTCAGCTGGCCCAGGGTGCGCACCAGCTCGGAGTGGATGTTCTTGATCCCCATCTCCAGGACGGCGGATTCCCCCTCGTTGATGATCTCCTCCTCCACGTCGTGCGTGGCCTTATCGATCAGCTCCTCGATGCGCGCGGGATGGATGCGGCCGTCCACCACGAGCCGCTCCATGGCACGGCGGGCGACCTCGCGGCGGACGGGGTCGAAGCTGCTGAGGGTCACGGCCTCCGGCGTGTCGTCGATGATGAGGTCTACCCCCGTCAGCATCTCGAAGGCGCGGATGTTTCGGCCCTCGCGGCCGATGATGCGCCCCTTCATCTCCTCAGAGGGGAGGGGGACGACGCTGACCGTCGCCTCGCCCGCGCTCTCCACGGCGCAGCGCTGCATGGCCGCGACGACGATGTCACGGGCCCTGCGGTCCGCTTCGCGCTGGGCCCGCTCCTCCAGCTCCTTCAGGCGAAGCCCGATGAGGTACTGGGCGTCCTCCTCCGTCTTGCGGAGCAGGATTTCCTGAGCGTCCTCCTTCGTCATCTGCGCGATCTCCTCCAGCTTGTCGCTCTGCTGCCGGATCAGCGCTTCGAGGTCCGCGCCGCGCTTCTCGATCGCCTCCTGCTTCAGCTTCAGCTCGTCCTCCTTGTGGGAAACCCGGTCGAGCTTTCGGTCCAGGTTCTCCTCCCGCTGCTCCAGCTTGCGCTCGGCCCTCTGAAGCTCGGCCCTCCGCTCCTTGACGTCGCGATTGGCCTCCTGCCTCAGTCGTGAAACCTCGTCCCTGGCCTCGGTGAGGCGATCCTGCTTGATGCGCTCGGCCGCGTCGGTGGCCTCCTGCAACATGAGGAGGGTCTGGTTCTTCACCCCGGTGAGGCGCGTGTTGTCCCATGCCTGCAGGATCAGGTATCCCACGCCCACGCCGGCCGCAAAAATCAATGCTGCGATGACTAGTTGCATGTTCTTGTATCGCTCCTTACTGTTACGACCCCTCCGCAAACGGCGAAAGAGGGGACAGAATGATGATATCGTGCGTTGACTCCGGAAGAACTTCAGATCGGATGATCAAAAAGAACTTCAGACACACGTCTTAAATTTTACCTTTCAATCAGGCGATTAACAAGCGAAAAAGCCTCTTTTCTCGTGCCTTTTCTGCGCTGCGGAGCCGGCGTTTTTTTGAGGGGCGCCGCCGGGTCGATACCGGTTGCATCGTGATACAATAAAAACGAGCAGCTCGGATGGCCGCCACGCCAGAGGCGTGGAGGAAAGTCCGGGCTCCGCAGGGCAGGGTGCCGGATAACGTCCGGTCGGCGCGAGCCGGAGGAAAGTGCCACAGAAAACAGACAGCCCCCATATGGGAGCAATGGTGAAAAGGCGGGGCAAGAGCCCGCCGGATGCGGCGCGAGCCGTATGCCTGGCAAACCCCACCCGGAGCAAGATCGAATAGGGGGGGATGACGCGGCCCGCCGACCCCCGGGTACGATCGCTTGAGGCGCTCCGCAAGGAGATGTCCAGATAAATGGCCGTCACATACAGAACCCGGCTTATGAGCTGCTCGCTATTTTCCCCTGCACGAGGCGCAGGGTGTCATTGGAGCTGGCGCCTTTGGAGAAAGTGACGTTTTACGACTGGCAGAAGAACGCATACCGCAGCATTGCGGGACAGAGCGCCGTCCTCTCGGCGCCGACGGGATCGGGCAAGACGCTGGTGGCTTACCTCTGGGCCGGGATACTGGACGAGGAGGGCGCCGTCCGGGAGCCCGACGCCGCCCGCGTCATCTTCACAGCCCCCATCAAGGCCCTGAGCAACGAGCGCTACATGGACCTCCGGCGCATGGGGCTGGACGTGGGCATCGAAACGGGGGACTTCAAGCGCAACGAGGACGCGCGCGTCATCTGCTGCACGCAGGAGATATACACGATGAAGTACGCCTCGACGCCCGGTCAGCGGCTCGTGATCGACGAGTTCCACTACATATTCAACGATCCGGATCGGGCTCGGACCTACATCGACGGAATTCGAGAAACTCACCCGGACACGCCTGTCCTGGTGATGTCGGCCACGCTGGGGGGCGTCAAGAACGTGGGGGCCTACCTCTCGCGGATCAGCTCGCGCAATTTCATCATCCACGAGAGCCACAAGCGCACGACGCAGCTGATCTTCACGCCGAAGAAGCCCGCCAGACGAAGCGGCGTCCACGACGCGCTGATCTTCCTCTTCTCTCAGAGAGGGGCCCTTCAGATGGCGGAGGACATCGCGGAGGTGCGGCCGAACCGCTCGCTGTCCCGCGAGGCGCGGGAGCGCCTCAAGGAGCTGGCGGCCATCCTGGAGGTCCAGCGCATCGCCCCGCCCCTTCTCCGCGGCGTGGGAATCTACCACGGGGGAATGTTCCCGAAGGAGAAACTCCTGGTGGAGTCCGCCTTCCGGGAGCGTATTCTGGACGTGGTCTGCGGAACGAACGCGCTGGCGCTGGGGGTGAACCTGCCCGCGCAGTACGTCATCTTCGCGCAGCTGGTGCAGTACCACCACCGGGAGCCCATCTCCAAAAACGAGTTCCTGCAGATGGCCGGACGGGCGGGACGCAAGGGGCTGTTCGATCCGGGGTACGTGACCTGGCTGAAGAACTCCCCCTACGAGCGGCGCGGCGTGGACACCGGCACGGTCTTTCAAGCCCTCGTGGACGCGCCCTCCGAGCCCGCCCTGGTCCAGCTGAGGCCCTCCTATGGACGCCTCCTGAGGAAGGAGGTCCTGTTGGAGGTGGAGGCGGAGTACATCGCGGACAACTCCCTGCCCGCCCAGAACGCGAGGAGGGCAGCGGACGAACTGCGGCGCGGCATGAACCGCATCGACTGGGTGATCCGCCAGCAGGTGCGGGGCGCGGATCGCGCGCGCTTTCAGTCGATCCTGGCCGACATCTGGTACGACGAGATGGAGGTTGACGAGAACCTGGAGATGGCGATGATGTTCTTGGAGGAGCCCAGCCCCAGCGCCCTGATGGCCGCCCAGATGATCATGCCCTACGAGCGCAACTACCTCCAGTCCCTGCTCAAGATCAAGCGCTTTTCAAACCAGCTCCCGCGAGGGCGGCGCTTCCGTGGCCTCGACGAGCTGAACGACACCGTGGACGAGATCGACCCGACGATCTACGGCTTCGAGGAAAAGCTGGGCGAGATCGAGACGAGCCGATAGCGCTTTTTGCAAACAAGGGCCCCGTGAGGGGCTCTTTCGCGTCGCGGACGCCAAGTTGCTTTTTGTCCTTCGGTGCTTATATAATGAGGCCGGCGATTGAGCTGGTGGAGGTGCGTTCGGCACGGCGGAGCAGCGGAGCCGCTTCAAACCGGACAGGATGGCGAAATTTGTGTGGAACACAGCGCCAACGTAGAGGGGAGATTGATTCATGAATATCGTCGCGTTTGCCCTTTCTCTGTTCGCAGCGATCTTTTCAGGCGTTACCGTCCTCGCGGGCGCCGCAGTTCCCGGATGGGCGGCTTCGGGAACGCTCGGACTTCAGGTCGCGGGCGTGATCGTCATGTTCTCCGCCCTGTGGGGGTTGGTCGGAGGCGGCATGGCCCTGACGCGAAGGGAGCGGGCCTCGATCCTGCTTGGCGTCGATGCAGGCCTTGCAGCCGCGGCTTTTTTCCTGGGGCTCCACAGCGCGGCCGTCTGGGCCGTGCTCTACCTCCTGGCGGCCATCCTGGCCCGGCTCGACGTGAACGCCCTGCGGGAGGACCCCTCGGCCCTGGCGGCCCGGACCGATGGCGAGCCCCCTCGCCTGCCCGGAATGCTGCGGGCGATGCACGTCTTCCTGGAGGCCCCCGTCGAGGGGGAGGAACAGGAGCTGGACGGGCGCGTCCAGCTCCTGCGCGACGACGCGCTGCAGCCCGTCGAGTCCCTCGTCGGCGTGGAGACCGGGGCCCTGGTCCGCCGCGCCTTCATTTTTCTGGAGGACGGCGAGTTCGCCCGGGCGGACCAGTACCTGGAGCAGGCCCTGACCCAGGACCCGGAGAACTCGCGGGCCTACTTGGGAAAGCTCATGGTGGAACTTGGGGCCCGCACTCCGGAGGCCCTGGCCGACGCACCGCTGTTCGAGCAGAGTCGGCTGTTTCAACGCGCTCTGAAGTTCGCTACCGACGAGGAGCGTGCCGTCCTGAACGGCTACGTCGAAGCCCGCAACAGGCGGCTGGAGCGCCTCCGAGAGGAGCGACAGGCAGAGCTCGAGGGGCGCTACAAGCGCGCTCAGGCCCTCAGTGCCTCGGCTGAAACCCAGGAGGACCTCGACGAGCTCATGAAGCTTCTGGAGTCCCTGGAGGGTCACAAGGACGTTCGGAAGCTCGTGGAGGACGCTCAGCGCGGCATCGAGGCCAAGAAGATGTACGACGAGGCCGTTTCCATGCTGGAGAGGGCGCAGACCCCTGCGGATTACGATAAGCTGGCGGCCGTGCTGGAGGAGCTGGGGTCCTATCGCGACACCCCGGCCCTCGCCGCGAGGGCGCGCATGGAGAGGCGCTACGCGGAGTTGATCCGTCTGAAGGAACAGGCCCGGACGGAGGAGGAGCTGGAGGAGGTCGCGGAGCACTTTGACGGGTTCGGCAGCTACCGGGATGCCCAGCAGCTTGCTGCGGACGCCCGCCGCCTCTCGAAGGAGGCCCGGCGTGCGGCTAAGATCGCCGCGGCGCGGCGGGCGGTCCTGAGGCGCTGGGTGCGGCGCGTCCTCTTCGCGGCGGCCCTTGTGTGCTTTCTCCTGTTCGGCGGCGGACGCTGGCTGGCTGGCCTGTTCGGCTACGTGCCCGCGCCGACGGAGGAGCCTGTGACGGTGCAGCCGGAGGATAAAAGCAAGGACGTCCTTCCGCTCGAAGAGGGCGCAAAGGAGCCGGAGAAGGCGAAGGAGGCGGCACGGCCCCACGAAGATGAGGGCGGCGGCGCGACGGGCTCCGGGGTCGCGGCGGTCCCTGTCGTTTCGCCCCGTGCGCCGGAGCCTCCGAGCTCTCCCGATTCCTCCGAACCGGCGGGATCCGTCGTCCATGGTGAGGCAGTCAGCGGGAGCGTCGGCCTTCCCGCAAAGTCTCCGAAGATGTCCCCTGAAGCCTCAGCGGACGCGCGGATCGCGGTCGTGAGGGCGCCGGCGCCGGAGGCCTCTCCCGCCAACGGGGACGACCGGCCGACCGCGACCTCTGAGGACGCGGGGACGAGGGCGCCCATGCGGGTCAGCGGCAGCAGGGTCAACCTGCGCAGCGCGCCGAACCTGACCGCTCAGGTCCTGGCGCGGATGTCCCGCGGCGACCTCGTGGACGCGACCGAATCCCGCACCGCTGCGGACGGGGTGTGGTACCACGTCAGCACGGACAAGGGGATCGAGGGGTGGATTTCCGGCCGATACCTTCGGGGTCGGTAAGCTGATGATGAGGTCGGCCTTGAGTCGTCGTGGAGGGCTTTTTCATGGCTGAAGGCCCTTCGCCGCAGCACGAGGGAGCGCGGGAGGAGAGGAAGGCCGTCCGTCCCGGCGCCAAAAACGGCACGCGGGAGGGTGCCGCCGTCAAGGAGAAGATCGCGGCCATCCTGCGAAGCCTGCCGGAGAGGCCCGGCGTCTACATCATGCGCGACGCCGAGGGCACGGTGATCTACGTGGGAAAGGCCATCAAGCTGCGCCGCCGCGTGTCCTCCTACTTCCGCCATTCCAACTTCGCCTCGCCGAGGCTGCGCAAGCTGGTCGCCCTGGTGGAGGACATCTCCATCATCCGCACGGAAACGGAGGCGGAGGCTTTGATCGTCGAGGCCAGGCTGATCCGCCGATACTCCCCCTTCTTCAACGTGGACCTCAAGATGAACGACCGATACCCCTACATCCGCGTGACGGACGAGGCCTTTCCGCGCCTCGAGATCACCCGCGTCAAGCGCGACGACGGTGCCGTCTACCTGGGCCCCTTCGTCAGCGCCGGGAACATCCGCTCCCTCATGCGCCTGGCGGAGCGGTATTTCCCCCTGCGCGTCTGCCGGACGGACCTCAAACCGGACCCTGGGAAGCGCCCCTGCATCGAGTACAGCCTGGGGCACTCCATGGGGGCCTGCGCGGGGCTCTGCACGCAGGCGGAGTACCGCGAGCGGGTGGGGGACGTCATCCTCCTGCTGGAGGGGAACACCAGAGAGCTGATCGAGCGCCTGCACAAGCGCATGGACGCCGCCGCGCGCCGCATGGACTTCGAGGAGGCGGCCCACTGCCGCGACACGATGCGCGCCCTTTGGCGCATCTCGCGCCAGCGCGTGTCCTCGGCGCTGCAGGAGGACCTGGACAGCGAAACGTGGCACGTCCTGAACCAGACCCAGAGGGCGTTCGGCCTCAGGACCATCCCCTGGCGGATGGACGCCTTCGACATCTCCCACACGGCGGGGCACGACACCTACGGCTGCTGCGTGGTGTTCGAGCAGGGGCGGCCCAACCCCTCCCTCTACCGTCGCTTCAGGATACGCGGCCTGGCGGAGGGTGAGGTTGACGACTTCGCCTCCATCGAGGAAACGGTGCGCCGCCGCTATCGCCACGTCCTGGACCAGTCGGAGCCCATGCCCCAGATGGCGCTGATCGACGGCGGTCCCGTGCAGCTGGAGTTCGCCATGCGGGCGCTGGCGGAGCTCAAGATGGAGCTGCCCCTCGTGGCGCTGGCGGAGCGCGAGGAGCTGATCTTCCTCCCGAACCGGCCCAACGATCCGATCCGACTTGACCGCAGCAGCCCCGTGCTGCAGCTGATGCAGCGCATGAGGGACGAGGTCCACCGCTTCGCCATCACCACGCACCGGCGGGCGCGCAACGCGCGGATGAAGCGCTCCTCGCTGGAGGACATCCCCGGCATCGGCAGGGCCCGTGCCTCGCAGCTCTTGGTCCGCTTCGGCTCGACGGAGCGCATTGCAGCGCTCTCCCCCGACGAGCTGGCCGGTGCGCCGGGGGTGGGGCCGGTGTTGGCGCGGAAGATCCTGGAGCACCTGAACGGCCCGGACGCAGGGCGGGCCCGCGCGTGAGGGGATTTTCGGCGGGCCTATTTTTCCAGCCGAAAACGCTTGGACTAACGGGGCGATTGTGCTATCCTAAGTGCGCTTATAAGGACTGGAATCAACAACGCTTAGGAGGCTATTTGACTTTGGAGAAGGAATATTCGGTAACGATAGGCGGGACGCCGCTCGTGTTTCGCACGGGGAAGGTGGCAAAACAGGCCAACGGCGCGGTGATGGCGTCCCATGGGGAAACGGTGATCCTCAGCACGGCCTGCATCACGGAAACGGCACGAACGGGCATCGACTTCTTCCCGCTGCTCGTCGATTTTGAGGAGCGCTACTACTCCGCGGGGAAGATCCCCGGCGGCTTCATCAAACGCGAGGGCAAGCCCTCGGAGTCGGCCATCCTTGGGGCGCGCGTCACGGACCGCTCCATTCGCTCGCTGTTCAGCGACGACATGCGAAACGACGTACACGTCGTGAACACGGTCATGGCCATGGACCAGACGTATCCGCCCAACGTCCTGGGCATCAACGGCGCTTCCGCGGCGCTCTCCATCTCCGGCATCCCATGGAACGGTCCCGTCGGTGCGGTCCGCATTGGCCTGATCGACGGGGAGCTCGTGGTGAACCCCACGGAGCCCCAGATGAAGGAATCCAGGCTGAACCTCGTTGTCGCCGGACACGACGACGGCATCACCATGGTGGAGTCCGGCTCACAGGAGGTTTCCGAGGAGCTCCTGGTGGACGCCCTGGACCTGGCGCAGCGGGAGATTCGCAAGATCATCGCGCTGTTCCGCCAGATGAAGGAGGAGGTCGGCAAGCCGGAGGTCGTCGTCCCCGCTCCTGAGCGCATTCCGGAGATCGAGGAATGGATCGAGGCGAACCTGGACGACCGGGTGGACGCGGCGGTGCGCATTCACGAGAAGAAGCCTCGCGCCGAGAGGATCGCCGAGGTCAAGAACGCCGCGAAGGAGCACTTCGCCGAAGCCTACCCCAACAAGGGCGACTACATCTCCGCCTTCGTGGACGGGCGGGTGAAGGCGATCATGCGTTCCATCATCGTCAACGAGGGCATCCGTGTCGATGGTCGCTCCATGGACGAGATCCGTCCCATCGCCTGCGAGGTGGGGGTGCTGCCCAGGGTCCACGGGTCGGCGCTCTTCACGCGGGGCGAAACGCAGTCCCTGGCCGTGACGACGCTGGGCATGGTGGGGGAGGACGACCAGGTGCTGGACGGCATCAAGCTGGACGAGCCCGCCAAGCGCTTCATCCTCCACTACAACTTCCCGCCCTACTCCGTGGGGGAGGTGCGCCCCATGCGGGGACCGGGCCGGCGCGAGATCGGTCACGGCGCCCTGGCGGAGCGCGCCCTGGCGCCCGTGGTGCCGCCGGAGTCGGAGTTCCCCTACGTGGTGCGCGTCGTGTCGGACATCCTGGAGTCCAACGGGTCGAGTTCCCAGGCCAGCATCTGCGGCGGCAGCCTCTCCATGATGAACGCCGGAGTGCCTCTTCGCTGCCACGTGGCGGGCATCGCCATGGGCCTCATCAAGGAGGGGGACAAGGTGCGGGTCCTCACGGACATTCAGGGCCTCGAGGATCACTACGGCGACATGGACTTCAAGGTGGCCGGGACGCGGCAGGGCGTGACGGCGCTCCAGATGGACAACAAGGCCGGCGGCATCACCCGCGAGATTTTGGAGTCCGCCCTGAACCAGGCGCGGAAGGCCCGCATGGAGATCCTGGACAAGATGGAGGCCGCGGCGCCCGGGCCCAGGGAGCTCTCGCCCCACGCCCCGCGCATCATGACCTTCAACATCGACCCGGAGAAGATTCGCGACGTCATCGGGCCCGGCGGCAAGGTCATCCGCGGCATCACCCAGCAGACGGGCGTGAAGATGAACGTCGAGGATTCGGGACAGGTGTCCATCGCCGGCGCCTCTCAGGAGCAGGTGGACGAGGCCCATCGGATCGTCGTTTCCCTGACGAAGGAGCTTGAGGCCGGCGAAGTCTACTACGGCACGGTGACGCGCCTGATGGCCTTCGGCGCCTTCGTGGAGTGCCTGCCCGGCAAGGAGGGGCTGCTGCACGTCAGCGAGATCAGCACGAGCCGCGTGCCGCGGGTGGAGGACGTCTTCAAGCCCGGCGACCGCGTCCTCGTCATGGTGAAGGAGATCGACGACCAGGGGCGCGTCAACCTGACCCGGCGGCGCCTTCTGGCGGACGAGGACAGGGTGCGCGCAGCCGGCCTGGAGGGTGCGTTGCCGGATGAGCGGGAGCGCGACAACCTGATCGCCCAGCTGGCCGCCAGGGAGCCCTCCTCCTATCGGGATCGCGACCACGGCTATGGCGACCGGGACCGCAGCTACGGAGATCGGGACCGGGGAGGCTTCGGCGGAGAACGTCGCGGTGGCCCCAGGGATCGCGATCGGGGGAGCTTCAGCGACCGCAGGAGGGACGACCGGCCCCGGAGAAGGGACTACTAGCCCCTCATGGCCGAAGTTTCGGTCCAAATCCAGCGCTTTGGGCGGGCGAGGGAATTCCCTCTGCCCGCCTACGCTACCGAGGCATCGGCGGGAGTGGACCTGCGCGCCTCCGAGCCCTGCGTGATCGCGCCGGGCGCCCGCGCCCTCGTGCCGACGGGCATTCGGCTGGCCATCCCCTGCGGGTATGAGGCCCAGATTCGCCCCCGAAGCGGCCTGGCCCTGAAGCACGGGGTCGCACTGCCCAACAGTCCGGGGACGATCGACGCGGACTACCGCGGCGAGGTGAAGGTGATCCTCATCAACCTGGGGGACGAGCCCTTCGTCGTCGAGCCGGGGGATCGCATCGCCCAGATGGTCTTCGCGCCCGTGACCCGCGTGGCCTGGTGCGAGGCGGAGGCGCTGGACGCGACGGAGCGGGGCGAAGGGGGCTTCGGCAGCACGGGCCGATAGGCGCCCGCGCAAAGCCTTTCCTACCCATCTAAAGTAATGAGCCCCGGTTCCTCCATTCCAGGAGGGGCCGGGGCTTTCGTGTGCCGACGGGCGTGATGCGCCGGCTCACTCCCCCTTTTGCTGTTTCACGCCTTCACGACCAGCGCGTCCGCGGCGACGGCGCCTTTTCCCTCCTCCAGAACGAAGACGGGGTTGATGTCCAGCTCCAAAAGGTCCGTTTCGATCGCGGCGAGGTGTGACACCCGGCTGACGATGCTGGCCAGGGCGCGGATGTCCCGCGGTTTTCTGCCCCGGGTCCCGGACAGGAACGAGTACCCCTTGAGCTGGCGGATCATGTTCAGCGCCTCCTCCTCGTCCACGGGGCCGTGCCGGAGCGACACGTCGCCCAGGACCTCGACGTAGATGCCGCCCAGGCCGACGGCGATCATCGGCCCGAACACCGGGTCCCGCTTCACCCCGACGATGCACTCGAACCCGCCGCGCACCATCTCGGAGACCAGAAAACCCTGAACGGCGCCGTCCCCCACGTAGTCGGCCAGGTGCTTGCGCACCGTCTTCAGCGCTCCCCGAAGCTCCTCGAAGGAGCGCACGTCCAGCGCCACGATCCCCGCCTCCGTCTTGTGGAGCACGGAGGCCGCCATCCCCTTGAGCGCCACGGGAAAGCCCAGTTCCTCCGCCGCATCACAGGCCTCCTCCAGGTTTTTGCAGAGCCTCTCCCGCGTTACGGGGATGCCGTACCGCGACAGGAAGACCTTGGCGTCGTACTCCGTCATGTTCCCCTTCCACTCCGGAAGGATCGGCACGGAGGCATCGCCCCGGGGCTCCGCGACCGGCCGGAACGTTCCCCACCCCTTCAGGGCCCTCAGGGCACGGGCACATTGACGGAAACTCTGGAAGATTGGGATCCCGGCGGCCTTCAGCTTTTCGATGAAGCCCCCGCCGTGCCGGCGGTCGATCATCCACACGGCCGCCTGAGGCTTCGTACCGCGGGCATAGCTCTCGATCATGATATCCGTCATGACGTCGCCCGCGTGCCCCACAATCATGGACAGGGACGTGACGGACGCATCCAGTTCCGGGTCCGCCTGCACCGCGTCGAAGACGCTGCGGAAGTTCTCCGGCTGTTCCGAGATCTGGACCGTCATGTCCACCGGGTTGCGGGACGCTCCGAAGGGCGGTATCGCCGCCTCGACGCGGGCTCTCGTGACGGGGGAGAACTCGGGAACGGAGAGCCCGACGTCGTTCAGGCAGTCGGCCATGACGATGCCCGCGCCGCCGGAGGTCGTCAGGATCGCCGAACGTCCTCCACTCATCCGCTTCTCCGCCCCAAGCACCTGGCCGATGCCGATGATGTCGTCGATGTCCTCCATCGGGATGACCCCGTACTGCGAAAAGACGGCCGACCAGACCCGCTCGTCCCCCGTCAGGGCCGCCGTGTGGCTCTTGGCCGCCTCGCGCGCCGAGGGGGACCGCCCCGCCTTCAGCACCGCGACGGCGATGTCCCGCTCCCGGGCCTTCCTCACCAGGCGCAGGAACGCCTCGCCGTCCTCCAGCCCCTCCAGATAGAGCATCAGCAGGCGCACCTCGGGGTCCTCCAGCACATAGTCCGCGCACTCCACGGCATCGAGGTCCGACTGGTTGCCGGTGGTCACCACATAGCGGAACCGCACGCCATGCTCCATCCCGACGCCGAAGGACGAGAACCCGAACGCCCCGCTCTGGGACACGAACGCGACGTGCCCCGCGGGAGGCCGAGGCGCATCGTAAAGGGCACCGGAGAACGTGAGCGGGATCCCCTCGGCGAGGTTCGCCAGCCCCTGACAGTTGGGGCCCAGCACCCGTATGCCCCCGTCACGGGCGATGGACAATACCTCCTCCTGGAGGGAGAAGTTGCCGGTCTCGGAAAAACCGGAGGAATAGACCAGGGCGAAGGGGACCGTTTTGGCCACGCACGCCCGCATGACCCCGGGGATCAGCCTTGCCTTGACGCTGAGGATGGCGAGATCGACGGGGCCGTCGATCTCCGTGATGTCCCGGTGCACGGGAAGGCCCGATATGGTGTAGGCCCTGGGGTTGATGGGATAGACCGCCCCCTCGTAGCCGAAGGATTGGAGGTATCGGAGCGTCCTGCCGGTCAAGCGCTCCAGGTCGGACGAGGCCCCGACGATAGCGATGCCCTTCGGGGCAAAGAGCTTCCTCAGAGGGTGGGACAACAGGGATTTGGGAGCTTCTTTCGTGTCCTTCATGATCCATGGATCCTCCCGTTCGTTGGAGTCGGCCCACAGGGGCCGCAAAAACCGCAAAAGACCGCCCTAGCGAGAGGGCGGTCCTGTGAACGACGGAGAAATAGAGCCTTCGAGGTGCACCCGCCGCAAGTACGGCGAGACACCGAGGACTGTGCTCCGCATGACCGGCCCGAATCCGCGCGGGGGGCGTGCGCTCCTTCGAAAGGCCGGTCTCCTGGCTCGCTCCTTTTTTCGGCCCCCTTC
>ERZ773099.849-NODE-849-length-23680-cov-10.561185_pt1 | contig 23680 bp, 21 predicted proteins | sample MGYA00511120_ERZ773099 | MGnify/ENA primary metagenome ERZ773099 (study PRJEB29015, sample SAMEA2738012) | human oral metagenome | biome: human oral; feature: human-associated habitat; material: dental | place: China | collected 2104 ...
ATCATCAAACAGAATCTGTAACGAAAACTATCAGAATTTTAGGATATCCGACTAGTGTACTGTATCATTGATATTTAGCATATCTACTACTTCAGCTAAGAAGTAGCAGATTCAATTAACGGATACAGTGATATCATTTTTTCTCGTGCATTTCCGGTTTTGAAATGCCATTGTATCTTGGCTGTATTCCGATTGCGATGTTCTGCCCATGCTGAAAGTTCACACTTAAGTTTTTCAATGCTCGCTATTCTACGTGAAAGGCATTGACGTGTCATTACATTGAGTTCAATTTCTGCTATATTAAGCCAACTTCCATGTTTGGGAGTATAGTGGATTTCAAGCCGTTTTATAATCCTTCGTGCCTCTTGTGGCGTAAATGCCTTATAAAGGGAAGCCGGTTTGTGTGTGTTAAGATTATCCGTTACTAAAATGATTTTCTTTACGTCAGGAAATACTACATCAGACAGATATTTGATTTCCATCGCCCAATCAATTGCAGTACGATGCTCACGAACACTTACATAGCGTTTCCCTCCAAGTGGTTCAACAAAATAAAAATGCTACAAGTTCCATTTCTCTTATACTCAGAATCAACTTTCTGATTATTACCGGGACGTTCAGATAAATCAACAACAGTTATAGGCTTAGCTTTATATAAATAGAATACTTTAGTTATTATTAATCACTATACCTTCCGAAATATTTTGGATTATATCCGTTTATAAGCAGCTCTTCCAACTTATACTTGCAAACATTTTGGTCGCCGGCATCAAAAAATAAAGTCGTAAATACATAAATACCCGCAACCGCTATTGGAAGACAACTTGCATAAGCGCTTATCAGATAACCGTCTTTTATAAGATCCACAATTAACATAATTATCAAAAATATATCCATTACAGCCACCGAGATACAAGCCACCAATAACTTAATCCCCGGTAAAATCGTATAACTTACCTCACAATGATCCTGATACTTCCTGATTCTGCCATATACATAACAATAGTCAAGATTCTTCCAAAACCTCGCCTCAGCAGGTATAAAAAAACCGAAAGTTCTTTTTGAAAACTTTCTTTTATAAGAAAATTCCGAACCTTGCTTTAACAAAGTCACTATATCCTCTACACTCCTTTTTACCTTCATTTTTCCTTTTATATAAAGCATGGCTATCTCCTTATACTAGATATTATTTAACCAAAACTCCTCACTTCCTACAAGATATAACAGAGTTCTGGCTCTTGATGCTCCTATATAAAGTAGGGTCGCCTTATCCTCCTCTTTTATCTGCTCCAGATCGCACATAACGACCACCTTGGAATCCAGTCCCTTATATCCGTGAATAGTGGAAAATCTTGGCGTTTGGTCTCTGCTTTTATCATTAACATCTTCATTGACCTCAAAGGCTATCTCGGAAAGAATCGAGTGTTTGTATCTTTTAGGAGATAAGAAAAGAATATCCTCCTCCTTTATATTCTCCGCTCTTAAGCCCTTTACTATCTCTTTGAGCTTTAACTTTGCATCATCCTTATCAGTAAACTTTACTTTTATTATTTCCTCACCGTTTTCTTTAATAAACTCCTTCTCATCAAGCCCTATCGCATCAAAACTGTAGGTACCTATTTGTATCGTATTTCTGCAATTTGTTGACAACTTAAATTTACTCGGTTGGTATTCTTCCAAAAATTTAATACCCTCATCATACTCGGGATTATAAATATTTTGCTTCTCATCGTAGAAGAAAGCCCAGTTACCCTCCTTGAATCCGCCCTTTAGAAGATAATCAAGCGGATACAAATATATAGGATTTGCTATATCCTGACCTTCATCCATAACAAGTATGTCAACTTGCAAGTCGGCAAGTTTCTCCTTTTCCAAATAAATTACAAAGTCTAAAAACATTTCCGGTAAAATATTGTTAAAATAATTTGGCGCATCCTTCTTTACTTCATCCTTGTCAACCCTAACATATTCTCCAAAAAGGGCATGAATATTGATGATCTTTAACCTGTCACTTTCTATATTCATAGTATTTATCACATTTTTTACAAGATTTTTATTAAATGCCAAATAAAGAACTTTAAATCCCGCCTCCAACTTCTCTTTTACAAAATTCATTGCCAAAACAGTCTTACCGGTTCCGGCACTACCCTCAATCATAAGCCTTTTATTTGCAGCCAGTCCCCTCATAATATTGACCTGTTCATTGGTAAGGCGTATAAGCTTATCATCAATCTCATTTAATCTGTCCGAGAGGCTTGGAACAAAGCAAAAGTTACCTCTTAAATACGATATGATTTCTTCTATATCGGAGGGGGAAAGCTTACTTGACTCCCTCGTGCCTTTCCAGTACTCAAAAACTTGCTTCATATATGCACTTATATCTTCGGTTCTTTTATCATAAGTAACTTCCGGTATCACTTCCTCGGTCTTTGCATCAAATACTATATCCGGAAACATTACCCCGCAGGCAACAAGAACATTTTGCATATGTCTGTTTGAAGGAAATCTTTCTTTCAGTCTATTCTTAAGGCTGAACATATTGTCTTTTACCTGTGTATAAGGACCTTCGGACTTTTCATTTTCATTACCGTACCTGTTGGTAAAGATCCATTTGCCGCCTTTGCACTCTACCCTGCCGCCCTTTATTTCAAGGCAGGCAACACCAAGCTCACATACAACAACAAAGTCTATCTCCCCGTAGATTTTAATATTGTGCCTTGGCAAACCCAGTGAATGCAGCACATAGGCATTCTTTAGATTAAGATCTTGTAATACTTTATAAATTTTAACTTCCGCATCGCTTTTTATCTTTTCGCCTGCATAGGGCGGTATGAAAATAGGCATATTTCTACTCCTTGTGTTGTTTTGTATATTATAAAATATGATTTTTAGTGTAATGGTTTTTAAATTCGCCTATATCATAGGTGTGAATGTCAAATACACAAATGTCTTTCATTATATTCAGATTCCAAAGAACCAGTTCTTCTTTTGCATACTTTGATATTGTATTTGCAAATTTCATATATTCCTTATCAACTGATTGGCTCTTCGTTTTCTCTTCTAATTTTTCTTTTTCATCTTCTACATATTTTTTATTTGCCTCATAATTGTATACAACAATATATTCACAGTGCTTACGACAAAATTCCAAATCTACAGTTGCTATATTAGAAAAAACAAGCAGGGAATCTTTTAATTTTTCCTTTATCCCCTTAACTTTTCCATTTTTAAATTCTACAAATACAAGTTTGTTTTTTACTTTATCCAAGTATAAAGCATCTGCCGATTTAAATACCTCATTAGACTTAGAGAAACTTTTACAAAAATCCGTTTTTACACCATCAAAGTCAATTACCATATCTTGAAAATATTCATAAGTATTATCAATCATATTTACCGGGTAGTTCTTGTCAGAATCATCAAGTGAAACCTCACATAAAGACTTTTTATTATTTACAAATATAAAATATTCTAATTTATTACTAATCATTATAAGCCTCATCTTCAATACGCTGCAAAGGTTTCGACAATACCTTGTAAATCTTTGATATATCTAAGGTAACATCTTTTATTTTTGAAACATCTTCCTCATTACAAGATAAATAATATTTTACACATGAGGCGATTTCATACTTTTGTGAATATACCTCAATCGAACGCAAAAAATACGGACTATGAGTATTTATTAAAATATGCAGTCCCATCTCTTTTTGTAATAATACTATGATCTCTGCCAATGAAACCTGCCAGTCCGGATGTAGATGAACTTCCGGCTCATCAAGAATCAGAGTTGTGTTTTGAACAATTGATCCGTTATCAATTAAGCTTTTTATTAAATAAAATGTTTTCATACCCGAAGATAAACTGTCTACAGACAGTCTATCACTTGACAAATGGCTATCTATACTGTTTTTACCATTTTCAAATAATGCCATATCCGCCCCCAAGGTATCATTGATTTTTTTATAAATTACACTTAATTTTTCTTTTAAATTGGCTTTGTCAACTAAGGTCAAATTTTCAGCATTTTTATACTGTGATATTAGTGAAGAACGATGATTGCTAACTTTTTCACCGACATCACCATAAAGTGCTCGTTGCCATCTGTCTTGACTGAGATTATATGAATTAATAATAAAAGGATCATCAATATATACAACTTCATATGACAAATCCTTCCCCATTTCTATTGCTACCAGCTCATTATTACTATCAAATACAACTTTATTTTTAGAATCTTTTATTTTCAGCTCAATCTCACTTTCATTATTACTTCGGATATTAGTAATATGGCTATTAAACTCATCGATAAAGATTTCAGAAACAATCTCTCTATGAAGCAGTTCTTCAGAAGTAGAGTTTATTTTTATAATATCATCTGACAGCTCTTCGACTAATTCAGAGGACTCCAATGTCGGATTGCTGTTATGTAAAGTTTTATTGATTCTATTTTTATCAACATCTCCTGCCAAAATTGCCGCTAATTCTCTTATCCTTACCTGAGCACTTAACGTAAAATCCAAATACTTGTTTGATGAAAAAAATAGTTTTTGAATAGCGTGTTTTTGTTCTAATATTATTTTTTCCGATATCTTACTAAACGAATGAAACATAGCAAATAAACTGCGACTTACAGTACTTTTCCCTGTAGCATTAGGTCCCGCAATAATTGTAAGTCCTTTAATTTCAATTTCTGCCAAAGATATCTTCCCAACATTAGTTATTTTTAACTTCATTGCTATCTCCTTATATAATATAGCCTTTGTACTTCTTAAATGTATATTAATATAAGGTTGGCGTAAAGTAAATACAAATACATAATAAATGCATCTACTATTTACTATATAAATCCAATGACTGTTGTTATAATAAACTTGTCCTTATATTTATTTCGTCTGTTAAGGAGAGACTATGGAAAATACAGATGTTTTAACTCTCTATCATGGTTCAAAGTCAGGGATAGACGGTACTATAGCACCTATGAGCAGAGACCGCTGTGATTTTGTTAAAGAACTAAAGCTCGGTAAGCAGTATATTACTATAACACAAAAAGTTTGTGATATAATAACTATAATTGATAAACAAACAATTACCAAAAAGGAGCGTAGCCTATTAAAACAAGAAAGTGAAGAATTGTCCGTACTTTATAGAAACTTTTATGAACAGCAGGGCTGCCTTTGCACTTGATGATTACTATGACAGATTACAATGGGCAGGTGAAGAATATTATAATTGAAGAGCTTGATAATGAAGCAGGCGGATTAAAAAAGCCGGTGTGAAATTTGACAGAGAAGTTATTTACCGGACAGGATACATCTACCGTTATTGGCATTACTACACGAAAGAAAGCAGTAAGGATATTTACAAAATAGCAAATGCAAATACAATGAATAAGTGTTGGCTCAGCTTCCATACCTTGGATGTGGAAATGGCGATTGATGATCTGAAGGAGATTCACAGGCAGAGGATAGTGGCTGAAAAATGATAGCAAATTGCTTGATCAAATAGCAGAATGGTGGGTTTTTATATTCCACAAAACACGAAAAATTAAGGCGGTTTTCCGCCTTTTTATTTCGTGTTTGTTTTATTATGGATCAAAATGCTAATTAATAAAATACGAAAAATTTAAGTGGAGTTCCGCCTTTTTATTTTGAGTTTGTTTTATTATGGATTAAAAATCCAATCCATGAAATATGAAAAATTTAAGTGGAGTTCCACCTTTTTATTTCGTATTTATTTTATAATGAATCAAAAAACTAAGCAATGAGCCCTGAAAAGTCCGGGAAGATCACCACCTTTTTATTCCGAGTTTTATTAATTTTAGTCTATGCCGTAAATGCGAGCTAAGGGTGAATTGGATGATTGATTTTCCAATTATTCGCATCTATCATTACATAAAATATCTTTATAAGTCTATGATCGCCTCATCCAACAAAAAGTCCTCCACTCCGATATATAAAATTCCATTATCATCATATTTGGGAATAATATGGTTCCTTACAACTACGATCTTCCTGAATGAATCATCTATTTTTTTCAAAGATGCAGTTTCTTGCTCTTTTTTTTCTACGCTGTCCACATTTAAAGCCGATTGAATATAGTACCTCTTATGCCCCTTATTTATAACAAAATCAACTTCAAGTTGAACCTTTCTCCTGTTCTCACCTTTCTTAAAATCGTATTCTATCACACCAACATCTATGTTATATCCCCTACGAATCAAATCATTATAGATGATATTTTCCATTATATGTGTTTCTTCTACCTGTCTAAAATTTAATCTTGCATTTCTAAGACCGATATCTGCAAAATAATATTTGAGCGGTGTTGAAAAATATCTTGCTCCCTTCAGGTCATATCGGTTGGCATGGTATATAACATATGCCTCCTCAAAGTAAGTAAGATACCTTGAGATCGTATTGGAAGATATATTTATTTGCTTCTCTGACAAAAATCTTCTTGAAAGTTTGGTTGGATTGGTAAGAGAGCCTATGGCAGAGGATGTGAAATCCAATAATAATTCAAGCACTTCCTTCTCATTTTGTATGTTATTCCTTTCAAGAATATCTTTTATATATGTTTCCCTGAATAAATCCTTGAGATATTGATTTTTCTCCTCATCACTTTTTAAACTATATATATACGGCATACCGCCATATACAATATAATGTTCAAAAGCAGACTCTTTATTTTCATACAAACCATAAACTTCCGCAAATGATAGAGGATTTACATGTATTTCATTACCACGATCTCTAAACTGAGTCAGCACATCGGATGAAAGCATTTTCGAATTACTGCCGGTTACATAAATATCAACATTATTGCGTTTCATAAGCCCCAGTAACACATCAACAAATGTTACATTCTTTTCTTTGCTATCAATATAGGGATTGCTTACAGCCTCAGATAATTGAATTTCATCAATGAAAATGTAGTACATCTGATTTCTGTTTTTAGTTTTTTCCTTAATATACTCATTTAATCTAAAGGGATTCCTATATTCCAGATTATCTATCTCATCAAGAGCAATGGATATAATTTGTTCTTCTTTTATACCTTGTGATAACAGATATTCTTGATATAAATTAAATAACAGATATGACTTTCCACATCTTCTTATCCCTGTAATAATCTTTATTCTGCCATTCTCTCTTTTATCTATGATTTTCTTTAAATAATAATCTCGTTTAATTATCATACAATTGCCTTTCTCGAAAAAGTTAGGCGGATTTCCACCTTTTTATTTCGAGTTTATTTTACCATGAATTAAAAAACTACGCAATGAAGCATGAAAAATTAGAGAGAGTTTCCACCTTTTTATTTCGAGTTTAGTAAATTATGGTCGAGTAGGAAATGTAAGCGAAGTATGGATTGTATGAAATGTTGAAATAGACAAACAAAATGGAAACTTTATACTTTCAAGGTTTATCCTTGTGTATTGTAATACATACAGCAGGATTTTTAATTGATCAAAGAATACACAGAGGTTGATAACATACGCCCTCAACCTCTGTGTAGTGTGGTGAGATATTGATTAGTAGGTATTTACAGGAAAAATTTCACTTACTCAATGTGTAAGTTTATTATCCCAAATTTTAGTATACTCACTATTAATTTTTTCAACTAAGTCAGATATTACTGTCTTTAAAATCAATAAATATTTCAATATTCTCTTAGGATTACAATCCATACACGCTCTTTCAATTATTGAAGATATTGTTTCTATAGTTTTTAGTGCATTCGAGTATCTATTTTGATCAAATAACATTATGGATATTAATCTCATTTGAAACTCTTGTTCATATATTCTATCAATTTCATTTATATATTTCTTTCTAAGTATTATAACTTGATCATCTATATTCATATAACTACCTCTTTATAAAGGTCTCTAATAATTCTACATCCTTACTATTTAGAGAATTTGCTTCTTTCTGAGCTTCAATAATATACCTTAAAGTTTCGTCATACTTAACAGTATTACTATGACAAGCATTTATAACATCTGCAATCTGTTTTCCCAAGGTTTCAATACCTTCATTATATTCTTGCAGCTTATCATTATATTCCGTTAACTTCTCATCCATGAGTTCATTCATCGCAACATCAAAATCTTCTCCCTGTTCTTTTTGTTTACTCAGCCCATCCTCAATAGTTGATTGAAGCATTGATAATACCACAGAAATATCTTCCTCAAATTTCTTTAAATTAGTTGCCAATTTGGAAACCTTGTCATTAGCATCAGTAATGGCATTAACATTGTCTACCTGTACCTCTGCTATAGCATTTGCACTTGCCTCAACAAACTTCTCACGATATTTATCCATCGAACTGCTGAATAATTCAACATTTTTAATATTAAGTGTCTGCAGCTTGGTAACCATATCTTCAATCCTTGACTGCATATAGCTGTCAGACTCTTTCAGATGACTACTTGAAATAACATTTAAATCAACAATAAACTTATTTCGATCATCAATCATCTGACCAATACTCCTATGCAAGTCCTCTCCGGCTTCCTTACAAGATGCCATAAACTTTGCATTGTCAGAAATATATCCGCTAACTTTTTTAGAAAGTTCCTGTAAATTTTCATTGTTATCAGACTGAACATTAGCTATTGCAATTGCACTTTTTTCAACCAAACTATCTGAATAAATCTTAAGTTTCTCAGCCAAGTTATCTACTGTTTCAGAGTTATTTTCTGACATTGATTTTATACTTTCAACCGCATCTTTATAACCTTCTATGATACGCTCAGCCAAAGTATTTTTAATATCTTTAATATTCTGTTCTGCTATCTTGCTGTATTTGCCCAAAGCATCATCAATAGTTTCTCTTAATTTAACATTATTATCTTTTATTTCTGATACAAATAAATTCTCTGAATCAATTAAATTGGCTGCCAATTTATTATTTTCCTCTAATACAGATTTGTTTTCTGATATAAATGATGTAATTTTCTCTGATATCTCTTGTTTTAATAATTCTATATGGCTACCAATTATACCGTCATAAGCTTTTTCAAGCTCTTGTATGTAGGTGTTAAAAGCCTTTGTTCGCTTAACTTCGGATTCTTCATTTTCAGCAATAATACGATCTAATGTAATACTAAGCACCTTCTCGCAACTTGCTTCCATTTTTTCAATATTATTACTGGAAACGCCCAGAATTTGTTCCATCAATTGTTGTGAATATTCTTTTGTCTCTAAACTTAATGAACTATTCAACTCTTCCAATCTTACATACTGTTTTTGCAATAATTCTCTTGCATCCATTACTATTTCAGAAACAGCATTTCTCGTAACTACAATATTCTCATCAAGTACTTTTTTTGCCAAATTTGAATTTTCCAACAATTTTTCTTCCACATTATTCATCAATATAGTAATTGATGCATTACTATTACTTAATATTTCAGCAGTACCTGCTTTCCATTCCTCAATTTGTGTTTTTTGTCTATCGGACATATCTTCTAGTGCTTGAACATATTCTCTTGTTAATAAATCAATAATTTTATTAAGTTCATTCGCAACACTGTTCAAATCTTCAGAATGTCTTGCACTCATAGCCTGGCTATGTTCTGTAAATCTAATACTCAAATCATTTATAGTCTTTTTATTCTCCACTTCCATTCTATCCATGATATTAAGTATTTTTTCCACCACTTCTTTATTTTCATTACTTGTCTTAGCTTGTAAAGCAGTAGTAGACTGAATACTATCATGAAGCTCATTATTGGCATATTCTAACTTATTTAAATACTCCACTATTTTAGAGCTAAAATCCTGCATCACTTCCGCTTTCTGTTCTATATCTTTCATAATCCTAGTACGAAAAAGCTTCATTTCCTCTTTATTTTCCTGCTCTTTAACTTTATTGTTTTCACTCCATAATGTAATAATGCTGTTTAATCTACTAATACATTGATAAAATGTAAGAACAATCATTATTGAAAAAAACGCAACTATAAACCAAATATAATTATTATTTTTAATTAAGATTATAGTGCAAAATAGTGCCAATATTTCTCCTATTAGACAAGAAGTCAACGCCTTACTTGATATTCTTTTCATAACCGGTCTCCATTATCAAACCCACATAAAAAAGTTTTTGATAATAATTTTTCCTTTCGTATAAGATATTCGTGTAAATAATCCATCATTTCCCTATTTACCAAAGAGATAACCCTTTCTTCAAACAGAGTATCTAATTTTAAAACATTCCTGATTTCTTCATTATAATCTGATTCAAATTGAGGGCATTTTTTCTCAATATTTGAAAAATTCATTAAACTTTTTTGAATAAGTTTCTTTGCACCTTCTTTCAAGTTACTAATATCTTTATCTAAATCCCAAAAGCAAATACCTCTGATTATATCTGTATATACTTCCTCAAGTAAATCCATCAGTAAATCCTGAAATTTTAAAATGTAATTTTTGACATATGATTTTACTACATCATCGCTTCCCTTCACATTTACAAATTTTGTTAATTTATTTATCTCATTTACATCTAATAGGCAAGCATATTTATCATAGTTTTTGAACTCCAGAACTTCTTTATAATCGCCATATTCACTGAAAAAATGGTTAGAACTAATTCTTGCTGTATACTGCATAAATCGCTCTGTACATGCTGCTACCAACACAGATAAATTACCAAATCCACCATGCACCATTTTAATCAAGTCCTTCGGAGTTTTATATACGCAATATTCGACAACATCCAATATTGAATTATCATATATATTTGCCTTAATATAACCAGGAGCCTCTTTCAATGCCTGTTCTATTCCGATTATATCTCCAACACCGGATTTTTGATTAATATTTCTATAAAACATAATCTTAAACTGAATCATAGAATTCAACTTAACATAATCCTTTACTTCATCCAGCTCAGCTCTAATCTTTTCACCTAAAGTAAATGGATATGGCTCCAAGTACACTACTTGGTCATAATTTTTCATATCTACTTTATTTTCCGTAAAAAACATATATATCACTATACCATAGGGAATAAGTGAACTATATATATCTAAAACATCATTACATTCGATAAATGAAACAGTATTACAATGCTGCAACTTGATATTTTTCTTATCTCGATTATGAATATCTCTGAATTCCACTCTAAGTCCCTCGTGTAAAACATCACATATCATGTTTACCTTCGGGACTTCGTCACCTTGAATCAGTACTTTTTTATAATTTTTTTCCATATATTACATCAATGCAGTCTCCAAAAAATCTGAATATTCCTTACAAAGTATAGACTCTTTTTCAACATCCGCCCTTTCAGAAGAATTGAATTCATTATCAAGCCTTTCGAGTTCTTGCTTTTTTGCATAAATATCATCTTTTACCCTAAAATCATATGTATTGATATATTTTTCCATTTTTATATCTATTTCAGCAAATATATCTTTTAATATATATGCTTCAATATGATTAAGATTATCTTTTACCACATCAATGTAATGATTTCTTATAAGTTTTAATAAAGCAGCATTCTTTTCTCTCTCAATCTCTTTTTCCAGTTCCCTAATTTGTTCTTGTGCGGAACGCTCTTTTCGAACTGTAATCTCCTTACGCAGTCTGTTTTCATCTTCTTTTGTTTTTAAATCTTCTTGCTTTTTTCTCTTTTCAAATTCCTTAAATACCTGTAATCTCTTCTCTTTCTCAATTTCTTGTTTCTCAGAAAAATATTTATTCTCATATTCAAGGTCAACAATTCTTGTATCAGGAGTATCGAAATTTTTACCAATTTTTCCAAACCAATACCCCAAATCAATATAATCAAGCAGTGTTGGTTTTGGTTCTTCAGGTACAATTGGAGGATAGCTAGTAAATTCACTGTCTGTATCACTAATAGACTCAGCTCCTTTTATACCTACTTGATTAAGAACTTTATTTGCTAACATTGACTTTCTAGCCTTATTAACATTATCTATCGTATTAACAACAGTCCATGCTCCCTTTTCAAATCCTTTCGCACTTTTCACTACTTTACTTCCGGACTCTGCTCCTTTTGCAATCTTTGCCAGTACTCGTGCACCATCAGTAAAAGCATCGGCAGCTTTTACCGCATTCACTAATTTCGCACCTTTAGAACCTACATTAAGAATTTTTCCACCTAATTTTGCCCATGTTGTTCCCGGAATTAAAATTGTTGCCCAATCTACAATATTCCCAACTGTTTTAAATCTTTTTTCATTTGAATGATCTCCTTCCTTAATAATGTACTGTTCAACATACGGCGGGAAAGAATCTAACTTACTTTCTATATTTTTCAAAGCTTCATTGATAGCTTTTCTTTCATCTTCGAGTTCTTCATAATTATTTTGAATATCTTGGTTTTTTAATTCTATTTCTTTTAGTTCTTCTTGTAATCCTTCCTGAAGCTCCCTTAATGCCAACATTCTATCGCTAAGAGAATCAATCTGAGCATCTGACGCCTCTAAACTATCGGGAATATCCGGAATTAATACTGATAATTCATTTTTCTGTTTCATTGTTTCGATAAATGTTGCTTTATTTTCTCTAACAATTCTTTCAAAGCAATCAATATAACCGTCCCTCATGCGAATGTAGGATTCTCTAATTAACTGCCCTAACTCTTCTTTGTAATCAGATTTAAATACATCATCAGGAGTGTTGTTTATTTTTATTGTCAGCTTCTTCTCTTCTGCTTTCCTACTTATATTAAGCTCATCTTTTGCATTGATTTTTTCCTTCTCATACCTATTTTTCACCTGTTCTCTCTTTTCTTCAAGACTTTTTTCCAATTTCTCAAGAACTGATAGAATTTCCGCCTTATTCTGTTGATATTCTTCTCTGCCTTTATTTAAAAATAAGCTTATTTCTGTTCGGTAATCACGAACCCTCATTGCTTGTTTTTGCATAATAAAATCAAGTTTACTTGCTACATTTTCTTTAATTGCTTCACTTATATTTTCAGCTATTGTACAAGACAGGTAGGCTTGTAAACTATAAATTTCTTTAAAATAATCGCTATCTTTTTCATTTGATACAAAAAATATTTCTTCTGAAGAGAGCTCCTCCAAAACAGCTCTTTCTTTTTCGATTGTATCGCTTATATCTTCTTCATTCTTTTTAATTTGATCCATATATGTACGAACAAAAACCACACCCGTACCAAAATCCTCAATTGCCTTTACAAATCGTTTATCTGTCTCTGTGATTTGTTTACCAAGAACATACAAAACACGATCTGAACTTGTAATTAACTTTTCAGTCAATTCTATATGTTTATCTATAACTGTATTGGTTCCCGGAGTGTCTGCAATTATTAATCCATTTTTAAGTAATTCAGAGGGTAAGCTTATTGTAATACTCTCCATATTATTTAGCAGGTCTGCCTTTTCACCCGTTTGCCACATATCAAGAGAATCTTCTAGGGATACTAATTCACTTGTTCCATCTGTAAAAAGTAATTCTACTCGTTCTTCCTCTCCATACTTGATAAAAGTAACACAGGCTGTAGTTTCAGTCTTGTGTACCGGTAAAACCTGTTTTTCAAATAAATTGTTTATCAAACTTGATTTACCGGCTGAAAATTCTCCCATAATCGACAAAATATAGCTTTCATCTTCCAATGAATTTTCAAGATGTTTTAACTGTATAACACTCTCGTTATCATTTAAGTATTCTGATATTTCAATCAGTTTATTTATCTTCTCCTTCATAAAATGGCTCCTTATTATATAGTTTGTTCTTTAATTGCGTCAACACGAATACTTTCAATATCTGATTCCAAATCTAATGCTTTTTTCATTAATGTATTCACACCTTGTAATTGCATATTTAATTTATTTACTGATGAATCTCTCGCCTCTACGGCATCCTTTAGCTTATTCTCAAGTAGTTCAATTTCTTTTTTCTTTGTTTCAATCTTAGATATTACTGAATGTCCTATAAGTTGCTCCATTGTAATTATTTGAGTTGCTATCCTGTTAGAAAAGTCTTTTTTCACTTCTTTGATATAGTCCTGCTCCGACTCATCCAAATATCTTGCGATAGCCTTTTTAGCTACTTCAAGTGAAGCCTTGCATTTGACCTTTATATCCGCTGCAAACTTTTCCTGATATGCCTTCAGTTCCGCCTTTAGCTCAAAATATTTTCTCTCTTTACGCTCAAAAGCCTTTTGGCGTGATTCAACCTCGGTGTCAGGAATTTTACTTAATTCTTGTTCAAGGCTTAAAATTTCATTTTCATATTTTTGGCGAATTGTTGATTGTTGAGCAATATATTGATCCTTATCACTAGAATCCATTACTTCAGGATAATAAATAAAACTTCCAAACCATCCTCTTTTTTTTACAATAGGTTCTCCTTGCCTCTTTATTACCTTAGGCATATACATAAGACTATTTTGCTCAAATAACTGCATAGCCTCACGCTTACTTGCTAATTGCTTTTCTAATGAGTCTTTTCTTCTATTTGCAGCCATAACTTTTATTAAATCATCGTCTGCACCATTAACAATTTCTTCCTGTGCCTCGATTTGCCTCTTCAATTCTGCACAAGTTTTTTCAAAACTCTCCAAACCTGTCTTTACAGATTTAATCTCTAAACCTGAACTGATTTTAATATTCATATCATCTGACAAGGTATGGTTTAATTCATCTGTTATATCTGCAACATTATTAGACATAATTTCTCTAATTCTACTGCAATAATTTTCGTATGCATCTGTAACTATATTCTTAAATTTTTTCTGAATATGATTTTCTACATAGATTGCGTCTACCTCTTCTATATCTTCAAAATCTGTAATTGTATTTGAATACTTGTTACTGAACTTCTGGATTTCAGCCTTTACCTCATTTAAGAAATCCTTTTGAGCCTCCCTTACATCTTTCTTCATTTCTTTTGTTGAAGAATCTAACTTTTCTTGCAATGTAGTCAGACCCTTCTCAAGTTCCAATTTTTGTTCCTCAATCGAATCCTTATCTACAGAACCGTTTATAACATCCAACTGGATACTTAAATTCTTTTTTAATGAGGCAAGTTGTGCTATCAGCTGACTTACCGGAGCAAGCAACTCCTGCTTTGCCTTTTCACCCTGTGTTAAGAATTTCCACAGTCTTTCTTCAAATGCTTTCATCTGTGACAGTTCTTCAAATTTTCTTTTTTCTTCATCAGTAAAATTACCATTTTTCCCATTGTAGTCGAAATTATTCATTTTACTTCTGGCTATCAGTGCCGGGTATGCAGCTACAGGCCAGATTTCCGGAATTGTCTTAACATCAGGATAGACTTTCCTGTAATTATCTTTTAGTTTTTGAATAACAATATCTACAGTTTCTCCTTCACTCTTTTTGATCGTATCAATCATATTCAATAGTAAAATTATGCTTGCACCGTTAACCTTTTTCCTAAGTTCTGTCAAAAACTCAAAATCAGAACGACTTCCGGGCTTGTTTGCATTAAACATAAAAATCCCTGCACTTGAACGCTCTATCTGTTGCATTGTAATTTCTTTATGCCCTTCTGCAATGCCGTTAAGACCGGGAGTATCTACCAAAGTAACATTCCCCTCCAAGAATTTTGAATCAAGGTATAAATCCAAATGATCTATATTCTTCGCTACTTCAACATCACTCTCAGTACATACATATTTTGAAACTGTTTCAAGATCTGCACTATATATTTTCTCTGTATTTCCATCCTTATATACTACTTCACCGCTTTCACCATTAACGGAGCGATCTTTATGTTTCAGATAATTAACAGTTGCTGTCGTTTCATCCGTAAATGAAGGTAAAATTTTTTCTCCCATTAAGGCATTTAGTAAAGTTGATTTTCCTGCACTAAATTCTCCCACAACTGCAATAGTAAACTCACCACATTCAAGTTTTTTCATATTGTCAACAATAACTTGTGCTTCATGTTCAAATTCATTTTCTTTAAAAAAGGTCTCAGCTTCACTCAGACACTTTAATATCTCGTTTTTCTTTTCCAAATGTTTTTCTTTGTAGTCACTCATCTTTTTCCCCTTCTTTCTTAAATAGATTTTATAATTTCATCTAAAACCGCTAGCTCTTTTTTGCTCAGTTCGTATTTTGCTTCTAACTCGGTTTCATTACTCTGAATTAACTCATTCAAACCTTCAATTCTCATTTGAACGCTATTGCTATAATATTTTAGAACTTTATCTTGTATTATAGGCAAATACTTTAAATCAATATCATCAATATGCTTATTTATTTTTTCTAAAGCTGAATTATTGTTTGTCCTATCTAAAAGTACTCTTGAAAACTCTTCTTTAAGTTTCCTTTTTTCATTATCACAGTATTCCTGTCTATTTATTTTCAAAGTTATTTCATATATCTCTTGTTCTTGTTTTATTCTCTCCTCTAAATCTATAATATCTTTTTGAAGTCTTTCTATAGCGTTTGAGTTTATCATAATATCATCTTGTATTTGTTTTTTTCGATTTTCTAAGCTACTCATTCGTTGATTATGAGAATCTATAATTCTTCTATTTTGCTCTTCTAATATATTTTTTCTTCTTTTCCATTCATTTTGTTCAGAGTAATCCGGTTCACATACCGTTTTAGTTTCTGTTATCTCTCCAAAAATACAATCTATAAGACCTCCAAACCAACCATCTCTTTCCTTAGTTATTGTTTTCTCCACTGTTATAGTCTTTACACCTGGATCAACACCGATTTTTTGTTTTTCTCTCTCATATTTTTGTCTGTCTATATTGCTTCTTTCTTTCTCATAGTCTATCTCTCGTTCAACATCACTATTTTGAGAAATCATATTCTTAACTGAAGACTCAAGCGAATTAATACGCAATCTTTTTATTTCAACCTCTTTCTTATATTTTTCAAAATCAGATTGAATTTCACTTTCATTAAAGCCACTAGTATTATTATTTACTTCTATATTTATATGTTCCTTTGTTTCAGGAACGGTTGTAACAAAATTAGACACTTTTAATATAGCTTCATCGTATAAATGACTTAGATTGTTTTGTATTCGCTTATCAACATCCGGGACTAGGTGTCCATTAATATAGTTATAGATATACTTTCCATAATACATCGGCGGTTCTGCACCATAATAGTTTGCAAAAGTGATAAATTCTTCATACCTTCTTGCTTTCTCATCTAAATCATTATCTAAGTTTTCCAACAGTTTTTCTAAACATCTTTTATTATAATCATGTAAACTACGCCTATTTTCGCTATCTCTACTAATTAAGAAGTTCTCAAGTCGCTTTTTTTGATCTTCTTTTTGAGAATTAATTCGTGATATTATTTTCTTGGCTTTTTCTATACCTATTAACTTATCATCTTTAGATTTTAGTTGTTCATTTAACTTACATTCTTCATCAAGATTATTCTTTATTCTCTCAGTAATTTGTTTTAAAGTGTATGAAACAGAATTTTCAATTACTTCTAAATGTTCTCCGGTCTCAACTATTCTATACAAAGAGCTCTCAAACTCTGAAAAATTCGACTCTTCAAACAGCTTTTCTCTATCGGTTATATTATCAGTATCCTCTTCAAATACCCTATCTTTATTTAAATCTCTCGCAGCTAACGCTTTTACTGCCGAGATTCCATATAACTGATAACTAATCTCCGAATTATCCTCACCAAAACAAATATTAAGATTCTCCCTATCTTTAGCTATTTTACTTTGTACCGTTTCTCCTTCAGACACTCTCAACAAATCAATAAAATTCTGAATAAAAATAAATTTTCTTTGATAATTTAGCAATATACTTATAAAATCAAAATCTGTTGATTTAACACCATTACCAGAAAGAAGATATATACATGCATGAGCCTTTTTTATTTCATTCAATGTTATTTCTCTGTGCTTATCTGCAATACCATTTAATCCCGGTGTATCAGTAATTACAATCGGATAATCAACATTTAAAAAACTTACATAAATTGAAACTGACTTAATTGATTCAGCAACATTAATTTCTGAATTAACTGTCGTGTATTCTCTAAGTTTGTCTAAATCAGATAAATTTACTGTATTTCCATCAATATACTCTATTACACAGGTATTTAACCTATTATCAGTAACAGGAACATTGTAGATATATGTTACAGTTGCTGTTGTTTCAGTTGCAGCATGTTTTAATACATCCTTTCCTATAATTGCATTAATAAATGTCGACTTGCCTGAGCTAAACTCACCGACAACTGCCAATCTAAAAACTTTATCATTAAGTCTATCGGATAATGTAGATAATTCTGCCATATATCCACTCTTTTGTACTGCTTTTAAGCTTTTCAATTTATTGATTTGACAATTAATATTTTCTATTTTATTCATATAATTTATTGTTCTCCATTTTTAATTCTTAAAGACAAGCGTCCACTAAACACCTATTTAACTAAAACTTTCCCATCTTTAAAGTGTAATGAACATTGCTGCGAAAACAAAAATCACAGCCAAGACTTTATCCCACCGGCAATATAAAAGTCAAATGCTCCCGATGGAATGTCTTTATAATACTTTCTTAAAATAGCGATTTTATCCTCATGTTGACCCATAAATTCTCCCCCATATACTTATCTATCCTTCAAATAATCCGCCTAAAAATCCGAGAACGGCTCCTGCTGCCGCACCAATCGCTGTACCGATTATCGGAACTAAACTACCTACTGCCGCACCGACTGCGGCTCCTTTTTCCGCCCCTTCCAGTGCTTTCAAAATCGAACCTTTCACTTCTTTTTGAATTTCTTTATTATAGCTTTTAATCTCATCATTTTTCTTCCAAACTTGAGGGTTTTTATTTAAGCTGTCTGTAAATAAAAATCTTTTTTCTTCTGAAACTGCCTTTAACATTTCTAAAAGTAATTTAGAAATGTTATAACTATGTAAAGCTGAATAATATATCGGATTTGTAACTAACCTTGTAGAACCATAAATTCTTTCTTTAACAGAATTTACCTTGTTATCCAAAAAAACGAGTAGCTGCTCGTCCGGCTCATTTTTATTATAATTCCAATATCTACCCTTCATAGCCATATCACATTGGTTAATTGCAATAATAATACGCTTAGGATCTCCGATAAACGGCATAATTGCATTTTCTATGATCTCATATGTTGTACTAAGATCTCTGCTCGAAGCATCTATTAATACAACAACTTCGTCAATAAGTAATTGACCGTCCTCATCTCTTTTTTTTAACATATTTGCAATTTCAACAGCATATCTTTGGTCATTTATCGGACTGTCTCCCAGACCCGGACTATCCCACAATACTATATTATTTATTTCAAACTTTTGAATTGTTGTCGTCTCCGGGTCAACACTGTATCCAACTTTCGCTAGTTCCATATTAAAAATGGAATTAATAGTTGAACTTTTGCCCACTCCCGTTGCACCTACAAATAAAATATTCAACTTTTTTTGGCTTAGTTTTTCTATTTTCCTTAGTATACTATCTTTATCGGATATATTTACTCCGTCTTGTTTTATCTGATCTTCAATAGATTTAAGTATTCCCTCTACCATAAATAAACTCCTCTTAAGTAATAATTCTTCTTTTTTTAGGCATATGGTCAATAATAAAATCAAATACTGCTTTAATATTCCATTTATATTCGGCTGAATAATACACAGGTTTTATAATTTCTACTCCTGTAGCTTCCTTTACTCTTTTTTGTATTGAGATAGCCTGTTCTTCTAAAAAATCAATAAGTTTATCATCCGGGGCATTGTTTTCATAATCCCAATGGTAACCCTTCATAGCCATATCTGCCTGATTGATAATTACTAAGATTCTATCTTTTTGAATACTTGGAACAATTACTTCATTTAGTAAGGTATATGTAGTTCCCATATCTCTATTGGAACCTTCTATTATGACTATTGACATATCAATAAAGCCAAATCCACCTTGTTTCATTGAATATTTTTTATGCAACAAATCAAGCATTTTCTTTTTATGAATCTTATCAATCTCTACACCGTCTCCAAGTCCGGGGGTATCCCATATTCTAAAAAAATCATTTAGCCTATATGACTCAAGTTCCATAGTCTCAGGATCGACTCCGTCTCCAACCTTGGCTATATTTTTTTGAAAAAAAGAATTAAGTGTTGTTGACTTTCCCGCTCCGGTTACTCCTGTAACCATTATATCCAGTGGCTTTACTCCAATAATTCTAAGTTTTTTCAGAATATCATTGGACCTGTATGTACTAAAATCTAATTCGCCCACTTATCCTGCTCCTTATAAAGGTAATTCATCATATCAATATATAATTTTTCACTAACTATTTTAATCATTGAAATAATAACATTTACTACCATGGTAAGAAACTACATATACCTTCAAATATTGCTTTGCCTACTCCTACTACTCCTCCTACTACAGAACCTACTGCTCTTCCAAATGCTTCTCCTGCACTTCCAAATATTGAGCCTATATTACCGCCTATATCAGCTCCGCCTGCAATACATTCAGAAAAGGTCTCTCCAAATTCTTCCAAGATTCCCTTTCTGTAATTCTTAAGTTCATCATTATCTTTCCACATTTCTTCATTTTGATTGAGGTTCTCAACAAAATTAAGTCTTTTTTTCTTCGGAGTGAATTTAATTATGTAATACAGTAACTTTGAAAGATTATAGGGTCTGCACTGTTCCATCCCCTCTTCCTTGAAACCTGCACAGTAATAAATAGGATCGACATCTATGCCTGTTCCCTCTTTAATGCGTTTCTTTACAGAAATAACCTTTTCATCCAAAAACTTAACAAGCTCTTTTTCCGGCTTATTATTTTCGTAGTTCCAATAACGACCCTTCATTGCAACATCTGCCTGATTTATCGCAACTAATATTCTGTTTTCCTTATCTTCCCCAAGATTAGGTATAATAACACTATTGATCAACTCATAAGATGTACCCAAATCTCGAGTACTTCCATCAAGAATTACCAAAACAAGATCTATTAACAAATTGCCGTTTTCATCTTTTTCAAGTAACTTATTAATTATATTTTTAGCATGCCTATTATCCGCTTCTTTTCCATCTCCAAGCCCCGGACTGTCCCAAAGAACCAGATTTTCAAGCTCATACTTTCTGATATCCATAGTTTCAGGATCAACACCCACGCCCACTTTAGCTACTTCGGTATTAAAAAGGGCATTTATAGTAGAACTCTTACCACAGCCTGTAGCTCCCGTGATCATAAGATTAATCTTTTGCTCTTTCAGTTGAAGGAAATTCTTCATTAATTTGTTCTTTTCAGAATCCGGAATATCCGCCTCCATGATATCCTTTTCCATAGCATTAAAAAACTTAGTATTATCGCTCATAATTTAACCTCTCCATCTTCCTTGTCTAACATTCATCAATATTTTTTACCTGTTTTTATGTACTTAGTGATAATGATTAAAAATATCCTCCAAGTCATCTTGCAACTTACCAATCAATTCCATATTTTTGAAGTCATTATCAAACATCATTCTTGCTATCATATCAACATTATATTTTTTAGCTTTTTTATTACCCAGTACTACATTAATCATTTTAAATATAAAAAGCACAGTTTTTCCATCAAAACCAAAAAGCTTTGCATACTCACATATGTCCTGTAATTTCTTAGCTGCTGTTTTCTTATCAACTGCCATTATCATTAAAGCCCAGAATATTAGTCTGAAAAACTCCGGTTCATTATGTTCATTTTCTTTTAATAAAAGCAGTTCTTCTATAAACCCCTTTCTTTTATATTCATCAAAAGTTTCAGGAATCTCATACTTTCCGATAGTCAATTTCTTATTCAACTTATAATCAGAACTTCCACTAGTTAAGAAAAAAGCCTGTGTTTTATCAACTATTATCTTTGCATAGTCATTTAGCTCATCATAATCAAATAACAGCACTAAGGCTATATTAAACTTCCCCCTATCCAATACTGATTTGTTAGATTGATCCATTTGATTATATTTTCTATCACTAAATATCATTGAAAATGATTTATTGGTACATATATCAAACTCCCTCTCTATCCTTCCCCTTACATCCTCAACTAATGCCCCGAATTTATTTATATCCATCATCTTATCGTCCCCCTATATGTTTATTTCAAACAATCCTTCTTTTACTATACTTATTGCTGTCTCTTCCGCTGACCTGCTAAAATCTTTTATAGATACCTCATTTAGTTCGTTCACCAATTCATTATATAGAGCAGAGCCATTACCTGCATTTTCTATAAACATATCCTCTTCATATATCTCAAAGTTTCCTTCTATAAACTCTGCAAATTCTTTGGAATAGTCCTTATACATACCCGCTTCTTCGAGTATTTCCCTGTATTTTTCATCATATTCGCACTTTAAGATATAGATCTCCCTGCTTTCAAGGTTCACATACTCACTTGACGATATAATGACCTTCGGATTATTCACACCTATGTACCTTACTCCACTCTTTCCAAGAGGTATGTTAAACTTCTCCCCACAAAGATATATATACTTTTTATCCTCATCCAAGAGATCGAAAAGCTCATCTTGATCAAAAGCCACATTGTCTATACGCTCATATAAACTTTCATTATCTGTATACTTTTTAAGCACCTCTATTCTGGCTTTTTGTTCCTCGGTAAGTTCTTTTATCTCCTCGCTTTCGATGGGTTTTTCCACCAATTCTACACAAAGCACTCCGAATATCTTGCAAATATTTTCCTTATAGAATACATTTTCAAAGTCTACTTTCCTTAACTTTTCCGCAATTCCGGACTCGTATCTGTCCTCCAACCAATGATAAAGTTGCCCATTTTCCATATACTCCAAAACTTTATCAACAGAAAAATTCTCCCTCAACTCTTCTAAGGTGCTCACCTCAACGCCCTCATCCATAATCAATGGAAATCTTTGTTTTTTAGCCATCTAAACCTCCTACTTTCCATACTTCTTAGTATCCTCAAAAAACTTACATCCAAACTAAAATCACCGGATTATATAACTTTAATCAGTAAATTCTTCTCCAACAAACCTCTCAACCGTCTCTTACAACTCCTTACCCCTACTTCTTCCCAAAAATATCCTTTATCTTCATCCCGTCTATCTTCACCGTTTCACCTTCATAACTTCCGCACTTAGGGCAATGTACCTTTAGGTTTGCAGGATCTTTTTTATACTTATGACCGCACTTTAAGCACTTGACTTCTTTTGAAAATAATGACATACTCTGCTCCTCCTTAACTCAAATACCTCTTATCTTTTATCTATAGAACCCCTTAATAAAACTAAAAACTTTTACCTTAACTATTTTTATTCGCTTTTTCAGATTTCCAAGTCTTTTATGTGATTTTAACTAAGCGCTGTTTAATAAAAATTCATATAATAACAACATCCATGCACAATTACTGACATTAGCCTTTTTCAAACTCAACTAAGACAAACACATCTGACTTATATACTTTACAAGTGTTTTACCACTCTGATATCAGAACCTGAACTTTACTTTCTACTCCACAATCTCTATTCTATCCCCTTGACTTCTTATCCACATATCCACTCCGTCACCGAATACCTCCGCCTGTATCAGATACTTGCCGGCTTTTTGGGATAAAATCTTAGCGGTCGGCAGTCTATCAAGTATCGCTTCCAGATTATTCTTTTCACATCTGAACTTTATCCTCCTAAGCCTTCCGCCATACA
>ERZ773099.850-NODE-850-length-23672-cov-11.064191_pt1 | contig 23672 bp, 16 predicted proteins | sample MGYA00511120_ERZ773099 | MGnify/ENA primary metagenome ERZ773099 (study PRJEB29015, sample SAMEA2738012) | human oral metagenome | biome: human oral; feature: human-associated habitat; material: dental | place: China | collected 2104 ...
TGGTTTCGACACGGGCCGCTCGTTCCTCGCGACCCGGCTCAACCAGCTTCGGGAAAAGGAAGCTGGTTGAGCCGACCTGCGAGCGTCAGCGAGCAGATCGAGTCGAAACCCCTTGCACGTGTCTGGGGACTGAAGTCAGGTTCTGGCCACCGGATGTCAGTGGTGGTTTCGACACGGGCCGCTCGTTCCTCGCGACCCGGCTCAACCAGCTTCGGGAAGAGGAAGTTGGTTGAGCCGACCTGCGAGTATCAGCGAGTAGGTCGAGTCGAAACCAGGCCGCAGAGCGGTCAGCCTTCGGGGATTTCGCGATACATGGTCACGGGATAGTCGGACTCGGTCATGTGCAGCCACTCCTTGGCGGTGAAGCCGAAGCGCTCGTAGAGTCGCTGGCTTCCCAGGGTGGTGGCTTCCAGGTATGCGGGCAGACCGGCCTCGTCGACCACCTCGAGGCGGTGGTTCAGCAGCCGCGATCCGATACCGAGGCCGCGCGCCTCCTCACCGACAACGATGTCGACGAGGTACCAGTGGGCGTGATCGGGACGGCTCTTGGCAAAGACATCGAGAGTCCTCAGGGTCTGCGGCAGGTGACGCAACCCCACCGCCGAGACCACCCGAGGCAGCTCACGCACCTTCGCCCAACTGGAGGTCTTGCGGTCGGGCGACTCCCATGCCGCAGCACCGACCAGGCGGCCGTCGTCCTCTCGGCGGGCCAAATCGACGGCCCCTCCCGCCATCGCCCCGGTCCGCAACTCGGACAGAAACACCTTCGTCAGACGCTGCAGCCGGTTCCGCTCCCCCGGGATCATCACCGCGATCACCGGGTCGTCACGGAAAGCCGCAGCGAACAGACCAGCCACCTCAGGCAGGTCCGCCTCCTCCCCCTGGACGATGGCAATGGTCATTCGGTATCCCTTCGGCGGTCGTGGTTCTGGTAGATGGTGGCGCTCCTCAAGAAGGAGCAAGTACAACTCATCAGACTACCAGCAAGATCGATACGAGGAGGCTTAATCACAGGCGACACCTCGGTCAGTGAAACCCCTAGTCAGACCATACTTGAGGACGGTTGTGGATAAGCCTCATTCTTCTTGCTCTACTGTGCTTGCGCCTGATTCTTCAATGAAAGAAGCAGCAAACTCTCTGCGCTGCACCCAATCATTACCAGACAAAGGGTAATGGGGCGTGTAGTCAATACTGCGAGCCGGCACGCCCGTGAGCTGGGTAAACAAATTGCCATCGAACGACACTGCCCCAAACCCCTCCGAACCATAGGAAAGGCCCACTAGGCGAGCTGCGACGTCTTGGGGCGTAAACTCATTGCTCTTCAAACCTTTACGGACACACTCAATTAGTTTGTCCCGCCATCGCGAGGCGAGAACTCGATCCAGCAGAAATTCCATACGGATATCTGGACACGCATTGTCACGTTCTCGTAAATTAGCAAGAATTTCTGGCACCAAGCGCAGGCTTTCACGCTCAAGTATAGTTTTAAGCACGGAAATCGCCTCACCCCCCAAGCGCTCACTCCGCTTTGCAGCAAACAAGATCACATCCAGTCTTCGATCAGGAAGCCCGCAGGCCCCCAGCTCTTGATCCAAGTCCACAGCAGGCTCTTTCTCCAGAAGCAAATAAAGCAGCGTACTGGCCCATCTTCGAAGTGCAAAATATGGCGTTTGCATCTCCCAAAATGCATATGGAAGTAACCCCACTCGCTCCATTGCCATCTTCAATAAATTACGCTTTAACGGCCCCTTAGGGTCATCGTTATGTGATCGCTCGACCATATCTGGGTATTGAGCATTAATCTTACTTAAAATCAGGTTCAGACGAACCTCGTCGGGCTCTTCGAGCAGATCCTTGAGATCACTTGGGTCGTTTTCAGCGGCTTTACCGAGGGCACGCTTAACGACCCCATCAGGAATGTCTCCTTCCGGTACACACTGAGCCAGGTAACGGTCAAAGTACTCAGAGTTTGCAAATCGCGGAGTCTTGAAAGACTGATCGCCCCACCCGGCAACAGCAGGAAAAAGCGTTTTTAGCAGAGTAAGCGCATCCTTCCTATCCCTCTCACACCCCAAAGTTTGAACAAGAGGACTCCAATCAATTTCTTCCTTCCTCGAGGAAGTAAAAACTATTTGAGAGCCATCAGTTGCCGTGAGCTTGGTCTTCCAATCTTGGAGCTGAGAAAATACGCTCGGAAATTGAACTCGCAGGAACACGGCAAGTACTAGATCCGTGTTATCAATTTCACCCGGAGCATGAATAATAAATTCTTCACGTAGCTGAGCAAAAAATCTTGCAATGGAACGCGGAGTGCCGAGTTGCGACGGCATTATTTCCAGAATGATGCTACTAATTCGATAAGATTCGAAACCCTTTCCTGTTTTGTCCAGCAACAACACTTCGTTCAGTCCATCAGATATAAGTTTTACAATCTGCCCGACCAGCAGAGGAGGAAGCGTGAGCGGATACTGAATAATCTTTTCCATAAAAGCGCGCGCCCGCGCCTGAGACAGGTCTTCCCGACCGGAAGACTGGAGAATATCCACCAAGGCCCGCTCATCATAGGCGAGCAGAAAGTCGACTCCAGGAAATCTCCCAAGAAGTCGCACAAGTTTTAGAAGAACAAGCAGTTCATCGACCTGTAGTCGATCAATATCATCAACAATCACAAGTATAGGAGAATTCAATTCGCGTAGCTCATTGGAGAGCTCTTCGAATAGCACTTTCCACGGTTTTTGCTTTTGCAATTTATCTTCAACAACTTCAGCGGCCGAACCGACCATTCCGCCAACCATCGGAACAAAAGGCGCAGCTGATCGAACAATCCACATGTAGTCAGCCAACAGTTTTAGCAATTTCTCCCCCTTTTTCTTTGAGGCATCTGGAACAGCACTCGACAAGGCCGCAAAGAACTCCGAAAGCATTCCGTCAATCCCCGTCGTTGCCCAAGGGGTAAATGAGACTATTCTCCACTCTCCCTTCGATTCTTGACACCGATTCAAGAAAGTTGTGATCAATGCGATAACAGACGATTTTCCACACCCCCATGGGCCTTCGAGTCCGTATACGATACTCGAATCGACCGAATGATTTCTGTGAATCAATTTCGCGATTCGTTCTGCAACAGGGGCGCGATTGAATCTATCTTGCTCTACTGCTTTGATCGGATCGTCATGCCAACCCTTGGGCTGCGGACCGCTTGCTTCGCTCAACATGCACCCCACCTATTGAAGCCCCGCATCGCGCGAAGCCCCGACACTCCGGCGCCAAGAAGATATACAGTTCGAGGTTCACCCACCACAACATTGCCTTTTCATGTTTCCCCTCATTCCCCACGTCAGTTTTTCTCGAAACCAGAGCTGGGATCGAATTTGAGGACTCGGGCGTTTTCGCTGATGGTTCGGATTTCGGTGTCGTTGAATCCTTCGGTTTTCACTGCTTGGATGTCGATGGTGATCTCCAGGCGGGCTCCTGCTCCTGCCAGGCGGTCGATGATCTCCCGGGTGATGTTTCCGATGTCGCGGGAGTAGAGTTCGGGGTCGATCTTCACTGAGCCGAAGAAATGCGCGGCCACGGTCTTGACCACTTCATCCACCCCGGCCCTGTCGGCTTCCCCAATGCCCGGTGCAACCCGGACCACATCGACGTGTCCCCCCTCCGATTGGCTGTCGGCTGTAGCCGGGGGTGCGGTTTCCCGGGCGGCGCGGTCTGCGTCGAGTTGTTCCTGAGCACGGGCAGGGTCCACCAGCAGGGTGCTGTCAGTCACCTGGATCGTCGCATTCGGGTCGGGTGGCAGCACAAGCCCCCGGTAGCGTCCGGTTTCTGGATCCTTGCCCGCCGCGATTCCGAAGCGTTCGTTCTCCACCAGGATGGTGGTGAGCGCACGCTCGATGGCAGCGTCCAGCACCTCGCGTTTCACGAGCCGATGCATGTAGATGTAGCGGGTGAAATACCCCCACAATTCACCGACGCTGATCTCACCGGTTTCACGCCACCTGGTGCCGAGTTCTTCCCGCAGAGTGGACCCGAGGATTGCCGCTCCGAACTCGGTGACGAGCAGATCATCACGCCGCATCTTGTAGGAAACCCGCTCCGCCAATGACCTGCCGCCGGAATCGGGCACCTTCTCCGCCATCAGTTCGAAGGGTTGCGTCGGTTCGGGTTGCACGGGGTAGACCGTCCAAATGAAGGTGCCTCGAATACGATCCGCGACCACCCGGTCGAAATTGCCCACCTGCTCGTCGGCCTGTTTCCGCTGCTGGACCGACAGGTTGAGGGGTTCACTGGTTGCCTGAACCTGTTTCCACCCGAGATAGGTGCGAGTCGCGGCCTCCAGCCCCTCCAGCTGGTTCCTGTCCGCCAGCAGGAACACCACAGTGTTGCGGTGAATGCGTTGGCTGGCGCCCTTGGCTCCGACGGCGTCATGAACCCACCGGTATGCTTCGGATTCCCGGCTCTCCTGTTTGCGCCAGGAATGCCGGGGATGGGCTATGACCAGACGCACATCCTCCAGATCGGGAATATCGGCACTCGATTCCGGGGCGATGTGAACCCGGTCGAACACGTCGCGGGACCTTTCCTCCGCGCGCAGCCGGTAAGTGATCTCGTTCCACACCTTCTCGGGATCCTCGCGGAGCCGCTCGGCGTAGTCATTGGCCGTCTTGGTCACCGACGGCTGCGTGTCGAACCAGTAATGCCCCTGCTCCTCGTAGAAATAGGTGGACCGCTGGGCCAGCAGTTCGAGGGCACTGCCGAAATTGCCCAGCGTGTCGCCGGGAATCGCGGTACCGAGCCACAGGTACTGCTTGTCCAATCCCCTGTGGGTGCTCCGGACGCGCGGAGCCGCACCCATGAAGATCGCGCGCGCCAGCCGCTGGGTGACGAACCGCTGCCCCAGGCTCGGACGCTCCAGGTCGATGCGCTGGGCCGTGGAACTGGGCCCGTCGATGTCGGAATCAATGATCGGTTTCCACTGATCCTCCAGGTACTGGGTCAGATCGGTGTTCACCGTCGTCGCGTCCAGCGGCACATTACCGGGAAGGATGAGCGGTGAGGCGTCCTCGGACTTCCACAGCTCGTGGACTATCGACGACACGAGTTTCAGCACGCCACGGGTGCGTTGGAATCGTTCCAGCGTGGACCAGTCCTCGTAGAGCCGATCCAGCAACTCTGGGTGAAGCGGATAGGAGACGCGGATTCGTTTCTCGTACTCGTCGCTGACCTTCGCTGCGTCGCGCGGGAAAAGCGCCGCATTGCTCTGGTAGAAGTCCACGAAATTGCGCGCCACCGCGGCGATCGTCCTGAGCGCCTCGGCGTCCGCGGGCTGGAACAGGCGGCGGCGGACTATCTCGAACGACTCGTTCTTGCTGGACGGCCTCCACTGATCGGCCACCCGGCGAATCACGTTCTGGAGACGCTCCAACGCGAGCTGACCGTTCGCGCCACCGACCTCGATATCGCTGCCGGCGCCGGCCGCGCCTGTGTCCGAAGCCGGAATGGAGACCACCAGCATCGCCCCCGGAACGGAGCGGACGATCTCGGTCAGCGACTGGGCGAAGGTGAACTGCGTCTCAAAGGAACCCGACGGCAACTCCTTGTCCGTGACGAGCTGCCTGGCGTAGGCCACCCATTCATCGATCAGGATCAGCGCCGGCGCGTACTTCTGGATCAGCGTTCGCAGGGCCGATCCGGGATTGGTCCCGGAACGGTCCGCATCCGCGACCATCTCGTAGGCCTCCCGCCCGCCCAGCTGCCAGGCAAGCTCCCCCCACAGGGTGTGGATCTTCGTGCCATCCGGTTTGGTGTGCGTGGAGCCGGCCTGCAGATAGGTTCCAACCAGGGCCACCCGCCTCACCCCGAGCTTCTCGAGCCGAGGGTTTCCGTTCCCGGCCACCAGGTCCTGGATCTCTTGGGGCATGTCCTGCGCGGGAATGCCGCTGAACAGGTGGTAGAGGGCAAGCATCGAGTGGGTTTTGCCGCCGCCGAAGTTGGTCTGGAGGTTCACCACGGGGCTGGCGTTGCCGTCGCCGCTCATGCGACGCAGGGCCCGGCTGAGCAGATCCCGCAGCCCCTCGGTGAGGTAGGTGCGGGTGAAGAACTCCCCCGGATCGCCGTACTCGGGGCTGGTGGCCTGGCCGGTGTGCACCAGGTGCAGGTCGGCGGCGAACTCCGAGGCGGTGAACTCGCCGCGCGCCACGTCGTCGTGCGGATGGATCACCTCACGCCACGGCTTCAGCCCGCCACCCGGCTTGAGCGAGGCTTTCCTCGTCCTCTTCACCTGCTGGCGGGTCTGGTCCTCGTAGACGGTGCGCCGCAGATCGGAGCGCATCTTGCGCACATCGGCCGCGGAATCAGCGGATCCCACCGCCTGGAGGAGCCGCACGATTGTGTCGAGGGCGCGATCGGTGTCGTCGGAACTGAACGGCGCGTTGTGGGCCCACTGGTTGCGGGTCTCCCGCAGCTCCGAGGCGAAACTCTGCTGCGCCCGGGACAGCACGTTCCTGAACTCGTAGCCGCGTTCGGTGATCGCGCGCAGCTGCACCTGGACATCGTGTTTCGCGAGGATCTTCGGGGCACTCCCCCGGCGTCGCGCGTCCTCGTCGGCCCACATCGTCGGCCACTGCGACGATCCGAAGGCCTTGGTCATCACCTCGTCCACCACATCCTGGAGACCTTCGGAGAGCAGGTCGAAGGCCTTGCTGATTCGGTCCCGGTTGTTCACTGCCATCGGTGTCTCCTACGACGTGGTGCCTGCGTGTCGGGTGTGGTCAATCATCTCGGTCCTCGGTTGCCGGGGTGATCTGGTGTCGGGCGATCCGTTCCCGGGCGTCCCGGTAGATCTCCTGGATGCGTGTCTCAAGTTTCTCCTTGGGCGGCAGCGTGGTCCAGTACTCGGCCACGACTATGCCGTCCTTGTGCATCTCCAGCAGCTCCACCTGTTCCCGGCTCGCCTCGGTGCACAGAATGAGGCCGATGGGTGCCTCCTCGCCGGGCTGCCTTTCGTACCGGTCGAGCCATTTGAGGTAGAAGTCCATCTGGCCCTTGTAACTCGGTTTGAACTTCCCGATCTTCAGTTCGACGGCAATCAACCGCCTCAACGGGCGGCTGAAGAACAGCAGGTCGAGGTAGAAGTCGTCGTTGTCGACGGTCATCCGTTGCTGCCGGGAGACGAATGCCCAGCCGTTGCCGACCTCCAGGAGGAACGCCTCCATCTCCCGGATGATCGCTTCCTCCAGGTCCCGCTCCGCCCAGGAGTCGTGCAAACCCAGGAACTCTAGGAAATACGGGTCACGGAAACTGTCCGCCGGGATCATCGACCCGCCCAGCGCCTGAGCGTTGGCGATCTCCTTGCGTTCGTAGCCGTGACGCCCGATAAGTTCCCGCAATGCCCGGACGCTCAGCCGCGCGCTGACGGCCTGGTCGATGTAGTAGGCCCGCGCTTCCGGGGACCGGACCGGCAGGAGGGCCAGGATGTGGCTCCAGCTCAATTGTCGCGACAGTGATACGACAATCTCCTCGTCAGAGAAGACCTGGGAGAACTGGATCATGCGGTACAGGTTCGCTCTGGTGAAACCTCGGCCGAACCTCCGAGTCAATTGTGGCTCCAGTGAAGCAACAATCTCTTTGGCGTAGTCAGCGCGGGTTTCACACAGGATCTCCGTATCGATCATCCGCCCGATGTGCCAATGCATCAAGGTCAGGGCCGCATTGGCCTGTGTGGCGACGGCGGCGCGGGTCTGTTCGATGAGCGAAGAGACCCGTTCCAGCAGGGAGCCCTCCCCGGACAGCGCCGCTTGGCGGATGGGGGTGAGATCCGCTCCTGCGGAGGTCTCGGGTCCCGGGGCCGGTTCTGGGTGGTTGTGCGTGGTCATGGGTCACTCCGAATCCCCGAAGTCGAATGCTTCCTGGGTGGAGCGGGGCACCGAGGCGAGTTTCCTGGCTTGTTCGTTCGCGTCGCCCCATGCGCTGACGAGGCTGTTGAACAGGAGCGCGTCCTTGGCGTCCTTTTTCTTCTCGGCCTCGTGGAAGAGCAGGAAGCCGAGTTCCTTCACCGCGTCCAGATCCACCCGCACCTCCTGCAACCCGGGCAGCAACTGGGCGACCTTCTCCACCCCACCATCGACCATCGCCGCGGCCAGACGAACCGTCGCCTCCCAGATGCTGAGCCGGTCATCGGTTTGTGGCGTCCAACCGGCGCTGAGGTTCTCGGGTGAGAGCAGCCGCGCCCGGCCGCCCCTGGCCTCGAAAATACCGCCGCGTTCCAGGGCGCCGATGGAGGTGTCGGTGGAGCGGGCCAGCTGATCCGCCAGGCCCGAGCTCTCGGTGCCCCAGCCGTAGCTGCGGTACCACTTCACGGCGAACCGCGTATCGGGGTCGAAATCCGATTCCTGCTCCCCCAGCACCTCGTCGAGGGTGGCGTTGATGAGCAGCAGGGCGTCCCTCACGGACATGTCGGACCCGTCGGCCTCACGCACCCGCGCATACCGGGAGAACACCGAAATACCGGGGCCAATGGCTGCCTGGGCCAGATCTACAGGGGCGATGGCCCCCTGCATGAGCGTCCGCAGGGCCTCCGGCAACTCGGATTTGAGCCGAGCGACGAACAACCGGCGAGTGATGGAATCAGCATCCACAGGACGCGGGCGGCAGGCCAACACTATGGAAGAAGCGAGGGCATTGCTTCCGATGTCGCGCGCCCGTCCGGCTCTCTCGCTACGTACCGGCCAAGTAGCAGTGATCTCCCACCCTGCTTCAATGAGCCCATCAAGCAGGGTGTGCCAACCGGTAGATGATGTACCGTCAGCCTCAGCATCCTGCTGCTTGTAGGCGTAGTAGACCGTCATGGGAGCATCAGTGGTCGCACCTTGACGGATCCGACGGAAGACGAAGTTGAATCCATCGACAAAGAATTGCTTTGCTCCGCCCTTGCCATTATGGCGATAGGGGTCGGCAACAAGTTCGTCGGCCTTGGGTGTAAGCATAGTGCCAACAACACTGGGATGGATATCTTGAAGGCAGCGACGCAACCATACATAAAAGTAGTCCGAGAGATCAGAATAGCCGATATTATCGTAATACGGTGGGTCAGTGGAGATAACGGTCCCACCATAAGATGCCAGGCTTGCACTGACCTGCTCGACACCACCACTAATATCAGCAGGTACATGCTCCAACACCCTAGACACCCAGTCAACTTGACCTAGGAAACTACCCGAAGAACTAGAAAAAAAGTTGGCCTCTGCAAAGTCCCACAGCATGGGGAGCGCTTGACGGGCAAACACGTTCCGCATCCCGTCTCTCAAGGAGTTCCACCCTGCCAAGGTTGAATTATAGTCGGTAGCACGACTCACCCCTAGCGCAAGATACGTGGCAACTGCATCGGCGTAAGCTTGAGCGTCAGAACCGCCCTCTGCAAGGCGGTCTCCCTCCGGTACACCTGCGATCAGTGCATCAACCACGATCTGTTCCCTCACCTCAGCGATGAGGTCGCTCAGTGTGGCCATGGCTACGAGCTGCCGATTGGTAAAGAGATCGACCCAGCGTTTGAGTCCGTAGTTCTGAACACGAAACCCGAGGGCTTGTTCCGGCAGTTCGGCGCCGGACAGTCCTTCGGGTCGGGGGACATCGGCCGCCTTTGTGTGTTCTGCGGTGGGCGAGATGTAGAGCCTGCCGTGAGGACCCTCAGCCACCACGGCAATTAGGTCGGCGCCCATGCGTCCCGCACGCGATTCAGACCGGATGTGATCGAAACCGATCGGTGTCCCGTCGGCCACTGAAACAGCACCCTTGCGGTTGATGGTGCCTTCATCCGCTGGCCCAATACTGTCGTGCACCACCTCGTAGTGCACCCGCCCCTCCTGGATGGTGGCGTGCACCCAAGCTTCCTTGCCTTTTTTCTTACTCAGCCACCAGGAACGAACAAGCGGTACTTCCATGGGGTTCGCTGGATTTGGGCTGCGGACTGTGCGTGCCCATATCCAGGCAATCACTGTGTGTTCGGTGCCGTCGGGGGCCTTGACCTTGGGATACAGGTGGCCGATGCGCCGGAATGCCTCGTCGCGCATCCATTTGCCGTAGTAGCGGACGTCTTCCGCGAGTCCTTCGGCGCGCTGGTAGATGCTTTGTTCATTGCCTCCCGGGTGCACGGGTTCCTGCCCCGCGAATTTGGGCGGTATCTCTATAAGCGCCTTGTTGATGAGCACGGCCAAGGGGTTGAGGTCGCTGGCGTGGGCCTCCAAACCCAGGCGCTGCGCCTCCAGGGGAATGGATCCGCCGCCCGCAAAGGGGTCGAGCACAGCGGGAAGTTCACCGTCGTTGCTCTTGCGAATCTCCTCACGTGCCCGGCGCAGCAGTGGTTCGTCGTTGCTGTTCTCCCACACCACCAGCTCTTCCATGAGGGCGTGCAGCCGGGCGCGTTCGGCGTCCTGTTCCTCAACGGTCGGGAACTCCTCCGGGCGCGAGGCGGGATCGTCGACGAGTTGAGCGAACAGCACTGCGCGGGCGGTCGCGAGCGGTCGGCGTGCCCAGTACAGGTGCAGGGTGGAGGGGTGACCGTGGCGGATCGACTTCTCGCGAGCCGATGCGGCATTGATGGCCTCCAGCGGCAGGGAGGTCTCGATGAGTTTCTTCTTCGGCGTGTTCGCCACGGATTTTCCTTCGGTTTCTGCGGGTTGGCTGGAATGGTTCGGGCCGGTCATCGTGGCGGTCCTCCCTTGTTCCAGTAGTCGCGCCATTCCTCGTTGTAGGAGCGTGTGGTGGTGGATGGTTCGAGGTGCGCGAAGGCGTCGGTGACGTAGCGCAGTTCGTCGTGTTCGGGGCCGTCGGGTGAGACCTGGACGAGCGCCAGGCGGTGTCTCTCGCCCTGGGTCTGGGCGAAGGTGACCTCGTTGGTCGTGATGGCGAACGTGTCGGATCCCTCGATCCGGCCCTTGACCTCGATGTAGTGGATCCGGCCCTCGTCATCTGTGGAACGGATGTCGTAGCCGGGATTGTTGCGGGGCATTTCCACCGGGTTCCTGCCGATGGCCCGTTCCGCGGCCAGCACCGCTTCCACCGCCCGGCGTTCCACTTCTTCCGTGGCGCGGGTCCTGGCCGGCGTCTCCTGCCCGGATTCCACTTCGATGAGGCGGCTCGGCACGATCAGCGCGGCACTGCGAATCACCCCGGGGACGGCGACGAGTTTGGTGTGGAGCGCGAGTTCGTGGCCTCTGCGTTCGAGGCGTTTCTCCAGTTGACGGGCCTTGGCGTGGGCGGTTTCGGCCCGTACCCTGCCGATGGTGCCTGCGCGTTCGAGATCCTCCAGGCGGTTGTATTCGCGATCCCAGTGGTTGATCTCCGCAAGCAGCCGCTCCCTGACCTGTTTGCAGGTGCGGGCCACCTCGATTTCGAGCCGGGCACGGATTTCCTCCATGCGTGGTTGCATGCCGCTGCGGTAGGAGTTGGCGCGCACGGTCTTCTCGTGGTTTCCCTTCACCCATTCGTCGTTCAGGATCGAGGTGATGGCGGTGGCCTCTCCCGGCTGGGGTGCGTCGTAATCCAGGTAGGGGGGTGCCGCGGAGACCGTGACCGTTCCGTCCGGTTCCAGGATCGGGTAGTCGAAGTGGTGTGAGACGGTGTCGGTGCCGGGCGCGGAGTTCGTGATGCGCTGCTCGACGGTGTACATCAACGCCGGGACCTCCGCCTGTTGGCTGCGCCTGTCGACCAGGACGGTGCCGTGCCGCAGTGCCGACCCCAGGTCCTCGATTGTCGCCTCGATCACGGCGTGGAGCAGTGGCTGGCCCGGGGCGATGAGGGTGGCGGGCGGCTGGCCCTCGGGGTGGGTGAGGTGCAGTTCGAAGGTGATGCGTTCGTACTGGTCGGCGACGGGGGCCCAGCGGTTCAGGCGGCGCGCAATGTCGATGACCCGGGTGGGAACGCGGGTGATTTCGTAGCGTCCCTTCTCCCGTTTGCGGACCTGCCCGCCCAGGCGTTCGAACGCGGACAGGAAGAAGGCGGCGATGTAGCCGGGCTGGAGGCGGCGTTCGCGGGCCTTCTCCATTCTGGCCCGTACCTCGTCGAGATCGAGTGCGCTGAACATCTCGGGATGCAGCGCCTTCTCCGCGAGCATCTCGTCCAGCCCGTCCCTGACCCCCGCGTCGATGATGCGATCCAGTTTGGCCTTCACCTCGGGGCGGTCCCCGTACCGTATGGCCTCGATCAGCAGGTCGCGCAGGGACCGTTCCTGGAAGGCGTCATCGTCACCGAGCACGTTGAACAGGTTTCCGTTGTATGCCACCGACATCTGTTCGATCTTCGAGAGCAACCGTGTGAAAACATCGCCTTCGCGGGTGTCCTTGGCCACCATGTTCCACAGGTGACAGACCTCGCGCTGACCGATGCGGTGGATGCGTCCGAAGCGCTGCTCTATCCGGTTCGGGTTCCACGGCAGGTCGTAGTTGACCATCAGGTGGGCGCGCTGCAGGTTGAGCCCCTCCCCAGCGGCGTCCGTGGCGAGCAGCACCACCGTGTCGGGGTTGTGGGTGAATTTCTCGCGCGCCGCCATTCGTTCCTCGCGGCTGGTGCCGCCGTGGATCCTGACCACCGCGTCGGAGCGGCCGAGCTGGGCGCTGATTCTCTGATCCAAGTAGTCGAGGGTGTCCCGGTGCTCGGTGAAAATGATGATTTTCCTCGCCGCCCCGGTGCCGTCGCCGGCCAGTAGTTGTTCGTCGAGAATGGTGCGCAGCTGCACCCATTTCTTGTCCTCGTCCAGCCGCCGAACCTTGTATGCGACGCGAATAAGATCCTCAAGGATCGCGATCTCGGCACGTAACTCCGGAATGGTCTGCGCGGCAGTTGCGCGATCCACCACGTACTCCACCTGAGTTTCGAATTGGAAACGTTCCGAATCGGTTGTTTCCAGATCCATGTCTTCGTAGTCATGGATCGACAGGGACGGGAGTTTCGCGTCGAACCGGGCGGCGGATTGTTCCTCCTCTGCAGGGTTCGCCATTTCCTGGATGCGGGTGAGTTCGCGGAGCCTGTCTTCGAGTCGGCGTTGGCGGCGTTCCAGCGACCGCAGGATCGCTTCCGGGCTGGAGGCGAGGCGGCGTTGCAGAACGGTCAGGGCGAATCCGACGTTGTTTCCGCGTTTCCTGTCGCCCGCCTGGGAGATGCATTCGGCACGTCCCATTTCCGTGCGCACGTAGTCAGTGACGAGATCGTAGAGTTCCCGTTCGGCCGGGCTCAGTTCGTAGGCCACCGTGTAGGCGCGGCGTTCCGGGAACAACGGTTTGCCCTCGAAGGTGAGCAGGTCCTCCTTGACCATGCGGCGCATGAGGCCTTTCGTGTCGGTGCGGTGCACCCCCTGACGGTACTGGCCCTCGAAACGGTCCCGGTCCAGCAGCGACATGAACAGCTGGAAATCCTCTTCTTTTCCCGCGTGCGGGGTGGCGGTCATCAGCAGGAGGTTGTGTGCGGTTTCCGAAAGCAGCCTGCCCAGTTTGAAACGTTTCGTCTCGGACACCTCGCCCGCCCAGGATGAATAGTGGGCGGACATACGGTGTGCCTCGTCGACCACGGCGACGTCCCAGTTCACCTCGGAAAGCTGTTCCATCAGGTCTTCGTTGCGGGAAATCTGATCCATTCGCACAATCAGCCGGTCGTGGTCGGCGAAGACGTTGCGGCCGTGGGCGTCGTCGATCATCTGGCGGTTGAAAACCTCGAAACGCAGGTCGAACTTGGTAGCCAGTTCCTCGCGCCACTGCTCCACCAACCCGCCGGGAGCGACGACGATCGCCCGTTCGCAATCGGAACGCAGGATCAGTTCCTTGATGTAAAGGCCGGCCATGATCGTTTTCCCGGCGCCCGGGTCGTCGGCCAGCAGGAACCGCAGCGGGAGACGCGGAAGCAGTTCCTCGTACACGGCGCGGATCTGATGCGGCAGCGGGTCCACATCCGAGCTGTTGACCGCGACCATCGGGTCATACAGGGCGGCGTACTTGATGCGCAACGCCTCCGCCGCGAGCCGGAACTCGTCCGGGTCGCCGTCGAACGCCGGGGCGGATTCGAGATCACCCACCGGTTCGAGATCAGCCGCGTCGGCCTCCGTGACCATGCGACCACCACTGGCCCCGGACTCGTCCCGGTAGAAGACCTCCACCAGCGTCGGATCCATGACCTCGACGGCGATCACGGTGACCGTCTGCCCCGGGACCAGGCCGCGGAGTCGCTGCCCCGGGCGCAGGGCGGCCAGACCGGATGTGGTCTCTGCCCCGGTCACAGGACGCCTCCCTCCGGTTCCTCCCGCCGACGATCGTGCGCGGGGAATCCATCATCGGGGTGACCAGCGCACACCCTCGAATAGTAGCGGGTGGCGGCTGGGCAGGTCGATGCGGCATCCCCTTCTCCGGGCGTGTGAAGTAGCGACCCGACCGACGGTCATCCAGAGATTAATTCACGAGTAGCGCAACGATAAATGAACCCTTAGCCAGCGAACCTTATTCACAGGCGACATATCCGTCAAAACCCCCAGCCAGAGCACGCTTGACAATGGCTGCGAATAAGCTTCATCGTCACAGTCAATAGCCGATAACCTTGTCTTCAACCTCAGCAATCACATCATCTGGTATATCATCCACCGCAACACGATATGCTACATTCACGCGCGGATTGTAAATACCCAGGTACTTGATTTTCAGAAATTCCGGACGAATAGAATGAAGCCCCATTCGCCAGTACATGAGTAGTTGAAGTGTATTTTCTTTTTTGACCGGCATTTTTGAAACTTTGAAATCCCAGAGTGTATCAGCAGTCGTGAAATCACCGTCACCTGCGCTTACCGTATTGGTATAGCCACCTTCGAAAGTGAATCCATCAAGCACTTTTGGTCCGTACTCCTCAAAGAAACGCAAGGAACGTTCAACCATTGTTCGTATGTTTTCAATCGTTGCTGCATCGGGAACAATCTCATCTACGGGTTTATAGCCCACGCCACCCGCGCGGAAGCAAACATCAAACCCGGACAGCTTCACTGCATTAGCAATCGAATTATCGTCGAGCCCTCTGACATTTGCCGTGAGTTTTGCTGCTTTCTTCTCTTCCTTGATGAGCGAAGCCCCCATCATAGAAATCTTGAAAGCATCATCGACAGGAGCACCTGACATGAATCTGGTCATGTAGTCCACGGCAAGACCTACCAAGCTTGCATGTACGTTTTCCTTATCGTTCAACGATTCTATGCCATCACCAAGGGGAATGCTGGTCAGATTTCTCGGATTGATGTACCCGCCCCTTGGCTGTTTCACCTGCTTGATGCGCTGCGTGACTGAACAACCCTTCATGCTTGCAAGCAAGTCTCCAACGTTTACCATATTCTACTTTCTTTTAGAGTTTGAATAAGCCCTGCCGTCTAACGTCGAAACAATGACGCGCGGCGAAGTTTCCCTCAATTAATAACCAGCGATCTTCGTTGTTCGTTCCGCAAATCCCCTAATTATTTCTGCTTTTTAAAGCTCTGCGCCATTGCTTCATGGAACAAGTGGAGCTAAGGGGATTCGAACCCCTGGCCTCTTCCATGCCATGGAAGCGCGCTACCAACTGCGCCATAGCCCCGTGTCTCGCGACTCCCTGAACTTACCGGAGTCGCGGGCGGCGCGCAAGCCGTGGGTCAGGGAAACTGTCTCGCCGGGGTGTTGTAGGTGGCGAGTCTGGGGTTTTCTCCCCCGATCACCAGCGAGTAGGTGATGTTGCCCGGGATGCTGAGGACGTCACCGATGCCCATGAAGGCGCTGACCACCTTGGACAGCAGCAGGCCATGGGTGACGATCAGCACCTGCTGTCCCTCGTGTCTTTCCGCGATCTCCCGCACCGACTCCAGGGCCCGGGCGGTCATCTCCGCCAAGGTTTCGCCCGTCGCCGAGCGTTGGAAATCGACCCCGTGAGTGTAGAAGTCGATGAAACCGGGGAACACGCGAATCACCTCGGCGGTGGTCATGCCGCTCCAGCTGCCGACGTTGATCTCCCGCAGCCGGGCATCCGGCACCACGTCGAGTCCGTGGGGTTCCGCGACCATGTGGGCGGTGCGGAGGGCCCGTTTCAGGTCGGATGTGTAGCAGGCCTCGAAATCCCAGTCCGCGAAGAACCGGGCCGCCTCCTCGGCCTGCTTCTCCCCCACCTCGTCGAGTTCGACATCCGCCTGTCCCTGCAGTTTTCCGAGCTCGTTCCATTCCGTGCGACCGTGCCGCAGGAACACAAGTTTTGTGTGCGTCACTGCTCTTCGTCGTCCTGTGGTACCGGCACCTCGTGCACGTCGAGTGGGATCTGTGGGCAGTCCTTCCACAACCGTTCCAGGTTGTAGAGGCTGCGTTCCTCGGTGCGCTGCACGTGCACCACGAAATCGATGTAGTCCAGCAGCACCCAGCGGTTCTCCCGGTCACCCTCGCGGCGCACCGGTTTCAGCTGGGCCTGTTTGATGAGCTGCTCCTCCACGGCGTCGACAACCGCCCCGACCTGGCGTTCGTTCCTGGCGCTGATGATCAGGAACACGTCGGTGATGGTCAGCTGCTGGCTGACGTCGAAGGCGACGATGTTGGTGCCGAGTTTCCCGGCTGCCGCCTCCGCGGCAATGGTCACGTGTGTGATCACGGACTCAGGTGTTGTCAACTGGAACTCCTGTCTCAGGATGTGGGTAGAGACCGCGTTTCACGATGTACTGCACGATGCCATCCGGCACCAGGTACCAGATCGGCTCGGAACGCTGCACACGTGTACGGCAGTCGGTGGAGGAAATCGCCAGGGCCGGGACCTCCAGCAGCGTAACTTTATCCGATGGCAGATGTGACAGGTCGTCCTCCGTCATGGGAACCCCCGGACGGGTCACCCCGACGAAGTGCGCCAGGTCGAACAGCTGTTCCGCGCCGCGCCACGTGAGGATCTGCCGCACCGCGTCCGCGCCGGTGATGAAGAACAGATCCACGTCGTCGCCGCGCTCCGCGCGAAGATCCCTCAGGGTGTCGACGGTGTAGGTGTTACCGGGCCGGTCGATGTCCACGCGACTCACGGAGAACCGAGGGTTCGACGCGGTGGCGATCACGGTCATCAGGTACCGGTCCTCCGCCTGGGTCACGTTCCGGTGGGTTTTCTGCCACGGCACACCCGTGGGCACGAAAACCACCTCGTCGAGGGAGAACTTCGCGGCCACCTCACTGGCGGCCACGAGGTGCCCGTGATGAATCGGGTCGAAGGTGCCGCCCATCACCCCGAGCCGGTAATGCCGTTCCCTCCCCTGCCGGGCCACCGCCAATTCCGTGGTGCTCATCGCTCCCCCGTTCCCTTTCCGCCACTGACCCCGAGCCACCATCCCAGCGCCCCGAGCGCCAAGATCACCCCCATGATCACGAGGGCCGTCACAGAAGCATCGGTCTCGGTGGGTGTGTCCAGCAAAACCATGCAGTGCATGCTATCCGGTCAACAACCTCCGTAGAGGTCGGCGGACCAGTCGCGGACGATTATCTCCACCACAGGATCCGAATCGCTCGGACCGTCGTCCTGCACCCAGTCGCGCGTGAAGATCATCTCCCGCTCCCCGGAACGAATGACTCCCACTTCAAAGGGACCACCATTGCCGTTCTTCGTCTCAATCCGGAGATCAGGATGCCGGCGTCGCAGCTCATCAAAAGTCATGCCGATTTTTACTCCACCATAGGTGGCCAGATTTGAAGCAGCCTCCCAGGACACAAGTTGTCCACCAACATGTATCTCATCCAATGGAGAGTCTGCCCTGATCCCTCCGGGGTCATACTTGAGCTGGAAGTGAACACCCTGTGCAGCCAGCTCGGGGGCGGTCTTGAAAGGCGCCTCACAAGGATCAGTGCTGGGAATCATGGCCCCTCGCTCAACCATGTTGGTGTCGCCTATCTTGTAGGGTCCGAGCCCCTCGAAAGACATGACCATCGCTCCGGAAACCGGTGCGCAGCGGCACAGGAACACCACTTGGATCCTGCTCTCGGCATCGGCTCCCAAGCGCCAGTAGAGGCCTGTTTGAGTGGCTGGATAGACGCGGATGCTGTCCGCACCCTCGTTCTCCTCCGCGATGGGAGAGCCCAGCAGTTCATCGGCCTTGGAGACCGGATCGCCGACGGCAACCCCGTCGACGGTGGGTGTGTGCTTGCCGTCCTCGCCGGAGCTGATCGCCACCAGTTCGCTGTCCTTGAACAACCATTCGCAGTCACGCCACACGATCACTGTGACCGTCTGCCCGTTCCACTGCCGCGACGATCCCGAGGACAGTGCGGGGAAATCTGAATGGTTTCCCGAAATCGTCTCGTATGTGTCCCCCACCCCTATTCCATGGGAACCGGACGGGGACAGTTCCGCCAACGCCTTTGTCTCATCCAGCGCTGCCAAGGTGCGGGAGGCCAGCTGTTTTCCGTTGTCCGCGGTGGTGTAGTACCCGCCGGTGGCGCGGGCGACACAACGCACGCCCTCTTCGTCGGTGCGCAGGCTGACGACCGAAATGCTCAATCCGGGATTGACAGCCTTCAGTTCCTTCGCGACCTCGCAGGGAGGAGCGGATTCACAGGTGTTCTTCCCGTCGGAAACCAGCACGATTCGTCCGGGCTGCCCACCCAGCTGGGCCGCCGCCTCGCGCAGCGCAGGCCCGATGGGAGTCCAGCCTCCCGCGACCAGTGCATCCACCTTCGTCTTGAGTGCCGCGGCGTCGACCGGGGCCATCGCCTCCACCACCTCGACGTCGGCGCATCCCTGTTCAGCGTTCACGTCGTCACCGTGCATCTTCGTGCCGTAACCCACCAGCGCCGCCGGCGTGCCCGCGGGAACTGCCTCGAACAGACCGGCGACCGACTGCTGAGCCGCCGCCATCCGGGTGATCCCCTCCCCCGCGTCGTCGTGGGTCATGGAACCCGAGGCATCCAGCACAGCCACCACCGGCAGTGATGTCCGGGCCCCGCTAGATTCCGTCGTCACCGGTGCTCCGCTGTTTCCGGTGGAGGCCGCATCGCTCTCCCCCGCCTGCGGTGAGCCGCACCCACCCACCAGGAAGGCCATCGCCAGCAGCCCTCCGATCCACCGGTTCCTCACGATCCCTCCTCGTGTTTCTAGTCTCAGGTCCGCACTTGACCGTCGCCGTTCACTATGTATTTCGTCGAGGTCAGTTCCGCCAGGCCCATCGGGCCCCGCGCATGCAGTTTCTGGGTGGAGATTCCGATCTCGGCGCCGAAACCGAACTGACCCCCGTCGACGAATCTACTGGAGGCGTTCACGAGCACCGCCGCGGCGTCGATCTCGGTGACGAACCGGTCGGCCGCGGCCCGGGACTCGGTGATGACGGTCTCGGAATGACCGGTGGTGTGGCGGCGGATGTGGGTGATGGCCTCGTCGATGTCCGCGACGATCCTGACCGCCAGGTCCAGCGACAGGTATTCCGCATCGAACTCGTCCTCACCGGCAGGGACAACGTCGTCGGCGAACGCCACCACATCGGGGGTTCCGTGGACCGTCACGCCAGCGTCGCGAAGCGCATCGAGCGCGACGGGAAGGAAGGCACCGGCGATGTCGCGGTGCACCAGCAGCGTCTCGACGGCATTGCAGACGCTGGGTCGCTGGGTTTTCGCGTTCAGCAGCACGGCGACGGCCTTGCCGATGTCGGCGGAGGCGTCCACGTAGAGGTGACAGTTCCCGGTGCCGGTCTCGATCACCGGCACCTTCGCCCCCTCGACCACGGCGTTGATCAACCCGGCCCCGCCTCGCGGGATCAGTACATCCACCAGGCCCCGGGCGGCCATCATCTCTCCCGTGACCTCGCGTCCCCCTTCCACCAGGGCGACGGCGTCGGCGCTCACTCCGGCGTTCCTCAGCCCTTCACGCAGGGCCTCGACGCAGACCCGGTTCGACTCGATGGCCGAACTGGAGCCGCGCAGCAGGGCCGCGTTGCCTGATTTGAGGCACAACCCGGCCGCGTCCGCCGTGACGTTCGGGCGGTTCTCATAAATGATCCCCACCACTCCGAAGGGCACCCGCACCTGCCGCACCTCGACGCCATTGCCGAGCCGCCAGCCCCGCACCAGGTCACCCACCGGGTCGGGCAGCGCCGCCACGTCGCGCAGCCCGTCGACCATTCCCCGCACCCGGTCGCCGTCCAGACGCAGCCGGTCGATCACAGCCTCGGGTGTCCCTGATCGCCGCGCCGCATCGACGTCGACGGCATTGGCCGCCAGCAGCTCCTTCTCGACGGCCGCCACGGCGTCGGCCATCGCGTGCAGGGCACGGTCCTTCTCATCCCGGGTCAGGGTGGCCAGTTGCCGGCTCGCCTCACGGGCCGCCAGGGCTTGGGATCGGAACTCCATGACGGGAGTATAGGAGGCACATACGGCATCCGTGCCCTGTTCCACCCATCGGTTTGCTGGCCTTGTTTCCGTTTCGCTGGGCCTATTCATGTTTGCCTGCGCTGTGAGGCCAGCAAACATCAACAAGCCCAGCAAACCGGTATTAAGGCCAGCAAACCGATTGACTGGTGATTCAGGGGATCAGTGGATTCCGATCATCAGATCGCGGTGCACGGCCAGACCTCCGAGGCCCATCCGCCGCCGCAGTTCCGTCGCGGAGCAGTCCACCAATCCACGTGCCAGCAGTGTTCCGCCGGGCCCGGTGATGTCGACGGGATCGCCCGCCTCGAAATCACCCGTAACGTCGTCGATCCCCACCGCCAGCAGTGATGCGTGCCCCTTCCCGACGGCCCGGGCGGCACCGGCGTCGATCCGCAGCTCCCCGCTCACCTCGGCGGCGTGGGCCAGCCACAGCAGCCTGCGGGGTCGTCGCCGCCCGGCGGCCTCGAACAGGGTGCCCACCTCCTCCCCCTCCAGGGCCGCCAGGAGCTGGTCGGCGTGGGCCAGCACCACAGAAACCCCACCCGAGGTCGCGATCCGGGCGGCCTCCACCTTGGTGCGCATCCCGCCGGTCCCGACACGGGAACCCACCCGGGAGGTGTCGGCCACCAGCTCCGTGAAGTCACGGACCCGGGGTATCAACCGGGCCCCGGGTTCCGCCGGGTGTGCGGTGTAGAGGCCGTCCACGTCGCTCAGGATCACCAGCGCATCGGCCCGCACCAGGTGGGCGGTCAACGCCGCCAGGCGGTCGTTGTCGCCGAACCGGATCTCCCCGGTCGCGACGGTGTCGTTCTCGTTGATCACGGGGATCGCCCCCAGTCTGAACAACCGCGAAATCGTGTTCAGGGCGTTCCGGTAGCTGCGCCCGTCCTGCAGGTCACCGGCGGTCAGCAGCACCTGCGCCACCATCTGGTGGTGGGCCGCGAAAGCCTCCGCGTAACGCCGGATCAGGATGCCCTGGCCGACCGCGGCCGCCGCCTGCTGGGTCTCGAGATCCTTGGGTCGCGCCGGGAGCCCCAACGGTCCCAGCGCCGCCGCGATGGCCCCGGAGGTCACCAGCACCAACCGTTTGTCGCGCGCCTGTAGGGAGGCCAGTTCTGCGGCGAGCGTCTCGATGCGCGCCGGATCCAGGTGCCCCTCCCGATCGGTCAGCGACGACGACCCGATCTTCACCACCAAGCGTTTCGCCCCGGTGATCTCAGTCCTCATCGGCGACCTCGCCGGCCTTCCGGGCGTGATACTCGGCATCGATCCGGCGCCGCCGGGCCACGGCGGGCCGTTCGCTCTCCAGCCGGGGATCCTCACCCCGCCGGGAAAGGATCTCGGCCCCGGTCTCGACCTGCGGGGCGAAATCGAACACCACCGCGTCGTCGCCTCCGATGGCCACCGCGTCACCCTCCCGGGCCCCGAGTTCCAGGAGTTTCTCCTCCACCCCGAGCCGGTTCAACCGGTCCGCAAGGTAACCGACCGCCTCGGCGTTGTTGAAGTCGGTCTGGCGGATCCAGCGTTCCGGTTTCGCCCCGCGCACCCGCCACAGGAAACCGCCCTCCCCGTCGCCCTTCTTCACGATCGTGAAGGAGTCGTCGGCGGCGATACGTCCCACCGGTTTGGGTCGCAGGACCTTCTTCGGCGGCTCCTCCGTCGCCTTTGCGGCGCGGTGAGTCTCGACGATCCGGGCCATGGCGAACTTCAACGCGTTCAACCCCTCGCCGGTCTTGGTGCTCACCTCGAAGACCTGGTAGCCGCGTTTCTCCAGTTCGGGCCGGGCGAGTTCCGCAAGATCGGGGGCGTCGGGCAGGTCCAGTTTGTTCAGCACCACCAGGCGTTCGCGATCCTCCAGACCGCCGTGGGCCGCCAGTTCGCCCTCTATCACGTCCAGGTCGGCGACGGGTTCGCGGCCCGGTTCCCAGGTGCCCAGGTCGATGACGTGCACGATGGCCTGGCAGCGTTCGATGTGTCGCAGGAAATCGAATCCCAGGCCCTTCCCGAGCGAGGCCCCCTCGATGAGACCTGGAACGTCGGCGACGGTGTAGGTGAGATCTCCCGCCACCACAACACCCAGGTTCGGCACCAAGGTGGTGAAGGGGTAGTCGGCGATCTTCGGCCGGGCTCTGGAAATCGCGGCGATCAGCGACGATTTTCCCGCCGACGGGAACCCGACCAAGCCGATGTCGGCCAGCACCTTCAGTTCGAGCTGGATCAGCCGGGACTCGCCCTCCTCACCGAGAAGCGCGAAACCGGGCGCCTTGCGGGCGGCGGTCGCGAGCGCCTCGTTGCCGAGCCCACCCTTGCCGCCGACGGCCGCGACGTATTCCTCACCGGATCCGGTGAGATCAACCAGGTGCTCGCCCGTTGTCGCATCGGAGACGACCGTCCCGGCAGGTACCGCCAGGACCACGTCCTCACCCTTGGCACCGTGCTGGTGGTCGCCGCGGCCGGGCTGCCCGTTCGTGGCCCGGCGCACCGACTGGCGGTGGTATTCCACCAGCGAATTGAGATTGTCGGCCACTCGGAGGATCACGGATCCCCCGTCGCCACCGTTGCCGCCGTCGGGGCCGCCGAGGGGCTTGAACTTCTCGCGGTGCACCGAGGCGCAGCCGTGACCGCCATTGCCTGCCTGCACGGTCAGTTTCACGCGATCCACGAATGAGGGAATTGCCACGGCTAGAAGTATCTCAAAGCGCTTCGGAAACCGAAGAGCGACGGGCCCGCCTCACGAGGAGGAGGGCCCGTCGCCTGAATGTCCGCTGTTGGCTCAGGCCTCGACCGGGGCCACGTTGACCACGCGGCGGCCGCGCTTGACGCCAAAGTTCACCTTGCCTGCGGCCAGCGCGAAGAGGGTGTCGTCGCCACCACGACCCACGTTGTCACCGGGGTGGAAGTGGGTGCCGTGCTGGCGAACGATGATCTCGCCCGCACCGACGACCTGCCCGCCGAAACGTTTCACACCGAGGCGCTGGGCATTGGAATCACGACCGTTTCGCGTCGAGGACGCGCCCTTCTTGTGTGCCATCTCTGCTCCTGCCTCAGTTCTTGATGTCGGTGATCTTGACCTGGGTGTACCGCTGGCGGTGCCCCTGGCGCTTCTTGTAGCCGGTCTTGTTCTTGTACTTCAGGATCCGGATCTTGGGGCCCTTGGTCTCCGCCAGCACCTCGGCGGTCACGGAGACCTTGCCGAGGGCCTCGGCGTCGGAGGTCACGGTGCCGCCATCGACCAGCAGCAGCGGCTGCAGGTTGATGGTTTCGCCGACCCCTTCGGACACCAGGTCGATGTCGAGGATGTCGCCAACAGCC
>ERZ773099.852-NODE-852-length-23658-cov-3.505741_pt1 | contig 23658 bp, 22 predicted proteins | sample MGYA00511120_ERZ773099 | MGnify/ENA primary metagenome ERZ773099 (study PRJEB29015, sample SAMEA2738012) | human oral metagenome | biome: human oral; feature: human-associated habitat; material: dental | place: China | collected 2104 ...
CTCATATCATGGAATGCTGTTCGGAGCAAATGCGTTTGAACGGCGAGTGTTCGGCAGACTCATATCATGGAATGCTGTTCGGAGCAAATGCGTTTGAACGGCGAGTGTTCGGCAGACTCATATCATGGAATGCTGTTCGGAGCAAATGCGTTTGAACGGCGAGTGTTCGGCGGACTCATAGAAAGGCTACCCGCTTGCAGGGTTTTCCCGACTGGTTCGTCTTTCATGCCACCAAATGGCACAACTTCCGACAGATAGGCAACAGCGTCAGCCCGTTGCAGGCGGAGCGCATTCTCACGCCGATCACCGAACGATGCCGTACTTGGTACAAAACATAAAAAAATGCCGCCGCATTTGCGGCGGCGTTTGTAGCTATTTCGGGATTTCCAGCATCGCCTCGATGCTGGCGTCCGTCATGACAATGTAGGCCACCAACGACTTTCCCAATTCTGCAAACGCCTTGTCCATCACCGGATCGTCCGCGCCGGCTTCGAGCGCGGCGCTGACGTCCTGCAAGGCTTTGACGACCCGGCGCCGCTCGATTTCGGCGAACTGCATGCGGCGGTCCTTCATCGCCCGAGGCTCTTGCACCCGACGATGTTTCCGTCGGCATCTCGGACGACCTCCGCGGGGACCAGCAGATCCTTCCGCGCGGGACACGCGTTCTTGACGAGCTGCGACACCAGATACACGGTGTCGGGCGCCTCGTCCGGCAAACCGACCGGCTCGCCGAACACGGTCTTGGTGACGGGCGTCCCGTCCGACAGCGTTCCGTCGGGGACCGTCTCGCTCTTAAGACGGATGGTACCGCCCGAAACGGGGTACTCGCGAATGCGGACTCCCTCCGGCGAAACGATGTGAACGGCGTGCGGCGTCATGTTGATTACTTTCATATCTTTTTTTACCTCCTAGAATGTTGTTTCAACTTCCCCTATATTTTAGCAAGTTGGAGCAAAACTGTAATACGTAAAATACGTATTACAGTTAATATGACCTCCGTGTCGTTGTGCGATGCTATAATGACCGGCAGGGGAGGTAGCATCATGAGCAGAGTCACCAGGCATAGAAAACTTTTCCGTTCAAACGTAAATCCAAAAGCGATGGGGGCGCTCGCGAAGCTGAGACGCGCCGGGTTCGACGCCTATCTGGTCGGCGGATGCGTACGCGACGCCTTATACTCGTCGTTTGGGAATCCGAAGGGATATCTCGAGTCGCCGGACTGGGACATCGCGACGGATGCGACGGCGCGGCAAGTGCAAAAGATTTTAGGTGGACGGATTGTCTCGCATGAGGAACAACATCGGGAGACGGTATTTCTCTCGTGGACGGGGACCTCCATCGAGGTCACTCCGTACCGGAACGGAGCGGCGTGCATCGAGGACGACTTGGCGCGGCGGGACTTCACCGTCAATGTCGTTGCGCTGGATCTCCATGGACGTTTGCTCGATCCGTTCGGCGGCGTACGGGATATTCGGGCCGGGGTACTACGCGCCGTGGAGGACCCCGTGCAACGGTTCCGCGAGGACGGGCTGCGCATTCTCCGCGGGCTTCGGTTCGCCGCCGTCTTCGGATGGGAAATCGAGCCCGAGACGGCGTTGGCCATTCATGCGGAGCGGGAGCTGTTGTCGGGCATTGCGGCGGAGAGAGTCGGCACGGAGCTGGTGAAGATGCTTTGCGGAGTCTATGCGCCGGCGGTCATGCGCCAGTTTGCGGACGTGCTGGCCGTCGTCGTTCCGGAAATTGGGCCGACGGTCGGCTTCCAGCAGAACAACAGCCATCATCATCTCGACGTCTGGGAACACACTCTGGCCGTCGTGGAAGCAGCGCCGAACGTCCCGGTACTGCGCCTCGCGGCGCTTCTGCACGATCTGGGGAAACCCGAGTGCTATACCGTCGACGAGGCGGGACGGGGACACTTTTACGGGCACGCCGCCCGAAGTGCGGATATCGCGCGAGATGTCATGTCGCGCCTGCGGTTTTCCGACGATATGCGGCGCCGCGTCGTGGCGCTGGTGGAGCGTCACGGCGACATTCTGACGGACACTCCCTCGCGCCGGACCGTACGGCGCATGATGGCGAACCTCGGAGCCGACGTTTTTCACGACCTTCTGACGTTGCGGCGCGCCGACATCGCGGGGCATAAAATAGAGACGTGCGGCCGCGCCTTGGCAGCCTGTGCGCAATTCGAGACGCTTCTGGCAGAGCTCGAGGCGGAGGATGCGTGTTTTTCCTTGAAGGACCTCGCCGTTCGCGGAGGCGACATCATGGAGCTCGGATATCGCGGACCCGAGGTCGGAGTCAAATTGAGGGAGCTCCTGGAAGCGGTGCTGGAGGAAAAAGTACCGAACGAACGCGAAGCGCTGATGGCGTTTTTGAGACCGGAACCGTCGGAGCCGGCGGCTCTGGAACGATAATGGCAAAAGAGGTGAAAAGCATGACTGCAAACGATGTCGTCCGATATGGAGACCTCGTACCGGTACGATACAAGAAAGATAAAATATTCGACGTAGAGGGGCACCGCGTACTGAGGTTCGACGGGCGTGTTCCGCGTCCATATCTGGACCGTATCCCGACGCGCAAGCGGCTTGTCGCATCGCTGACGCCCGTATTCGAAGACTTGGGGCTGCGCAGCGTTGCATTATTCGGTTCATGGTCCCGCAACGAGCATTCTTGGGAAAGCGATGTGGACCTCCTCGTCGAATCAGGGCCGGGTACGCCCGTCAAACGAACGCGTGACGGGATGGTCTACGACGTGACGATGGTCGAGGAGATGCTGGAGTCGGCTATCGAACAACGCGTCGACGTAACGGACGTCACGGCATATCGAAGATCCGACGACATGCAACGATATGTCGAGCGCGATCTCATCCCCATCTATCGTTCTGCGGCATTGTCGTTGCCTCGGGGATCGGCTGATCGGTTGACCAAAATGGATATGGACTTCGATTCTTTTTTGTGTATCGCAGCGCAACGGCATGGAATAGCCGTACCGGACAAATACATCGATATGATATTGCGCGATAGCGAGAACATATTTCCGGAGAATGCGCTGTCCTTCTGGAATATTCCTTCGGCCGTTACGGGCGAACCGTTTTTGTTCTCCGTTTTGCCGTACCGTTATATCGATTGGGATTTTCCGTTTTTATTCGACGTTCGTTCGACGGACGGCGAGCCTGCGGCATTTATGCTGGCGCGCTTGGCGTCGCCTCCGATACGGTATGTACATTGGTCGGTGCTGTCGCCCCTTACAGGACGTTCACTCGCTCATGAAACGTACAGAGCAAATCGTTTACCGGATGCGTTCGGAAAATGGGACATCCAGGACCGGGACGGCAGGACGCTCAAGGAAATAGTACAGGCGGAACGCAAGTATCCAGACAAGTATTTCGAGCTGTGGAAGTTGTTCGAGGTGGAACAATGAGTGATAATCAACAGATATTACCGTTGTCGGATGCGGAAAAACTGAGCTATGCGATACAGCATTTCAAAAGTGCAAAAGCCTTGATGGACAGTGCGCAGGAAGACTCTAAAATATTTTTGGAAAATACTTTGTGCACCGGTACGGTGGTTCATCTTTTTCAAATGGGCGGCGAAGCCGCAGGTGACGTTTCACAAAAGATAAAAAGCAAGCATCCCGATGTGCCATGGGTCGAAATCAGGGAGATGAGAAACGGGTTCGCTCATACCTACATGGGGCAGGAGACGGGATTGGCTTGGAACTATCGTTCCGTATTGGCGGGATGGATAGAATCTCTATCTTCATTGCGCAAACGTCTCGATTCTATGGAGATGCTATCTGAAAATGCACGATATGCCGTAGCGTTGAACGCTCTTTGTAAACGTAATGGAGTAATGGTTTCTCCCGATTTCCTTTCGTGTCTCGTAAAGTCCGATTCGGAGATCGATGATGAAGTTCGTTTGAAATTTTGGTCTACCCCGATTCCAAAGCTCAATATACCCTTCGCGGCGGCGGCCGCACGGCAAGGGTTGATTGACTGGGGGTTCCCATTTCTGTTTGACATATATTGTTTGGACGAACCGTTAGCGTTTGTATTGGCAAAGCACAAGACCATTCCAGATGGATTCCAGTACTGGGATGCGATATCCCCAGTTACAGGAGATTCGTTGGCTCATTCAGCGTTGAAGAACGGGACGATACCCAAGAATTTTACCCATTGGGATGTACGGGATGCAAATGGTATTTCCGTAGCGGCTCTTGCCGTACAAATGGAACGTGCGCTCGATCAATTTCCCGCTTGGCATGTTATAGATGCGGACGGGACGACTGCTGCACATTATGCGGCACAGCTCGGCAAATTGCCTGATGATTTCAAGCTATGGAATCTCATGGATCGTGATGGCGAACCTGTCGTCTTGACCAGCGCGATTCATGACGGTCCTGTCCCGGCAGATTTTGCATTATGGTTACTGTCCAATAAAAATGGCTGGACGACCGCACACGAGTTGGCAAGCCAAGGGCGTCTGCCTCATGATTTCCCGGAAACGTTTTTAGCCATACGAGATGATTCCGGCATGTCTATCGGCGAACTGGCCGGAGAGTCTGTCGACGAACCGGACGAGCAAACAGAACAATTTTTCGACTTGGGATCAGACGATATTTTGGGAGGTTGAGTACTGACGACGAGGCCGCCGATGTCATCGGCGTCCTCGTCATAACGTGTATTACGGTTTTGAGTTCCACGGCTCCGCGCCGGGACAGCTCCATTCGAGCTCCGCCTCGTGGTCGAATTCGCGCGGCGGCCGATCCGTATAGTCCGCGAGGATCCTGCCGACCGGACGGTGCGGCACGACGTTCAGGAACACGTACCAATCGGCGAGCGGGATGATTACGCTCGGGTCGAGCATCTTTCCCGTCGGTCCGAACCGCAGACGCGACGTGACGTGCCCTGCCGCAAGAACGTTCTCGCGGTTCGCCGATGAATCGTTCTCCCAGACGAGATACTCCATTCCGCTCTCGACGGAGAATGCTTCGTAGGTCCAGAATCCACACCTGTTGCCGTGCGCCGTGCGGGACAGGGTTTCCAGATCCGTGCCGAGCGTTCCGGCTCCTGCTTCGTGCGGGAAGTACAACGCAGCGAGCAGATCCTGCCACGTCGCCGAGTGTCCGTAGAAGCACGGGACAATCTCCAATACGGAGTTGCCGCCGGCTTCGTCCGGCTCAATGCGCAACGCGATTCGAAGACAGCATTGTCTGTGGAGCTCCGTGCGCGGCAAGAACACGTTGCGTTTATGGACGATGGTCCCGGTTCCACGCGGCGGTAGAGTATCGAGAATGGACTGCATGAGGTCTCACCTACCTTTATGTTTCCGGAAAGTTCGCCGCCACCAGTGCTTTCGCGACGGGCGGACAGACGGCGTTTCCCGCGGCGCGGACCTGCGCCGTCTTGGCCAATGGCTTCCCGTTCATCGTCGGCGCGATGATGTAGTCCTTGGGAAACCCCTGCGCGGCAAAAAGCTCGTGAGGCTGGAGCATACGCATCGAGATGTCCGTCACGGCGAAATTCTCGCCGTCTATCGTGATGCCGACGAACCCGAACCGGTCCTTGGCGGTAATCGTCGGCGCCGGGGCCGTCATCTCACGCCCCAGGCCGGTCCCATAGTACGAGGACAGGAAGGAGGAACAGAGTGTGTATCCGGCGCTCTCGTCGTCTTTCGAAAATGCGACGGCCGTCAGGGACGTCTTTCCCATCCCACCCGCCGTTATGGCTCCCATCGGATCCGTCAGCGATGCGCCGCGCGACGCCCCGAAGGACCGTTCGAGACAGCACGCGACCAGAGAATGGTGATCGCGGACCGTTATGGCGCCTATCCCGTCATTCAGCACGCCTCCGGTAACACCGCCATAGTGCTTGGCCAAAAAAGCGGTGACGTTGTTGGCGCCTTCTGCGTCCCGTTCCCCGCCATCCCATCTCACGACGAACGGCTTGGGATTGTTCAGGACGAAACGCACGACGCCCCGTGCGATGCGTTGCAACGTTTTTTCCGCCAAAGGACGCTCGCGTCCAAAGATTGATTGACAGGGAATGGACCAGTCAATGCAGTCCGCCGCCGTCCTCATAGGGAGTTTGCCGGGCCCGTGCGACGGCTCCGGCCAGACGATGTCCCGGTCATCCCGCCGGGCGACGAGATAGAGCCGTTCCCGCGTCGTCGGCGCGCCGTACCGACAAGCGGAGAGCACACGAAAATCCGTACGGTATCCCAGCGTGCGGAGCTCCTCGACGAACCGGTCGAAATAGGCGCCCTCCTCGGCCTTGCTTGAAATGCCGTCCTCGGAGATGGGCCCCCATTTGAAGAACTCCGGGACGTTCTCCAGAATGACGACGCGTGGACGCACCATTTGCGCCCAGCGCACGCCGACCCATGCAAGATCCCGCGTAAAGGCGTCCTTCGGACGCGGTCCACGGGCACGGGAATGTTGCGTGCAACTCGGCGAGAGCCAGAGGAGATCAAGCCCCGGTATCGGCGGCACGTTCCAGACGTCCGATTCGATATGCTTCGCCTGCGGGTGGTTTGCGGCGTGCAACGCGAGGACCTCCGCGTCCCAGTCTATGGCCGTCAGTTCCCCCAGCCGCTCTCCCAACGCGGCGGCTATCCCCGCCGAGCTTCCGCCCCCGCCGCAGAACAGATCGCAGACTTTCAGCCTATCTCCCATATTGAAACTCCTTTCGAAACAGCTCGATCGCCGTGCGTATCAGATCGGCCTCGAACAAATGGAGATTCTCCATCGAGTTCGTCACCGTCGCGTCGAACTCAGCCCACTCCAAAAGCCCCTCGGTCGACGAGACGACGATCGGACGTCCCGGGACCTCGATTCGGACTATTTTGGCGCCCTCCTCCCTGAGCATATTGTATTCGTTCGGCATGCGCAAGTCGTCCACGACGACGAGCTCGTCCCGATGCGAACGAATCTCGCCGCGTAGGCGCTCGACCCAGATATCGGGCCAGACGCTGCGCAGAGATTGCCCCATCGCAATCATGAAGTCCCGAAACGACTTCCCACCGGGTACGCCGGGCAGCGGCGCGTCCTTCGGGACGTCGCGGTACGGAACGCCGCTTTTATGCAGCAGATCCTGCACGAAGCGCCTTATCGGCCTTGCGAACGATTCGCATCGGACCTCGACGTTCCGTGCCTGTGCGAGACCCGCTATACAACGCAGCGCCGTCGATTTGCCCGCGCGCGGGTACGGGCTGTAAAAGGCCAATATCCCTCCCATGATTCGCTCTCCTTTGTTTTTATCTATCCCTTTGCCGGACGTCTGGGACGCCCGGGGACGCCCGGGGACGCCCGGTTTATACGCTTTGATGGACTCCTTCGGGACGATCCAGTATCGTCCCACCTTCTGCGCGCCGGGCAGTCGCCCCTGTCGACAGAGCTCACGCGTGCGCACCGGCCGAATCTCCAACAGCTTCGCAGTCTCCGCGATGGAATAGAAATCCATTTTGTTCGCTCCTCTCTTGCTGAATATTACGTCGTATTCGACACAGTTTAATTATATGAGCGGCGATGCCGCAATTCAATAAGCGAAAATACGGAGGTATGTCGATACGAAAAGCAGCAAGGTAGAACCGGATACCGACGATGGGGTAAAATATTCGTGACGCTGTGCTCTTTGTCATGCAGATGTCGTTTTAGTGCTGCCGCCGGCAACGCAAAAGAGAAGAGAGGGGCGATTCGCCATGAGCGATATTTACCGGGCCGTGGAGATATTGTGTCATAATGGAGGTTGTCTGGACGCTCGCGAGATGGTCGAGGTCGGATCGAAGCTGGCGGAGATGGGGAATTCCCCAAAGGAGCGTTTCGACGCCGGGTACCGATATTACGACAACGAGGGGAAGCTGAGCACGCAGGAGGAACGCGAAGCTCTGTTCATGTCGGTTTTGGAGTCGCGGCTCGGTGTCAACAAGGCCAATGGAGACGGCGCGGGGATGTCTCTCATCGAGAGGGCCGCCGCTGAGGTGATGCGGTGTTTCGAGGAGCGCGAGCGGCATGGATGGGCGTGCAAATCTCTGGATTATCGGGACGGAACGGAGCGTGTCGTCGATTTTACCGCCGGGAGCGAGGCCTGGGAACGCGCGCAGCGGCAGCTCAGGATGCTCCTACGCGCCGCCCTGAACGAAGAACGTGTCGTCGGCAGGGCGGAGCTCGAAGATATACGGGAAAAGCTCGCTGGGCGGACCGTTCTGGACGGCCATTTCGAGCTGTCGGCGAAGGTATGGATGAAGAACGGCAAGGAGCGCGTCTACGTCGACGTCGCGCCGGAGGGAGGCGGACCGAGGAGCGAAACCCTGTTTATCGAAAACGGCGAAATTCACTGGAAGTATCCGCCGAAGGACAAGCCCGCCTGGATGCAGAAAATAGAGAACGCCGTGCGGAATCTCATTTCTCCGTCCGAGCCGGAACGAACCCCCAACGCACCGCCCCTGCTCGACGTGGTACGCGACGGGTGCCGGCTGATAGTCGACAAGCATCCTTCTCCAGCCTGCCCGACCTTGAAGGAGGACATGCTGGGCGACTTCCTGTTCTTTCATGGCTTTCGGAAGTACGGTTTTCCGCATGGCTCCGAGCCGTCCGGCTCCGTTCAAGCCGACCGCGGGTTGCTCGACTGCCGGCCCGGCGACATCCTCGTCCCCATCATCGCCGTCTACGATCACCTGGAGGCCGTCGATACTCGGGGGTATACCGCCGAGCAGCTGAACGATCTCGTGCCCGAGGGGTACTGCCGCATCCGAAGGGAGACGGCGGAGACTATCTTCAAGGACTGGACACCGGACCAGATAGCCGGTGCTGCCGCGTCTTACGCGAACGGGATGGCTTACGCACTGTCGGCGTATATCGGAGACCGCGTCTTTCGCATGGCTCTGACCTACGATACGGGGACGACCGAACAAGCGCCGGATTTCGTCTATGCTCCTCCTCCGTACCATCACAGCTTTCAGAGCTACCCCGACAGATGGCTGAGCGACGCCGTCTCGGACGCGTTCGGAGAGGAAATTACGGAGCTGTTCGTAGACGATGTCGCCGAGGCGGAACGCCTGTATACAGGCGGCGATCTCGAACACGAGGAGCGCGAGGAGGAACCGGCGGCGCCGGCACTGTGATTTTTTATTGAAAAAAGGAGATATAGACGATGGCTATCCATACTCTTTCTCATCGTACCCGCTGTACGGAGCTTGATACTTCGCTGGGTGTTGCCAGAATAACGAAACAGGAGACGGGAGTCCCTTCGATCGAGTTCAAAGATCCTCATGTCTCGGGGGCATTTCGGTCTGCGTCGATGTCCGATTCTTTGGCTCGGGTGCCCTTGGACCGGTACGTACGTCTTTTGCGGGATGTCGTGTTGCTGCACGAGCTGAGAGCGCGCAACGCCAGTATAGATTTTGTGCATCTCGAATCCTGCTGCTACGATGCCTCCACAAGGAGCTGGCGGTATGCCGCCGATGGATTTCAGACGAAACACTGGAACCCGGACACCGAATACATCTTGAATTTCATGCGGGATAACGGCTGCGATACGGGGATGAACCTCTACGAGGAATCCAGGACCCTGGGGATGCTGCTACGCCATCTCCATCCCGAGTGCGATACCGTGCCGGTCTTGGCTACCGTCGTACCCCTGAACGACGGTAGCGTCGGAGTGTACGTGGATACCGTATCGGAAAGGCGCGAGTTGTGCTTCGCATACGAGGATAAAATGTGTGCTTTCGGCCCCTCCACGTCGGAGCCCATTTTCGCCCCGCTTGACGCGGGGGCATTGTCCGAGCATCGCGAGTTTTCTCTGCTGTTGTACAAACAGCCGGACCTATGGGAATGGCATACTTACGATATGCCGGGTCTGAACGAGCTGTGCAGTCCCATTCGCGATTTCGTCGAGTCCGCTCTGGAGCGTTCGCGCGGCGAGGATACGGAACTGTGCATGGGACGCTGAGCTCACCGTGTCCGTCCGGTTCCGAAAAACCATAAAGAACGCCCGGCGCGGCATCGCCCTGTCCAAAAGGTTCCGGCATCGCCTTGCCGGGTCCGCCGTGCTGTTCGTCCTCCTGTTATTGGCGGCATCGCTCCTGGTCTGGTGGCAGGAGGACGGACTGCGCGGGTCGTTTTGGAACTCCGTCTGGAGCGTGCTGTTCACGCTGATAGGGCAGGGCGAGTTCGCGTCGCATCCCCATACCTTCGTTGGACGCGTCGTCGTCTTTCTGCTCTCGGTGTTCGGCGTGGCGCTGTTCGGCGTCGTATTCGCGGAGCTGATGCAGCGGATTATCGACGAGCGGGTAAAGGAGCTGTTTGGAATGAACGCCTGCAAGTACCAAAAACATACCATCATCTGCGGCTGGAACACGCGGGGCCCGCACCTCGTCCGCCAGCTCATGGCGTCCGGTAGCCGCCTTGCCGTCATCGCCGAGGAACGGCCGGCGGGGCTGCCGCGCGACGTGTTTTTCGTACGGGGGAACCCATCCGACCAGGAGGCGCTGCTCAAGGCCGGCGCGCCGCGAGCCGCCGCGGCGGTCATTCTCTGGGACCCGAAGTTCGGGGACGACGACTCGCGCGCCATCCTCACGGGGCTCGCCGTCGAGAATGCGGCGCCGAACATCTACTCCGTGATGGAGCTCCACAATCCCGACAACGAACGCTACGCGCGTTGCGCCCACGTGGACGACATCCTCTACGCCGACAGCCTTATCGCCGACATAACGGGAATTTGTACGCACTTCGAGGGGATCTCGTCCTTCATCAAGGATGTCCTCTCCACCTCCGACGACGGACACAGCTTTGCGTCCTTCGACGCCCCGCCGGAGTACGAAGGACGAACCGTCGGCGAGCTGTTCTCATGCTTCCGTGATCGCGGCGTCCTGCCCGTCGGCATCATCGTTCCGCCGGACGGCGACGGCGCCGTGCCCGTCTCCCAGTGGTCGTCCCACATAGACCCGCCTTACGAGGATATCGTAGAACTGCCGATGAAGGTGGTCTGTATCCGAAAAAACAATCAATAAAAAGGACGGGCGGTTTTTCCGCCCGTCCTTTTTCAAAATAACCGTGTCAGGACCGGTGCGACTCGAAGATGGCGTCGTTCAAGGTACTGCTGGGGATGGCGCTTGGCGGCAGTTCCGAAGCGGCGACGCCGCGGCGCGTCGGGACCAGCATCTGTGCCGTTCTGGGGATTCCGTTGTTGCTGTAGCGCATTTCACGAAAGACGAGAAGCTCGTCATTGAGCAGTTGGCGCAGAGACTCCCTAACATTTTCTTCGTCCATGCCGGTCCGTTCCGCTATCGCTACGGCCGTGTGGGAGAAGGTCGGATTTTTCCCATTGATCCAAAGCCCCGTAACGGTCCGCATTATCCTGCGGTCCAGCCCCACAAGCGTGGTGTCGCTCGGAACCTTGTCCATGACGAGCTTCACGACGAAATTCTGTATCTCGTCCCTGTCGTGGGAATCGGGCACGGAATCCAAGTCCGTCTGTATGTCGAGTTCCGTCTCAGGTTTTTCTTCTTCCGGCGCCGCCGGAGTATTTTTGAAGAAATCCATCTTGAACTCGTACTTGGTTCTCGCGGAAGGCTTTACGGGCGTCCTGTCGCCGGATACGGTTGGCGTTCGTGTCAGTGTGGAAGCAGCAACAGCCGATTGCGCCGACATTTGCGCCTTGCGGAACGCCGGCGCAAAGACCTCTATCTCGTTCTTGTCCGATGTGCGTGGCTCGGGCTCGTGTAACGGGACGACAAAATCGTCGAGATGCAGCGTCACCCCCCCGCACTCGTACACCTTCTGCTCCAGTACGTGCGAGATTCGACCGGAAAGGGCTGCGACCACCGGGACGAACTCGCGGGTCGCGATGTACTCGACGAGCTCCGAGAAATCGATGTCCCCCGTCGTCAAAACGACGTGTCCATAAGGAGTCCGCATCTCGTCCGTTACGGGCCTGTCGACAAAACATCGGACCTTGGCCATCAGTTGTATGTCGGTATCGTTCTTCTGCAACGATGAGGCCGCAGCCGCGGCGCCCGTCGCCTTCTGGAGCTCCTGCGCGGCCCTTCGTTCGCGTTCGCTCATCACGTTGTAGAAACAGATGTTCTGGTCGAACCGCGGCTTGCCGGAAGCTCCGACGACTTCCTCCAAAAGATGCCGATACAGCTCCTGCCATCTGACGGAGACGAACGTCGGGCCGTTCACGACGTTCCCGATATCGACGAAAATCCCGTCATACTTGCCGTTACCTGTGGGAGAAACAACCGAACGCGCGGCCCGACAGACACGGCGCATGGCCGAATCCGTACTGATATTGGAATGGATCATGATTTTATCTGTCCTTTCGTTATATCAAAAATCAAGAAAAATAATGAATATGACGCAAGAAAAAAATAAAAATGATAGCATAATCAACCGTCGTCTATGGAAAAGTTCATCCCGTTCCGCCTCCCTCCATTTTCGCATCGGTCCTCCTTTCGTCGAGAGAGTGATATTCGTTACTCGGATATTCGCAACGTTGCTGCAAATTGAGATTATCATAAAACGATTTTACCGTCAAGCGGAGTATAATGAGGTCAAAGGGGGACGGCGGAATGGCGTTGTCGGGCAGAATGGCAAGTTTGTTCGAACTGTTGTCGGGTCGTCGTTCGACTCCGTTGCGGATGGAAAATTCGCCGGTCGTACTGCGGGACCTTTTACGGATGGCGAAGGATCTCGCGGACTGGATAGAGACGCGCGGTGCGGAGGGAGACCGGTATCTTTTGGACGGCTGTGGCGTCGAGGCGTCCATTGAGGGGTTGTCCCTTCGGGGCTTCGAGTTCCGCAACTGCGGGTTTCAGAACTGTGTTCTGCCGTTTGGGGACTTTACGGGCTGCCGATTCGAGGACTGCTGGTTCGGGGACTGTACATTCGCCTCGGCGTCGTTCGTCGGCACCTTGCTTGCCGGGTGCCGATTCGAAAACTGCGAGCTGCCGGGCGCCGTGTTCGTCGGTGCGATGTTTGGGCCGGAGGACTACAGCTATGACGCCATTCGCACCGACGGAAACGTCTCGTTCTCCGACTGCACGATGGACGGTGCCTGTTTCAGAAACGCCTCCGTGACCGACATCGTACTGACCGGTTCCTCGTGTCGCAAACAAGATTGGCGCGGGGCGAACCTGCGGTTTGTCTCCTTCGAGCGTTGTGTGCTGGACGGTTCACAGTTCGACGGTGCGTCGCTCGTCAGCCCCAGCTTCAAGGATACGCCGTTCACGGAGTGCAGCCTGGCGTCGGCCGTCGTCGTGGAGTCCTCGAAACGGCTGGTGCCGGACCGCTCCTTCATACTTTCCCGCAGCGACGCGCCGGGTCTGGAGCTTCACATGCCTCTGGTGGAGGGGCTCTCGGCGCAGGACGGCCGGCTCGATCATCTGTTCGTCCGCGGCGGCACCTACGTGCGCAACGCCGACCTGCGGGCCGTCTCGATGGAAGGCTCCACGCTGTTCCGTGGGACGGATATAGACCGGTCGCGCTTCGAAAATATCCGTGCATCGGACCTGCCCTGCGAGGGATTGAAGCTGGGGGAGGACACGACCTTCGTCGACCCGCCCGACGCGCTGAAAGCCGTCCTGCACGACCTCGGACGCGAGACACCGGAGAGCCGCGAACGCTAAAACAAAATAAAGGGGGCTTTCGCCCCCCCCTTGTTTTTCAAAGCCCAAATCCACCCAGCGCCGGTGGTTCCTCCGGCTCCGATATCCCTACAGCCGGCGCGATGAATCGTTCCTCCAGCGGCGCCAGATCTTCTGCCGTCGGCCCGTCTATGGGAGATTCCCTGCCGTCCCCGTTCCGGTACGTCCTGTCGTACGAACCGCCGCGTATGCGCGTCATTTCCGACAACATGTTGCGGTCCTCCAGCAGACAGTACGGCAGCACTTCGTTCAGCGCGTCCCTGGCCTCGGCGGGGATGTCTTGGATGGGCCGATACCGCATGATGGGATTCGGCCCATAGCCGAAGAAGTCGGACTGCACGGAGAGCAGTCTCGGCCCCAGCGGCTGCGCAACGAACGGTTCCTCGAACAGCCGTTCTCCGGTCCGCGAGACGGAGAGCGCGTCGGCGAACCACAGAACGGCTTGCAGCTGGAGCAGCGTCAGAGGATGGTCCTCCTTGATACAGCGATTGGCGACATACTGCGCCAGTCTCGTTTCCTTGGATTCGTTCATCTTTTTTCACTTTTTCTCTTCAAGAGACGATAGGATCGTTACGAGATTGGACGCCGCGGGCTCGTCGTCAACGAATCCGACGGCGCCGAATTGGATCTCGCCGATAAAATTTTCCGGTATGCGTACCGTTAGCGTCGTCCCGTCGGGAGATAGACTGTACCGGTCCCGTTCGATGGACATGCTATTCCCGACGGGGACGAACATGACGTCTTTCAGCCTGCCGCCCTCTTTCGATTTCGCCGAGATGCGGACCTCCGTGCCCGGCGTTGCTCTATCCCTGTCTGCGTTCAGGAGAATCTTTTCCGGCAAAGACGGTACGGCAGGCGTCCGCTCCTCCTCCGCCGTGCAGGATTTTTGCGCCGATGGATCGTTCGGATCGTAGTCGGAGAAGGCTCCCTGCAAAACTTTCGAAATGGGTACTCGCTTCAAATGCCTATCCTGTACATAGCCTTGGCGGACGCTCACGAACGTCGCCGCGAGCACGAGAACTCCCGCAAAGATCCGTCTCATCTCCATTTTTCTCCTTTTCAACCTTTGTGTTCCAACATGTTTCAAGGCGCCAAGACGCTAGTAGTGGTACTTTGGCCCGTCGTCCTGTTTGTCTCCGCCCCCACTCTCGCCGCTGGTCTTGCTGTCGAAGAAGCGGGCGACGCCGCGCTTGAACAGGTTTACCCCCCATCCGCCGACGAGGGTCAGTCCACCGCGGGTCGTGTTCCATCCGTAGGTACCCGCCGCGGCGGGCACGGCCATCAGGAGCGACTGCATGGCGAGCGTGCTCATGTTCTCGGCGTATTTGGGTATGTTCGCCGCCGCGTAGACGAACGCGCAGGCGGTGATGGCCATCGTGACGGTATCGCCCCCAATCATCGTCGATACCGCGGAGTAGAGCCCCAGCGAGACGATCATGATGGCGGTCAGAATACCCCAGAGCAACAGCTTGATGAAGTTCCCGCACCAGCCGGTAATGTACTCGCCGAGCGCGTTGCCGCTACCCGTCATGTTCTTGTAGTACCCCAGCGCCAGCGACACGGGGCCGAGCACGCAGCTCAACCCCAGCATGATGTCGCGCGCGATCAGCATGAGGAACAACGCTCCTTGGACGACCCACGAGCAGACCGTCAATATGATGCTGCCGATGGTCGACCCCGAGTAGCCTGAGTCTCCGCCCGTCATGGCCGTAAGCTCTAGATTCTGTGCTATCGTCGCGACGATGCTCGTCTGCTCCTCGTAGGTCGCTATGGAGAGTGACATCAGGTTGAAGAAATCCACCAACCACATGACGGCGGGACGCCAGAGTAAAATGCCGACGGCGAACGCAAAGAGCCGAAACATCAGCTTTACGGGGCTGACGCCTTGCGCCTCCTTGAACCCTCCGGCCTTCCCCACCACCAACGACAGCATCTGCAAGAAGAAGATGACGAACAGCAGGAAGAACGGAAACGCCGTCATGAAGGACGAGAGCGCTTTCGCGACGTCCTCGAGTCCCTTCTGAGCCTTCTCGGTTGTCGCCGACACCTGCCTGTCCAGAGCCTCGGCGTTGTCCCTGTCGCTTGCCGACTGGGTTATCCGCGCCGAGATGGATCGCAGCTTTCTGCTTATCCGTTCAAGAGACATCAAGTCTATCTTGAGGTTCCCGAAGATGAACTTCGTGAACGGCAACGACAGCGTGCTGTCGTAGGCCTCCGAGAGGAAGAGCGCGTTCGTCTGTCCGTTCGGGTTGATGTAGGCGAGCTTTCCGCTGTTAAGGTATAGTGCCACGAAGGCCCTTCGGTTTTCGACTTCCTGTAGATCGATCGGAGAACCAGATGCAAGATCCTTCAACAATGGTTTGCCGTCCGGCCCGACCGGATGGGCCTTGAAGTATGCCAGCGCATCCTCTCTGGTTTTGAATATCTTGGACTTCGAAAGCCATCCTGGAACCACGGGATTATCATAAGGGTTCTCCCATTCCCATACATTACAGTGCCAGCTCAGCGGATAGGCCGCGCCGCCCGGTGGAGCTTTTTCCACGCACGACGTCCTGACCGCGTTCTCGGCCATCTGTTGGAGTATGTCCTCGCTTATGCTGTCCAGTTTTTCGTCCGCGCTTGCGTTGCTCGCACTGAGCAATCCGGCGAGCTCCTTGCCGGGGAAGACTTCGGGGTTCGACAGCCGTTTTATCTGAAACATCGGCTCGCCCTGCGCCTGCGGCTCTTCGGCGTCCGCAGGCTCCGTACTACAGACGAGCCAGCAGGCAACGGCCATCATGCAGACCGCCAGTGTGCGAAGGCGGTTTTTTCGTACCGGCATCACTTTTTCCCTCCTCCCGAACCGGCGCCGAGCAGGCGCCGAATGCCACGCGTAGAATGTTCTCCCGCCACCTTGAGAGCTCTCTTGGCCGTATGGGCCGGCATGGCAGACATGGACGTCACGACGGCACTGATGGCGAGCGCCGACATCCCCTCGCACATGTCGGGCAGGCGCGGCGTTATCTTGACGTAAATCATCGACAGCGTGATGAAGATGATCATGGTTGCGCTGGGATAAGCGACCGCAGCGATGACCATGAGCATCATGTAAAGCGCCGCCATGGGGCCGTAGAGCAGAAACCCGACGTAGGAGTTCGCGAGCTGGGCGAGCCAATTCTCGCAGGACGGCACGATAGACATCGCCAGTATCAGCGGCGCCGTCACGCAGACAATACCAAGCATGACGTCTCCCAAAAGCAGCATCGTCCCCAGCACCGCGCTGACGAGGACGGAACAGATGTATGCAATTCCTTGGAGGATAAGCTCTGTAATCCAAGTCCTGACTTGGATGTCCTCGCGCCCACCCAGCGCCGTCGCCGCCTTGCGGGAGATCTCCGCAAGGTGGTTCGACAGCAGGATGGTATTCTGGGCCGGCGAAAAGTCGGGGTTCTTCTCGTTATGGTCCAGAATGTAGTTGCGCGCAGAGTCCGAGACGTTCATGCCGAACGTCGCGATGTTCGGGACGGCCAGGATGGCGATGGTCAGCATGAGCATCTTGAGCACCAGCGCCATCGGCGACATTCCGCCCCATCCGACGTTGCCCGTCAGTTTTGCCAACAGGATGTAGAACATCCGAAGGAAGAACGAGGCATAGAGGATGACGAAGGCGATGGTACGGGTCCGCGTGAAGACCGTCTCCTTGCCGGCCGCGCCGGAGAAGCCGACGATACCCTTCCCGCGCTTCGCGAGGTTGTTCCAGACGACCTCCCGTGCCGCACTCAATTTCATGAGGGCTTGATTCTCCTGTTCCCCCATGTGTTGATTCGGAAGCGGTCGAAGGACTTGACCGACTTTGTCTTTATTGATCTTGTCTGGAGTTACGTCTTCGTTGTAGACGCCTCCGTTGTACATGTCGGTGTTGAGCTGAACTGTCAGCCAAGATTGTCTGGCAAGCTCATTCGTAGCGAGCGGGTATGCTTTTTTGACCTCCTCCGCAAACGTTTTATATCGTTCCAGCAACTCGCCGATAGTCAAATCCTTGAAGTCGCAGAGCTGCGCGAAGATGGCGAGAAGCTCTATCTTCTGCAACGAGATTGCGGCTCCCCGCGCCGCCTCTATCTTGTTTCGAATTTTCGTGGCGTCATCGGGGTCGAACGGCTTCGTCCCATAGAGCAGAAGCCGCGTGATGGGCCACGTGGCATTGATGGACAGGACGCCGAGCCCATTGTCCTTGAGCGACATACGCAAATCCGCCAGCGGGCTATCCAGCTGCTTTCGGACTTCCTCTTGTATCTGTTCGGCATTCTGTTCCTTGTTTTGCAGACGCTCGCAGTATTTCTTGAGCTCATTCAAGACGTATCCGCCCGCGTAATGGATGGCCATATTTGACATCATGGCACGGATCACGTCATCATCCAGCAGGTCCAAAGCCTCCCCGTTATCGTCGAGCGTCGCCTTCGCCGACTGTTGCTTGTTGTACTCCTTGATGGCTCGTTTGAGATACGCCTGTGTGCTCATACTACGGTCGGGAACAGGAAAATCGTACAATACCTCGAGTTTATCGGAGTCGTGGAAATCGAGCAATACCTCCACCCTTATGTCCCCCGACGTCTCCGCAAAGGCGGGAACGCACAGGCATAGCATGAACAACGTCAAAACAATAATATTTCGAAGACGGCGCAATTCGAGCTCCATATGATGCGGCGCGTCTGTATTACGCAAGCGGTTCGGCATAGGAAATTCCCCCTTCGTTCGACCTCGTATGAGAATACGGGCACGGAACTTTCGACGAAATTTCCGTGCCCGTACATTCGTTTATTTTACCATAATCCCGCGCTCGCCGAGTTTCAGCGCGCCATCGGTTCGGGTTCCGGCTTCGGCTCCCAGGCGAGAAATTCGGTATGGGCGTCGGTGTACCTTACCGTCGGCGCAGTGCTGGGGAACTCGAACGGCTCGAGCATGGGACGACCGCGGTACAGGGATCGCGCGATACCATTTTGGATGCCCGGCTTCGCCCCGACCAGCTTTATCGGCAACTCCCGCGCCTTCGTCATGACGTCGTAGTCCCGCGCGTTCGCCTGCGCGAAGAACTCGCGTTCCAGCCCGTTCAACAGATCCTCGTCCAGCCGCTCGACCTTCACGCAGTCGATGACAGGCTGTTCCCCACGCTCCCAGGCGTCGAATATGGCGAGCGCTATCAGGCGCCCTATGGGCTCGCCGCGCAGTTCGCCCGCAATGCGCCCCAGCAGGATCATCGCATAACCTCCTCCTCGTCCTCCATCCACGGCGCCGCCGTCTCCGCCGGCCGCGTCTTTTCGATATTAGCACCATTCGGGGAGTCCCCGAAGAACGGCGCGTCGGGGCGCTCCGCCGCCTCCTCGCGCTCCTGTTCCGACATCAGCTCCGGCGCGATGACGACTTGCGGGACGCCCTCCCCGTCCCGCCCCCCCAGCATGCGCGAAAATGCCGCCTTCGACGGGGCGGGGACGGAACGCCCCCGCTCGTCCGTCAGGTCGAAGACGTACGCCAGAACGGTGACGGGGTCATAATCTTCCATGAGCGGCGGGCGACGGGCAAACTCCTTCTTGAGCTCCGCCATGCCCGACGTCCCGAACAGCCCTTTGCAGGCATCCCGATAGAAGCAGTCGCCGCAGTTGCCGCGGCACCCGCTTATTCCGTTCGTGTCCGTCGCCGTCAAAGCGAGCTCCGCCCGCAGAAAGACGGCGTTCACCAGCTCGGGGTTCGTCGCGAACATCTCGGACCGGCAGGCTGACGTATTCTTATTGTATCCCGTTATCATGCCCACGTCCAGCCCCGCTGCCATGGCGTAGGCGCTGACTTGGAAGTAGTATTCCGGGAACACGGTCTCCGTATGCGACAGCTTCGCGCCGGCGTGCGGGACGGAGAACGCGCCGTGCCGGCGCTCGTTCTCCTGCGCGGCGTTTCGCGTGGGGCGCCCGTTGAGCCAGGCCGTGAACCGATTCTCGTTCATCGTCTTGGCGTCGCAGAGCACGTCGAGCCCTTTGGACCGCGTCTCGTGCGATACGACGGCGTCCGGCGTGCCGGTGACGAACCCGCCGCGCAGCGGGAACAGGAACCGTAGTTTGCGGTCATCCGCATTGTTCTCCTCGACGGACCATCCGTCGCGGACGAGTCTTTTCAGAATAAGCGGCTCCACGGCGTGTCCCAGCTCGAAGATGTCGAGAAGCGCCTGCGGCACGACCGACGGCTTGCCGAACGCCTCGATGAGCCGCTTGCGGTCGCAGCGCTGTGCGCCCAGCGACGAGACACGCAGGGTCCGCACACAGCCCGACAGCGCCTTGTAATATTCGTCGTCGGGACAGCTCGTCCGAAGCGTCAGCGCTGACGCGTTCCGATTCACTATCTGGACCTTCAGTTTTTCCTTTACCGCCATGGCGTTTCCGTCTCCCTTTCAATCGTTCGCTCCGTCCGTTCTTCCCGTTCCGCCGATCTTCGTGCGTCCGCTTCGCGTATTTCCATGGCCAGCCGTTCCGTATTGACGCGCGCCGCGGCCAGCACTTTGTCCAAAAGGGCGTTCTTCCTGACGTTCAGGAATTCCTTGCGGTTGTCGATGTAGAGATCCGAACCGACGGTCAGGAGCGTCTTCTCGCCCTTGGAGTCCAGCCTCGTGATGCGCGTCTCGCGCTGTTGTTTGAGCGAGTCGTTCCATGGACGGGAGTAATGGATGACGCCGTCGGCAAACCCGAAGTTCATGCCGGTCCCGAGCACGTCCGTACAGATGAGGGCGCGCGCCTCCGGGTCCCGCTCGAACGCCGTCCGAATCTTCGTCCTCTGGGGCTGGGACGTACCGCCGACGACGGCGAAGGACTTTATCCCCTGCGAGTCAAAGTAGTCCTTGAGCGTTTGCGTCGTGTCCACAAATTGGCAGAACACGAGGTACTTTCCGCTCCCCTCCGGCGAGGCGAGGTACTTTGCCACGGCGCGGGCCTTTTGCGGTACGTAGTCCGGCGCGACCAGCTTCAGCTCCGCGAGCCGCTCGGCGACGAGCCACCCCTTCGACGTGTCGTCCTCCGCGCGCAGGAGCCGCGCGGGGTCGTCCGCGGCGCGGACCAAACGCCCTATCATCTCCGCCATCTGCTCCTCGAACGGTAGTTTTCCCGCGTCGTCCGGGTCCATGCCGCGCGCACTCGCCGTCTGCGGGAGAAAGTCGCTCATCTGCGCCAGCGCCTCGGGCATGTTTTTGGATATCCAGTCGCGGTACGTGTCGTAGATGAGTCGCGTCGCACGGGACTCCGCGCAGTTTGCACGGGACAGGCCGAGCTTCATGGTCCGGCGCCGGACCATGAGGTCGGGCCGTACCGGCGTGTTCTCGATCTCTGGGTTGGACACGACGTCCGACAGGGACCGGCAGACCGTGAGCTCCGAAAGCCGTTCGATAAGCTCGTCCGGTCTCGTTACGACTATTTCCTCTTTTTCTATCTTTCCGACCTCGCCGTACCGCGAGACGCCGTTCTTGCGCGTCACGGTCAGCGTACGGGTCTTCGTCTCCGTATAGTGGGACAGAAACTCCCGACGCGGCAGAAGCGCCGGGTCGGCCAGTTGCATCTCGGTCCAGAACTCCTTGAGGTCCTTCTGGACCGGCGTGCCCGTCAGGACGATGGAGAAGTCCGCCGTCTGCGACAGCAGAAGACAGTGCTTGTAATGGGAGGTCTCCCAATGGGCGCAGAACGCATGCGCCTCGTCGAAGATGACGACGCCGCCCCGCGCGTCGCGCAGGGCGGCGGCGAGGACGTCGGGCTTGGCAAGGCTGTGATAGGAATAGATGGCGACGGGGGAGTCCTCCGGCTCCGGATCCGACGCACGCCGCTTGGAGTCGGCGAGGCCGGGGAACCGCGCGTCGATGCCGAACAGCTTCTTTACGTCCCCACGCCAGTTGTCCCCCTTGACGATGAGCGACGCGGGGACGACGCAGACGACGCGCTCCGCAAGCCCCGAGTCAACGAGGTTCAGCCCGGCCAGAAGCGAGCCGCCCGTCTTGCCGACCCCCATCCGGTCGGCGACGAGCAGTCCGTGCCGGCCCTGCCCGCGCAGCTCCCAGACGTACCGGGCAAGGTCGTGCTGGTGCGGTTTGAGCGTCGGGTAACGGGTAAGGACCGTCTCGGTCGGATAGGGGAACGACGCAGGCGGCGCGGAGGACCGGCGCCCATAGGCGTCGAACGCCGCCGACGCGGCGTCGCGGAGCGGTTTTGGGATTTTCCAGGTGTTCTCGCTCTCGAACCACCGTGCGCCGGAGGCGAACAGTATCTCCCCTCCTACAGGGTCGTCCGGCGACAGCCTGACTGTCTTCGTGGACCGCGTCGCGCCGACTTCCAGCTTCGGCCGGTTGCGCAACGCGTCCCGCAACGCCTCGATGCGGTCCTGTAAGACCCCGTTCTCTGCCAAGAACGCCTCGAAGCGCCGCTCGCGCTCCCTGTCCTGCGCGAACGCGACGAACGCCGTCCACGTCCCCGCGCCGGCACGGGCGAAACGGACGGTATCGCCGCCCTCCGACAGCGCCTCCCAGTTTCGGAGCGGATCCCGCACCGTCAGGGCGACCCCGCCGTCGCTCTTCTCCCATTCCAATCGCGCCATATCCCTTCCCGTCCTCTCCGATGCGATAGTATCAGGTCTTTTCCTCTAGTATACTATCCTCTGTAGCATTGGCCGCCGGCGAGCTCCAAGAAGAGCAGCGTGTCCGTCACCGTATCGCACGGCGCGTGAATGCGGGCGAACGGGGAGGACAACGTACGAATACGCCGGGCGGTCTCGTGCTCCGTCAAAACGGAGTCTTCAGGATGCGCTTCGAGCTCCGCGAGATACTCGCGGAATATAGTATCGAGCCGTTCCAATGCGTCAGCGGTCTTCCGCTCCGCCGCCGCGTCGTCCGCATATCGCGCCTCGCGGAGCCTCGACGACACGAGCGAACACGCGGCGTCGTAGATAGGGACGATCTTCTCGCAGGTATAGCATTCGAATCTCATGCCGGCACGGCCTTCGACGGTATATGCTCGGGCAAAAGCGCGTCGGGCATGGGAACGAGGAGGTTCAGCATGTTGCACTCGACCTCGCGGGACAGGACCTCCCGTTCCTCGCGCCATCGGTGCTCGGTCTCCTTCCGCGCGCGGGCGGCCTCCCACATCTCGCGAAGCCGCTGCTCCTCCGCCGTACGGGGGGCGGCGGCGAACGGAAACTCCTCGTACTGCGACGAGGCGAGCGATCGGGCTCGTGCACGCCGCTGTTGGGGGTCATCCTCGTCGGGACGAAGCGTCGCATCCGAATCGGAAAACGGCGTGCCAAGCTCTGGCGTCATGGTCGCGAAGCCGGTGCACCACGACTTGACGATGGACATCTCCTTCGTTATGGCCCGTTCCGTGCGGCAGTCGAGACATACGGAGCCGGAGATGTGCACACGGGACAGGTCGGCGTCCGACCAGTCGATGTTGCGCATGCAGACGGCGTCCATCCGGGCGTCGGACAGGTTCGAACCCGGCATGCGGAAGTTCACGGCGACGGCGCGGTCCCAGACGGTGACTTGTAACCCGCAGTTCGCAAACACGCCGTTCTCCAACCATGCGCAGGACAAATCCACGCCGGCGAGCTCGCATCGGCAAAACGATATCTCGGTGAGATCACACCCGCGCAACGAAGCGTTCCTTAGATCGCAATAGCTCAGTTCGGCTCCGGTCAAGTTCATCTCGTCGAGCTTAGCTCCGCTCAGGTCGTACCCGAAGAGCTCGATGGGCGAGCCCGTACGGCGCTCCGTGAATCGCCGCTGGCGTGTGACGCATTCTTTCCACAGCGCGTCGGTCATTCGTTTGAGCTGCAAAATGGTTCCTCCTTCGTATAAAAAACAGGAAGCGGGACGCGGCCAAGCGTCCCGCTTCCTGTGACAGATTTTTATTATTCTCGATCCTTCGTGGCATTCAACGGCTTGCGCAACACTAGAAGAAGGGTGTAGAAAATGCAGAACGATGCACCGTAGATCTGAAATGTCCAGTTGAATACGGAGTCGAA
>ERZ773099.853-NODE-853-length-23645-cov-5.877024_pt1 | contig 23645 bp, 20 predicted proteins | sample MGYA00511120_ERZ773099 | MGnify/ENA primary metagenome ERZ773099 (study PRJEB29015, sample SAMEA2738012) | human oral metagenome | biome: human oral; feature: human-associated habitat; material: dental | place: China | collected 2104 ...
ACGCCGAAAGTACTTGGCTGGAAGCGGCCCGGGAGGATAGGAAGCTGCTGATTAAAAAAGAACACTCAATAGAGTGTTCTTTTTTATTGTCTATATACTTTTATATTGCACCTTTAAGAGCAGATTATTTTATTGTGGTAAACTGAGTATAGATAAGTTAATTTATGAGCGAATGTATAGAGGTATAGATATGGAACGTTTACAAAAACAATTTGATTTTATTTTAGAGATAGATAAAGAAAAGAGTATTGAACGACAAACTTATATTTCAGACGGAAGTAGAAAAGAAAATGATGCAGAACATGCTTGGCATATGGCACTTATGTGTTTTCTTTTATCAGAACATGCGAACGAGTCTATTGATAAATTGAAAACAATTATGATGCTATTGATTCATGATTTAGTAGAAATTTATGCAGGAGATACTTTTGCCTATTCAAATGCTGATATCGATGAAGTTCATGCAAAAGAATTAAAAGCAGCTGATAAATTATATAGTAAATTACCTAAAGATCAAGCAACATATTTAAAAAATTTATGGATTGAATTTGAAGAAGGTAAGACAGCGGAAGCATGTTTTGCTCATACTATTGATAACATTCAACCTATGATGTTAAATTTTGCCACGAAGGGAAAAGCATGGACAGAACATCGAGTAAAAATTAGTCAAGTATTAAAACGAAATAAAAACACTTCTAAAGGTTCAGATATTCTTTGGAAGTACGCTTGTCAATATTTTTTGAGACCTAGTATAAAAAGAGAAAGACTTATTAATGATATTGAATTATAGGAAATACTAGAATTTACGGATAGTAGGAATATAGTGTCTTTAATAGAATAAAATGAGTTTAAAGTAATAAAAAAGTAGTATATATTAAATTGTTGTAAGTGCTTATTTGTTATTACTTGTAATTAATGTTATGCTTTTTTTAGAAGAAGTGTAATTTTATATTGAAAAAAATAGTAGTGGTTGGTAAAATGGTCATATCAGAAGCTCTATAGAACATTATCAATATGATTCCTTTGTTTTTAGGAGGTTACAATGTATAGTATTGCTGCAGAACATGCAAAAGGAAAATTTGCGCAAGACAATATTTTTGCTTCAAATAATAAAGCCGTTGCTTTAGCAGATAAATTAGGAAATGATAAAGTTATTAATGCTACAGTAGGATCTATTCTCGATGAAGAAGGCAATTTAGTTGTATTAAATGTGGTGCAGGAAGAGTATAAAAAGTTAACACCTCGTCAATATGCTGCTTATGCTCCTATTCAAGGGTATCAAGGATATTTAGAGGCATGTATTGAGCAATGTTTTTGTTCTTCACGTCCTGAAGGGTATATTCGTGCTGTATCTACATCCGGCGGCACAGGAGTTCTTCATCATGCAGTACATAACTATAGTGCTATAGGAGATGAAATTCTTATTTCTGATTGGCACTGGGGGGCATACGATAGTGTTATTCAAGATAATCTTCGTAAAATTCGTACTTTTTCTTTAATTAATGAAGAAGGACATTTTGATAGTGTAGATTTTAAGAAACAAGTTGAATATTTAGTAAGTAAGCAACAGAATACCGTTATTTTATTTAATGGTATTGCTAATAATCCGACCGGATTTTGTTTAACAATTGAAGAGTGGCAACTTGCAGTGAATATTATACGAGAATCAGTAGAAGGTACTGACAAAAATATTATATTTGTACCGGATGTTGCATATCTTGATTATAGTGGTGAAAAAGAAGAATGTAGAAGATTTTTTAAAGTTTTCAGTAATTTACCAAAAAACATTTTAACGATTGTTGCATATACTTTGAGTAAAGGTTTTACTATTTATGGACAACGTATGGGAGCCATGATTGCGGTTACTTCTGATGAAGGAGTTGCACAAGAATTTGTAGATATTAACCAGTATTCGAGTCGTGCTACTTGGTCAAATGGTAATAGTGCACCACAACAAGCTATGATTTCTATTTGTAAAGATGCGGAAAAAGTTAAAAGATTAGATTTGGAGCGTAAGCAATATTTTGAATTAATTCAGCAGCGAGCAGATATTTTTATGAAAGAAGCTCAAGAATGCAATATTAAGTTTGTTCCTTACATATCCGGTTTCTTTATTACTATTCCGGTAGATGGTGCACAAGCAGTTTGTGATAAACTACAGGAAGAAAATATATTTATGGTTCCATTAAAGAAAGGGATTCGTTTAGCGGTATGTTCTGTTTCAAAGAAGAAAATGACAGGGCTTGCTGCTAAATTGAGAGAAGCAATGGATGCAGTAGGTGCTAAACAGTAAAAATTATTTAGAGTTTATTATTATGGAGAGTCAGAGTTATCCAATTAAACTTTGACTCTCGTTTTATTTAGGAGGCAAGAATGGGAAGCCTTTTGGCAGCAGTGAATGCAATACTTTCTTTTATTACACCCATATCTGATTTTTTCTGGGACTTTCCTAAAAATTTTGAATGGTATAGAGAAATTCCTCTTTTAGGAGATTTTTCACTGGCAATTATTGTATTGGTAGGTTCCGGTATTTATTTCACATTAAGTTTGGGTTTTATACAAATCAAATATTTTAAAAAAGGTATCAAACTTTTAATTCAACATAAACAAATACAGTCCGGTATATCACCGTTAACTGCATTTTTTCTTAGTTCAGCAATGAGAGTGGGACCGGGTAATATTATTGGTGTAACGGGAGCTATTGCGACAGGCGGTCCCGGTGCTCTATTTTGGATGTGGATATCTGCTTTTTTTGGTATGGCGACTGCTTATACAGAAAGTGTGTTATCACAGTTGTTTAAAGAAAAACGTGGAGATGTATACGTAGGAGGACTTCCCTTTTATGCACGCCAATTATTAGGAAATAAAGCATGGATCGGAGTGGTATTGTCTTGTATTTATATTCTTTACGCCATGTTTTGTCTTCCCGCACAAGGATTTAATGTAGTATCTTCTATGGGAGCTATAGCAGAAATTTTTATAGGGAACTCGATTTCGGTACAATCAAGTTTTTATTATATTGTTTCGACTATCGTTATTATACTGGCGGCAGTTATTGCTTTTGGCGGGATTAAGCGAGTAACAAAAGCTACTAATGCTATGGTTCCGATTATGGCTATTATCTACATATTGACAGTAGCTTTTCTTATTGTAACTAATACACATCGAATACCATATTTTTTCCAATCTGTATTCTCGGGGGCATTTACACCTGAAGCTATATTTGGAGGTGCATTTGGCACAGCTTTAGTACAGGGTGTTAAGAGAGGTCTGATGTCTAATGAAGCCGGACAAGGAACGATTACTATGGCCGCTGCTGCTGCGGATGCTCGACATCCCAGTGAACAGGGACTTATTGCGGCATTAGGGGTATTTTTAGATACACATATTATTTGTACGATGACAGGATTTATTGTTATTATGGGGCAACAATGGAATACTCCTGTATGGCAGCAATCGGGAACCTATCCTAAGTTTCTCTTATCAATTCATGCGATGGTACCGGGGGTTATAGATTCAATTGTTATGGGATTAGTTTCTTTATGTTTTTGTCTTTTTGCATATACGACTATGGTGGGGATGATTACTTTTTCTGAAATAGCAGCTAATCGAATTTCATCCTCTCCCGTATTTATTAACTGTATTCGGGGAACAGGCGTATTTGTAGCAGCTTTTGGTATTTTTTGTAATATTGCCGGATATGATTTGAGCAATCTTTGGGCTTTCTCCGATTTAGGGAATATTATTATCGTTTACTGTAATATTCCGTTATTATATATTGGATTTTGTTATGTTCGAAAAACTACATATACATACATGATAAATGAAAATAGATTCTGCTCCAAAGAGATTGGAATTAAAACCTCTTGTTGGAATGAGGAACATTTAAATACGTAAAACAAAAAGATACATTTCTATGAAATGTATCTTTTTGTTTTGCTGTTTAGTTAACAGATGCAAGTTCTGCTTCTTTTGCTTTGCTCTCTGCAATTTCCAAGTCAAAAGATTTTTGTAGACGTACATAGCTTTGACGGCGTGCACGTGCGTCATTCTCTGTTTTTTGGAATAAAGCTTCCGCTTGTTCCGGGAATAATTTCAGCAAAGAGGAGTAGCGAACTTCTCCTAGTAAGAAGTCATGGAAATTTCCTTTGGGTTCCCTACTATCTAAATGGAATGGGTTTTTTCCTTTTTCTAAAAGCGTTGGATTATAACGCCATGTACACCAATATCCACATTCTACAGCTGATTTTTCTTCATTGATGGTATTTCCCATGCCTTTACGTAGACCATGATTAATACATGGGCAATAACAGATAATTAAGGATGGTCCCGGATATGATTCTGCTTCAGAAATTGCTTTTAGTGCTTGGTTCATATCTGCACCTAAGGCAATTTGAGCAACATAAATGTATCCATAAGAAATTGCCATCATTCCTAAATCTTTTTTACGAGTTCTCTTGCCTGATGCGGCAAATTTTGCAATCGCAGCTGCAGGAGTAGCTTTAGAAGATTGTCCGCCGGTATTGGAGTATACTTCGGTATCTAATACCAAGATGTTGACGTCTTCGCCTGATGCGAGAACTTGATCAAGTCCTCCAAAGCCAATATCATATGCCCAACCATCTCCACCGAATATCCATTGGCTCTTTTTAATGAAATGATCTTTTAACTTAAGCAAGTCTTTATATTCAGGGTGAAGAGCTACTTCTTCTTCCAGTGCGGTTTCAAGTCTATCTGCATGAAGTCTGGTAGTGGCACCGATATCTTTATTTTCAAGCCAATTCTCCATAGCAGCTTTTACTTCGCCGGTGGCTTCAGGAAGTAAAGATTCTATTTTATTAATTACTCGGCTACGAAGTTTTTTCTCTCCAAGATACATACCTAATCCGAACTCTGCATTGTCTTCAAATAAAGAGTTTGCCCATGCAGGACCACAACCTTTATCGTCGGTGGTGTAAGGAATAGATGGAGCACTAGCACCAAATATAGAAGAACATCCTGTGGCATTAGCAATCATCATGCGATCACCAAATAGGTTGGTAATTAAATGAATGTATGGCGTTTCACCACAACCGGCGCAAGCACCGGAAAACTCAAAATATGTTGGTTGGAATTGGGATCCTCGTAATGTATTGGGGTTTAATGGATTTTCCTTTTGTGGTAAGGACATTGCATAATCCCAAAGAGGTTGTTTATCTATTTGGGTTTCAATAGGTTTCATGACTAACGCTTTTTCTTTTGCTGGACATACATTCGCACAAAGGTTACAACCATAGCAGTTTTCCGGATCTACTACAATGCGGAACTTAAGTCCTTTTTTAGGACCGGGGAAATCTTTTACAATAAATCCTTCCGGTGCATTAGCCACTTCTTCCTCTGTAACAAGTACCGGTCGGATAGCTGCATGTGGGCATACTACAGAACACTGATTACAGCTGATACAGTTTTCAGGAATCCATTCCGGTACAGAAATAGCTGTGGTTGGACGCTCATATTTAGTTGTACCCGGTAAGAAAGTACCGTCTTCCCAACCTTTAAATGCAGATACAGGTAAATCATCGCCTTCTTGTCGGTTCATTACATCACAAATTTCAGATACAAATTTAGGGCGAGGAATAGTCGATATAGAACCACCTGTAGTAGCATGCTTCCATTCCGGTGGAATAGTTACCTCATAAACACTTTGCATACCGGCATCTACTGCACGATTATTCATATCCACAATATGTTGACCTTTACGTCCATAAGAATGTTCTATGGATTCATAAAGTAATTCACAGGCTTTTTCATCAGGGATTATTCCGGTTAGATGGAAAAAAGCAGCTTGCATAATCATGTTAATACGACCACCAAGACCAATTTCTTTGGCAATATCAAAAGCATTTACAATGTAAAAACGAGCATTCAATGCAGCTAATTTTCTCTTCATTGTTGCCGGTAATACATGATCAAGGTCTTCCGGTTTCCAACGGCTGTTTAATACAAATGTTCCACCGGGTTTGAGTCCACGGAGAAGATTGTATTTATAAATGTAAGATGGTCGATGACATGCAATATAGTTGGCTTGCGTAATTAGATACGGTTTACGAATAGGATTTGGGCCAAAACGTAAATGAGATATTGTTACACCACCTGATTTTCGGGAATCATAGGAGAAATATCCTTGTGCATACATATCCGTATTATCACCGATAATTTTGATGGCACTCTTATTAGCACCTACGGTTCCGTCAGAACCGAATCCCCAGAATTTACAAGAAATACACTGATCATCTTTTTCGGGAAGTGAAATAGGTGCTAAGGAGAGATGAGTTACATCATCCTTTATACCCAAGGTAAAATTATGTCTAGGTCTATCTGATTCTAAATGCTTGTATACTGCCATAATATCTTCAGGGATTACATCTTTAGAACCTAATCCATATCTGCCGCCTACTACACGAGCATCGACATCAGAACCGGCAATAGCACTTTGTACATCTAGGTATAATGGTTCACCGATAGATCCCGGCTCACGAGTACGATCCAACACGGCGATTTTTTTAACTGTTTTAGGAAGTTGTTCAATAAAATGTTTGATTGAAAATGGTCTATAGAGATGCACATTCAACATACCTACTTTTTCACCATTTTCACACAAAATATCTGCAACATCTTTTATAACATCTGATACGGAGCCGATGGAAACGATAACTCGCTCTGCATCAGGAGCACCGTAATAATCAAAGAGGTGATAGCTACGCCCGGTTAATGCAGAAATTTTATCCATATACTCTTGGACCATATCAGGGATTGCTAAATAGAATGGATTGGATGCTTCGCAATGTTGAAAATAGACATCCGGATTTTCGGCTGTACCACGAATAACCGGTTTGTTAGGAGTCATAGAACGATTTCTAAAGGCAGTTAATGCTTTCTGATCAATTAATTTTTTTAATTCTTCATATTCTAAAACTTCAATTTTTTGAATTTCATGACTGGTTCTGAATCCATCAAAAAAATTAATAAAAGGAACTCGTCCTTTTATGGCTGTTAAATGTGCAATGCCTGCAAGATCCATGACTTCTTGGGGATTGGATTCTGCTAGAATAGCGCAACCGGTAGCACGTGCCGCCATAACGTCTTGGTGGTCTCCGAAAATGGAAAGTGCATGATTAGCCAATGCACGTGCGGCTATATGGAATACACCCGGTAATAATTCACCCGCTACTTTATACATATTAGGTAACATTAAAAGCATACCTTGAGAAGCGGTGTAAGTTGATGTGAGTGCACCACTTTCCAGCGCACCATGAAAAGCTCCTGCTGCACCACTTTCTGCTTGCATTTCGACGACATGTACGGTGTCTCCAAAAATGTTTTTCTTTCCATGAGCAGCCCATTCATCTACTAATTCAGCCATAGTAGATGATGGTGTGATGGGGTAAATGGCAGCTACTTCTGTAAAGGCATAAGAAATATAGGCAGCTGCCGTATTCCCATCCATAGTCTTAGTTTTCCTCAATGAGAACACACTCCTTTTTATCTGTAGATATTTTAAAATTGAGTACCATGTAAAACTATGATAAAATAGCATGAGATACAATCTATTTTGTATACATGGACATTAGAATAGTTTGTTATCTATTATTATTTATAAATAGAACTATTTTTATCTCCTGTTACATTATAGGTTAAAAGTGCAGTAAGTACAATGAAATATAAAGAGTTATTACTATAGTGTATATAACTATGTGCAGGTTAGATAATAAAATATATCAATGAGAGGATACCTATGGACTATAGACATCTAAAGTATTTTATGGAAGTAGCACAGCAAAAAAGTTTTAGTAAAGCGGCAAGAAGTCTTCACATTTCGCAGTCAGCAATTAGTCGTATGATTAAATCTTTGGAAGATGAAATGGGAGTTACTCTTTTTATTCGTAATGCTAAGACTGTAGAACTTACTGCACCTGGAACGATTTTCTTAAATTATGCTAAACGAGCTCTTTTTGTGTTTGAGCATCTTAAATCAGATTTTGAAAATGAATTTAACCTGAAACAGGATACTGTGGAAATTGGGTTACCGCCAATTACCGATGCACATGTATTTGCAAAATTGTTAGGAAAATTTAAAGCTGCCTATCCACAAGTTGCAATTAAACTTTATGAGCATGGATCTAAAATTATTGAATCTTCGGTGCAAGAAGGAGTTATTGATGTAGGAATTATTTGTACTATTCCTAATAAAAATTTTGAGTCTTTTTTCTTATCAGAAGATCGTATGTGTGTAGTTATGCCTAAAGGGTATCCCTTAGAAGAGCAAAAAGAAATTCCACTAAGAATTTTAGCCGATTATCCTCTTGTGTTATATAGGGATGATTTTAATCTTCATGATGATATTCTTAATAATTGCAAGAAAATTGGATTTACACCCAAGATTGTTTTTGAGACCAGTCAAAGAGAACTTATGCTTCAAACGGTAGGATGTGGATTAGGCGTTGCTATTTTACCAAGTCGGTTATGTCCATTTAATGAAGAAAATAGTGATATAGTAGTTCGTCCACTTACAGAACCTAAAATGACACATCATTTATATGCAATTTGGAAAAAAGGTAGATATTTATCCAGAGCAACTCGTTTATGGATTGAATTTACAAAAGAACATTTAGCCTTTTTACATAATGATATTTAACTTATTGTATGTAAATTTTGAAAAGAAAAAGACAAAAGGATATATCCTTTTGTCTTTTTTAACAATCGTCTGATAATATGATAAAATAATACTGCATATGATATATAATGCTGGTATTAAGTAGAGGAATTCTATGTTTAGTCAAATCACTGCTTTGTTTATGACAATGAGAGCTTGGGATATATTAGATATCCTTGTAGTTACACTTTTTTTATATAATATCTATATATTGATGAAAAATACTAGAGCGACAGCTTTGTTAAAAGGGTTGCTTCTTTTAGGATTGTTTACTTTATTAGCTAGATGGATTCATTTACATGCAGTAAGTTGGATTATGGAAAAGTTGATGACCATGATTTTAGTTGCACTTCCTGTAGTATTCCAGCCTGAACTTCGTAGAGCACTGGAACAAATTGGGCGTGGTAAATTTTATATATCTTCTCCTATTATGACGGAGCAGGAGTGGGGAGGAATTATTGATAATGTAGTAGACTCCGCTTTTGCTATGGGGGAGAAGAAAATAGGGGCATTGATTGTATTTGAACGTATGGTTGGATTAGATGATTATATAGATACTGGTATACGTTTAGAAGGGCTTGTTTCAGAAGAGTTATTGGGAAATATTTTTATTGTCAATACGCCGCTTCATGATGGTGCTGTTATTATTCGTGAAAATAGAATTATGGCAGCAGGGTGCTTATTGCCGTTAACTCGAGATAGAACACTTTCTTCCGAATTAGGGACAAGACATCGTGCAGCTATTGGAATTTCTGAGCAAGCGGATTGTGTAGTGGTGGTAGTTAGTGAAGAAACCGGGATTATATCTTATACTTATGGAGGACATATTTATCGTCATGTAGATGCGGAAACGTTACGAAATCGGCTTCGTGGTTTTCTTATGCAAGGACATCGAAAAGGTGTGAGTGATGTAATTCAGAAATGGAGTCCACTTAAATGAATATAACAAAATTACAATGGTGGCTTCCTAAGATATTATGTCTTATTGCAGCATGTGCTTTTTGGGCATATGTTATGAATGAGCAAGATCCACAAGTGGAAAGCACCTATATAGTACCTGTTGAAGTGAAGAATTTAGACAGATCTTTAGTAGCTATAAATGTACCTACAGAGATCCAAGTAGTGGTTCGTATGTCTAGAAGTCAAATGATAAAGACTCGAAGTGATGATATTAAAGCCTATGTTGATTTGTCTGAAGTAGCTAGTGGAAATTATGCGAATATACCTATTCAAGTAGTACTTCCTGCTTCTGATGAAACCGTTGTATCAATGACCCCGCAGACTTTTACTCTTACGGTTGAGCCATATGCAGTGAAGAGTATTCCTGTAACAACTGATTTCTTTGGTACACCAAGCTCCAGTTTCTCACCATCTATTGGTAGTGTATCACCTGATACAGTAACGATTGCGGGGGCACAAAGCAAAGTATCCATAGCAGAAAAAGCTATAGTTTCTATAAATATAACCGGTAGAAATGCGGATTTTTATGAATATGACAACATTGGTATTGTTGATGCTGATGGTAAAACTATTACAGGACTTGATATTATGCCTGCACAAGTACAGGTTTCTGTAAAGATTACCGAAGAGCAGAAGACAGGAAATATTCCTATTAAAGTAGTTACTACCGGAACTGTTGCAGAAGGGCATGCTATAAAGAAAATATCTGCACGACCAAGTATGGTTACTGTAACTGCTCCTATCAGTTTTTTTTCAAAAAATCATGAAATAAAACTTTCAGCAATAGATCTCTCGGGGATGGATACCAGTATTGTAAAAACAGTAGAGATTCCAACTCCGGATAATGGGATCGTTACGCCGGCTACGGTGGATGTTACTATTGAGATTGCCGATAATAATTAAGATAGTATTTTTATGAAGAATAAGTAAGCTGTTAATTGGATATCATACAAAATGATAGTTGGAGGATAAAGAATGGTCACTTTGTTTGGCACGGATGGTGTACGCGGAGTAGTCAATGCTACATTGCTTCCTGAGTTGGCTTATCAATTAGGTAGAGCTGCGGGATCATATTTTAGTGGTATAGCAGGTGTACATCGTTTTTTAGTAGGAAGGGATACTCGCATTTCAGGTACCATGATAGAGGCAGCTTTAGCAGCAGGTTTATGCGCTTCTGGTATTAATGTGGATATTGTAGGAGTCATTCCTACGCCTGGTGTTGCTTATTTGACTAGAACCGGAAAATATGATGCCGGGGTAGTTATTTCGGCATCACATAATCCGTTTCCGGATAATGGAATTAAATTTTTTGATGCGAACGGCTTTAAACTTCCTGATGCTGCAGAGGAAAAAATTGAAGAATTACTCAAGCATAGTGAAGAAATTATTCGCCCTACAGGGAAAGATGTTGGTGTTATTCGTTATGTATATGAGTTAGCAGAACAATATACTGATTATGTATTGCAAACGGCATCTACCGATTTACATGGAATTAAAGTAGTTACTGATTCTGCGAATGGTGCAGCTAGTAATTATTTACCAAGATTATTAAAAAAACTTGGTGCGGAAGTAATTGCTATACACAAAGAACCGAACGGTATCAATATTAATGATAATTGTGGATCTACTCATATAGAAGAACTGCAAAAATATGTGGTTGAAGAGGGTGCCACATGTGGTATTGCTAATGATGGTGATGCAGATCGTTGTCTTTTTGTTGATGAGGAAGGACAATTACTTGATGGAGACCATCTTATGATTATTAATGCACTACGTATGAAACAAGAAGGACGATTGTCTCAAAATCTGGTTGTTGGAACTGTCATGAGTAATTTGGGATTTGGTAAAGCATTAGAATCTTATGGTATTCGTACTTCATTTACTCAAGTAGGAGACAGATATGTACTTGAAGAAATGAAAAAACACGGGTATTCTATTGGTGGAGAACAGTCGGGGCATATTATTTTCCTTGATTATAATTCTACCGGTGACGGATTGATTACTGCAGTACAAACTTTAGTTACGTTAAAGGAGAGCGGTAAAAAGTTATCCGAATTACGTAATCTCATGACTACTTATCCACAATTACTGAAGAATGTAAAAGTATATAGTAAAATTGGTTGGGAGAATAATGAACTTATTCAAAATACCATAGAAGCCGCGAAAGCAGAATTAGGAAATAATGGTCGTATATTAGTACGTGCATCCGGAACAGAGCCTTTAATTCGTGTTATGGGAGAAGCAAGTTCCCCGGAATTATTGGAAAGAGTTATTAATGATATTGTATCAGCTGTAGAACAAGAACTTGGAGTAGAATAAAAAGAAACGCTGCAATATATTGCAGCGTTTCTTTTTATTAGCTATGTAAATTCTCTCTATAAAATTGATTGTGCAACTTTCCTTGTTTGGTAGGGAGTAATAGATTTCCTTGTTTTATCACATAACCGTCTTTGATAAGAGATTCACAAATTTTATTTGTAAAAGTCTTAGACCATTTCATATGAATAGGAAGTGTATCTATAGCATTTTCTCTTGTCATTAAATCGGTATTATAGTGAAATAACAGATGCTGTAATAAAGTTTCTCTACCAAATGCAAATTGTTGATTTTTTTTGCGTTGAAAGGACGCGAGTAGACCGGTAGAAGGGGCAATAATAAGCGAGATAATAAAAAGTATACCTAATATTGCTGCCATCATGCCGGCTAAAGACGTATCCAGATAAATAGCGCCCAGTATTCCCAGGATAGCTCCTGCCGCACCAAGAAGACAACTAAGGATAAGACGTGAGGTTAGTGTTCGAGTCCAAAGGGCAGCTGTCATAGCCGGAATGATCATAAATGCAATAACTAAAATAGATCCTATGGATTGAAAAGAAGTTACTGCTACTAACGAAACTAAACTCATAAGTCCATAATGAATTAATAGGGGAGAAAATCCCAATGTTGCACAAAGTATAGGATCAAATGTAGCAAGTTTTATTTCTTTGTAAAATAAAGTAATGAGTGAGGAAACAATTAAAAGAATCAGCCCACTTATATAGATTCCTTTGGCACCATAATCTATGCCATTAATCACTAAACGGTCAAAGGGAGCAAACGCTAATTCACCTAAAAGCACACAATCCGTATCTAGATGAACATTTCCTGCATATCGTGTAATTAGAATAACACCTATACTAAACAATAAAGGAAATATTAGACCGATTGCAGAATCCGATGCTACAAGCTTACTGTTATAAAGTAATTCAATAAGCCAAACGGTAAAAACTCCCATTATGGTTGCTCCAATAATTAAAAATGGAGAACTTAAGTCACCACAGATAAGAAAGGCGGTAATGATGCCTAAGAGAACTGTATGACTAATTGCATCTGTAAGCATAGACATTTTTCTTAGTGCTAAGAAATTTCCTGGAAGAGCACAGGCTGTAGATGTAAACAGCGCAATAATCAGAATTTCAGCAAAGGAATTCATTAGGAGCCTCCTTTTAAAATCTCTTTAGATATTTTTTTGCGATGGAAGTATTGACTGATGATACCGCGTTTAGGTGCCAAAAGAATACTAAAGATAGCAAAAATGGAAGCAATAACTACAATTGCCGGTCCGGTCGGCATTTTGGAAATAGTAGAGCTTGCAATGGTTCCCAGTGCTGAAGAAAGTGCACCGATAAAGGCTGATAAAATAACCATTGGTTCTAATCGTCTGGTCCACTGTCTTGCTGCGATGGATGGTGCAATTAACATAGCACTCATTAAGATAATACCTACTGCTTGTATAGAGAGTAGAACAGTAGTCATCGTTAAAAATGATAATAAAATATTTAATTTTCCACCTGGAAAACCTAATGAACGTGCATAATCCGGGTCAAATGCCATTAGCTTTAATTCTTTCCAAAACACACAAACAACTATTAATATTAATAATGATAGACCCGCAGTTAAAATTACATCTCTGTATAAAATAGTTGAGGCTTGTCCAAATATGAATTGATTAAGTCCTGATTGGTTAGCATTTCCGGAATGTTGAATAATAGCAGCAAGTACTAACCCCGCTCCAAAAAATGAGGATAGTATGGCAGCAAGTATTCCATCAAAAGGAAGTTTTGTATATTGTTTAGCAAGAAGGATAATACTTAGTGCGATTAATGCAGAGAAAAAAGCACCTAAAAGAAGTCCATCCAATGTTTTTACACCCATAAACATAAACGCCAACATAATTCCGGGATATGCAGAATGTGCTATACCATCCCCTAAAAGTGCTTCACGGCGAAGTACAATAAATGATCCTAGAATACCACAAAGAATGCCTAGTATAGTAGTTCCTGCTAAAACAATTTGAAATGTATAATCACTCCAGAGTGCTAAATTAAATAAGTGTATTATTTCCATCTGTCATATGCTCCTTTTGTAAGGGAGAAAATGTTTTATCAATGTTCTCCGGGGTAAAAGTTTTTTCTACCGGTCCGGCGGCAATTAATTGTCTGTTAATCATTGCTACTTGATCAAAGTAAAGTGGGACTGTTTGTAATGCATGGTGTACAACTACAATTGTTTGATTATGAGTTTGCATGTCTTTTAAAATGTCAACTATAATTTTTTCTGTTTGGACATCTACACCTTTAAAAGGTTCATCTAAAAGATATACAGAAGCTTGTTGAGCAAGTGCTCTAGCAAGAAAAACCCTTTGTTGTTGTCCACCGGAAAGTTCATTAATTTGTCTATGCTCATATTCATCCATACCTACACGACTAAGCATTTCTTTTGCAATAAGTTTATCTGCTCTTGTTGGACGCTTACACCATCCAATGTGACCATAACGCCCCATCAGAACAATATCTGAAACCGTTGCAGGGAAATCCCAATTAACAGAACCGTTTTGTGGTACATAAGCTATTTTTTTTCTTGCTTTTTTAGGGGAAGTTTCTCCGTCAATAGAAAAACGAATTCTTCCTGAAATAGGGGATAATAAATTTAAAATAATTTTTAAAAGGGTTGATTTTCCTGCGCCATTAGGACCTATAATTCCCAGAAGAGACCCTTTTTTTATATTAAGGTCAAGATCCCATAATACAGGTTGTTCATCATATGCGGCAGTGATATCTTCTAATTCAATAACATGATTTTCCACGATATACCTCTTGGCTTTATAAAATAAATGGATTTATTGTTTAGTAAAATAGAGTTGTAAAAAGCATAGAAACTGAGTTTTGCATAATCTCAGCATCTATGCTTTTTATATGTATATACGAATAATGTCTTAAAGATTATGCTTATTTTAAAGCACCTGTAATTGTCTTGATATTATGTTCATACATACCGATGTAGGTACCTTCGTTAGTATCGGCATCACCTAAAGAGTCAGAATAAAGTTCACCGCCGATAGAAACATCAAATCCGTGTGCTTTTACAGCAGCTTGTAAGGATTCAATGGTTTTATGAGGAACAGAAGATTCTACAAAAATTGCTTTTATTTTATTATCTGCAATGAAAGCAGCTAAGTTACTGATATCAGAAGTACCTGCTTCACTAGCAGTGCTGATACCTTGAATTCCTTTTACTTCAAATCCATAATCTCTTGCAAAATAAGCGAATGCATCATGTGCAGTAACAAGAACTCTAGATTGAGGTGCAACAGCGTTGACTTCTTTTTTTATTTTTTTGTCAAGTTCATCTAATTTTACTAAATAAGCTTTTAAGTTGGATTCATAGTACTCTTTGTTTTCCGGGTCTTTGGAAGCAAATCCCTTAGCTACTTCATTAGCTGCAGCTTTCCAGTTATTAACGGAGAACCAGATGTGTGGGTCTTTAGTCATTTCACCATCTTCTTCGAAATCGAGTAAAGTAGACTCATCAATGCCGTCACTGACACGAATCATTGGTTTGTTTTGTTTACTGAGATTATCAAAAATGGCACCCATCTTACCTTCTAAATGTACACCGTTATAAACTACAATATCTGCCTTGTTCATGGCATCTACATCACCGGCACTTGCCTGGTAAAGATGTGGGTCTACACCGGCTTTCATAAGTCCGGATACTTCAACTTTATCGCCACCGATTTGTTGTGCTAAATCAGTAAGCATGGTAGTTGTAGCTACTACTTTTAGTTTACCTGAATCATTGGTGTTGGAAGTTGGGCTATTTCCACATCCTGCTGTTGCAAAAGAAAATGCACCGATAATCGCAAGGGCTATATAAAACCATAAAGATATTTTTTTAAACATGGAGTATCTCCTTTATAACATTTAAATAATCTCAAATTTTCAATAATAGAAAATTTGAGAATAATTATTATTTTTCATATTGTAACACATAAATTCGGGTGTGTAAACATAAAGTTTCGGCATAGCTAATTTATAAAAGAGTAGTAATTTATAGTAAGTAACCAAAATAAAAAATAGCAGATGTAAAATCTGCTATTTTTTATTTTGGTTACTCAAAGAATGCAATCATTGAATCAATTAAATATGAAGTGTCTTTTATACCGGCAGTTTCGTAAGAGGAGTGCATAGATAGTTGTGGCAGTCCAATATCTACTGTAGGAATAGAAAGTTTCGTGTTAGAAATATGGCCTAATGTAGATCCTCCCGATATATCGGAGCGGTTTGTAAATGTTTGTGTTGGAATATTATGATTGTCGCATAAAGCACGAAAACGTGCGGCACTGTATCCATCAGTTGCATAATGGCGAGAAGCATTATGTTTTATTACGATCCCTTTATTTAAGGTAGGTCGGTTATTAAAATCGGCATATTCCGGATGATTTGGATGTACTGCATGTGCGTTATCAGCAGAAACCATCCAACTACGTGCTATCATCGCCATTGTTTTATCAAATGAATATCCTAAAGATTGTCCTATTCGAAGGACTGTGTTCAATAATAAAGTCGAGCCGGCTCCTTCGTTTGTCCCACTTCCTACTTCTTCGTGATTAAACAATACATATATACAAATATGATTTTGTTTTTTTGCTGATGCATAACCACGGAATGCTGCGAATGCACATTGTAGGTCATCTAGGCGAGGGGAAGATATGAATTCTTTTTCTATGCCCCAGATAGTACCTGGGACACGACTATAAAGAAATAAATCATGACCTAAAATAGAATCAGTTGTTACATTGGCGGCAGCAGCAATCATTTGCATGAATGAAATCTTGGTTTCAGCGGTGCCATATAAAGGAAGAAGATCTTTTTGTATATTCCATGTATAACCTTTATTTATTTCTCTATTCATATGAATTGCTACGGATGGAATAATTAATGTTGTTCCATCTATGGCAATCATTTCAGGCGTAATAGTCCCCTCTTTATTGATATAAATGCGTCCGGCTACAGATAAAGGTCGGTCTATCCAAGAGTTCATAATCATACCTCCATATCCTTCTACGTTTAAGCGGATATAGGTATTATCTTGTAATTCCGGATTTTCTTTAATTTGAAAGGTTGGAGAGTCATTATGTGCTGCAACAATACGAAATGAGTAAATTTCTTCATCAGGAACTGTAAAAGAAATTAGCGCTGAACCATTTCGGGTCACTACATAATGACCACCTTTTTCTATATTCCATTCATCTTCTTCTCTAAGTTCTATATAGTTGGAATACACCAAAGCAGATTTCATGTTTTTTACTACATGATAAGGAGATGGACTCTTGGTAATAAAGTGAAGAAGATCTTTGGAAATATCTTCAAATGTAGTTTTTCTCATTATTTTTTATGATTTTTAGCAACTTTTCGTTGATAAACAGCTTCTGCCATAGCGGCACGAGCTTGTATAACCGGGTTGGAAGAGTCAATGGATTCAGGTGTGAAGTTACTTGTATAGTGGAGTTTTTTTGTCTTTTTTTCCAATTCTTTTACTTGAATGGTGCCCGCAGTTCTATCATATATGTATGTATATGTACAGGTTCCATCTTCAGGAAGTTTTTCAATTCCAACAAATTCTAATATTTCATGCCCTTCTGAATTTTTTTTGAAACGGGAGAGCCCCATATCAATAGTTATTGTATCGTTATATTTCCAGAACATTTCTGCAGATACCGGCAAGTTGCTTGCTGCCGATATGACAGCAGTTAATCCGCATATAATTAAAAGTTTTTTCATAATGTATTCACTCACTTTCTTATAATATATAATAACTATTATATTATAACATATTGTGCGATCGGGTATAGTCTTAACGCTTATATCCTTTGTTGTTACATTATGCAGATTTTTATTTGGACCATGTTATAATAAAATATATTTCTTTATAATAAAATGGTATGAATAGGAGGCGTTTTTTTGAATCAAGATATTAAGATGATTGCTATTGATTTAGATGAAACTCTTCTTAGAGATGATATTTCCGTTTCATCCTATACGAAATCAGTTTTGAATAAAGTACAAGAGCTTGGAATTCGTGTTGTTATTGCAACAGGAAGAATGTTTCAGGCAGCACGTCCGTGGGGCATAGAACTTGGACTTGGGGATGTGCCGATGGTAGTTTATACCGGATCTATGACCGCAATGTGTCAAAGTGGAACAATTATTAATTATTTACCTTTAGATCTTGCATTGGCTAAGGATATTTTAAGAGAAGGGCGTAAGCATGGTTGGTATATGCAATTCTATGCGAGAGATGAACTATACGTACCTTTTCGAGATGAGAGAACTTGTACTTATGAAAAAAATTGTAGAGTTAAAGCAAAAGTTATAGGAGATGATTTTTGGAATCCTACAGAAGCTCCTATCAAGATTTTAGTTTTTGAGCAAGATGCTAAAGTGATGGAGCAAGTATCGCATGTAATGATTGAGAAATTTGGCAATCGAGCAGGTTATGTTCGTTCTAGTGAATGTTTTTTTGAGCTTAATAGTAAAGAGGCATCTAAAGGTTATGCATTAGAAGCACTTTGTCTTCAGTGGGATATTTCTCCGGATCAGATGATGGTATTTGGGAATGCAGGAAATGATATATCTATGTTAGAACTCACACCATGGTCTTTTGCTGTAAAAAATGCGACAGAATCTGTTAAGAAAGTTGCACAATTTATTACAGATTCTAATAATGATGATGGTGTGGCAAAAGCCTTGGAAAAATATATTTTGAAAAAATAAAGAGATGAAAGGAGGATTATAATGAATACATTTCGTTTAATTATTGTGACGGGTATGAGTGGAGCAGGGAAAACTACACTTATGCAGCATTTAGAAGATATGGGGTATTATTGTGTTGATAATCTTCCTGCCATTTTAATTTCAAAATTTGCAGACTTATGTTGGAAAAGTACATCTAAAGTTCAATATATAGCTATTGGGACGGATACAAGAGGCGGAGCTTTTTTTGAAGCACTTCCTCAAACACTTAAAGAATTAAAGCAAAGGGAAATTCCTTATGAACTTGTATTTTTAGAGGCATCAGATGAAGTATTGGTTCGACGTTATATGGAAACAAGAAAGACTCATCCGTTATCTCATGGCAATCGTATTCAAGATGGAATAGAAGCGGAACGTAAAATATTAGGAGGTATTCGCACACAGGCTGATATGATTATTGACACTACAGATATGAAACCTAAGGATTTAAAAGGAGTATTGCATAGTAGATTTAGTATTCATAAAAATGGAGAGCAGATGGGAGTGACCATATTTTCTTTTGGATTTAAATATGGGGTTCCTATTGATGCAGATATGGTATTGGATGTTCGGTTTTTAATTAATCCTTTTTATATAGAAGAGTATAAATACTCAACCGGGAGGGTTAAGGAAGTAGCTGAATACATTGAAAAAGAACCGGTTACACAGCAATTTTTACAACATTTATATAAATTCATTGATTTTATAGTTGACGAATTTCAGCATGCGGGGAAAAAACAACTTACAATTGCTATTGGTTGTACCGGAGGGATGCATCGTTCCGTTTTTGTGACAGAAAAATTGAATGCTCATTTAGTAAAACAAATTATTCATGTTAATTTACAACATAGAGATTTGCATCGTAATTTAGTAAAACATGATGCAGATGGGAAATAGTATGAAATTTTTAATACAATGGTTATATCCTGGTTTAAAAATTAAGCGTTGGATGATTTTATTTTCCATAGGCTTATTATTGGTGGTATTTGGTACCACTATTATGTTTAATTATCAAATTTTTGGTGCATTAGAAGAAGAGTTATTTGTATTAGCCTATCAGCTGACCGGTGCTTATAGTTATACTATGCTTGCTGCGTATGGCTCTATATTATCTATTTTCGGAATTGTTTTTATGTTGGTGGGGATACGAAAATTAATTAAACGGTTTATTATATTGATTGCACCGGAAGAACAAAATCAAGTATCTAGGCAAGTGTTAGGACGTATTGAATTATCTAAAGGCCCTCATATTGCGGCTATTGGCGGAGGTCATGGATTATCCATGTTACTTCGTGGATTAAAGAAAAAAACTTCTAATTTGGCAGCTATTGTTACAGTGGCTGATGATGGAGGTTCTTCAGGCCGATTACGTGAAGAAATGGATATTATTGCACCTGGTGATTTAAGAAATTGTTTAGTTGCCATGGCGGACAAAGAGTCTGTATTGGAGCAACTATTCCAATATAGATTTGAAGGTAGGGGAGAATTGGCGGGGCATAGTCTGGGAAATCTATTTCTGGCAGCCTTAATTAAGGAGTTTGGCACTCCTGAGAATGCATTGGAAGCGGCTAGTAAAGTATTGAAAGTTAGAGGGAAAGTAATTCCTTCTACAACAGAAGAAGTTCGCCTGGTTGGAAAAATGGATGATGGAAAACTTATTGAAGGAGAATCTGAAATATCAGCATATCCTGCAAATATCGTGAAGTTATCAACAATTCCTGAAAAACCAAAAGCGGTAATAGATGCTGTTGAAGCTATTCATAATGCGGATTTAATTGTATTGGGGCCTGGAAGTTTATATACCTCGATTATGCCTAATTTGCTTGTACCGGAATTGTTAGAGGCTATAAAAAAGAGTGAAGCACCTTGTATTTATATTTGTAATGTGATGACACAACCGGGAGAAACTGTAGGATATACAGTAGGACAACATTTAGAGGCATTGATGCAGGTAGTTGGAAAAGGGGTTATTGGTTATGTTTTGGCTAATAAACAAGAAGTAAATGTTGATACATTAAGCAAATATGTTGCAGCAGGATCTACACCTGTTAAAATCGATGAAGAAAAAGTGGAGCAGTTAGGAGCTATTCTTATTACTGCAGATTTATTAGGAGAAACTGCAGGAGCCATACATGACTCGGATGTACTTGCGAATGAATTAATTTCTATAAGAAATCTTTTACATGCATCAATTAATACTGATAGCTTAAAAGCTTATTTGAAAGGAAACTGACCATGTCATTTACAGAAGAAGTTAAAAATGAGTTGGCCCGTTTGCCAAGAGAAAATACGGCGTGTAGGACAGCTGAGCTTCTTGCTCTTTTGCGTATGAGTGGAACGGTGATTACCGGTACAGAAGGGAAATGGGGGCTGGATTTTTCAACGAGTAGTAACGCTGTAGCACGTCGTGTTCTTATTTCATTAAAAAAAGATTTTAATTTAGAACCGGCAATTTTGGTGAGACAAGGCCGCAGACTTCGAAAAAAGAATGTATATACATTGACTGTATTACCTTTTGAAGGAGGGAATCACTTCTTAGAGAAAATGGATATTTGGTCATTGGGAAAGATTAATGACTATAATAATTTAAAAACACAAGAAGAGAAGAAAGCCTATTTGGCAGGAGCTTTTTTAGGTGGTGGGACAGTTAGTCGCCCACAAAGTGATTATCATTTAGAATTAGTTACTAAGTCATCTATTTTTGCAGAAGAAATATCAAAGGTAATGAAAGAGCTTTCTTTACATCCCAAATTAACAGATCGAAAAAATGATTATATTATTTATTTAAAAGATGGGGATGAAGTGGGCCGATTTTTACAACTTATCGGTTCTGCACATTGCTATATGGAGTTTGAAAATGTACGAGTAATGAAAGATATGAGAAATCGAGTCAATCGACAGGTAAATTGTGAAACTGCCAATTTGCAAAAGTCTGTAGATGCTGCATTACGACAATTTCAGCAGGTGCAACTTATTATGAAATACATGGATCTTATCGAACTTTCTCCTAAGATAAAAGAGGCAGCAGAGATGCGATTGAAAAAACCTTATTTGTCTTTAGGAGAATTGGCGGAGTTGTTAGATATTAGTAAATCGGGACTGGCACATAGATTTCAAAAGATTTCTGCTATTGCTAAAAAAATAAAATCTGAAAATAATTTAGAATAAAAGGTGAGATTAAGTTGCAGTACATTAAAAAACTTTTGAGTCTATTATTATGGATAATACCTATGGCGAGTCATGCCACAAATATTTCATCGGTCGTAGATTTGGAATATCAAAGTATTCCTATGAGAACTACTCTGAGTGAGGGGGATATGCTTATTTCAGACAGTCCTGAATATCCATCTTCTTATGGTATTTTGGCTAGAGGAACTATGCAAGGTAAGGGACGTATTTATTATTACAATGTAAATGATACGGGTGGAATTGCACAAATTGTAACTTATGTAAACAGTAATAAAGACACCACCCTCAAAGTAAAAAGGAATATAACAGGGGATACAAGTTTAGATTACATTCATACAGGAAGAACTTTATCCAAGGTGGAAGCAAGAGATAAAAAAGAAGAAGTGGAACAAACTATTTCTTTAAAAGCAGATACACTTACTATTTTAACAACCGGTGAATCACAATTTATTCCTGAGGCACACTTGGCAAGTGGAATAATAGACGTGGAAACTTTAAACCCGGTTACCTTTGGTGTGGCTATTTTACCTGTAAAAGATAAAAGTATAAAAGAACAAATAAACCAAATTGAAAATGCAAAAATTTTAGAAGCAGATGCACATGATAGACGTGGAATTTTTCCTTTATCTGTTATAAAAGAAAGCATTTCTTGTTGGGATATCAGTAGTGGCCCGGGGAAATTGATTGTTGGTGACGGGGTAGAAGATTTATTTTATCAAGGGTATGATGAACTGGATGGGCAACAACGTGTCAATGTAGGAAACTTTGGAATGACATATGATGTAATAATTCATACTTGTGGTAAAGGACAGTATAGACTATATTTCAATCCTTTAGGCGGGATTTATGAAGGCGTTTTTACTATTAAGGAAAAATCTTTGCCTTTGGTTTATGAAGTAAAAGGTCGTAGAAGATATTTTGGAGAAAAAACAATTAGAGATACTTGGCCTATGGGGGTATGGCATGCGGGTCAGGATTTGCATTTACATTTTGTCATTGCAGGAGCTACATATCTACCTTTTCAGTTTTTGTTAGTACCAATAGATGCATAGCTTGTAAATAATGGGGGAGTTATGAAATTTATACAATATAAAATTGGAGACATAGTGCAGATGAAGAAAAAGCATCCATGTGGATCTCAAGAGTGGGAAGTTGTGCAGTTAGGGACGGATATGCGAATAAAATGTTGTAATTGTGAGAGAGTACTTTTAATTGCACGTCCTAAATTTATAAAAGGCACAAAAAAGATATTAAATAGAGATATGAATGAAAAGGTGCATATCCAAAAACGAGAGGAAGAAAACATTTGTTGATGGAACAAATATTTTACTAAAAATATAGACAATTATATTGTGGAATGATATAATCAATAAACGTGATAGGAATGTGAAACAAACCTAATGATGAAATAAAAAAATGCTTGACAATGTAAATTGTTTCTTGTACAATAACTTTCGTCACTTATCTGCTGGCATAGCTCAGTTGGTAGAGCAGCTGATTTGTAATCAGCAGGTCGTAGGTTCAAGTCCTATTGCCAGCTCCATATGGATGGATGCCCGAGTGGTTAAAGGGAGCAGACTGTAAATCTGCCGGCTCACGCCTACATAGGTTCAAATCCTATTCCATCCACCATTTTTCGCGGGGTGGAGCAGTTGGTAGCTCGTCGGGCTCATAACCCGAAGGTCGTAGGT
>ERZ773099.855-NODE-855-length-23629-cov-7.124077_pt1 | contig 23629 bp, 17 predicted proteins | sample MGYA00511120_ERZ773099 | MGnify/ENA primary metagenome ERZ773099 (study PRJEB29015, sample SAMEA2738012) | human oral metagenome | biome: human oral; feature: human-associated habitat; material: dental | place: China | collected 2104 ...
GGTTGAACAGATTCGTGATGCCGGCGTAGAACGTGAGGAAGTGGTGGTAGTCCTTCTCGATCATGAGATTCCACAGACCGTAGTTCTTCTCGCGGGCGACCTTTTCCTGAGTGAAAGAATGCTCCACTGTGTTCTGGAGTGCTGTGCCTGCCTCACCTTCTGTAGGATATACGGTAACCTCGCGGGTATTGCCGTCATGATCCGTTATCGTGTATGTTCTGCTGGTCAGACCTGACGTGTCCGGTCTGACAAAACGTCCTGTTGCAACACGATCGCGAATATCAAGGTAGTTCCGTGTATAGTCGCCCCAGAAGGTTGCACGCCAGCCATTTTTCGGATCGCTGTATGTCATTGTGAGGTTGAACATATGTCGCCCACGCCCTTCAAGGCGTTTTCCTGTTTGGCGATCACGTGCATCGAGGAAAGTATAGCCCGCTTTGATTGTGAAATCACGCGCAATCTCATGTGACACCTCAGCCTCAACACCTTGTGTGATGGCTCTGGAAATGTTCTTGTAGGTAAAAACGTCATCCATCACAGGGGTACTTGCATACTTTGTATATTCGGTGATGAGGTCATAACGGTCTTGTGGGGTTGCTGAATCAAGTTCATCAAGAAGATCGTTATAATCTCCCCAATATCCGGCTCCGGGATCGAGTGATACAATAGAATTAGACCAGCGCTGCGGTGCACCAGGGCTGCCTGGATTTAGATTCTTCGAGGGTTTTTGTCCATCATAGACGATCTGCATATAGTCTTTGAAAGTGTTGCGGAAGAGGGTGATCTTCGCACTTGTCTTCTTGTTGAAGTCCTTTTCGACGGAGACATCCATGTTGAGTGCCTTCTCGGGCTTTAGCTCGGGATTGCCCTCGAACTTCCAACCATTGCGGTATGGGGGGCGAGGATTGAGTGATGGCTCATACATCTCCCAGTCGTGATAGAGTTCTGCGATGCCTCCTGTACCAAAACTTGTTCCAATATTCGTCTTAAAACGGACATTGTTGCGTGCCTTATACGTTGCACCGATGGATGGGGAGATGTTCACACCAAAATGACTGTGATTCGTATAGCGCAGAGAGGGGATGACAAGCAGCTTTTTACCGACCTGCCAGTCATCCATCGCATAGACACCGTAGTGAGTCAATGTGGTATCATAGACCTCACCTGGCACGGGCGACAGCTGATAATATTTGCGCTCGACGTATTTTCCGACCTGACCAGGCACCTTAATTCGCGTTCCCTCTCCGTATTCATCGTGGTAGTCTGCACCAATCGTGACATAGTGTTTGTCATGTGCCATAATGCCGACGGAGCCTTCGATTACATTATCTACGCGATTAAGGAAATCAAAATATCCCCAGTGCATCGGGTGAGGGGCGGTGGGAAGTGTTCCTACATAAAAATCTGTATCGGAGTTATACTCCGTGCGGTAGGTACGCAGACGATAATCCATCTTGCTTGTCTGCTTCTTCCAGTCGATACTGAAATTATTGCGCCATGCATCTTCATAGGCGGTCATTCCAAATATTTTGCCGAGTGTGGTGTCCTTCCGTAGATCCTCATTCAGACGATCTGCAGAGATGGTGATTGTCTCGTCCTTGCCGATTGTAAACTCGGCGCGTGCACTCATCGGATTGCGGTCGCCGTAGTACTGCATGGAGGTGTGGTCACTATCATAGAGGTAGGGAGCAGACTTGTTCCATCCATAGGAGAAGTCCATATACGTCCCGCCGCCGAGGTCGCCCGTGGAGTAGCCGATGCTGTGGTTGTATTGATGCCCCTTCACGTCGTCCATGAGCCCTCTGTCGTCAGGCGGACACGCTGCTTGTGCGAGACCTTCGTGATGATGTTGATGACACCGCCGATGGCATCTGCACCGTAGCGTGCCGTGCCCGAGCCGCGGATAATCTCGATGTGATCCACATCGTCGAGTCCGAGACGGTTCACCTCGTCCGTTGCACCGTAGAACTTGCTCAGTCCTCCTGCGAGTCTGCGCCCGTCGACGAGGATGAGCGTGTGGCGCGGCTCGGCACCGCGGATGCCGACGGTCTTACGCCCCATGTTGTCCGTGCCCATCTGGATGTCCTGCTCTGCCGCGAGCGCATCCGAGAGCGTGCGTGCACCCTTGCGGTCAAGATCCGCGCGGGAGATGATCGTCTTTGTCTCGGGAGCTTCCTTGAGCATCTCTTTATCGAAGTCCACCTCCACGTGGATGTCTTCGGTTGAGACTTTTGACTTATCCCCCCCCCCCGAAACGTCCTCTGCTGCATACCCATGCTGTGCTCCCAGGCAGACAAGTACAGCGGCAGTCAGCAGTGCATATCGTCCATGACGCAATTTTCCTTTGAAAGACATTACACTAATACATCCTTTCATACATATTGAACAGCAATTCCCTAAGCAATCCGCAATAGAAAAATGAAGCCGATTATCATTATAAAAGGATGTAGGAAGTTGTCAATAGGAAAATAATACTCTCTTGCAATTATTGTCATAACAGTGTTTTGACAATGCGTACTTTTTTTATTATACTAAAAGAGTTGAAAAGAACGGCAGACAGAGGCTTTTCAACCTACCCCGTAAGAAGGGAGGTGAATATTTGTTACTCGATCGTGTATTGCGTTTTTTTATTGTGCTCATCACGGCGATTGTGGGCGGAACTCTCTTTGAATTTATGATTCCGACGGTGAGCGGCTATTTCTCTGCACCGTTTTGGCATGTCGAACTCGGTGTGCTCGGACTCTCACCGGCAGGACTTCTGTGCATTCTATTCGGAACGATTCTCGGCGGTGTGATTGGCTATCCGCTCGCGCCGTTCTTCACGGGACGGCTCAGGCGTTTCTCCGTGTGGGTGGAGGGGCAGCTGGGCAAGATGCCGACGCGGGATGTGATCGCAGGGGCAATCGGACTTTTTATTGGACTCATCATTGCGCGTCTTCTCGGTGACGCGTTTTCTATGATACCGATTGTCGGCGACTACATTCCCATTGTGTTCAGCATTGTACTCGGCTATCTCGGTGCTCATATTATGGTACGAAAGCAGGAGGAACTTGCGGCGGTCTTTGACTTTATCCCGCGATTCCTGCGCGATATGTCGCGCATTCGCGAGGGGCGTGTTCCCGCGCAGACAACAGGGCAGCCGGTGCAGATGGAGCGTCAGTACAAGCTGCTCGATACGAGTGTCATCATTGACGGACGCATCGCAGATATCTGCGAAACGGGCTTCCTTGAGGGGACGCTGCTCATTCCGGTGTTCGTTCTCGAGGAGCTGCAGCACATCGCTGATTCGCCGGACTCGCTGAAGCGCGTGCGTGGACGCCGTGGACTCGATATCCTGCAAAAGATCCGCAAGGAGTCGCGCATGAAGGTGGAGGTCACGGAGGCAGATTTCGAGGATATTTCCGAGGTGGACTCCAAACTCCTGCAGCTGGCGCAGGAGGTTGGCGGCAAGATCATTACGAATGATTTCAACCTGAACAAGGTGGCACAGCTGCGCGGCGTTCCCGTGCTGAACATCAACGCACTCTCAAATGCGGTGAAGCCGGTCGCTATTCCGGGCGATCTCATGACGGTGCAGATTGTACGCCCGGGTAAGGAGCACGGGCAGGGGCTTGCCTATCTTGATGATGGAACAATGATCGTTGTGGATGGCGGATTCCACTGTATGAATGAAGTTGTATCCATAGAGGTGACATCGGCGCTTCAGACGGCGGCGGGTCGCATGATTTTTGCGAAGCTGACACGGTGAATCGGATGGAGGATCGGTACATGGTAAGTGTGGTTTTTCCAGCGGCGGGACAGGCGCATCGGATGAATGCGGGGCTGAACAAGGTCTTTTTGACGCTTGCTGGCAAGCCTATGCTCCTGCGGACGCTGCTCACGTTTTCCAAGGTGTCCGAGGTTGGTGAGCTGATCGTTGCCGTCGGTGCGGATGAGGTGGATGCGGTGCGGGGGCTGCTCAGCCGCGTCAAGGGGCTTGCCCCTTGGAAGGTGATTGAGGGCGGCACGGAGCGTCAGTACTCCATCCGCAACGGGCTTTCCCTTGTCTCGGAGGAGGCGGATATTGTGCTTGTGCATGATGCAGCACGCCCGCTGATCCGTCGCGAGACAATCGAGGAACTGATCCGTGTCGTGCGTGCGGAGGGAGCGGCAATTATCGCCGTGCCGGAGAAGAATACGATCAAGATTGCCTCAGAGGACGGTATTGTCGTTTCGACACCGCCGCGCAGTACGCTCTGGCAGGTGCAGACTCCGCAGGGATTTCGCAAAGAGATTTTGCTTGAGGCGAATCGTCGTGCGGATGAGGATGGCTTTCTCGGGACGGATGATGCGAGCCTTGTGGAGCGTATTGGCATTTCCGTGCACATCGTCCAGGGAGAGTACAGCAATATTAAGGTGACAACACCTGAGGACATGGTGGTTGCGGAGGCGATCCTGCGCAACGACATGGGGGCGGGCGAACTGATGAAGACCGCCGTGCATGAGGCAAAGCGACTCCTCGGCGGCGTTGTGCGGCGGCGAAAGGGAGAGGGCGAATGACACGGTTCGGTATGGGATATGATGTGCACCGCCTCGTCGAGGGGCGAAAGCTGATCCTCGGCGGTGTGGATGTGCCGTATGAAAAGGGGCTGCTCGGGCATTCGGATGCGGATGTGCTGCTGCATGCTGTCTCGGATGCGATTCTCGGTGCGGCGGCACTCGGGGACATTGGGACGCATTTTCCGGATACGGATGAGCAGTTTAAGGGCGCGGACAGCGGCAAGCTCCTTGCGGAGGTCGTGCGTCTCGTGCGTGCGGAGGGCTATGCCATCGGCAATGTGGATGCGACGATTGTCGCTCAGGCACCGAAGCTGCTGCCGCATATTCCTCGGATGCGTGAGAATATTGCGCGTCTGCTCGGTGTGGCGGTCGGCGATGTCAATGTCAAGGCGACGACAGAGGAGCGGCTCGGGTTCACGGGCAGCGGTGAAGGGATGTCTGCCTATGCTGTTGCGGGCATAGAGCGCGTATAATATAGGAGGTAGTAACGTGGCAAATCAGCTCAAAGAACTCTTGGGAATCGAGGTTCCTATCCTGCAGGGCGGCATGGCGTGGATCTCGGAGGCGAATCTCGCGTCTGCGGTGTCGAATGCGGGCGGTGCGGGCATCATCTCGACGGGTGGGCGTACGACGGAGTACACGCGCGATGAGATTCGCCGCTGCCGTACGCTGACGGATCGCCCGTTTGGTGTCAATGTGATGCTCATGGCACCGAACAAGGACGAGATCGTGGATGTGATCTGTGAGGAAAAGCCGGCGTTCGTGACGCTCGGTGCAGGCAATCCCGTTCCGTACTTTGAAAAGCTTCATGCGGCAGGCGTGAAGGTCATCCCCGTTGTGCCGAGCGTAAAGCTCGCAAAGCGTGTGGAGGAAAAGGGCGCGGACGCGATTGTTGTGGAGGGCATGGAGGCAGGCGGTCACATCGGCGTGCTCTCGACTCTGCCGCTGATGGAGCAGGTCATCCCCGAGGTAAAGCTCCCTGTCGTTATGGCGGGCGGATTCGGCGACGGGCGTGGTCTTGCGGCAGCACTTCTCATGGGTGCGGCGGGCATCCAGATGGGGACGCGTTTCCTCGTTGCCGAGGAATGCGTTGTGCACGACAATATGAAGGCAAAGCTGATCGAGGCAGTGGATACGGACACGATTGTCACGGGCTTCACGATTGGCGGCTCGGTGCGTGGTGTCAAGAACAAGTTTGCGGAGGACTTTGTCGCGCTCGAACTCTCGGGCAAGGTGACGAAACAGGAGCTGCTCGACCGTGCGACGGGCACGAACAAGCTCGCCGCTGTGGACGGCGATGTCGTCAACGGCATGGTGCAGGCGGGCGAGACGCTGACACTCCTGCGCGAGGTCGAGCCTGTGAAAGTGATTGTGGAGCGTATTGTGCGCGAGGCGCGTGAGACGCTGGCAAATGCGGCAAAGATTGAGATTTAAGAGGTAGATCAGGGGAATGGGAACCGACGAACTGACACGGATTCATGAGCTCGCGAAGCGCGTCACGCTTCTCGAAAAGATGGCGCTGCGTCAGCAGAGTCGCATTGATGAACTGGTGGAGCGGCTGGAGGCGGCAGAGCGGCGTGCGGGTGGAATACCGCCGCGCAGGGAGGCACAGAAGGAGCCCTCTGACAATCCTGCGGCTGAGGCGAACGCCGTCGCACATCGTGCTGTCCCATCGGTGAGCGATCTCCTCGATGAGGAGATGAAGCGCGACCTCTCGCGTGCATATACAGGAGTCGCTGCGCCGTCGTCGAATTCCTCGGCAGCGGGGCAGCAGGGCAAGCCGATGAACGCGATGGAGCGGGCAGCCGGAAGCTATGCGCGTGCGACGGGCGGCAAGGAAGCAACACCGAGTGACCGTGCGAAACAGGATGAAGCCGCACGAAAAAAAGCCGCCGATGCGGCGGCTTCGCTGGAGCAGATTCCTGTCCCGGAGCTGCGTGAACGAACCCCTGCCGAGCGTGCGGCAGACTATGTACGCGACTATAATGCACTCTACGATGTCATGGGGACGATGTTCCAAAAGAAGAAGGCGCAGGACGACTTCATCAAGCTCTACGAAGTGCAGGGGATGCGCTGCACGAATATGCAGCTGCGTCTCAGCCGTCCCGAGCTCGAACCGCGCTTTGTCGCGGTGACACCGACGCGCGATGCGGACTTCTGGGGGATGCCGCTCGGCAACAACCTATTTGCCGTTGTACCGAATCCCTTCCTCGTCTACGGAGAGGAGATGCACACAGCGGGCGGCATGCGCGAGGCGTTCAACTCGAACTATCGCGCGGGGAATACCTACGGCCGCTTCACTGTTAAGGAAACGGCAACCTTCCAGTTCGGCACCATCGGCAAGGTGTTCAAGAAGGGACAGCTTGAGGTTACGGTATAAAGGCAAAAAAATAAGGCAGATATATTCTGCCTTATTTTTTTGCCTGTTCACGCACCTGTCGTCCTGCGCCCGCGCCGTCGATGGCGACGGCGACGCCGGTCTCGGTGAAGGTTTTCATGTCGTTTACGACGTGGAGGGCGGCGTGTACGATATCAAGGGCAAGCAGTCCTTCGATGCCGGCGGTCAGCTCTGCGTCGATGGTGAGCATATCTGAGAGAACATGGAGGATGTAGGGGGCGAGGGCGGGAGATTTTTCTTCTGTCTTGTGTGCGATGTCATCGGTCTGCGTGTCACCGGGGAGGATGAGACTGCCGCCCGCCGCTGCGCCGTGCAGGGCATCGGTGATGGGCGTGCAGTCCTCTTGTTCGTATGCTCCGAGAATAAGGAGGGGATACGTGCGTGAGAGTTGGTATGCGACTGCATATGCCTCTTTGCTATCGTTTGGGAGGATATGGACGGGGATGCCGCGTGCATCCGTCAGGGCATTGAGGATGCGCGTGAGGTCGGCGGGAAGCTCTTTTTTCTCTGTGATCAGGAGGAGTGCCGCCTGTGTGTCCAGAGGAGGACGCTCGCAGTGCATCACGCCCGCGAGCTGTACGGCAATCCGCTCAAGGAAGCCGAGGCTGTGGATGGGCTTTGCGAGGTTATCAAGGCGGTATTGACAGGCGGACATAGAGGATTGGTTGGGAGGGGGAGGCATTGCATTACGGCATATTAGCTTCCCCCGTCGCAACGGGGGAAGTGGCGAGCAAAGCGAGCCAATAGGGGGGCGGTGGATCGCCTCCTCTGGTGAAGCATCTATTGTCTCCCAGACCTTTAGCATCTGCCTGAGCATACGAAGCACAATCGACGAGCCTGCCGCCTCACTCAGACGGATGTCGAGGCGGAGCATCGGAGTGAGCCCGAGATGACGCAGTGCGTGCGGGTGAGAGTGCTCCGTCAGCGAGGCGTGCGAGGCGAGAAGGTAATGCACGCAGTTCGGCGCAAGGGCGTGTGCAACGAGTGCCGCAGAGGTCGTATTTGCCCCATCGAGGATGACGAGCATCCGCCGTGCGGCCGCGCCGAGAATGAGCCCTGCAATGCAGCCAAGCTCAAATCCTCCGACCTTTGCGAGTACGTCCAGGCCGTCGTGCAGGTTGGGGCGATTGACATCGAGGGCGCGTCGGACGATTTCGACCTTATGCGCGAGACGCGCGTCGGAGATATTCGCGCCGCGTCCCGTGACCTCCTCGGGGGTCAGCCCGAGGAATGCCGCGACCATTGCCGCACTCGATGTTGTGTTGGAAATGCCCATCTCACCGGGCAGGATGCAGCGGTCGCCACGATTGGCACAGTCATTTGCGATTGCAATGCCCGTTTCAATGGACTGGATTGCCTGTACGCGTGTCATAGCAGGCCCTTTGGTCATGTTTGCCGTACCGCGTGCAATGCTGTGATGTAAAAGTCCCGGTATGTCTGTGTGCTCCGTATTCACACCAAGATCGGCAACGATAAGGTTTGCATTCGCATAGTTTGCGGCGGCGTTCGCTGCACCGCCGCGTGCGATGAGATAGTTGCACATCATGTTCAACGTGGTCTCGGGTGGATAGGCACTGACGCTCTCGGCGGCGACACCGTGATCGGCGCAGGAGATGACGACGCTCGTCTGCGGCGGTGCGGGATGTCGCTCGCCTGTGATGTTGATATAGCGGAGAAGCACATCGTTCAGCCGACCAAAGTCCATGTTGCTCTGCGATGTCATTGATCTATTGAATTCGTCAGAAAGATCTGTGACGGGGGTTGTGATCTCAGAAATGGTGCGTTCGAGAAGATTCATGCGCGTGCCTTTTCCTTTTCGATGCGTTTCAGGGAAAGCCCAATGCGGCCGCGTGCTTCGTCGATGCTGATAATCATAACGTCGAGGGAGTCGCCGACGGAGAGTACATCGAGCGGATGGCGTACGCGGCGGTGGCTCATCTCGGAGATGTGGAGCAGTCCCGCCTGTTTTAGCCCGATGTCGATGAATGCGCCGAAGTCCGTGATGTTGCGGACGGTCCCCTTGAGGATTGTGCCGACGGCGAGGTCGGAGAGCTTCACGATGTTCTGGCGCGTGAGCGGCGCGGGCAGATCTTCGCGCGGGTCACGCCCGGGGCGCGCGATTGCCTTGAGGATGTCCGTGACGGTCGGCACACCCGCGCCGAGCTTCTTTGCGAGCGGCGCTGCACTCATCTGCGCGATCTTGAGTGCGAGGGCGGGGAGCTTTGCGCGGTCACGCAGATCGTCCTCACCTGCGCCGAGCTCGGCGAGGATGGAGCGCGCAAGCTCGTACGATTCGGGGTGGATGGCGGTGCTGTCGAGTGGCGTCTCCCCGTCGTAGATGCGCAGGAAGCCCGCACACTGGGTAAAGGCGGCATCACCGAGGCGCGCGACCTTGTGGAGCGCCTTGCGGCTCGCAAAGCGTCCGTGTTCGTTGCGGTAGGCAACAATGTTCTTCGCAATCGCGGCATTGATGCCCGCAATGCGGTTCAGCAGGGCTGGGGACGCCGTGTTGAGATCGACGCCGACGTGGTTTACGGCGTCCTCGACCGTTGCGTCGAGTGTCTCCCTGAGCTGCTTCTGGCTGACATCGTGCTGATACTGACCGACGCCGATTGCCTGCGGGTCGATCTTCACGAGTTCGGCGAGCGGGTCCTGCACGCGCCGTGCGATGGAGACGGCGCCGCGAATCGTAACATCGTAGTCGGGCAGCTCGTCCTTGGCGAGCTGTGAGGCGGAGTAGACGGACGCACCCGCCTCGTTCGTGATGAGATAGTGTACGTCTTTGAGGTCGTTGTCGCGGATCAGCGCGGCGACGAATTGCTCCGTCTCGTAGGATGCCGTGCCGTTGCCGATGGAGATGAGCGTAACCCCATGCGCCTTGATGAGTTTCAGCAGTGTCGTCGCCGCAGACTTGCGCTCGCCCTCGCTCTTCGTGACTTGAATCACACCGCTTGCGAGGACGTTGCCCGTTGCGTCGACAAGCGCCACCTTGCAGCCCGTGCGGTAGCCGGGGTCGAGTCCGAGCACCGTATGCCCTGCAAGTGGGGGCTGCAGGAGGAGCTGACGGAGATTGTGTCCGAATACGGCAATCGCCTTTTCCTCTGCCGCTTCGGTCAGCTGTGCGCGCAGTTCGCGCTCGAGCGCGGGGACGAGCAGACGCTTGTAGCCGTCCTCAACTGCCGCGCGCAGCTCGCCCTCGAAGATTGAGGGGCGTGCATAGATGCGCTTGTAAATCCAATCGACATGCGCCTCGTGATCGACAGCGATGCGCACGGAGAGACAGCCCTTTTTCTCGCCGCGATTGACGGCAAGGATGCGGTGCGAGGGCAAGGTGCGGACGGGCTCCGTGTAGCCGTCGTACATCTGAAAGACCTGCGCCTCCTCGGCATCGGCATCCAGTGTCGTCTCAAGGACGGCGGATTTCCAGAATTTCTCGCGCATCAGGCGGCGCAGCTCCGCCTCGTCCATGATCGTCTCGGCAAGGATGTCGCGTGCGCCCGCGAGTGCATCGGCGGCGGTCGGTACATCCTTCTCTGCATCCACGAAGGAAGCTGCGATGTCTTCGGGTGAGTCTTTGCTCTCTCGTTGCAGCAACATAGTGTTTGCAAGCCCTTCGAGTCCGCGCTCGCGTGCGACGGAGGCGCGCGTACGCTTCTTCTGCTTGTAGGGGCGATAGAGATCCTCGAGGGTCTGAAGCTTCTCGGCGGCATCGATGGATGCGCGCAACTCGTCCGTCAGCTTGCCCTGCTCCTCAATGCGTGCGCATATTTCCTCCTGACGCTTGACGAGGCTGCGGAGATAGGTGAGGCGCGCCTCCACCTGACGCAGCATTTCGTCCTCGAGCGAGCCTGTCGCTTCCTTGCGATAGCGTGCAATAAAGGGAATCGTATTGCCGTCATCGAGCAGTGTAATGACGGATTCGACCTGCTGCGGACGAATGGAGAGCTCGCCCGCAATTACGGCGGGAATATCGGAAATACGCATAAAATCAAACCTTTCTTTCTGTCAATGTTCTTCATTATAGCATGATTTTCGGGCAGCGCAAAAGAAAGGATAGATTTTTATATGGAAGGAATATCACAGGACTATTGACAGGAGTTTTCGGATAGAGTATTATAATACATAAATAATAATGATTTTAGATTTAGTAAAAGAGTAAAGTAGGAATAATTATGCGAGAACAGATGATGCTGACATTGAATGAGGTCACGGATATTCTGCGGCAGAACAAGAAAAAGGTGACGCCGCAGCGGCTTGCCGTCTATGCGGCTCTTGCTGCAACGGATGAGCATCCGACGGCAGAGGCACTCTACAAGGAGCTGCGTCCGAACTATCCGACGATGAGCCTTGCCACGGTCTATAAGTCCCTCGATGCGTTCTGTGAGATCGGCATCGTGCGCGAGCTGAATGTGGGCGAGGAGGCGTTTCGCTACGACGCCGATATCTCTGCACATCCGCATGTGCGCTGCATTGCATGTGACAAGGTCTCGGATGTGCCCATTGCCTCGCTCCCGTCTCTCGAAAAGAATGTTGCATCCGTTACGGGCTATCGCATTGTTTCGCAGCAGATGTATTTTTTCGGCTACTGTCCGGCATGTCAGCAGGAAAAGGCCGAATAGAATAGATTAACCGGCACTTTTGGAGCAGGTTCATCTGAGCGGATGGACCTGCTTTTTTGCGGGCAAGATTAGAGCAGAAAATAATGCTAAAAATAAAATGCTTTGCGAAGATTTAAACTTTATTTTTTTATATAAATTTTTCTTGACTTTGCTTATCTGAAATAGGAAAATAGTAGTGAGTTGTAATAGGTCTATCGTCCTATGATAAAGCTTTGTTATTTAGGAAGCGCTGATAAATTCATAATTGCTATCTTGGCGCATCACTTTCTTGTAAGATACCGTCACTTTCTGCAAATCTATTGAGCAATGACTTTGAAATTGATATAGTTAAAATGTAATAGAGAGATCGTGAATTTTATGAAACACTGATAAATTTTTTGTTGCACATCTCGGTCTCGAAAAATTGCAATAGGTCTATAATCTCAAACCAAAACCTTTTACACCTTATCTGATGATAAAGATGCTTAATACATAGGTTTCGTTTTAATGTACCGTTACGGAGGGATTTTGAACTCATGGTCAGACATCCATACGCAAGTGCTTTTTTACTGTGCATGTTCGTTGGAGCGTTGCCGGGCACAGCTTTTGCGCAGACAACGCAGTCGTGGGTATACGATGCACTGAACCACCTCGAAGAGGAGGGGTACGTCGATCTTGGCGGGCGTGATCCTGCACAGCTCCCGCGCGATGAGCTGGTAAAAATCGTTGCACAGGGACTGCATGAGATCGACCACGTTCAGCAGGGAACGCTTGCAGATGAGTATGGGCGCATCACGAGTCTCGCGATTCGCGACGAGGTGCATCTGAAACTCTATCGGGAGCAGGAGCGGTATGCGCTCAAGGCATTTGAGCAGGCGCAGTCGGACGCCAGGAGTGCCGAGGAGATGTTGGTTCGGCAGTCCATGCGTGGGGTGAATCGTCTGGAGATCATGCGCCCCTTGCAGGAGCGTGCAAGCGGCGCGCGTCGGAATTTGCAGTATACGGCGCGCGATCATGCGCTGGCACAGATGCGGCGGCAGAAAGCAGAGATTGCCTATGCCAAGGTACAGGAACGTCAGCAGGCTATATTTATGAGTCTGACCGCGATGGACGACAGTGATCATACGATGGGCGGTGTGGTCGGCAATGCGGGTAGTTCCGGCGGTGGAAATGCGTCCCCTGGCATCATGGCAGAGCCCCTTGTGAGCGCGTCTGTGATTGATACAGCGGCGCGGCTGCGCTCGGAGTTCATTGAGGAGCTGACGGATGGCGGCTATACGGATAACGAGCGTGCGGAACAGCAGCTCTATTCGTCGGTTCGTCTGCCGGAAGTCCCCGAGAAACGGCTGAAGATTGACGGACAGGTGCGCGTCGATGCTTCCCGCACTGCAGGCATCGAGAACGGGCAGAGCCGTGCCCGTGCGCGCGCACGTGTCTATGGGGACTACAATATAGACGGGAATTGGCACGCCATCGGGATGCTCGAATACGAGAAGACGCTGACCGGCGGCGGTGGGGACAAAGACGGGAAGCTGAAGCTGGATCGCTATTATCTCACGGGACGCTCGGGCATTTTCGATGTGACTGCAGGTGTATTCGGAACGACGATGGCGGAGGGGAATATCTACGACAGCAAGTTCCGTGGCATCCGTCTCTCCACGGGCGTGCCAATCACCTATACGGCGGAGTATGGCAAGATCGAGAAGGCAAAGACCGTTGCGGGACTCACGGCCTCGTACGACGCCAAGACCTACAAAGTGGAGGCGGGGATGTACCGCTTTGACAAGATCGGCAATGCGACACGCAATATCTATATGCTGAACTACCGTAAGCCCATCGGCATCTTTGACTTCGGTGCGATGCTCCTGCACGGACGGGACCATGCCGCCGGCAACGGAACGGGATATGTATTTACGTTGGAGCAGAGTGGGGCGGGCGCGTGGCGTCCCGGTTCCTCCTCCTACTGGCTGAAGTATTATCACCAGCCAAGCGCGACCTATGTGAGCCATACGATGAACGGCCCTGCGGACTATATGAGCTTTGATGCGTCCGGCAGGGGACCGTTGCGCGGCGGCTTCCGTGGCTGGGGGATGGGTTGGTCGTATACGGTGAAGAAGGATTTGACCTTTGCGCTTGAGTATTACGATCTGAACGATCTGACAACAGGACGGAGAAGCCGAACGATATGGGGCGCTCTTACGGGATATTTCAAGAATTATGAAGAATGATGTGCAAAGGAGGTGTCTTGAAGATGTTGGAGCGATTGGAGCGGGGCGGAGAAAAACTCGCCGTTGTGGGGCTTGGATATGTTGGTCTTCCGCTTGCGGCGGCGTTTTCCAAACACTTTTCAGTGATCGGCTATGACCGTGATACAAATAAGATTGCGGCGTATCGTGCGGGTGAGGATCCCACGGGTGAGCTTTCCATGCAGGGACTGACGAATCCTGCGATTGATTTTACATCGGACGAGGCGCGCCTGCATGAGGCGGCGTTTCTCGTTGTCGCTGTGCCGACGCCGATCAATGGGGACAAGACTCCCGATCTCGATCCGCTGCGGGAAGCGACGCGCATGATCGGACGCAATCTGCGGCGTGGCAGCATCGTGGTCTATGAGTCCACGGTCTATCCGGGGGTGACGGAGGATGTCTGCCGCCCCCTGCTTGAGGAGGTTTCGGGGCTGCGCGCAGGCGTGGATTTCAAGGTCGGCTACTCGCCGGAGCGGATCAATCCGGGGGATCGCGTGAACCGTCTGGAAAATATTGTCAAGATTGTCTCGGGTATGGACGAGGAGACGCTAAGCGATGTCGCGGCTGTCTACGGCTCGATCGTCCAGCGCATCTACCGCGCCTCCTCGATCCGCGTGGCAGAGGCGGCGAAGGTGGCGGAGAATGCCCAGCGCGATATTAACATCGCCTTTATGAACGAGCTTGCCATGGTGTTTCATCGTATGGACATCGACACGGGCGAAGTCATTGCGGCGATGAATACGAAGTGGAACGCGCTCGGCTTCCGTCCGGGACTGGTTGGCGGACACTGCATCGGCGTCGATCCGTACTATTTTATCTATCAGGCGCAGAATCTTGGCTATCACTCGCCGCTGATCTCGACGGGGCGGCGGATCAATGACGGCATGAGCAACTACGTGGCGCAGACGGTGGTGCGTGAACTCGTGCGGACAAAGGTGGATCTGGCGCAGGCGCGCCTCTATCTCATGGGTATGACGTTCAAGGAGAACTGCCCCGATACGCGCAACTCGCGCGCGGCAGATGTCTACCATACGCTCGCGGAATACAATCTGAATCTCTGGGCGGTTGACCCGCGTGCAGATGGTGCGGTATTCCGCCATGAGTATGGATTTGAACTCACGCCCCAGGACGAGGTGCACGATGCGGACTGCATCGTCTTTCTCGTGGCGCATGATGAGTTCCGCAGTCTGACGTGGAGCGATCTGCACAGACTGTTCCGTGCAGACGGACCGCATCTCATCATTGATGTGAAGGGACTTTTCTCGCGTGAGGAAACCGAGCGCGAGGGGTTCCGATACTGGAGTCTTTGAGGAAGGCAGGGGCAGTAGATGAATTACCGTAAGCTGGGATTCTTCGTGTTCCTTGGGCTTCTTGTCGTCTGCGGCATCCTAGTCCTCTTGCGGGACTATGTGATCGAGAAGGCAGATCCGCAGGCGGAGCTGACCGATCTCAGCGCCGCCTATACTGCCTCTGAGGAGATCTCCGCTGCACAGCAGCGCCTCGCGGACGGCGTTGCGCCGGCGGAGGTCGTGACGCGTCTGCAGGACGGCACGAAGCATCTGGCGATCGTGATCGACGGTCTGCCGGAGCGTGCACTGACGGAGCGTATGCTGGACGTGCTTGAGAAGCACAACGCGCCGGCGGTATTCTTCGTCGAGGGGCAGAATGCGGCGGAGCAGCCCGAGACCATCCAACGCATTTACAATACGGGCTATGAAATCGGCAACTATACCTTCGTCGGCATCAGCAGCGCTGAGAAACTCCCCACGGAGCGCCTCATCAGCGAGCTCTGCCGCACGCAGAAGGTTGTTGCAACGCTCTCTCCGAAGGCACCGACGCTCTTTCGTGCGCCGCGCACCGTGTTTACAGATCCGCTCCTCATGGCGGTGAAGGCGGCAGGGCTGGACTATGCCGTCAAGGAGAACGTGCGGCATGAGGCGGGGACGTTTCGGGATGCGGCGGATGCTGCTGCATTTGCCGCGACGATACCGCCGGGGAGCATCCTTGCCATCGGCATATCGAGACCGGTCGATCCTCCATCCAAAGAGGCGGGCAAGACGGATGATCGTCCTGCGGTGGATAAGAAACCGAATATCGAGGATCCACCGGCAGTTCGCAATACCCCGCCGCCGTCCGATCCTGCCGATGAGCTGGACTGGCTGCTCACGGCGCTTGAGGGCGCCGGCATGAGGGTCGTAGACATTCACGACTTCCGAAAGATCCGTTATATACCGGCGATTCCCGAGGCGGAACCCGTCAGATAGGCAGGTGAGAATATTTGGCTGAACAGACAATGGGGCTTGACGAGCGGCAGAAACTGAAAGAGCTGGCGGGTCAGGCATCGGCGACGCAGGATATCCTGTGGGAGGAAAAGCAGGATCGCCGTCTCCTCTCCCATGTGCCGGATGCGACAGGACATCGTAGCAATCACAGTCGGCGCGGTGCATCGGATGCCATGAACACCGAGGACTATGTACGCTATGAGCAGGACGCGAAGAATGGGCAGCGCTATCTGGTCGACTATCCGGTCGAGATCCGTCTGCCGGGCGGCGGCAGTCTCACGGGGCGCGCTGTCGATATATCTACGACGGGCATTCTCGTGCGGATGGATGCCACTCCAGGGCGCGCAGCGCCGACCTTTGAGGGTGATGTGAAGCTGACCTTCGAGATCACGCCGGGGTCCATGCCAGAGGGCTACGAGATGGAGGTGAAGAAGCTCCCTGCAACGGTGGCGCGCCGCTTCGAGACGGATGCCGGCATCCTCTACGGCATGGAGTTCAAAAAGAGTCTTGCAGAGTATGCCGCCGCACAGCGGCGCGATTATATGCTGTGGATCGCATCGTTCTTTCTTGCGGTCATTGCATTCATCATCGTGCTCATGCGCGCGGAGTCCGTCATCTACTTCAAGTTCAACCGCTGGCTTTATCTCTACAGCATCATCGCGGCGACCTTCCTCCTGACACGCTATCTCTTTGCGTCCTTCTATCGTCCCGTGCGCATTGATCCGGATTTTACGCCCGGCGTATCCATCATCATCCCCTGTTTCGATGAGGAGGAGTGGATTCAGCGGACGATTCATAGCTGCATCAATCAGGACTATCCCGTGGACAAGCTGGAGGTCATCGTCGTGGATGACCACTCAAATGACCGCTCCGCAGAGCGCGTCAAGGAGATGATCGAGCAGCTCAAGGCGGCAGATACGAGCGACAACGCCTATCGTGTCGCCGAGCGCATTCGTTTCCTGCAGCAACCGTTCAACATGGGCAAGCGCGACGCCATGGCGCGCGGGGCGCGCGAGGCAAAGCACGAGCTGCTGGTATTCGTGGACTCGGACAGCTTCCTCGACCCCTTTGCCGTGCGCAACATTGTGCAGCCGTTCAAGGACAAGGAGATGGGCGGTGTCTCCGGCCGCACGGACGTGGCGAATACCTATACGAATGCCCTGACGAAGATGCAGGCGGTGCGTTATTCGGTTGCCTTCCGCATCATGAAGGCAGCGGAGGGATATTTCGATGCGGCGACCTGCCTCTCGGGACCGCTCTCCTGCTACCGCAAGGATCTCGTGCTGAAATATCTGGATGACTGGCTGAATCAGACATTCCTCGGACAGAAGGCGACGTTCGGGGACGATCGCAGCATGACGAATTTTATCCTGCGTTACAATCGGACGACGTATCAGGATACCGCCGTCTGTATGACGATTGTGCCTCGTTCGTACAACGTGTTCCTGCGTCAGCAGATGCGCTGGAAACGCTCGTGGCTGCGCGAGTCGCTGATTGCCTCGCGCTTCATGTGGAAGAAGGAGCCGTTCACGTCGCTCGGCTTCTACATGGGTGTCCTCGTTCCGATTGCGGCACCCATCATCGTGCTTTACAATTTCATCTATGTGCCGATCATGCACAGGGTTTTCCCCACGAGCTTCATCATCGGCATGATGATGATGGCTCTGCTCATGAGCATGGCGCAGCTCTTCATTCGCCGCAGCACGACGTGGATCTACGCGCTGTGGTTCTGCATCTACTATGAGGCAGTGCTGCTCTGGCAGATGCCGGTCGCATGGGTCACGTTCTGGAAGACGACGTGGGGCACACGCCTCACACAGGCGGATTTGGATGAATTGAAAAAGAAGCAGGAGAAGGAACAGGCGAAGAAGATGCAGGTGGGAGGGGCAGGATGAAGGAGAAGGAAGCCCCGCAGAATCTTACGGGTGAAATCGGTCTTGAGGATTTTACGAGGCGGAAGAACCGATGGAAGAAGCTGCGCGTCGGCGTAGAGGTTATGATTCTGCTCGCGACGCTGTACGTCGTTGCAAATCTCTTCTTTACATTTAAGACGTATCAGCCCTTTGCCGACGCGGATGTGAGCACTGAGGATCGCGGCTTTATTGCACTTTCCTACTTCGGCGTCGACCGCATCGGCGATACGAGTACGCTCATCGGCAAGGAGCAGCTGCGCAGACAGCTGACGGAACTGCACAATCAGGGCTATGTGACGGTCACGCAGCGGGATATTCTCGACTACTATCGCAATGGGAAGCCGCTGCCGCCGCGTGCGCTCTATCTGATGTTCGAGGATGGGCGACGGGATACGGCGATCTTTGCGCAGGAGATCATGGAGGATCTCAACTTCAAGGCGACAATCATGACCTATCCCGAGAAGTTTGCGCACAAGGATCCCAAATTTTTGGAACCGAAGGATCTCCGCGAGATGGAGGCATCCTCGTTCTGGGAATTGGGCACGAACGGCTACCGCCTCGAATACATCAACGTCTTTGACCGCTATGACAATTTCATCGGGGAGGTCGATCCCCTGCGCTTTGATATGATTCGTCCCTATCTCGGCCGCCGTTACAATCACTATCTGATGGACTATATTCGGGACAAGGACTATCTGCCCATAGAGAGTGACCGTCATATGAAGGAGCGCGTAAGCTATGACTATATGCGGCTGCGCGACATCTATGAGGTGGAGCTCGGCTATGTGCCGCAGACCCATGTGCTGATGCACGCGAATACGGGGAGATTCGGCAACAATCCGCGCGTCAGTGCGGTCAATGAGCGTTGGATTCGCGAACTTTTCCCGATGAACTTCAACCGCGAGGGCTTTGTGCTGAATGAGCGGGGGAGCAGCCTCTACGATCTGACGCGGATGCAGCCGCAGCCATATTGGCCGATCAATCACCTCCTCATGCGGATCAAATACGATACGAATGACGATATTGTCTTTGTAGAGGGGGAGCAGGAGAGCCGCCGCGCGTGGGAGCTCATGGAGGGCGCGCTCGAGATGCGGGATGAGTCCCTCATCCTGACGACGCTGCCAGAGGGGAGAGCCCTCGCCCGTCTCGTGGAAGGCGCTGAACCACGCGATCTGCGTCTGGAGGCGCGCATGGAGGGCAATGCCTTCGGTGCGCAGCAGATCTATCTGCGCAGCTCGCCCGATCTTAGCAATGCGATCTGCGTGCAGCTCGTGAACAATTACCTCGTTGTCGAGGAGATCATCGGCGGAGCGGAACGTATAATCTACCGCGAAAAACTGCCTGTCATTCTCGAGGAGACGATTCCCTCCGTGGAGGAGGATCGGCGTGACGCGTTGGTGCGTGAGAATGAGGCGTTTGCGCGCTATGCGCCCTCGCCCCTTGCCGCGCGAGAATACCTCGGACGTGCAGAGGCACTGCGCGATGAGCCTGTCCCCACAGTTGCCGACGGCGCAGAGCCATACGAGGGGACGGAGAGCTTTCATCGGCGCAGCAATCACAAGATTGTGATTCTCCTGCGCGATGAGCTCCTGTCGGTCGAGATCGATGGTCACCTGGGACCGGAGGATCTGCCGGTGCGCATTACGGATCGCGGCGGCATCTTCCTCGGTGCCTCGTGGCAAGGCGAGGCGTGGAGTCAGCGGAACCTTGCTGACGATGTATATGACGGCATCTTCCATCAGGTGCGTCTCCTATCGCATACCGGCCGCGCGGGCAGCGACGAGCGCGTCATCTATACCAGCGAGTATACGGGCTGGGAGAAGACGAAGAAGAATATGGAGGAGCGCTGGGATGCCCTCATCGACTGGTTCTTGGAGTATTTGTAATAGAGATATGAAGGAGAATGATATATGCGTTCGGGCATGATCTGCCTGCTGTTCCTCATGTGCGTGCTGATCGGGGGCTGTGTGGAGGCAGAGCCTCTGAGGAGTGGGTCTCATCCGCCCGTACATCTGACCTCATGGCATACCTACTGGGATATGGAGGCGGGCAGTCAGGATCATGCGGCGCTTCGAAAAAAGCTGGATGCGATCTCCTACTTCGCCGTTTGCTACGATGAGCACGATGCGCTCTATGTGCCGGACGCAGTTCGCGCGATGGCGGCGGAGTACAAGGGGAAAAAGGTCGAGACCTATCTGAGCTTCGTGAATGACATCGTGGGCAAGCGCCGCTCGGAAAAGGATCGAGAGCTACTGTGGCGGCTGCTGCGTGACGATGCAGCGATCGATCATACCGTCGCGGAGATTGTCGCACTTGCAAAGGAGTTCGATGTCTACGGTGTGGAGCTGGACTATGAGAACTTTGCAAAGGACGAGAAGCTCCTGCAGCGTTATCTCGTCTTTACCTACCGCCTGTCGATGGCATGTGTGCAGAACAATCTGAAGCTGCGCATCGTGCTCGAGCCGTCCGTACCGTTTGATGCAGGTTTTGCGAAAGGCCCTGAATACGTCGTCATGTTATACAATCTCCACGGCAAGCACAGCGGCCCCGGGGCGAAGGCGGATCGCGCCTTCATCGAGAAGACGCTGGCAAAGATGGAGGCGCTGCCCGAAAAGCGCGCTGTCGCCCTTGCAACGGGCGGATGCCTGTGGCAGGACTACGGCCTGTTCGGTCTCAAGGCCGGCGAGCGGAGCTTTATCACGGAACGTGAGGCGGGCGCACTCGCCAACCAGCATCATGCAGTACCGGAGCGGGACGAGGAGAGTGCGGCACTTCATTTTACCTTTGAAGCGGATGGACATGAGACCGAGGTCTGGTACGCAGACAGTGAGACGCTGAATGCGTGGATCACACTTGCCGCCAATCACGGCATTGCGTCCGTGAGCATATGGCGTCTGGGAGGAAATGTGGACATTGGTCAGCTGCGCAGTCAATAAAAATGATTTTAGTGTGAAAGGGGAGAGGTTTATGCGGAACAGGAATGCGCTCCGCATTCTGATCGGCGTATTCTGCCTCCTCAGTCTGTGCGTCGGTATGAAAGAAGCTGCAGCGGCGGATTATCAAGAGCTGCGTGCGGCAAACGGTGGACGGATTGCACAGGCACAGAGATTCATCACCACGGTGAAGCCCGCTGTCATATTTACCTTTGGCGGCCTTTCCAAACAGGAACCGTTGGATGAGATATTGACCGAGATGCAGCGGCAGGGGATGCATGGGACGTTCTTTGTCACGGAGCGCGAGATTCAGCGCAACGGGGACAACATTGCGCGCATTGTCGCGGCGGGGCAGGATCTGGGGATCGGCGTGCGTCCGGAGGAGGGGGCGGATTTCGACGCCTATTGTGCGCAGATCGAGCGGATTCAAACTGCGCTGCGCACGCGCTGGGGCGTGGAGACGAATGTCGTGCGGCAGATGAGCGGCGCAGAAGAGGAGGCTATCGGTGAGGCGGTCTCTGCAATGGGCTGTGTTCTCGTCGGTCAGAGTGTCAACATCGTGCAGTCGAAGCATAAGGACGCGCAGACGGCAGAGGAGCTGATGCCGCAGCTCTTCGGACGGTGGACGACATCGCTCAATCGCGGCGGGATTGTCTATCTGCGCATGGATTTCTACACGCGCTCCTCGCTTGCCGTGGAGATGCTGCGCGCCGTTGTAGCGGCGAAGGTGGACAATATCGCCTATATTACGCCCGGTGCAGGGCGTGAGGAGGAGGCTGCGGACCGGGCGGCATCGCGCTATGCCATTTTGTCGGTGCAGGATGTACTGGCAGACACGGCATCGCAGTACACTTATCCCGTGGACGTGGCGGCACTGCCGGAGGAGATGCAGCCCTACGTGCGCCCCGTGAAGCTGAAGGGCGGCGCCTTTTCCAAGGAGTTTTTCAAACGCTATATCGGTGCACCGGAGGTCGGCGAGAATGATCGTATGCTTGGATTCTCACGCAATGAGATCGCTCTTGCGGACAAGACGGGTATCGTCAAAAGCGTTGCGGACAATACGGTGTTCCTGACGTTTGACGACTGGGGCAGCGACGACTCGATCAACCATCTGCTCTATGTTCTACGCAAGCATAAGGTGCAGGGGACGTTCTTCATTATCACATGGAACATCCACAACAATCCGAACCTCCTGCGCGCAATTGCGGCAGAGGGGAATGAGATCGGCAGCCATACGGACGGACATAAACCGATGACGATTCAGGACGAAAAGGGGCGGCAGATTCCCGTGCAGAATCCGGAGGAGTACGATGAGGATGTGCGCTCCTCCTATGAGAAGCTGGCGGCGACGATCGGCGATATGAAGCTGCCCTCGGGGCGCTATGCGCTCACGCGTATGCTGCGTCCACCGACGCTTGCCGTTAGCCGTATGGGCGTTGCGGCGATTCTGAACAATGGATTTACCTATGTGGTCAACGGCAGCGGCAGCACGGAGGACTACGATGCTGTTACAATGGAATCCCTCGTCGGCATCATGCACCGTCTGACGCATGAAACAGACGGTTCGGTGAAGCGCGGTGCCATCCTCGTCATGCATATGAGCTCCACGGCGACACGAACGGCAGTTGCGCTCGATATTCTCCTCACGGCGAATGAGGCACTGCCTGAGGGACATCCCGGCAAGTTCAAGGTTGGACTGCTTGGCGACTATCTCACGGGGGACTATGATCAGACGATGAAGCAGGTGAAGCCCGCAGCAGGTTATCATTTGCACTAAAAAGGCTGTTGTACGAAGTCGTTTTGACTCGTGCAACAGCCTTTTGTTTGTATTGTCCGGACGCTCAAAGCGCCCCTTCCACCGCTTACGCGATCCCCCTCCCCCGTGCCGACGGGGGAGGGGAACCATTACGGCATATCGAGAGCAGCCCTTTTTTACTTAGCCGCGATTGCGTCGTGCGAGGATGCGGATGACCTTTGCGCCCGTGCTCTTGATCTTGCGGATCGGGGCGACGCGCGTTGTGGTCTTGGGGCGGATCTCGGAGGGCGAGCGGAAGTCTCCGCGCCGCAGATGGGTCGTCTTGGTCTTTTCGGGCTGGAATGTCTTGCGCATCGTACGCGCAATCGGGTCGAGCGCGGCATCCTCCGTACAGAGGTAGATGTCAAGCGAGACATGGCGCAGCTCGGGGTGGACGTGCAGAGCGAGATGTCCGTCGGGCAGGAGTGCCATCAGGGAGATGTGACCGCTCTCCTGCACGTCGCTGATGATCTGCAGAGGCACGAGATCAAGCTCTCTAAGTGCATTGGAGACCTTCATGCGGAGCGCTTCTTCATCGGTGCATCTTTCGGCTTTGCAATTATAAAAATCCACTGTCAGCAACCTTGATTGAATGTCCATTCGATTCAGTCTCCTTAACACAGTGCAAATTCTTAATATCATTATAGAGGAAAGCTGCGCCGCCGTCAAGGAATCTGGTTAAATTGTCCTAAATGGGGTGAAAGAAGTCTAGGGGGATGGTCTTCCCATCGTTTTCCTCATAAAATCTCATGGAAAAATAAACGCGCTTATGCTATACTGATTCTGCGCGTCTTTAAGGAAGCACTGATAAATTCAGCGATTCCTTATGGGCAGTGCATATGGAATTATAGAACGTATACATCTCAGCTGATGGAAGGAGACTCCACTTACAATGTTTGGTCTTTTTGGTGGACACGATATGGGG
>ERZ773099.857-NODE-857-length-23612-cov-14.476971_pt1 | contig 23612 bp, 18 predicted proteins | sample MGYA00511120_ERZ773099 | MGnify/ENA primary metagenome ERZ773099 (study PRJEB29015, sample SAMEA2738012) | human oral metagenome | biome: human oral; feature: human-associated habitat; material: dental | place: China | collected 2104 ...
AGCGCCGCAAGCGCATGGCGAAGAAGAAGCACCGCAAGCTCCTGCGCAAGACGCGCCACCAGCGTCGCAACAAGAAGTGAGCGAGCGGAGGCCCGGCCATTTGGTCGGGCCTCACGTGTACCTCGGGCCCTATACTTGAGCGTTATGGACCGCACCATCATTCACGTCATGCGCCACGGCGAAGTGGACAACCCCGACGGCGTTCTGTATGGCAGGCTGCCGGGTTTTGGGCTGACGGAGCTGGGGCATCAGATGGCGGCGCGCGCCGCCCAATACCTGGTCGACTCGGGCGCGGACATCGCTCGCGTCATCTCCTCGCCGCTGTTGCGCGCGCAGTTGACGGCTGCTCCTACGGCGGCGGCCTACGGGTTGAGCATCGTCTCGGACGCGCGCCTCATCGAGTCCGACAACGTGTTCGAGGGGCTCCCGGTCAACTCGAATCGCGCGATGCTGGCCAACCCCAAGTACTTCAGGTACTACCTGAACCCGCTGCGCCCCTCCTGGGGAGAACCCTACCGCGACGTCGCCTCGCGCATGAGCGCCGCGCTGTCGGGCGCGCTACGCGAGGCCAGGGGGCGTGAGGCCCTCGTCGTCTCCCACCAGAATCCGATCGTCACGCTCACGCGCTTCGTCAACGGGCAGCCCCTCGCGCACTCGCCCAAGTCCCGGCACTGCTCGCTGGCCTCCATCACGTCCTTTATCTTCTCCGGCGCGACCCTCGTTGGGACGTCCTACGCCGAACCCGCCGCCGACCTCGTCGCGATGGCCAAGGACATGACGCCGGGCGACTCGGCCGCCGACCTGCGACGCTGAGGCGCCCCGCGCCGCTCCCCTGCGCCGACGGAAGGAAGTGGGTCGCCCCTGAGATGCCTCCGCCTGCCCTCACGTGGTCCGCCCGCCTCAGTCGGCCCCGGCGTCCGCGTCCTTGTCGGCCTCGCGTTCCTCCTGCTCGCGCTTGCGCAGCTCCTCCTCGCGGCGCTTGCGCTGGATGTCGCGCTCTAGGCGGAAGAGGAACTCTGGGTCGTCATCCGGGGCCGCGGGGCGCGACGGCCCGCTCGGGCGCGCCCTCTGTGCCTTCTCGGCGCGAGAAACCCAGCGCAGGACCAGCCACACGATCGGGCCGATGGCGGCTAACGTCGCGGTGAAAAGAATGATGAGCAGCCAGATCGGCTTGGCGAGCTTTCCGGGCATCTCGTCTTCGGGCGTGCGGTGCCAGTCCGCGGCCGCGTAGATGGTGAGCGCGAGCATTGCGACGAAGAAGAGGATCCTGACCATGCCCCTAGTGTACGGGCGTGTGGTGCCTCACGCTTCCTCGTTCACTGCGGGGGCAATGAGGCCCCCTCAGCTGCCGGCGATCACGGGCAGCGCCGAGTAGGAGGGCGCCGCCCCCGGCGCGAGGACCGCCGCCGCGCCCGCCCGCATTCCATCTCCCACGGCCTCGCTGAAGGGCTTGCCGATCGCGAGCGCCGCCGCGAGAGCCCCCACGCACGCGTCCCCGGCTCCCGTGGTGTCCACGGCCTGGCCGACCGGGATCGCGGGGCAGTGGCTGGCCTCGGCGCCCGACGCCCACGCCGCACCCTGCGCGCCCAGGGTGACGACGACGTGTCGGGGCCCCATGCCGCGAAGCGCTCGGGCCGCTCCGAGTGCTTCCGTGGGAGTCGCGGGCGCCGGAAGGCCCAGGATGAGGCCGGCCTCGGTCTCGTTGACCACCAGGACGTCGACGCGCGCCAGCGCAGCGGGGTCCGTCTCTCGCGCGGGCGCCAGGTTGAGCAGGACCCGCGCGCCGAACGAATGGGCCCACTCGAGGGCCGCGGCGTTCGTCGAGGAGGGGATCTCCGCCTGGAGGACCACGATGTCGGAGGGGGAGGGGAACAACGAGGCCTGGGCTGACTCGATCGTCGCAGCGCGGTTGGCGCCGGCGTTCAGGATGATCGTGTTCTCCCCGGATGCGGCGACCGTGATCAGCGCGGTCCCCGTGGGGCCGTCAACCTCACGCAGGTAGGTCACGTCCACGCCGTGGGACTCCAGATCGGTGCGAGCGCGGTGACCCGCCAGGTCGGAACCGACCGCCCCGATGAAAGCGGTGGGCACTCCGGAATGCGCGGCGGCGGCGGCCTGGTTGGCTCCCTTGCCGCCGAGCCCGTAGGAGAGCGACGAGCCCGAGAGCGTCTCGCCGGGCTCGGGGAAGCGGTCGACGGTGACCGTGATGTCCTGGTTGATGGAACCGACGACAATGACGCGTGCCATGGGGCCTCCTAGGTGAGGGGATACTCAATTGTGCCACGCCACAGTTACAAGATAAAAGTCCTGGGACCACCGATCGCGGCGCGACGGTTCGCCCCCGGCCTCGTCCCCTAGGACAAGACCAGCGCCAGCCCCGTCAAAGCCGCCCACGCCAGCGTGAAGAAGCCCGTATTGCGCAGCACCGTGACCAACTCCGATCCCGAGGCTCCCGTCAGAACCGGCAGGCTCACTCCCGCCGCCCAGGCCGCAGCCCCCACCACCAGAGCGCACGTCGCCAACGGGTGCAGGCCGATCGCCACCCCCAGGGCGACCAGCATCGCGACCGGAACCCACGCGCACGCGGCGAACACCCAGCGTGATGCGGACTCGCCTAGGCGCACGGCGGCCGTCATCTTGCCGGACGCGCGATCCGTCGCAATGTCACGAATATTGTTCGCCATCAGCAGCGCCACCGACAGCAAGCCCAGCGCCGACGCGCTCACCCACAACCACCACGGGGCAACCTGCACCTGCGTCCACGACGTGCCGACGCAAGCCAACAGGCCGAAGAAGAGGAACACCATGAGCTCCGACAGGCCGACGCCCATGTACGCGTAAGGATGCTTGCCGCCCGTGTAGAACCACGCCGCCACCACGGCCGCCGCCCCCGCCGCGATCAGCCACCACGTGCCCGACAGCGCTACAAGCGCCAGCCCCGCGACCCCCGCCAGAGCGAAACACCCCATCGCCGCCGCGAGCACGGTCCTGGGCGCCGCCAAGCCGCCGCCCGTCAGGCGCGCTGGCCCCTGACGGTCATCATCCGTCCCCCGGATCCCATCCGAATAATCGTTCGCGTAATTGACCCCCACCTGCAGGGCCAACGCGACCACGAGGGCGAGGCACGCCCGCCCCGCATCGAACCCTCCCAGGTAATGCGCGGCCGCCGACCCGACGATCACGGGCGCGGCTGCAGCGGGCAGGGTGCGCGGGCGAGCGCCTTCAATCCAATCCGTCACGGTAGCCATGGCCACCAGTGTAGATGCAGGATGGTCGCCGACGGGAAGCGGGCTAGCGCACCCACTCCCTCACGGTGCCCACGGTGGCGCTCGCGGCCTCGGCGGCGGCGCCCCGGTCGATCTTGTCGTACCCCAGGTAGGGGAGCGCCTCCACGGCTACCACGCGGCGAGGGGCCTGAGCGCGACCGATACGCGCTGCCGCATGCTCGCGAACGGCGGAACCCAGCCGCGCCATCTCGAAGGAATCCTGAGGCATCTGGTGGGGAACGACCAGCGCGGTGACGATCTGCCCCCACTTCGCGTCGGGCGTACCCAAGATCCAGGCGTCCGAGATGCCCTCGTAGGAGCGCGCCGCGCGGCGCAGGGGGGCCGGCGCGATGGACAGGCCGCCCGAGATAATGACGTCGTCCGCGCGCCCGCTCACCTCGACCTTTCCTGACGCGCGGATGATACCGAGGTCGCCCGAGAGCAGCCAGCGGTGGCCGCCCTCCTCGAAGAAGGGGCTCTCCGCATCCAGGTAGCACGTCATCAGCGTCGGACCGTTGAACGCCAGCCGGGTGCGACCGTCCCAATCGACCGCGCGCACCGTGACGCCGGGCATCGGTTCCCCGTCGTAGACGCATCCCCCCGAAGTCTCCGTCATGCCGTAGGTGGTGCGCACCTTCAAACCGGCGTCACGGGCGCGCTGGAGCAGATTCTGGCTGATCGCGGCCCCCCCAACGAGGATCGCCGACAGGGAGCGAAGCGCGTCCATGACCTCGTCGTCGGCGTCGAGGCACTGCACCAGCTGGGTGGGCACGAGCGAGAGGTAGCCGGGCATCTCATCCTGCGTCACACCCTGGATCGCGGGAATCAGGTCGCGCGGGTCGAAACCGTCCGTCGTGTCCACGACCTGCGGGTTGGTCTCGGCGACGGCGGCGCGCACCAGGATCATCGCGCCCGCGATGTGATGCGTCGGGAGAGCGAGAATCCACCTTCCCGGGCCCTCAAGCACCAGGTCGGTGGCCTTCGCGGAGGCGACGAGAGCCTCAATCGACAGGCCGACGAGGCGCGGCTTGCCCGCGCTGGACCCCGACGTCGCGATGACGAGGTCAACGCCGTCGAAGAAGTGGGGGTCGCCGGCGATGCGATCGGCGAGGCCGGGGTAGTCCTCCGGGGGGAAGGCCTCCTCGGGAGTTGCGGAGGAGCCTCGCAGCGTCGCCGGGGGGACCGAGGCGGGGTCGCGCAGGAAGACGACGGTGTGCGGCGCGGGGTGATTCGGGTCGGCGCTGCGCTCCTCGTGAAGCTCCACGAGCTTGTGGATTGATGCGTTAGCCAGCGCGACGGCACTGATCGACGTGCCGCCAGGTACGACAAGAATTCGCGGCGCAGCCATGATGAGCCTCCCGAGTTCGATAGCAAGCGCTTATACAACAAGGATAGTTGCTCGCGTTCGCGCTGGTGGCGCGGCCGCTTCGCGGCAATGGTCACGTTTGGGGAGGAAGTCTTGATATTCCGGTCATTGTCGTGTGGCGCACAACGCAGCTGAAAATTCAATCGTCTACTACCACAGGGGTGCGCGAGGCTATAGTATGGCGACGATGCTCAAGAATCTATCCATTCCAGTCAGATGGGCGATCGGTGTCGTTAGCACCCTCGTCCTCCTCGTCGTCTGTGCCGTCGTCGTCTACGCGGCCAACTACTCCGGTCGCGTTCTCCCCGGGACAACGGTCGCCGGAATCGCCGTTGACGGCATGACCCGCGACCAGGTCGTCTCCGCCGTCGTCTCGCAAGCCGACTCCACGAACGTGACGCTCACCGTCGAGGGCAAGGCCACCACGGCCTCGCTCAACGAGGCCGGCGTCTCGGTGGACGCCGACGCGACCGCCGACGAGGCCATGAAGGGATCCTCCTCGCTTCCCTCCTTCGTGGGCGCCCTGTTCTCCGAGCGACACGTGGAACCCGTGACGACCGTCAGCGAGGACTCCATCAAGAAGCTCGCCGCGACCGTGAACTCCACTCTGACCTCGGAAATGAAGGACGCACAGGTCGTCGTCGCCCCCGACGGCGAATCCTTCACCGTCACTCCCTCGCAGACCGGCAACGGAGTCTCCCCCGACGAGGTCGCCGCCGCCGTCAAGCAGGCGGGTGCCACCCTGACCTCCGTCTCGCAGGAAGTCTCCGTCTCGCAGATGGAGCCCTCCATCACCACCGAAGACGCCGAGGCCGCCGCCGGCAAGGCCAACGCGCTGCTCGACACCGCCATCGAGATCTCGGACGGCATCGACACCTTCACCGCGGACCGCTCCGACAAGGTTCAGTGGATCGAGTTCCTCACCAAGGACGACGGAAGCCTCGACGATCCGAGCATCAACGTCGTTAAGGTCGCGGACTGGGTCAACGCGCTGGCCGAGAAGACCGACGTCAAGCCCGAGAACCGCGTCGACAACGTCGACTCCTCCGGCAACGTTTTGACCACCGCGCGAGAGGGCAAGAAGGGCCTCAAGACCAACAACACCGAGGAGGTCACTAAGGGCGTCGTCGCTGCCATGACCGGCGGCACCGCCTACGAGGGCCTGTTCCACTACGACGACGTCGAGCCCGGCTCCGAAACCAAACCGGTCGCCGAGGGCGTCGAGAACCTCGTCTACAAGGCCGCCGAGGGCGAGAAGTGGGTCGACATCGACCTGTCCGATAACTCCGTCACCGCCTACGTCGGTGGCAAGGTCGCGGGAGGCCCCTTCTACATGGTCCCCGGCGCCCCGAACACGCCCACCGTCACCGGCACCTTCCACGTGTACCTCAAGTACGACGTGCAGACCATGCGCGGCGAGAACGCCGACGGCAGCAAGTACGTGACCGAAGGCGTCCCGTGGGTCACCTACTTCACCGGCTCCTACGCGATGCACGGCGCGCCCTGGCGTTCCTCCTTCGGCTGGAGCGGCTACGGCGGCTCCCACGGCTGCGTGAACATGCCCGTCGACGCCGCCAAGTTCATCTACGACTGGACCGACATGGGCGACACGGTGGTCGTGCATTACTGACCTCCTCGCCGAGCAGTGAGGGCGGGCCGGAACCGGAGGGTTCCGGCCCGCCCTCTTGCGCCCAGCGTTGTTTGCGCGGGCCGCGCCCGCTGCCCGGCTCTACCTGTGCCTCGGCGGCTTTCCGCCGCGCATCGCGTTCCCACGTAGTCACAGTCGCCTCGAGGCGCCTGCCAGCCGACGGATCCGGGTCGGCAACACTGTCCTCGGAACGGGTCTGCGGCCGCGCCGGGTGCGGCACCGGCACAAAGTGGTAGTCTGCCCTTAACAGCACGGGCGCTGAGCGCCCGACCTCAACGAATCGCAGGTGTTTCATGTTCTTCCGTCACGACGCGCTCCATCCGGCGGGCAACGGCCTCGGCCCCGACGAGTGGTGGAAGGGCGCCGTCGTCTACCAGGTCTACCCGCGCTCCTTCAAGGACTCCGATGGCGACGGATACGGAGACCTGGAGGGAATCCGTTCCAAGCTCGACTACCTGAAGGGTCTCGGAGTGGACGTCCTGTGGCTCTCGCCCATATACGCCTCCCCGCAGGCCGACAACGGCTACGACATCGCCGACTACTACGACATCGACCCCATGTTCGGCACGCTTGAGGACTTCGAGCGCCTCCTGGAGGGCATCCACGAGCGGGGAATGCGCCTCGTCATGGACCTGGTCGTCAACCACACCTCCGACGAGCACCCCTGGTTCCGCCAGTCCCGGTCCTCCCGGGACAACCCCAAGCGCGACTGGTACATCTGGCGCGACCCCCGCCCCGGGCGCGTCGGCGGCGAGGAGGGCGCCCAGCCTAACAACTGGGGATCCTTCTTCTCCGGCTCCGCCTGGGAATGCGACGAGGCCACGGGCCAGTACTACCTGCACCTCTTCCACAAGAAACAACCCGACCTGAACTGGGACAACCCCGACGTGCGCGCCGCCGTGTACGACATGATGAACTGGTGGCTCGACCGGGGCGTCGATGGTTTCCGCATGGACGTCATCAACCTGATCTCCAAGGATCCGGCCCTCCCCGACGGGATCGTCTACCCGGGGCGCGCGTGGGGCGAGGGATTCCCGCACTTTAGCGAAGGCCCTCACCTGCACGAATACCTGGCCGAGATGCGCCGCGAGGTGTTCGACGGTCGCGCCGGCACTATGACGGTCGGGGAATGCCCGGGCGTGCGCCGCGACAACGTCCTGTTGTTCACGGATCCGGCCAGGCGCGAGCTCGACATGGTGTTCCAATTCGATCACGTCGACCTCGGCCTCGAGGCGGGGAAGTTCCACCCGCGCCCGCTGCGCCCCGGCGAGCTCGCCGACTGCCTGAGCGCCTGGCAGGAAGCCCAAGGCGAGGTCGGGTGGAATAGCCTCTACCTGGATAATCATGACCAGCCGCGCGCCGTCAGCCGCTTCGGCGATGAGGCGCACCGCTACGAGTCGGCGACCGCCTTGGCCACCGCCCTGCACATGCTGCGTGGCACCCCCTACGTGTACCAGGGCGAGGAGCTCGGCATGACCAACGGGGCGTTCCATGGCCTTGACGATTTCCGTGATGTTGAGGCGCTGCGCTACTATCGCGAGGCTACCGGGGCGGGGGAGGAACCCGAGGCGGTGCTCGCCGGGCTGCGCGCGAGCGGGCGCGACAACGCGCGCACCCCCGTCCAGTGGGACGACGGGGAGAACGCCGGGTTCACGGAGGGGGACCCGTGGATTGGCGTCACCCCGAACTATCGGGAGATCAACGCCGCCTCCCAGGTCGCCGACCCCTCCTCCGAGTACGCCTACTACCGGGCGCTCGCGGACATCCGCCATGGCCTGCCCGTCATCGCGCTCGGTGCCTTCGAGCGCATCGCCTGCCCCTCGCCCGCCGTCTTCGCCTACCGGCGCACCCTCGACGAGGCCGTGGTGACGGTCCTGGTTAACCTGTCCTCGCTGCCCGCCTCCCTGGGCGAGGCCGCGACCGGGGTGGCCGGCGAGCTTCTCCTTGCCAACCGCGACCTTGCCGAGGCCAGGCGGGGAGTCCCGGCAGTCCTCGAGCCGTGGGAGGCGCGCGTTTACCTCGCGTGAGGGGCGCGTGGCCCCTGAGTGCTGGCGTATGTTCGTCTACACGTCATGAATCATTTATCCAGAGTGCACTCCAGCGTTGGCGTTGCCCCGTCGTAAGCGAAGTCGATGGTGCACGTAAACCGGGCGTTATTCGGTGTGTACATATCGTCCGTGGGAGCTGTTTCGCCAGTCGGTACAGCTAGGACAAAAGATGTTGTTCGTACGAGGTCGACGGAAAGATGATCTTGGGTAGGGTCGAACGGTGTAGTACTCAATGCTAGGGCGCCGCAGGCGTCTTCTCTGGAGGCATTGGGTGTTCCAGTTCGGCAAGATGTCGCGAATGCTTCGCTTTGCACACGAACCCATTCCTTGAGCGTATCGTTGGCTTCGATAGTGAAGGGGTTTATCGCGATGTTGGTGCGGATTTCTCCTGCGCCGTCGGTTAATGGGCGCTCGTATTTGATTGTCCAGTAGTCCGGGTTCTGGGGGACTGCTTCGATGCGGTAGCTGCCGGGAAATAGGTAGTACCAGCCTTGGGGGTTATCGATCGATACGTCGCCGACCCGCACGCTGCGAAGGTTGTCTAACTCCATGAGGGTGACTGTTGGTCCGAAGGATGGGGCGTCAATGTGCCACCAACCGAGCTTGCCGTTGGCCTTGTTCTTCTGCGACAGCACGGTGACGGTCGTGCCCAAGGCTTCTGTGCCGTCGTCGAAGGAAACACGCCCCTCGATGGCGTAGGAGTTGATATCGACTGACTCGATGGATACCATGCTGGGTGCGTGCGCGTGCGCAGCGTCGGACAGGAATTCGATATGATTGCCATTCCTGCTGGTGTCCTGGAGGTAGGGCGAATACGACAGTGCCTCGTCGTACTTCCCGGATTCAATGAGTTCCATGTAGCGGCTCCACGCCTCGATCCGCGTCAGGTCTGGCACGCGCGTGGAATGCCACCAGTATCCCCCTCCTGCGATGGCGGCCACGAGGCCCACGCACGAGGCGGCGGCAACCCAGCGTTTGCGCTGTGGTGTGTTGTTCATTGGTAGCTCCGCTCGCGTGTCGGCGTGGTTCGTGTACACATCATGAATCATTTATCCAGAGTGCACTCCAGCGTTGGCGTTGCACCGTCGTAAGCGAAGTCGATGCGGCATTCGTAGGAGGTCGCTCGGGGGAGTTTCTTGCCGGCGTTGGGGTCGGTGGGGCCTGTTCCTACTATGAGGGTGAAGCGCGAATTCTCCAGTGGACCAATGAAGGGTGGATCGTTTACCAGGTCCAGTGGTTCAGTGGAGAATGCGAGGGCTCCGCAGGTGCGTTGTCGCGCGGGGTCTGGCGTGCCGGTGCGGCAAGATGCCGCGAAGGCTTCGCTTTCCGTTTGAATCCACTTTTTCAGCTTGTCACTCGGTTCAATCGTGAAAGGCAAGCTCGGCGTTTTGGTGCGTAGTTCTCCCGCTCCGTCGCCAAGGGGACGCTTGTATGTGATTGTCCAGTAGTCGGGATTCTGTGGGACGGCTTCCACGCGATAGCTGCCAGGAAAGAGGTAGTAGGAGCCCTGTGGGTTGTCAACCGACACAGCACCGATGCGAATGCTGCGAAGGCCATCCGTGTCGATCGAGTCGACTGTCGAGCCGAACGAAGACCCGTCGATCTCCCACATGCCGAGCCGACCGTTCCTCCTGCTCGTGCTGTCGAGACAGGTGGTAAAGGGGCGTCGAGAGGTGGTTCCGTCGTCGAATCGAGTGGTTCCGTCGATCCAGGTCGATCTGTCGTAACGGCCAATCTCGTACAGTACTTCTCCTTCGAAGGTGACTGTGCTGGGTGCGTGCGCGTGCGCGGCGTCTGTGAGGAACGCTGTGGAGTATCGCCCGTCGAAATTGGTCAGGAGGTCCGGGGAGTATTTCAGTGCCTCGTCGTACTTCCCGTCCTTGATGAGGTCCATGTAACGGTTCCACGCATCCAAGGCTGTCAGGTCAGACAGGTACACGTAGTTCGACCAGTATCCGCCTCCTGCGATGACGGCCACGAGGCCCACACACGAGGCGGCGGCTACCCAGCGCTTGCGCTGTGGTGTGGTGTTCATTGGTGGCTCCGCTCGCGTGTCGGCGTGGTTCGTGTGCAAATCGTGAATCATTTATCCAGAGCGCACTCCGTCGTCGGCGTTGCCCCGTCGTAAGCGAAGTCGATGGTGCACGTAAACCGGGCGTTATTCGGTGTGTACATATCGTCCGTGGGAGCTGTTTCGCCAGTCGGTACAGCTAGGACAAAAGATGTTGTTCGTACGAGGTCGACGGAAAGATGATCTTGGGTAGGGTCGAACGGTGTAGTACTCAATGCTAGGGCGCCGCAGGCGTCTTCTCTGGAGGCATTGGGTGTTCCAGTTCGGCAAGATGTCGCGAATGCTTCGCTTTGCACACGAACCCATTCCTTGAGCGTATCGTTGGCTTCGATAGTGAAGGGGTTTATCGCGATGTTGGTGCGGATTTCTCCTGCGCCGTCGGTTAATGGGCGCTCGTATTTGATTGTCCAGTAGTCCGGGTTCTGGGGGACTGCTTCGATGCGGTAGCTGCCGGGAAATAGGTAGTACCAGCCTTGGGGGTTATCGATCGATACGTCGCCGACCCGCACGCTGCGAAGGTTGTCTAACTCCATGAGGGTGACTGTTGGTCCGAAGGATGGGGCGTCAATGTGCCACCAACCGAGCTTGCCGTTGGCCTTGTTCTTCTGCGACAGCACGGTGACGGTCGTGCCCAAGGCTTCTGTGCCGTCGTCGAAGGAAACACGCCCCTCGATGGCGTAGGAGTTGATATCGACTGACTCGATGGATACCATGCTGGGTGCGTGCGCGTGCGCAGCGTCGGACAGGAATTCGATATGATTGCCATTCCTGCTGGTGTCCTGGAGGTAGGGCGAATACGACAGTGCCTCGTCGTACTTCCCGGATTCAATGAGTTCCATGTAGCGGCTCCACGCCTCGATCCGCGTCAGGTCTGGCACGCGCGTGGAATGCCACCAGTATCCCCCTCCTGCGATGGCGGCCACGAGGCCCACGCACGAGGCGGCGGCGGCGAACCAGATCTTGCGGCGCGATGCGTGCGCGGGCGAGGCCTCGGTCGATGTCGTTGGTGTAGTGTCCTCTGGCATGGGAGTTCCTTCGGGGTTGCTAACCATTGTGTTCATATTAGACAAGGCGCGTGAGGCGAGTCCGGTTATGGGTGTTGGTTGCTGTCAACGTGCGGTGGTGATTGATCTCGTGTTTCCGTGGCGTGCTCTTGGCCGGTAGTATGTGGATCGGTCAGGTTCTTCCGCTTCTATGTGAGGGAGGCGTCGTGACGGTGCGGACGCTCTATCATCGGCTCTACGCGCGTGTGGTGCGCGCGCGTCTGCGTTGGTCGGTGTCGCCTCCCGTGTTTTTTGCTCGCAAGCGCTACTGGTTGACGAGCGTGGTGGCTGTCCTTGTCCTCGTCGGTGCTGCTTTCTCTGTGGTCGCGTGGCGTTCCCATGGTGAGCGTGTTAGCCGGGACTTGGATGCGCAGGCGCTGGCCGGGGCCACCAGTGTGGTTAACGCCTACTGTGATGCCGTCATGTCGGGCAGGTTTGATGAGGCGGCGGCGTTGGATGGCCTCGCCGATTCCGCGGACCCGCAGTGGAAGCTCACTGATGCGGGGGAGGATTTCAGGGTTGCGGCTCGTGTCTATGTGTCCTTGTCGGTGTCTGAGGGGGTGTTGTCGCCGGACAGGTTGACTGCGACCTTTGATGTCACGAGTACTGATAACTTCGGGAGGAGTGCGCCTGAGCATATTGAGATGGTGGCGCGCCGAGACGGCGTCGACGCGCCGTGGGTGATCGGTACGAGCATGGCGAAGATGGTGACGGTCGAGTTTCCCGCCGCCACGACCGACGTTCTCTTCAATGGGGCTGTCGTCGCTACTTTCGACCCCGTCGCGACGTGGCCTCCCCCGAGATGGACCCTCACCTTCACGCTGTACCCGGGGATGTACGAGATCGGCGCGCGCTCATTTAACGGCGTCGCGCGCCTGAGCTCGTTGCCCAACAAGTATCAGTGGCTCTATCGGGACGACGAGTACGGCGCGGTCCAGTCTCAATTCTATGTTCTGCCGTCGAATGCCGGTGCCGTGATGGTTACTCCCTTCACCTTCGACGCTACTGTCTTGCGAGCGGAAACAGAGTTCGAGCTCGTGGAGATTGTCATGGAGTGTATCGACACGCAGGGAGGCGCATCCGATCTGTGTCCCGACATGACCAGGAATGCTCCACCGAGAGTCAAGCAGAGGGACCTTCGTCAGGAAATCGAGTACTACGACATCTCCGTGACCATCGACTCTCCGACGACGTTCACGATTAACTCGCTGAGTCTCCCCGACGCGGACACGGGCGTACATCAGTACTACAAGGGCACGGGCACCATGACCTACGACGAGAACGGGCACGAGGTCATCACCGGCATCACGCTCGTCCCCGACGCGGGGTGAGGGCGGTCGTCGGGGCGCTCAGTAGTAGTAGGGATAATCCTCCCAGCGGGGCGCGCGGTGCTCGAGGAACGCGTCGCGGCCCTCCTGCGCCTCGGCCGTCATGTAGGCCATGCGCGTGGCCTCTCCCGCGAACACCTGCTGGCCGGCCAAGCCGTCGTCTGCCAGGTTGAAGGCGAACTTGAGCATGCGGATCGCCTGCGGGGACTTGCTCGCGATGGTCGCGGCCCACTCCAGGGCAGTCTTCTCGAGCTCGTCGTGGGGGACCGCACGGTTGATGACGCCCCAGCCCTCTGCCGTTCGCGCGTCGTAGCGTTCGGCCAGGAAGAAGATCTCGCGCGCCCGCTTGTCTCCCGCCTGGCGCGCCAGGAGTGCCGACCCGTAGCCGGCGTCAAACGACCCGACGTTCGCGTCCGTCTGCATGAACGCCGCGTGCTCGATGGACGCCACCGACAGATCCGCCACCACGTTCAGCGAATGCCCGCCGCCCGCGGCCCACCCGGGCACCGCGGCGATGACGACCTTCGGCATCGTGCGGATCAGGCGCTGCACCTCCAGGATGTGCAGGCGCCCCGCCCTCGCCGGGTCGATCTGCTCGCGTCGCCGAGCGGTCGCGGCCTCCGGGTCCGCTCCCTCCACCTCGTAGCGGTAGCCGTCCCGGCCTCGGACCCGCTGGTCCCCGCCCGAACAGAACGAATACCCGCCGTCGCGCGCCGACGGGCCGTTACCGGTGAGGATCACGGCAGCGACCGAAGAGGTCTGACGCGCGTGGTCGAGCGCCCGATACAGCTCATCGACCGTGCCCGGGCGGAAGGCGTTACGAATGTCGGGGCGATCAAAGGCGATGCGCACGACGGGCATGTCCGCGCCCTGCGGCCGTCCGTCCGCCTCCGGGCCGCGCGAAACTCCGCGATGGTAGGTGATGTCTGAAAAGTCGAAGCCCTCGACCTCGCGCCAGCGGGTCGGGTCGAAGGTGTCGGACACGAAAGGAAGAGCGCTCATGCTCCGGATTCTAATCGACGAGGCCGGGGCGGGCGGGTGCGAGTCCGGCTCTTCGCGCATGGCGGGCGGCCCCGAAAAGTGCTTATTGCAATGAAGAATCCAAGTCCGACTCTTTGCGCATGCGGGGTGGAGCTCGCGTGGGAGCGCGAGTCGCCCGCGATCAGGTTCACGCCGGAGTTGTCACGTGGATCGAAGGCTTCTACGACCATCGCCGCATCCATGCCAGTCTTTGCGGTGGATTCCCTATCGAGTACGAACTACGTCAAGCGGCCCAGACCACAGACGCGTAAGCAGGCGTCAACACCTTGCGCACAGGCCGAGGGTGTGAGCGTGGTGTACCCGGGGCTCGGGGCTCGGTGCTCGGTGCCCGGGGTGTGGTTGCGGCGTACTTGGGTGCGTTCGTGGATAGGAAAACGCTTCATGGATAGGTTAGGAGCACGTGGATAGCTTAGTAACCTATCCGTGTGTGCATAACCTATCCGCGTGCGCGTAACCTATCCGCGTGCGCATAACCTATCCGCGTGCGCGGGTGGCTGCGCAGCGCTGCCACGCCCGGCGTGCGACAAGGGGTGCGTGGCAAGCTTGCCGCCGCGCGGCCTCGACCGAAGCCTTCTCGCAAGCTAACCGGACGGAATGACGACTACCCCTGGAGGAACAGGGTCGATGCGCACTAGCCTCATTCCGTGTGACGCATCTGATCGCACTGTTTGCCAGTCGTTCAACGGTGGGCGAGGGTCTGTCACCCGTCGATTGTTAAGGCAAAAGGTCTCGCCGATATCGGCGTGAACAACTTGAGGATGAGGGTGCGTTGCGCGACAATGTTACCGACGTGTAAGACATACAAGGAGGGGCTAATGAATTCACCGCAGTACGCGACGCTCATGCGCATCCCCATGCGCACGCTGAGCCGCCAAACGCGGTACGCCCTCGAAGGCGTTGACGACATCCTGGTGTACAAGGTAGCGATGACCACGCGCTTCCGTGGCGTGACTCGCCGCGAGGGAATCCTTCTGCACGGCCACGCCGGATGGGGCGAAGCGGCCCCCTTCTGGAACTACGACGACGCCGAATCCTCGCGGTGGCTGGCCTCGGCCCTCGAATCTGCGCGCCGATTCCCGCCGGTTCCTCGTCGCAAGTACGTGCCCGTCAACGTGACCATCCCCGTTGTCTCGCCCGAAGATGCCTACGAGCGCGTCAAGGCCTCGGGAGGGTGCGCGACCGCAAAAATCAAGGTCGCGGAGCCCGGCGTGAGCGTCTCGCGCGACTGCGCGCGCGTCAGCGCCGTCGCCGACGCCCTACGCGAAACCGTGGGAGGCCAGGCCATGATTCGCCTGGACGCCAACGGCGCTTGGGAGGTGGACGAGGCGCGCGCCGCTATCCCCACGCTCGCCGAGGCGGCCGGCCAGGTCCCCATCGAATACGTCGAACAGCCCTGCCTGACGGTCGACGAGCTCGCCGAGGTGCGCCGCAGCGTGGACGTTCCCATCGCAGCCGACGAATCCATCCGCCGCGCCGAAGACCCCCTTGAGGTGGCCCGCAAGGAGGCCGCCGACGTCGTCATCATCAAGGTCGCGCCCCTCGGCGGCGTTCGCTCCGCCCTGCGGGTCGCCCGCAAGAGCGGCCTCGGAGTCGTCGTCTCCTCCGCCCTCGAAACCTCAGTCGGCCTCTCCGTGGGCGTCGCCGCGGCCGCCGCAGTGCCCGGAGTCCCGCGTGCCGCTGGGCTGGCCACCGCGTCCCTGCTCGTCGCTGACATCACCACCCCTCTCGTTCCCGAACGTGGGCGACTACCCGTGGGGCGCCTCGAACCCGATCAGGAGCTCATCGACCGGACCCCTGTCGACGGCGACCTCGCGTCCCGATGGGGGATGCGCCTCGAAGGCATGGCCGAGCAACTGGGGATGGGTGCCCGGTAGGCTGGGCGCATGCCCTCCGTCGATACCGCCCGCGCGATCCTCACCGCCCTAGACGCCCTGGGAGTCACGCACGTCCTGTACTGCCCCGGCTCGCGCAGCGCGCCCTTCGCCTACGCCCTCGAATCCGGCGCGTTCACCGGTGAGGCGCGCCCAGTCCTCGACGAGCGCGGCGCCGGGTTCCTAGCGGTGGGGCTCGCGCGAACCGGAGCGCTGCCAGCCGTGATCGTCACCTCCGGCACCGCCGTCGCCGAGCTGGCGCCCGCTGTCCTCGAGGCATCCCACGCGCGCCTGCCCTTCCTCGTCCTAAGCGCCGACCGCCCCGGGGAGCTGCGAGGGGTCGGAGCCTCCCAAGCCACCCTCCAGTCGGGCATCTTTGGCGTGCACGCGCGCGCCAGTGTGGATCTGGAACCGCAGGAGCCCTCGCGCTCACTCGTCGGGCAGCTGACGCGCGCGGTCGCCGCCGCGCACGGGGCGCCCACGGGTGCGCCCGGCCCCGTCCAGATCAACGTCGCCTTCCGCGACCCGCTCACGCCGACCGGCGCCGCTCCCGGTGAGGCAGGCACCCCCGGGGATGAGGCCGGGGAAGCGTCCTTGCCCGGCTGGGGGTCAGGCTCCGGGAGTGTTGCCGCGTCCGGCTGGGGGCCTGACTGCGAGGCCGACTGTGGACACCTTTCCGGGAACCGGGCCACGGCCTCGAACATCCCGCGCCCGACCCGAGTGATGCCCTCCCGACCCGCCCCCTCGCGGTGGGAGGACGTCGTGGGGGAGGGGCGAGCAGGGCTCATCGTCGCCGGCGAGGGCGCCTCGGAGCGCGCTGCCCAGTGGTCGCGGGCCTCGGGCTACCCGATCCTGGCCGAACCCGCCTCCGGCGTGTGGGTCGGCGGCGGAGTGACCCCCTTCGAGCAGGCGATCGTCTCCTCCCGCCTCGCGCGCGAGGTCGACACCGTCGTCGTCACCGGACGCCCCACGCTCTCACGCCCCATCCAGGCGCTTCTCGCGCGCGCGGACGTTCGCGTCATCGTGGTGGACCCGTGCGCCCCCTGGGTCGACATCTCCGGCAACGCCGCCGCCGTCGTCGCCGACCTCGAACCCCCCGCGGTCCCCGTCCCGGGGCGCCTCGCCGACTGGACCGAGCGCGTGCGGGCCGCCGCTAACGAGGCCGGGGCGCGCATCGAGGAGATCCTCACCCCCGAGTCCGGGCGAACGATGTTTGACCTGGCGCGAGCCGTCGCCTCCGTGACTCGCGGGCCGCTCGTGCTCGGCGCCTCCAATCCCGTGCGCGCCTTCGACCTGGCGGTCCCCTCGCTGGAGGGCCGGTTCGTGTACTCCAACCGCGGTCAAGCCGGCATCGACGGCACCGTCGCGACCGCCGTCGGCGTGGCGCTAGGTCTCGCGCGCCCGGCGTGCGCCGACCGCGCCGCTGTGGCCGGGAGTTCCAGTGAGCCGGCGAGCGCCCGTGCCGGTGTAGCGGGCGCGGGGAGCGCGCGGACTGGTGATGACGCCCGCCGCCCTATGGCCCCGCGCGTCACCGCCGTCATGGGCGACCTGACCCTGTGCCACGATGCCTCCTCCCTGGCCCTCGCCTCCGCGACGGGAGCCGAGCTCGACATCGTCGTCGCTGACGACGAGGGCGGCGGCATCTTCGCCACCCTCGAGCACGGCCGCGCAACCAGCCCCGAGGCCTACGACCGCTGGTTCGGCGTCGCCCAGCGCGTCGACTACTCGGCGCTCGCGGCCGCCTACGGCCTAGCCTTCGTCCGTGCCTCGCACCCGCGCGAGCTCGCCGCAATCCTGTCTGCTCCCTCCCCGGTGGCCGGACCGCGACTCATCCATGCGCCGATCGAGCGTGCCGCGCACCTGTACGCAGCCGCGCGTAGCGCGCTGAACTGAGTGGCACGGTTGCGCGCGGTGCTTGCCCGCCCGCTTGCGCGGCTTGGCTTGTACGCGCAGGCGCTACACCCGATCAGTAGGCATTACACCTCTTCTGATCGGGTGTAGTGCCCCGTAACGGGTGTAGTGCCCCGTAACGGGTGTAGCGCACGGCCGCTGCACCGTTCCGAAGCGCAATCCCGCCTCGAAACTCTCCAGCCTCGCGCTCGCGACGGCGCGGCAGGACAGGACGAGGCCAGGGGTGATCGCGTGCTCGACTCGACACGGCCGCTCGGTGGGGGCGCCTCGGACAAGACCAGCACGCGTATCCGATCCCGATGTCGCGTCGACCCCTTTCAGGAAACTTGCAGGCGCCTTGCAGCGCTTGTTTGAGGAATCCCCCCATACTGATAGGTGAATGATGAACTGACACTAGAGGAAACCATGACTGAGCCTCGCTTTCCGGCACCCGACACCGGAGCCGACGCGGACCCCGCCGCCGCGCCTCGCTCTGCCCAGCGGCCCATCTACGTCCCCGCGCCCAGCGCGCCACCACGACAGGCGGCGTCCGACAGGGATTCCGTGGCGCAGGCGACTCACGCCGGGGAACAGCACGCCCGGGAACAGTACGCCCGGGATGCGTCGACGCAGGAGACGCCCTCAGCCGCGACGTCGGCGGCACCCGCCGCGGCGACCGCGAACCCCGTCCCGCCACCGCGCGACACCACGGACCTCGGCGGCGCCTACGGCGCCCCCACCGGCGAGCCATACACCGGATACGAGGCCCCGGCCTCGTCCCCTGCGGCCACCCCGACCATCGTCGTGACCAAGCGTGGACCCGGGTGGGCCGCCCTGCTCTGCACCATGCTCCTAACGATCGGCCTAACGCTAGGAGCGATGCTCTACGTGCGTCCCGAGCTGCTGCGCGCCTCCACGCCGCAGAACCTCAACGGCGGCACCGTCGCGACAGTGCCCCCTTCCTCCGAGGGAACGGACTGGACGGCGGTCGCCTCAGCCGTCTCCCCGGCCGTGGTCACCATCCAGGCGCAGGGCGCGTCCTCGGGAGGCACCGGCTCCGGCGTCATCTACGACGCCCAGGGCGACATCGTCACCAACTACCACGTCATCGCCTCCGCCCTTAGCGGAGGACAGATCCAGGTCACCCTCGCGGACGGCCGCCTGTACGCCGCGCGCATCGTCGGTCACGACAAGACCACGGACCTGGCGGTCATCCGCCTGGAGAACCCACCCTCAGACCTGACGGTCGCCCGATTCGCGAGCTCCTCGAACCTGCAGGTCGGCGCCCCCGTCATGGCGATCGGCGCGCCCCTGGGCCTGTCCAACACGGTCACGACCGGCATCGTCTCCGCGCTAAACCGACCCGTCGAGGTCTCCGTGGACGAGGAGAGCTCCGCGCAGGACTCAAGCCAGGCATCCTCCGACCTGGTCGTCACCAACGCCATCCAGATCGATGCCTCGATCAACCCCGGAAACTCGGGTGGCCCGCTCTTCGACGCGACCGGCGCCGTCATCGGAATCAACTCCTCGATCAAATCCCTGGCGACCTCATCGGACGGGCAGGCAGGGTCGATTGGCCTGGGCTTCGCGATCCCCTCTGACTTGGTCGTCTCCATCGCGGACCAGCTCATCGCCAACGGCACCGCCTCGCACGGCATGCTCGGCGTGACCGTGAAAGCAGCGACCACGACGGTGGGTTCCGACACCTACGTCGGCGCCGAGATTCAGGAAGTCACCTCCGGATCGGGAGCAGCCATCGCCGGACTGCGCGCCGGGGACGTCATCCTCAAGGTCGAAGGCCAGGAGGTCGCAAGCCCCAAGCAGCTCATCGGGTACGTGCGCCGCTACCGCGCGGGCGAGACGGTGACCATGACGATCGCGCGCAACGGCGCCACGCAGGACGTGTCGGTGACGATCCAGGGTTCTTAACCCGCGCGTCATTGACGAGGCCCGCCACGAGGCCCGCCGCCCCGCGTGGGGCGGCGGGCCTTTGTTGGTCGCGTCTGGTGGCGGCGTGGGGGTGGTGAGTTCGGGGTATCGCGAGGTCGGTGCGCTGGAGCGCTGTAGCTGCGCGGGCGCGCGAGCCGGGCCTTCTGGGCGGGGTTGAGCGAGGCTGTGCGCTGGGACGATGCGGGCGCGCGAGGCCGGCGCTTCCCCTCAGACGCCGAGGGCGTCCAGCAGGGGGCGCATCTTGGCCTCGGTCTCGGTCAGCTCCGCGTCGGGATTGGAATCGGGCATGATGCCGGCGCCCGCGAACAGGCGCAGGCGCGTCCCGGACGCAAGGCCGCAGCGCAGCGCGATCGCGAACTCGCCGTCTCCCGCCGTGTCCACCCAGCCCACGGGCCCGGAGTAGCGGCCGCGCTCGGTGTCCTCCAGCTCCTCGATGAGGCGCATCGCCGCGTCGCGGGGAGTGCCGCACACGGCCGCCGTCGGATGCAGGGCGGCCACCAGGTCCAGCAGGTGCGCCGAGCCAAGCCGCGCGCGAAGGTCCGTTGCCAGGTGAACGACGTTGGGCAGCTCGAGCAGGAACGGCCCCTGCGCGCGCACGTCGGAGCACAGGCGCTTCAGGATCGAAGAGACGGACTCGGAGGCCAGCTCGTGCTCGCGCAGGTCCTTCGCGCTTGACGCCAGCGACGCCCCCTCGCCCGGCTTGCAGGTGCCCGCCAGGACGCGCGACGAGGCGGTCCCGCGACGAGCGGCGATCAGCATCTCGGGGGAGGCTCCCACGAGCGAATCCACGCAGAAACGCCACGTCGAGGGATACAGGTCGGAAAGGCGCTCAAGCAGAAAACGCTCGTCGAAGCCGCGCGAGCAGCGAATCGTCATGTCGCGCGCCATCACGGCCTTGTCGGCCGCGCCCTCGCGCAGCCGCATCGCCATCGAACGCACCGAGTCGCGCCACTGGCTGCGCGACATCGACCCCTGGCCAAAGGACAGCGACTCCGGCACGCGCGGCTCGGGCCTCGCCCCCGCCAGCGTCTTCGAGGCGGCCTCCAGGGGATCCGGCGCGTCCCCGATGCCGGCGGTGATCGCCCAGCGCGCCCCCGCCTCGTCGATGAGGGTCAGCGCAGGCACGAAGGCCACCGATCGGGCGGGGGAGCGGAACGCGAAGGACGCGAAAAGGACGGGGGACGGCGCCCCCGGGCGGGGCGCGCACGAGGCGGACTCCCACGCGCGGCGCACCCGAGGGATTGCGTCGGCATCCGCGCACTCCAAGGTCAGCGCCCGGCCGAAACCAGCCATCGACCGGCGCTCGCCAAGCCACGCCGCTCCTCCCGCCGAGGGCAGCGCGCTAGCCAGTGAGCAAGTAGACCCCGGGTGCTGAGGGGGCAGGACCGACGCCCGAAAAACGAGGCGCGAGCAACCAAAGTCTTCATGCATGCGTCCAATGGTAGAAGCAGGGGCGGCGCAGCGCTGAAAGACGTGGGAGGATTAACGCATGACTGACACCCCACGCGCAGATCTGACCAAGGACCCCACTGATATTGCGTCAATGTTCGACTCCGTCGCCGCACGCTACGACATGATGGACACGCTGATGACGGGCGGCTTCAACCACGTGTGGATGACCGCCCTGCGCAAGGCCGTCGCCCCGCACCCCGGCGAGCGCATCCTCGACCTGGCGGCAGGCACCGGCGCCTCGGCCGCCTCGCTGGCCAAGGGCGGCGCCGAGGTCGTGGCATGCGACCTCTCCGAAGGCATGATCGAGGTCGGGCGCCAGCGCCACCCCGAGCTCGAATTCGTCCGCGGAAACGCCATGAACCTGGACTTCGAGGACGGCTCCTTCGACGCGGTTACGATCTCGTGGGGACTGCGCAACATCCCCGACCCGCAGCTCGCCCTGCGCGAGATGGCGCGCGTCGTTCGTCCGCGCGGCCGCCTCGTCATCCTCGAGTTCTCCACACCGACGTCGCGCGCCTTCCGCGGACTGTACGGCGCCTACCAGAAGACGGTCATGCCGACGATGGCGCGCCTGGCCTCCACGAACGACGGCGCCTACGACTACCTGGTGGAGTCGATCCGCCAGTGGCCCTCCCAGGAGGCGATCGCCCGCATGGTCGCGGCGAACGGCTGGAGCGAGGTCGAGTACCGCAACCTCACGGGCGGCATCGCCTGCATGCATCGCGCCGTCAAGCCGCTGCCGTAGCGACGCGCGTCGACGAGGCCGGGGCTCCAGGGAGGGGTCCCGGCCTCTCGCTGTGCCCGGGTTGCGCTGTGCCCGGGGTGTTCTGTGTGTGGGGTGTTCTGTACGTGCGGCGCTGTGTTGGGTGCTGTGCGCTACCGTGCCGGTCGCTGTTCGCCGCGCGCCGTCCGCCGGGGCACCCTTCAGCGCGGCGCACGAGACCCAATTGTCAAGTCATCAACTCTATTGAAACGAGGCGCAAGACTCGAGGACGTCGATCTGTGGGGTGAGCGCATGACAAGAGCCGGCTTGCGGAGGGTGGCCCCGCCTGAAGGGCGCTCGGGCCGGCGGGGCGGACGCGCTCGCGGGGGCGCGAGAAGGGGCTGCCGGTTGGACAATCGCGGAGGGTGAGAATGCGGACGGTATTTTCAACAAAGCAGCGTTGCGCAAATGACGGGCGCGTAGGCCGACTTCCCCGGCATCGCGCCCCGAAAAGACGCCAAAAAGTGCGCTCGGTCGCCGAGGTGAGGGTTGCCTAGCTAGGGTTGCATGCGGAATGAGGTGATGTGCACACTTCATTCCGCCTTGCACACTCGCGCGCAAGCACCCGCGCGCCCACACAACGGAGGAATGCGGTGGCATCCACCATGCCTAGCGACATGAGCGCTGACGTCGTCGTCGTCGGCGCAGGCCCGGGCGGGTCCTCCACCGCCTACCACCTGGCCAGAGCGGGCCTCGACGTTGTTCTCCTCGAGAAGAGCCCCTTCCCGCGCGACAAGATATGCGGCGACGGGCTCACCCCCGCGGCGGTCCACGAGCTCATCGCCATGGGCGTGGACACCACCGGATGGATGCGAAACCGCGGCCTGACCGTCATCGGCGGCGGCCACACCGTCCACATGGACTGGCCCGACCAGAAGTCCCTTCCCGGCTACGGAATGACACGCGCGCGCACGGACCTCGACCACGCGCTCGCACGGCGGGCGGTAGAGGCCGGGGCGCGCCTCTACGAGGGAGTGACCGTCACGGGCGCCCTCCAGGACGGCAGCGGCCGCGTCGTCGGCGTCACCGCGAAGGCGGGGCGCGGCAAGGCCGCCGCCACCTTCGAGGTCCGCGCCTCCATCACCGTCGACGCCGGGGGAGTGGCCGCGCGCCTCGCCACCAGCCTCGGCCTCGAGAAGAAGATGAACCGGCCCATGGGTGTCGCCGCGCGCGCATACTTCCGCAGCCCCCGCGGCAACGAGGAATGGATGGAATCCCACCTCGAACTGTGGAGCGGAACCCCGGGAGCCTCCGACCTGCTCCCCGGCTACGGCTGGATCTTCCCCATGGGAGACGGCGTCGTCAACGTGGGCCTCGGTTCCGTCGCCTCGCGCGCGGGCGCCACGAACCTGCCCTACCGCGAGGTATTCAAGACCTGGACCGCGAACCTCCCCGCCGAATGGGGCTTCACCCCCGACAACCAGATCGGAGCGCTGCGCTCCGCCGCCCTGCCCATGAGCTTCAACCGCAAGCCCCACTACGTCCAGGGCCTCGTCCTCGTCGGCGACGCCGGCGGCATGGTGTCCCCCTACAACGGTGAAGGCATCGCCCCCGCCATGAAGGCCGGGCGCTTCGCCGCCTCCTGCATCGCCCAGGCCCTGCACCGCTCCCACCGCGCAGGCATCGACCGCGCCATGAGCGAATACCCCCACATGCTCCGCGACGAGTACGGCGGCTACTACCAGCTCGGCCGCATCTTCGTCGCGCTCATCGAAAACCCGACGATCATGCGCACGTGCACGAACGCCGGACTGCCCAAAGCGCGCCTCATGACGCTCGTCCACAAACTCCTGTCGGACGGGTACGAGAGGAGCGGGGGAGACTTCGACGACCAACTCATCACAATGCTGACCAAGGTGGTGCGCCCCGCATGAC